>Ga0075436_100000151_pt1 | contig 43032 bp, 71 predicted proteins | sample RhiMethybrSRZTD5_FD_75303 | JGI IMG/M metagenome (GOLD analysis project Ga0075436, IMG submission 75303) | Populus rhizosphere microbial communities from Tennessee, USA - Rhizosphere MetaG P. TD hybrid SRZTD5 | ecosystem: Host-associated > Plants > Roots > Rhizosphere > Soil | place: USA...
CTTGATCAGGTTGTTCCCGGGATCCGCGGCCGCGTCGGCGACCAGGAAGAGCATCTCCGTGTTCGTCGCGGTGTCGGTCTGCAGCACCCAGGCACCGTCGGTCTGGTAGGTCCACTTGCCCAGGAGCGCCTGACTCACCGCCAGCGCGGTTTGCCGGCCGACGACGAAGATCGTCAGCCCGGGGTTGCCGTCCAGGTCCGGCGCGTCGTTGGCCGTCATCTCGTCGTCGATCGCGTCCGCGAAGACGGTCGCGCGGCCGTTGACGACGTTCGTCTTGAAGGTCAGCTTCTTGGACGCGGTCCCCTGCGAGAAGCTGTTGCCCTTCCCACTCTGGTCGGGGATGGCGCCGACCGGGTCGTTGTTATTCAGGCCGAGGCGATCGGCCAGGTAGTAGAGCACGCAGCCGGGGATCTCGGTCGGGCTGTCGCCGACGAGCAGGAGGGGGACGACGCCGGTCATCGTCAGGCCGGGACGAGAATGACCGTCAGCGTTCGGGCACCCGTCTGGTTGACCGGCGTCCCGGACGTGCCGGACCGGATCTTGATCTGCTTCCAGGCCAGGAGCGCGAGCGTCTGCACGCTCGTGAGGGTCAGGTTCCGCGAGGCCGCGGCCTGGATCGTGAGCTCCGAGCCGTCCCCGTCGTAGACGTTCTGGAAGGTCGAGCCGTCGTGGCTGCCCTGCACGGTCAGCGCCGCCGCGTCCCAGGTCCCCGGCATCACGATCCCCGCCACCCGGTAGCCCGCGATCTCGAGCGCGGCGGAGAGGCTCTGCCCGCTCTGGATCGCGGCGTCGACGGTCTGGCGCGGGTCCTGGACGAGCAGCGGCATCGGCTACCTCTTCGCCCTGGCGACGGCCTTGGGCGCCGCGGGCGTCGGCTCGGCCGCGGCCTTGAGCGCGGCGATCTCGGCCGCCAGCGCGTCGCGCTCGGCGGTGACGGCGGCGAGCTGCTCCTCGAGCGCGGGAAGCGGTTCCGGCTCCGGGACCGGGACGAACGCCTCGGCGACGCCGTCCGCGATCCAGGCCGCGCCGACCTCGTCGGGCACCTCGAGCGCGTCGCCCACCAGCGCCGAGCCCCAGGGCGAGGAGACCGGCTTGAGCGCCTTGACGAACATCGGGGTCCCCTCCTAGGTGTTCTTGCGCGTGTCGGGCAGCCTGTACGCCGCCTGGCTATAATTGGGTGGATGGAGAAGAGAGTCTTCAGTCCCGAGCACCGCGCGCGCCTGTCCGCGGCGCGCCGATTGCGCGTCACGAAGCCCGAGACACGGGAGAAGATCGGCCGAGCCAGTGCCCGACGGGGACAAACCGAAGCGGCTAGGCAGAAGCTGGCTCAGCAACGGAACACGAATGGTGCCGCCTTCTGGTCGAAGGTCGATCGCTCCGACATCGGCTGCTGGGAGTGGCGCGGTTACCGGCAGGCGATCGGCTACGGCGTCACTGCGGCCGGCTCGCGCGTCGACGGCTCGCGACGCACGGTCCTGGCCCATCGTCGGAGTTACGAGCTCACCGTCGGCCCGATACCCGAGGGGATGATGGTCCTGCACCATTGCGACAATCGCGGGTGCGTCCGGCCGGATCACCTCTACCTCGGCGATCAGTCGGCCAATATGCGCGACCGCGAGGAGCGCGGCCGCGCAAACCATCAGCCCAAGAAGAAGTCTTAGGTTCACGTGTTCTTCCTCTGGTACTCCAACCACGCCGCGTAGAGGCGGATGGCGTCGGTGCCGTGCGTGCCGGGCACCAGCTCGACCGTCGCGAAGGTCGGCGCCGGGCCGACGTCGACGCCCGCGATCGTCACGCTCTTGAGCGCTGGGCCGGTCGTCTCGGTGATCGCCGGGGTGTTGGTGCCCGCGTTGGTGTCGCCGACCCCCTCGAAGTAGGCGACCGCGATGTTCGCGAGCGTGTCGGTGTTGGTGTCCTTCGACACCAACAGCTTGACCGTGACGGGCGCGGTGTCGTCGAGGTCGAGCGGGTAGGGCACCGGGCCGAACTGGATCGGGTCGACGTTCGCGGCCGCCCACGCGACGCGGATGCCCTTGTCGGTCGCGCCGTTGATCCGCTCGAGGATCGGGGTCGTGTTCTTGGCCAGGAAGCCGCCGGCCTGGGTCGCGGTGTTGGGGATGTCGTTGGAGACGATCTCGCGGATGGAGAACAGATCCAGCGGGATGTAGCCGGTCCGCAGGTTGGCCGGCAGCTGGATCGCGCCGCCCGCCTCGACGGTGATCTGGCCGCCCGAGGCGACGACGATCTCGTCGCCGCCCTGCTTCTCGTAGACCTTCGGCTGGTACGTGCCGTCCGGCATCTAGCGCCTCCGATGCGGTGCGTTCGGCGTTAGGCGCCGACGGTGACGAGCTGCTGCTTGACGGTCGTGTCCTTCGTCTGGGGACCCTTGCGGGGACCTCGGTACTGCTCGGCGATCCCGAAATCCACGACCGCGTTCTGCGTGCCCCGGACCAGCACGAAGCGCACGTAGCGCCGGAGCGGCCGGTAGACGTCGACGACCAGGAGGCCGTTGCCGTCGCCGTCCGCGAGCGCCGAGCCCGCGGCGCCCGTGATGTCGGTGAAGACGGAGTTGTCGGGCGAGTCCTGCGCCTTCAGGCTGGTCACCTGGCCGGCCGTCAGGGCCCCGACGCCGTAGACGCCGCGGACCCCGTCCCAGCCGAGCTGGTCGACGCTGGAGCTGTTCAGGCTCGTCGTGCCGGCCGCGGCCGCGTTCTGGATGCGGACCGTCTGGACCTCGTTCGTCAGTTGCATCGCGCTACCCCTCCTGGACGGGTTCTTAGGCCAGCTTGACGCGGGTGAACGCCTCCTCGAGGACGGGCATCCCGTCGACCTCGAGGCGGCCGATGAAGCCGGTCTGGTTGGTGGCGGCGTAGAGCTCGACCAGGCGCTGGAGCTGCATCTCGAGCGCGACGACGATCCAGTAGAAGGAGAGGTCGCCGAGGACGCCGACGTACAGGCCCGTCGTGAACGTGTTGGGCGCGTAGCGGGACTCGACGTAGGGCAGGTTCAGGAGGGTGTCGGGCGCCCCGACCGTGATCCCCTGCCGCCAGATGTACTGGCCGTCGCCGTCCTTGAGCTTCGCGATCTGCTTCAGGGCGTCGGAGTGGAAGATCCACCGGGTCGACGGACGACTCCGGTACTGCGGCTTGAGCGTCCACTTGGCCTCCTGGAGGCCGTCGGTCATGATCGAGGTCGTGGTGTTGCCGGTCGAGACGTCGCGGCCGGTCGAGATGCCCATCGCCGAGGCGGTGAAGAGGCCCAGGGGCTGCTGCGCCCCCGTGCCGGTCATGTAGCCCTTCTCCTCGGTGATCGCGAACTTGTAGCCGAGGCGCTGGCGCACCAGGCTCTCGGCGTCGACGGCGCCCGGCTGCCCCGACTGGCGGAGCAGCGTGTTCGAGACCAGGATCCGCTTGGCGACCGGGTGGGGCCGGAGCTCCCGCTTGCCGATCGCCATCGCCGTGTCGGCGCTGCCGGTCCCCAGCTCGCTCGTCCAGTCGGCGTCGGCCGGGTCGGTGTCCAGGGACGGGAAGATCTGCCCCGCGCCCGACGGGATCATCATCACCGTGCCGAGCTGGCGCATGAAGACTTCGTCGTCGACGAACTTGATGAGGCGCGCGACGAACTCCACGTCCGGACGCAGGTAGCCGCCGCCGGTGTCGACGTCGGCCTGCAGGGCGCGCAGCTCCGCGACCGTGGCGTCGAGGCGACCGGTCATCAGCCACCCGTTGACCGCCTTGCGGACGGCCGGGTGCGACGGGAACCGGTGCCCCCGGTACTCGAAGATCATCTCGGCGGCGGTGCGCGCGACCGCGTCGTCGAGGCCGGGCTGACCCAGGCGCGCGGCCGCGAGCGGCTGGTGCTGCGCCAGGTCGCGCTCCTCGGCCTCGAGCTGCTCGGCGCGCTCGATCTGCTCCTTGAGCGTCTGGGCCTGGCCGAAGAGCCGCTCGTACTGCGTCCGGTCCTCGGCCCCGAGGGCTCCGTCCGCGTCGGCGCGGTCGAGCAGGCCGCGGGCGTCGCCGATGAGCGTGGCCCGGCGCTGGCGCATCTCGACGATCGTGGTCGGCATCGGTTGCTCCTCCTACGCGATGGCGGCCAGGTCGAGCTGGCGCCGGAGAACGGCAACCGGCGCCGCGGCCGGCGCGGGGTCGGCTGGCAGGAAGCCGCGCAGCGTCTCGATCGCGCGGCGGATCAGGTCGTGGTCGGCCTCCGCGAGCTCCGCGCCGCGGCGGGCGCGCTGGCAGACGCGCACGACGGCCTCCAGGTCGACGCCGACCGCCGCGAGCACGGAGCGCGCGCTCGCCGTGGTGGCCGGGTAGGCTGGGAACGGCGTCGGCCCGACGTCGAACAGGTCGACGTCCAGGAGCTCGCGCTCGTCCGGATCGGCGCCCTTCTTGAAGGTCCACCGGTCCTCCATCGTGCGGAACGAGAAGGACATCCCGTGGATGTCGCCCCGCGTCACCGCGTCGATCACGTAGCGGCCGCGCTCGTTGTCGGGCGGCGTGATCTCGGCGAAGAGGCCCCGCTTGTCCGTCTTGAGGGTGAGCGTCCCGGCGGTGTTGCGGCCGAGGATCCAGTTCGGGTCGTGGTTGAGGAGCGCGCGCACGTCGGCGCCCTCGCCGAGCGTGCGGTCGAAGGCGGTCGGCGCGATCCGCTCGACGAACGAGCCGAGCCAGTCCTCGATGACCAGGGACGGCTCGTCGAAGACGGCCGCGTAGCCGGTGATCCGCGGCGGGCCGCTCTCGCTCGCGCGGACCTCGATCGATCCGGCGATGACCCGCGTCTCGCGCTGGCCCGCTGGGCTTGCTGGCAACGAAAAAGCCCCCAGACCACGAAGGGTCCGAGGGCCACGTCACGGCTGCTCTATGAGCAGCGGGCCACGACTGCTCCAGACTCTACGCCCGGGTGGCTCCGGCTGTCAAGGACGCGATCGGCCCATCAGCTCCGGCAGCGTCGGCGACTCCTCGAGCTGCGCGGCGTCCATCGCGATCACGTGCCCCGCGCCGCAGGCGAAGAGCACCCGCCTGTTCGCGGCGTCCGCCCAGACCCCGAAGCGCGCGAAGTGGCCGGCCGTGTTGTCCAGGTCGACCGCGATCCGGAAGCCGGCCGCCCGCGCCTTGCGGCAGAAGTAGAGATCCTCGCCCATCTCGTCGCTCTTGATCTGGCCCAGCTCGAACCAGGGATCAGAGAGCGCCTCAAAGACGCGCCGCCGGATCAGGATGCAGCCGGTCCCGACCTCGTCGACCTCGACGACGCCCGTCGCCCCGTCGAGCGCCAGGCGCCGGCGGTCGGCGCCGGTCCCGCGGAAGGCGACCGGCAGGAAGGGCGGCCAGCGCATCAGGACCAGCGGCGCGACGACGTCGAAGCGCCCGCACTCCATCACGCCGACGCAGCGAAGCAGGGTGTCGGGCCGCAGGATCATGTCGTCGTCGGTCATGAAGAGCCAGTCCCCGGCCAGGCCGCGCACCAGCCTGTTGCGGTTGGCCGCGACGTTCATCCCGACCGCGCGCGCCGGGATCGTCCCCGGCGGCAGGACCAGGTTGTCCCAGCTGATCTGGAACTCGGGATCGCGCAGGAGATCCCCGCAGACGATCCCGGCCGTCCCGGGCGGGCCGCGCTCAGCCACGCCGCTCGATCGGCCGCGGCCGGGGCGCCTCGGCGACCTCGGGCTCGCTCGAGTTGAGCGCCTTGCAGCGGCCGCAGCTGATCCGCCAGGGCCGCGCCGCGAGCCAGGCGATCATCCGCCCGCAGCGCCAGCAACGCGGCTGCTGATCGATGATCAGGAGGACCAGCCGCCGCTCGGGCTCGACCACCAGCGTCATCCGGCCGCGCCCTTGTCGGTGCCCTGACCACCCGCGTCCGGAGGAGGCGGGGCACCGCTCCCACCCTTCCCGACGATGTTGGCGAGCGGTTGGATGTCGTCGCCGCCGGGGAGCGGGTTGAGGTTCTCGGCCGCGCGGATCTCGTTCGTCACGAGCCAGCGGTTCCACCCGACGGCGTAGGCGCCGTAGCGCGCGCGGGTGTCGCCGCGGAGCAGCGCGTCGACCAGGTGCTCGACGAAGTAGGTCCCGCGGTGGTCGCTCGACAGCAGCTGGTTGTTCGCGCGCTGCTCGAACGAGACCAGATACGCCCGCAGCGTGTGGACGACGAACTCGAGGCCCTGGTGTTCGATGTTGTTGTTGGTCGCCCGGTCGAGGTCGGCGACCATGTGGAGCGGGATGCGGTAGATCCGCGCGATCTCGTTCACCTGGTACTTGCGCTGCTCGAGGAACTGCGCGTCGCGGGCGGGCATCCCGATCGACTTCCAGGTGACCCCCTCCTCGAGGACGGCGATCCGCTGCGCCTTGTCGAGGCCGCGGTGGCTGGCCTCCCAGGAGGCCTTCAGGTTGCGCTGCGCGGACTCGGAGAGCTTGCCCTTGACCTCCAGCACCCCGCCCGGCGTCGCGTCGTTGCCGAAGAAGCGCGCCGCGTACTCCTCCGTGGCCAGGCCCAGCCCCACCGCCTCGCGCGCCAGGCCGATCGGGGAGTAGCCGTAGATGCCGTCCGGGGAGAGGCCGCGCCAGTGGAAGACCTGCTCGGACCGCAGCTCCACCTGCCGGTTATCCATCGTGTACCGGTAGAGGAGCCGCTTGGTGCCCCGGTCGCGCTCGACCTGCATCCGGTCGGGACGGAGCGGCCACAGGCCCACGACCCGCCCGGCGTTGTCGAACTCGATCTCGGAGTAGGCGTTGCCCCAGAGCGCGCGGTGCGCGGTCATCGTCTGGCGCCACTCCATCGCGGTCATCTCGGGGTTGGGCGCGTCGTGCAGGAGCGGGTAGAGGCGGTGGCCGTCGGCCCGCTCCTTGCCGCCGCCCTCGAGCCGCCGGTAAGTGATCAGCGGGAGCGAGGCGATCGAGTCGGCCAGGATGTGGACGCAGGCGTAGACGGCCGGGAAGCGGAGCGCGTCCGCGGGTCCGACCTGCCGTCCGGTGTAGGTCGACGCGCCGCCCGAGAGCGCGCGCAAGAGCCACTCGGACTCGTTGAGCGCCCGCGCCTCGGGCCGGAACGCCGTCGCCAGAAGACCCATCGCTACCTCCTCGCCCCGAGGGCGCCGTTCGCGGTCAGGTAGGCGCCGACCAGCACCATCAGCGCGGCGATCCCGGTCACCCCGAAGAGCAGCCAGAGCCCGGCCGTCGCCAGCGTCAGCCCGGCCGCCACGCGCGCGTCGTCCAGGTCGACGGCGACGCGCGGGAGGCGGCGCTTAGAGAACAAGAACGCCCCGATCCTCGTACACGCTCCGGCCGCCGGTCGCCCCGGCCGCGATCGCGTCCAGGCGCGCGCGCCAGGAGAGCACGGCCGCCATCGCCAGGTCGATCTTGTGCGGTGAGTGCTGCCGCTCCTTCTGGATCGACCAGAGCTTGACGCCCTGGTCGTCCCGGACGCCGAGCTCGCGACGGCAGGCGTTGCCGACGTGGCGCGCGAGGACCGGGTTTCCGTCGTGGCTCAGCTCGCTCGACTCGATCGCGTTCCGGAAGGCCAGGCACGCGGCCGAGGCGAGGCTCGGGACCTGCGTTCGCCACTGCAGGACGCGCTCGGCGCCGAACTCGGCCGTCCACTTGCCGATCATCTGGTCCCAGTAGGGCGGGTCGGCGTTGAGCCGCCAGACGTCCCAGCGGCCGAAGGCGGCCACCATCGCGGCGTCGACCTCGTGCGCCGGCACCTCCCATTGCGCGAGGCCCTCGGGCCGCTCCCACGCGCCGATGACGAACAGGTACCCGGTCTTGATGTGGGTCCCCACGATCCCGGTCGCGTCGTACAGGCGCGAGCCGTCGAAGCCGATCGCGATCAGCTCGCCGTCCGGGGGCGGCTCGCCCGCGGCGATCCAGTCGGGGACCGCGGGCGGCTCGGCCTGGATCTCGAGCGGCCGGTCGACGTGGGCGGGCGGCAGCCGGCGCGCGAGATCGCGCCACTTCAGGGCATCGAAGGCGCGCTCGGAGGCGCGGACGAGCTGGTTGCCCCAGACGCGGCGCAGGTAGGCGCGGTCCGCGGTCGGGTCGGCGAACTGGTCACAGATCCCGTCGACGTCGGACCACTCGGCGTCGGCGCCCGAGGCCTCGAGGATCCCCTCGCGCACCAGCTCGGGCGTCGAGAAGTCGTTCTCCGGCGCGGCCTGCCGGTGGAAGAAGAAGAGGCGCGCGTCGTCGCGCTCGCCGGTCGCGACCGCCCGGGCGTACTCCATCGTGTCCTCGGCGACGCTCCCCTCGCCCGGCGCGAACGCGGTCGTGATCTCCAGCGCCCAGGGGTCGGCCGCCCGTCGCTTGGGCAGGTTCGCGAGCATCGTCCGGTGCGCCTGCTTCTGGCGCGGCGACGTCCAGCGGTGCGTCTCGTCGAAGAGCGAGAAGGTGGTCCGCGCGCCGTCGCGGGCGTCCGGCGCTCCGGCCAGGGCGACCGCCTTCCCGTCGCCGCCGCGGCGCATGATCCGCTCGAGGCCGATGTCGAAGTCCTCGGCCAGCGGGCTGTTCTCGAGGATCGCCTTCAGCGCCCCGAACGCGAGCTCGTCCGACTGCTCCTCGGTCGTGGCGATCAGCGGGATGTAGGGGTCGATCACGCCGCGGCCGACCGGCTCGGGCGCCCCGCGCAGCCGCTCCCAGCCCACGCACCGGACCGGCGCGTCGGGGTGCAGCTCGCAGACGACGATCATCGAGCCGAACTCGGTCTTGGCCGTGCCCTTGCGCTGCGAGATCGCGACCCGGCGGAAGCGCCGCCGACCGGCCTGTGGATGGTCGGGCGGCTGGACTTCGTACATCCGGTAGAGCAGGGCGCGCTTCTCCGGGGAGAGGTGGTACCGCTGGCCGCGCAGGTCGCCCGGGCCGAAGACGCCGTAGGTCTCGACGAACGCGGCGACCTGCGGCCCGAGCGTCGGGTAGGGCGTCGCCTCGATCGCTGGGACGACGAGGGTGGCCACTACGCGAGCCCGCCGGCGAGCGCGGAGAGACCGCGGCGCGGGTCGTCGACGGACGCGCTCGAGGCGACCGACCGCGGCTGGCGGACGACCGGGTCCGTGCGCGCGATCTTCCAGTCGAGGCGGCGCCGGTCCATCGGCGTCCCGCCGAACTGCCCGTCCTGCTGGCGGATCTCGGCGGCGAGCGTGACCGAGGGCTCGCGCCAGTAGCGCTCGATCAGGTCGGCGACCAGGAACAGCCGATCGACGTCGCCCGGTAGGTACTCGGCCGCCATCGGGGAGCGCCAGCGGTTCCGCCACCAGCGCAGCGTGTTCGGGTGCCAGCTCAGCCGCTCGCCGTCGGGACCGAGCCGCTTCGGCAAGGCGGGCGGCCGTCCCGTGCGCGGCGCCCGCGCGTCGAGCGTGGCCTCGGTGGAGGCCCTGTTGCGGCGCTGGCGCAGCTCGGGCGGCTTCAGCGGCGTCGGCATCAGTCGTTTTTCAATCCACGAAGCGTACGCAGGAAAAAGACGCTGGGGGCGCGGTTCCCGGGCCATCTTTCCAGCGATTTCACCCGCCCTCTTCGAACGTCATTGTTCATCGCAACCAACCTACTCGAATACACCAACGAATCACGAGGGCGAAGCTACATAGGAAGAACACGTAGAAGCACGCACCAACAAGCCATGGGTAGAAGAACAGCGCAACGTCATCGCTCATCGTACTTGCTTCGACGTGCGTGCTGAGTGGTGGCGATGGCAGTAGCTAGTGAGTCGATAGAGCGAATGATCGGAGCCGAGGGTTGGATAGCGAGGGGAGTGATCGACATCAGTAGCCAGGACGTACTGACCTTCAGCCCGACAGTCCATGCACCAGGGGTGATCGTGCAGGTGGGTAGCCCTGATCCTGCGCCAGTCAGCCCCGTACCCACGCTCAGCAGCAGTACCCCTGGCCTGGTCGAAGCGCTGGCGATCCTGCCGAGCGTGCGCCTCGCAGCGACCATGCCCGGCCGTGGCCCGACCGGGGCAGCCCTGGTAGGTGCAGGGGCCGAGGGGACGGGTCGGCATGCTAGTCCCCGATGACCTTCACGTTGGTGCCCAGCACGGTCACCGGATTCACCATGATCATCTCGGCCTGGCCGTGCAGCTCGGCGTGGATGAGGACGACGCTGTCGACGCTGGCCTCGATCACGACCCGGCGCGTGCGTTCCGGCACCAGGCCGGCCGCCTTGAGCCAGTCGAGGAAGGCGCGGCCGTGGAGGGTCGCCACCTATTCGGCCTTGGTGAAGTCCACGTACCAGGCGTCGCCCGGCTCGAACTGCTGACCAGCGGCGGCGTTGATGATGCCCATCCGGATCTCGCCGCTTGGGGTCGCTGACCAGAATGCCTTGTCCTCCTCGGTCGCGTTGGGCCCGCCCGCCACGGGGTACATCGTGACCTCGAATCCGAAGCCGGGCTGGCCCTGACTGTTGTTCGCTCGGATCTTGCTGAGCTTGCTGACGACGAACTTCGCTCGGATGGCCATGGTGCTCTCCTCTTTCGTCTTATGGCGCTCTCGTCGGAGAGCGGCTTATTCCTTCCCTGGCTGGTAGCCGCAGCGCAAGCAGCGGATCGGTTGCGAGAGATCCACGTTCACCGGGATGCCCCAGCTGTGGCCGAGGAGCAGGCAGAGCAGCCGCCGCAGCACGTCAGCGGCTCCCGTTGGCGAGACTGCCCTGAGCCTGGCGCAGCACCTCGGGCGCCTGCGCCGCTGGCCGATTCCCCTCGCTCAGCTCGGCCAGTCGGTCGAGCAGCTGGCGCACGAGCGGCGCCTCGCCGGAGAACGTGAGCGATGCGATCAGCCGGCCACTCGGCTGGTACTCCGCGTGGAAGCTCGAGACGCGCATCTGCTGGACGAGCCAGGCCAGGTCGTTCTCGAACATCAGCGCGGCCCCAGCAGGCGGACGGCGCCGTCCAGGGCTCCGTCCGCGCTCGCGACGGCGACCAGAGCGAGCCAGGCCAATGCGGCGCCGAGCCAGATCAGCGCGCGAGTGAAACGCTGTGGCATCGACTCTCTCCGACACGCGCCCAATAGGGCGACCCGCCGATGTCGGATAGAGCCGTCTGGGCCCAATCCTACGCTATGGCAGCTAGCCGAGCAATCTCGGGCCATCGTCAGTCCATCTCCGGTACGACCCTGGGCGCGCAGTCGATCTGTTCCTGGCGCTCGACTTTGACCCGCGGGTGCATCCCGTTGGTGAAGATGAAAGCAACCTGGCCGTAGATCAGCGCGTCGAGCTCGGCGGCGTGCTGCTCGACCCAGCGCAGGATCACCTCGCTGTTGCGGCGACGCTCAGCCACTGGACAGTCCCTCGACGCGATCGGCCGCGAGCCGGTAGCCGAAGCCCGGCACCCCCTCGATCAGGCCGGGCGCGAGTCGGTTGGTTTCGCAGACGAGCAGGCGCAGGTGCTCGCGCGCGCCGTCGTAGGAGCCCCAGAGGTGCGCGATCAACTCGGAGTGGAGCCGGACGCCGGGGTTGGCGTGCAGGTACTGCACCAGTCGGTACCGGGCCGCCGAGAGCCGCACGGGCACGCCGCGCCAGACGATGACGCCGGCGCGCGACCCTGGGCACCGGCGCGCGGCCCTGGTTACCGGCGTCGGCCGCCGCTGCGGCGGCTGGGGCGCCGCGCGCGGCAGGCCTTCGACGTAGCAGTCCGTGCAGAGCGCGCGACCGTCCCGCTCCACGCGTGCCGGGGCGCGGCAGAGCGCGCAGCTTCGCCCCGGCGGGATCGGTCGCGCGACGCCATCGAAGATCGGGGTTCGGGTCGCGACCATCACGCCCTCCCCCGCCAGACCCCGGCCGCGATCGCGTAGAGCGCGAACAGCTGCAGCAGGCCGGTCGCCCGGTCGATCGGGAAGAACAAGCCGTACTCGTCCCCCACCAGGGCGAAGTTCCAGACGATCCGCCCGATCGCCAGCAGCGCGAAGACGATCGCGCTCGCGAGCAGGACGGTCGGGAAGGAGCCGCCCTCGTCCTCGTCGGTCGGGCGCACCATCGGATCGTCCGGCGGTGACCGACCGTCGTCCGGGGATTCGTCGCGCAGGTACGGCGGTATCAACGATCGGGCCATCAGGACTCCTCCCGCCAGCTGACCAGGCGCGCGTCGTCGGCGGCCTGGGACCAGGTCGCCCGCGCCTCGGCCGCGCGCTCGCCCCATTCCAGCGCGCGCTCCAGGTCCACGCCCAGCACGCAGGCCACCTCGGTGGCTGGCAGGAAGATGCCGCCCAGCAGGCCGACCAGGTCGTCGTCGCTGACCTTCTCCGGGTCGCCGCCGTCGAGATCGAGCAGCCTCCGGACCGCGCTCGCCTCGCGGATCAGGGCATCGAACGCGGCCGTGAATCGGGTGTTGGTCAGGTCGTCGCCGAGGCGGGCCAGCATCCGGGATTGAAACGCCTTGATGTCCATCTCAGAACATCACCTCGTCGCGCTCGTCCTCGGGTCGCCACCAGGCGATCAGGAAGTGCTCCTCGCGGCCGGGCAGGTGCGTCGGCCCCCAGCCCCCGCGCTCGCTCTCCGGGATCTGCGTCCCGGTCGTCCGGACGACGCCCACGAGCAGCGGGTCGCGCTGCTGGCGACGTCTTTGACCACGCCGCGTCTCGCCGAACTCGCCCTGGACGAACAGGATCTCGTCGAACACCTTGGTCACCCCAGCCGCGTCGAGCGCGACGATCGCGGACACGGGCAGCTCGTCGAGCGTCGTCAGGCGCCGACCGCTGAACCGGGGGATCGGCACCATCCCGCGCTCGAGTGCGGCCAGCACCCGCCGGAGGAAGCCGACCCGTTTGGCCGCGGTCTTGACGCGGGTCGCGTCGGCGCCGTAGAGCCGTTCGAGCGCGCCAGCCGCCTGCTCGGCCTGGTCGAGCTCGGCGCGCTTGGTGTCGAGCCACGTCGAGCGGATCTCGGCGACGTTCTCCAGGCGCGTGATCGCGCTGGCCGCGGGGATCGCGAGGGCGGTCGTGTCGGTCATCGGTTCACCTCTCCTATCGCGGGTTGGGGACGGCGAGGCGCCGGCGGAGCGCCTCCAGGAAGAGCCACTGCGCGGCGACCTCGGGCGCGACGCCGTGCGCGGCCGCGAGCAAGTCCAGTTCCCGGTACTGGGCCTCCCGGATCGCGAAGCGCACCGGGCGCCAGCCGGGGCGGGTGCGCGGCGAGCGGCTCACGACGCCGATCCCCGCAGCAGGTAGACGCCGCGCTCCACGCGCTCGTAGGCCCGGTCCTTTTGCAGCAGGCCGAGCACGCTGTTCGTGCTGATGCCGCGCTCGACCGCCCCGAGCAGCATCGCGTGGCGCTCGATCCGGCCACCGTGCGCCTCCGCCCACTCGCGCAGGAAGGCGCGAGCCGCCCCGGCCGGCAGGTCGCGGTTGAGTCGCGGCGTCCGCTCCGGGGACGGTAGCGCCTTGGGTCCCGTCTCCTCTGGCCTACGAGCGCGAGAAGGCCTGGCCTTCTCGCGCTCGTAGGCCAGGATCGCGGCCTTCAGGCTGGCGCGCTCGCGGGCGATCCCGTCGCGCTGCGCCTGGATCTCGCGGATCTGCTGCTCCAGGCGCAGGTCCTCCTCGGACAGCTGCTCGATCCGCCGCTGAACGGCGGTCACGAAGTCGGCCACGATCGCTCTCTCCTCAGGGGACTCCACTGCTGGCTCGGGTCCTGGCGCGCTCGCCTGCTCGACGGGCGGGTCGACCGGCTCGATCTCGCTCCGGGCGAGCCAGAACGTCTCGGACACGCCGAGCAGGTCGAACGTCACCTTCGCCTCGAGCCGCCCGGCTAACCCGCGGACGCGGTCCACCGTGCCGACCGTCCCGACGCACCGGCGCATCGTGTCCGAGGCGACGCCGCACAGCCGGACGAGACGGACGCGCGCTCCGGGGCTCATAGCTCCCTGATCTCCACGTAGTGGATCGCGCGCATCAGGCGCTTCTTGAGCTGGTACTCGCGCGTCCTGAAGCCCTTGGCGTCGGCGACGACCGTCACCCACGCCTCGCCCATCGACGTGTCGCGCGAGGGCCGACGCTCCTCGTAGACGAAGTCGGCCACGTAGGCGCAGACGTGCTCGTCGTTCACGTCGAGCGAGTAGCGAACCTGGAAGCGCAGCCCCCGGACCTCGCCCGCCTGCTGGCGCCGAAGCAGCTCGACCGCGGCGTTGGCCTCGCGCTGGCTATCGAAGGTCCGGTCGATCTCCGCGACGTAGGCCCGGCGGCTGCCGTACTTCGAGCGCGCCCCGCCGACGATCTTCCGCAGCTGCGCCGGGCTGACCGTGCCGCGCGTCATCCGGCCGCCTCGCCGCCGTCATCCTCCTCGACTAGATCGAAGAGCGTCGGCATCGCGACCTGGCGCTCAGCCGCCTCGCAGTAGGCGGCGGCGTCCGTGAAGTACGTGGGGCTTAGCTCGACTCCGCAACCGATTCGGCCCTTCAGGACCGCCTGACGCGCGACGGTGCCGATACCGACGAAGGGGTCGTAGACGATCTCCCCCGGCATCGAGAAGCGCTCGATCGCGCGGTCGGCGACGTCGAAGGGGAGCGGGCAGAGGTGCTGCTCGGCGCCCTTGACGGCCTGGTTGGCGTTGAGCGAGCGCATCCGGGCGACGTCGGTCCAGACGTCGGGGTGCCAGGAGGGCGGCTGCAGGAGCATGAACGTGACCGGGAGCCGCCCCATCCGCTGGATCGCCTCGCCGAGCCGGACGTGGTACTCGAAGTCGTAGACCCGCTCGAGGCCCCACGCCCGGAAGAGCTTGAAGATCTTCTCGTGCGGCAGGTGGATCAGCTCCTCGGGCCGGATCGGGCGGTCGCCGCTGGAGCGGTGGAAGCCGTGCGCGTCGATCTGCCAGCGCGCGACCGAGTAGGCGTCCTTCGCCTTGACCACCGGCTCGTCGGCGTAGCCGTTGCTCCGGTCGGTCGGCGGCTTGCGGAAGAGGAGCAAGTACTCGGGCATCCCGCAACCCATCCGGCTCCCGTCCTTGCACTGCTCCGTCCAGCCGAGCCGGTACGTCTGGTTGTTCTCCCGGACGACGTCGGTCACGATCGTGATTCGGGCCAGGAAGGCGAAGCCGTGCTGGGTGAAGTGCGCGATCGTCTTGTCCGAGAAGGGGCTGACGGTCTGGAAGCCCAGGCCGTTGATCCCGCCGGGGACGATCCGGTCCTTGACGTGCACGGCCGCCACGCGCCCGGGCTTGAGCACGCGCAGCAGCTCCGGCGTCAGGTAGCCGAGGTGCGCGAAGAAGTGCGCGTCGTCGTCGGTGTGGCCGAGGTCGGCGTAGTTGGGCGAGTACTCGTACTGGGTCGAGAAGGGGATCGAGGTGACGATCAGGCCGACCCGGTCGCTCGCCATCCGGCGGGTCTCGAGGATCGCGTCGTCGTTGACCAGGCGGTAGCGCTGGCCCGCGACCTCGACCCGCTCGACGCCGAGCGACCGAGTCAGGGCTTGGGCGAGCGCGATCTGGGCGAGCCCGTGCTCGCGGATGAGGTCGGTCATCTTGGTGACCATCTCCGTGTGGCGTCGCCACTTCGCCTCGAGGATCCGCCGGACCTCGCGCTCGGCCTCCGTGTAGATCAGGTCGATCCGGACCGGGCGCGGCTGCAGGAAGCGCTGTACCCGGTGGATCGCCTGGACGAAGTCGTTGAACTTGAAGCCGATGCCGAGGAAGATGGCCCACGAGCAGTGGCGCTGGAAGTTGCAGCCCGAGCCGAGCAGGACGGGCTTGGAGGCGAGCTCCGGGATCTCGCCATCCGAGAACCGGATCACGAGGTCCTCGCGCGCGTCGAGCTCCTGCGCGCCGTAGACGGTCGCGACGTCCGGGATCGCCCGCTCGATCGCGCGCCGCTCGGCCTCCAGGTCGTGCCAGATCAGCCGGTGGGCGGCCGGCTCGAGCGCGCGCAGCTCCATCAACTTGGCCAGGCGCGCGCCGAGGCTCTCGCGCTTCTCGCGCGCCGCGTTCTGGATGTTGAGGTGCGTGTCGCGGAAGAGGCGCCCCTGGCCGCGGCCGTCGACGCCCGCCGAGGCGTGGTCGGTCGGCAGCTCGTGCCAGTGCACCTCGATCGGCGGGAGGACGTAGCCCTCGTCGGAGTAGCCCGGCCCGAGGTCGCTCGGCTTGGTGCAGAAGAGCGCCCAGCTGGCGACCCAGAGCCAGAACTCCTCCTCCTTGTGCGCGCGCAGGGTCAGGTGGTCGGCGTGCTCCGAGTCGCGCTTGAAGAAGCGCGTCTTCATCTGGCCGACGTCGGCGATCCCGAGGTAGGCCGCGTAGGCGAGCAGCTCCAGGTACTCGTTCGGCGAGGGCGTGGCCGTGGCCACGAACCGGTACGGGATCCCGCCGCCGACCTGGCCGGTCCCGCCGTCGTCGTCGGCGAACAGGCGCATGAACTCGCGGAAGGTCTTCGTCCCGCCGAAGCCGCGCAGGACGGCCGCCTCGTCGAGGCTGGTGACCGTGAAGCGGCGCGGGTCGAGCTTGCCGTCCCGGACGGTCTCGTAGTTGGTCAGGTAGAGGACCCGCGGGTCGTCGACCTCCTCCCAGCGCCGGACGAAGCGAGTCCGCACGCCGACCATCGCGGCGTCGCGCACGAACTCCTGCCGCACGCCGAGCGGGAGCACGATCAGCGCGTGGCCGCCGATCCGCTCGCGCGCGACCCGGCAGGCCTCGATCTGGATCAGCGACTTGCCGAGGCCGAAGGCCGCGAAGCAGGCGCGGCGGCCGCCCAGCACCATCCACTGCGCGATCGCCCGCTGATGCGGCTTGAGGATCGGGTGGAAGGCCGACTCGGGCACCTCGACGCCGTGCCCGGCCGCGGTCGGGACCTTCCGCCGCAGGAAGTCGAGGTAGTCGTCGGGCAGCCGGTCGAGGACGGGGGCGGGCGGACCCATGACGTCGGCGGCGATCACAGCGGCAGCGCCGATTGACGCGCGGCGACCGGCGGTGGCCGCTTCGATGCAGCTCCGGAGGCGCGCCGCTCGCGTGCCTCGTCGGCCTGCTGCGCCCGTCGACTCCGCGTCGCCGCTCCGGGCTTAAGGTCGGCCGTCTGAAGCAGCGCGTCCTTGATGTGGGTCCGCGGCCCGAAGCCGCCCTCCTCGAGCGTGCGGCAGATGGCGTCGACGACGTTCTCGCCCTCGGGCGTCAGCATCGAGCACATCGCGGGCACGTTCTCCATGACGCAGGTCTTCGCCTCCATCTCGAGGACCAGTCGCACGAAGTCGAAGACCAGGCTGTTGCGCGGATCCATCACCTGCCGCTTGCCGGCCGAGGAGAAGCCCTGGCAGGGCGGGCCACCGAAGACGCAGTCGACGTCGCCCGGCTCGAGGCCCATCGCCGCGAGCATCTCGACGCCGTTCAGCTTGCGCGCGTCGCCGATCCAAATGTGCTTGACGCCCTCGGCGTCCGGTCGGTGGCTGATCCAGCCGGACCCGGCCATCTCGGGCGCCTCGTCGAGCCGCTGCTCGGCCCAACGCTGCTGGATGGCCCGATCGAACTTCTTCCGATCCTCCTCGGTCACGTAGTGGATCGCGACGTCCCCGTAGCGACAAAGGTTGTGCATGTAGGTCTGGACGGCGGGACCGTCCCACTCGACCGCCGCGATGACGTTCCACCCCGCCTCGAGGAAGCCCAGCGAGAAGCCGCCGCAGCCCGCGAACAGGTCGACGCCGATCGGCTTGGGGCCGTAGCGGCTGAGCTTCCGCGCGAGGGGCATCGCGTCGAGCGGCACGTAGAGGCCGCTCTTCGCGCGCTGCCAGTCGTCGCCGAGCGTGACCGTGCGCTCGCGGCGGCCGCGGGTCAGCTCGTCGAGCGTGATCACGCGGCCCTCCGGTTCTGTAAACTGGCCGGCCGATGGGAGCGCGGAAGGGTGTCCCGCACGCGCCCGCCGGCTCGGGCTCGATCGGGAAGAGCTGGGATAAGAAGGCCGGCAAGTGGATCTGGCGCGGCCGCGTCACGCTCGACACGAAGCGCCACTACGGCGAGGCCGTCGTCCAGCAGCCGGGGATGACCGACGCGACCTGCCGCCGCCTGGCCCGGCAGAACCTCGACAAGACGATCGCCGACGTCCGGGCCAACACGGTCATCCCGCCCGAGAAGCTGCGCGCGCGCCTGAGCGCCTACCTCGACCTCTGGCTCGCCGCGCAGCGGGACGCGCTGCCCGAGGTCACGACGACCTACCGCAACTACGAGTCGGACGTCCGCTTGCACATCCGGCCCTTCCTCGGCCGCGAGCGGATCGCGAACATCACCTCGGCGCTCTTGCTCGACTGGCGCAAGGTGATCGGCGACGAGGCCCTGCAGCGCCAACGCCACGTCCCGGCCGACGACCGGGGCGTCCGCTCCCGGCAGGTGATCAAGATGGCGTCGGCGTTCCTGCGCCGCATCCTCCGGGATGCCCACGCCGCGAGCTACCCGGTCAACACCGAGGTCCTCTCGCTGAAGGATCCGCGCGGCGCCGAGAAGCAGGAGCGGCCGTTCCTGACCGAGCCGCAGGCCGATCTCCTCTGCCAGGCCGCGCCCGCGCCGCGCGACGTCGTCTGGCGGACCACCTTCTATGGCGGACTGCGCGACGGCGAGCTCCGCGGCCTGAAGTGGAAGCGGGTCCTGTGGACCAAGGGCGCGCTCGACGTCCAGGAGCAGCTCGACCGCGAGGGCCGCGACCGGGCGCCGAAGAAGGGCTCGAGCGGCGAGGTCTTCGTCCCCGACTTCGTGATGGCGGAGCTGCGCGACCACCAGCGCTGGAGCCGCGAGCAGGGCTTCCCGACCGGCCTGGACGACTACGTCTTCCTGCGGCGCGGCCGCGGCGGGCGGGTCGTGCCGTACTCGCACCACCAGCTCTGGGCGGACCTCAAGGCGGACGCCCTGGCGGCCAAGCTCGACCCCGAGATCGCGATGCACTCGCTGCGGCACGGCCTCGGGATGACGACGGCCGCGGTCGCGACGCCGCTGGCCACCAAGGACCAGCTCCGCCACCGCCTCCTGACGACGACCGCGGTCTACACCGCCCACCGGGACACCGAGGGCCAGCGGCGCGCCGCCGCGCGCATCGGCGCGGCCAGGATTGCTCAGAAGAATGCTCAGAAAGACGCCGATGCGCCCGCCGAGCCCTCGTAGCGCGCGCTTTCCGAGATGCGAAGCGGGCGAGCGGCCGACGTCGTGACCGGGCGCTATCCACTTGAAAGTATAGAGGCGACGCACGTTCACGCCTCCTTTCCGGCGCGGTCCGAACGGAACCAGCCGTCCGCGCGCGGCGCCCGGCGTCCCGTCCCGGCGCCGGGATTGCTCAGAAGATTGCTCATCGAACGGCCGCCCGTCCGCGGCGTCGGCGCGGCTGCTCGATCGCCTCGACGTGCTCGCCGCGGCCGACCGCGGCCTGCCACGCCTCGAGCATCGCGCGGCTGACGCGCGGCTCGCGCGAGAGGCCGACGCGCACGCAGGGCAGCTGCCCCGACTCGATCAGCTCGTTGACTTCCTTGCGGTGCGTCCCGAGCAGCTTCGCGATCTCCTCGACGCCGAGCAGACGCAGGGTGTCGGGCCCGGTCGTGGTCGTGGTGCCGCTGCGCCAGGCGGCTTGCTCGCTCATCGAGCGACCGCCGCGAGCAGTTCGTCCAGCGTCAGGCAGATGCTCGTCGCCATCCGGTACATCAGCTCGGGCTCGGGCAGCTCCGCGATCAGGATGTGCAGCGGCTTCCCGGCGCCGACGAAGTAGCCGGCCTCCAGGTGCGCCGACCGGCCGCAGGGCAGGAGCAGCACCCCGGTATCGGCCCACCGCATCGCGCCCCAGTCGGCGCCGAAGCCCGCGTCGGCGATCGGGCTGGACAGCAGGTGTGCCCTGAAGTGGCTCGCGCGCCAGTTCTCCCAGTTCGGGTCGATCTCCGACCAGTGGAAGCCGGGGTTGCCGGGCGCCGGATTGCGGAAGTCGTAGACCTCGTGACCGGCCTCGCGTAGCGCGGCGACCACCTCCGGCTGGTAGCGATTGCGCCAGGAACTCGCCAAGTAAATGCGGCTCACCGCGCGACCGCCGCGCGCTCGATACCGAGTAGCTCGAAGCGGACCACGTAGAGCAGGGCCCCGCTCGCCCGCCAGGCGTCGAACGTGGCGCGGGAGAAGTCCGGGAATCCGCTCGATGGCGGCGGCGTGACGCCGTTGGCGTGCAGCCACGCGAAACCCTCGGCTTCGTAGTCGCTGTCGGGCATCAGACCGATCAGCTCGCGCCTCAGTGACAACACCCGGACGGTGCCGACCTTCCGCCCACCGTTCCGCGGCGAGCGGTCGTACGCATCGACGGGGTGAAAGATCGGGAACCGCCCCGCGTGCTCCGGCTTCCAGTCGCGGCGGGTGACGGTCTTGGCGCCGGCAAGGAGCGCTGGGGTCGTGTAGGCGAAGCTGATGATCACGACGCGACCGCCGCGCGCTCGGTCCCGGTGCGCCGCTCGGGCGGGATCCAGTCGAGCCCGATAACCGCGAACACGTCCTGTTCCTCGGGCGTCGCGAGCGGGTGGTCGCCGTGCCAGATCGCGCCGTCGCGCACCTTCAGCCAGTCGGGCAGCAGCCCGCCCTGGCGCCGCGGCGTGACGAGCCGGTGCGAGAACTCGGCCGGGCCGGTTCTGATCGCGAGAATCACGCCCCATTGCGCGGGCTCGATGACCGAGAACAGGTCGACCGGGACCCCCTCGAAGAGGGCGCGCTTGTGCTTGCGACCCCAGGCCGGCCGGCCGTTGGTGTCCAGGCGCTTGGCGAAGGTGCCGTCGGCGAGGCACCCGTCGCACCACTCGTGGCAGAGGTCCTCGAGGCTGAACTGGTCGCCGAAGAGGCCGTCCGCCCGCTGCACGAACTTGGGCGCGCAGACGATCTCGATATCGCCCACGGTCGGACTGCGGCGCCGGATGCTCCCGGCGACCTGGATCCGGTCGCACGATTGCCCCAGCACGCCGACCAGCTCGCGAGCGATCGACTCCGCCTCGGCCAGCGGGATCCGCTGCTTCTCGCCACTCATCAGATCCCATCCTCCTTCAAGAGCCGCGCGGTCACGCCCGCCGCGTGCGGGTCGCGCACGACTTGCTTGAAGCCGTGGTCGTCGGCCGCCTTCGGGCGCTTCTCCTCCCGCCGTGCACCGCACAGGCGGCAGCGCGCCACCCAGCGGCCGCGCCGGTCGGACGGCGGCAACTCCCAGGCGTGGGTGCAGCCGCTCACGAGTCGAGCTCCGCCATCTTGCGCAGCCGACCAATGAGCCCCTCCGCTCGCGCGCGGGCGACGTCGGCCGCGATGCCCTCCTCGCGCAACGCGAGCTCGTAGGCCAGCGCGTTCGCAGCGATGATCTCGGCGTTCAGCGCGTCCGTGAACGCATCGACGTATGGCTTCAGCAGCGCCTTGAACTCAGCAAACGGAAGGACAGCCCCGCCCCGAGTGGCCGCCCGGTGGCCCTCGCGCATCCCGAACTGCATCGTTCGGATGATCAGCGTGTCCCGCGCAGCGGTCAGCCGCGCGGTCGTCTCGGTCGTCAGCAGATCTGCGCTCACGACTCGAGCCTGTCGGCGTAGCTGCGGCCGCGGCGGGCGGCGCGACTCGGTATCGCCGGCGGCTCCTCGGCCTCGGGCGCCGGGTTGCAGGCGTCGCACCGGATCGGCTGCCCGTTGAAGCGCATGAAGCGCGCACCGTGGCAATACCCACAAGCGCAGCCGACCTTTCCGCAAATGCGACACCATCCCTCTTGCTGATCGAACGTCATGCCGTCACCTCAACCTGGCTTGCCGGACCGTTCCAGTCATCACGAATTGCCAGACCGCTGTAGCGGTAGGAATCGCGCATCTGCTCATCGTCGAGATACCAAGCCCACTTCTCCGCAGCCATCTCCCTGAGCGCGACGATCTGGGTCCCGGTGAATGACCGGGTCCCGGCGATCCATTCGAAGTGCCCGACCATGAAGAACCCACCCCCCAGATCCGCCACCACTACGCCCTGCTGGTTGATGCGCCGGCCCTGCCCCTCGATGTGGGTGAATTGGTGGAAGAACTTGCCTACCAGCGATGTCCAGCCGTTCTTGCCGGCCAGCACCACCAGCCGGTCGCCCTTACCGCGGTTGCAGTTCCGGCAAGCCGTGACCAGGTTCGCCGCGTCGTCGGACCGGCCCTTGGCCCGCGGATGTAGATGATCGACCTCAAGCTCTGTCTCCGGTGCCCGCTGACCGCAGAACCGACAGGTGAAGCCATCCCGTTGCAAGATCTCGAACCGCTGCGATAGCGGAATGGTCATGAAGCCCTCTCCTTGAGCAGCAGGCGCAGCCCGACCACCGGCCCGAGTGCGTCCTCGAATTCGTCCGGTTTGGGACCGCGCTCGACGTCGCATTTCACGACCCGGAGTTCCGGGCCCAGCGCCTCGGCGAGCGCGTCGGCGCAGCCGATGACGTCGTAGGCGGCGTCGGCCGCGACCCGCCGCAGCAAATCCACCACGACCGCACGCGCCGTGATCGCGTCCGGCGCCGACTCGCGGATCCGCTCGGCCAGCTCGGCGCAGAGCTCGCGGTACGCGCGCTCCTGAGCGATGCAATGCTGCTCGGCCTGGATCGCCTGATCCTGCGCCGCCTCGGCCGCCTTGACGGCCTCGCGCAGCACCGGCGGCATCCGCTCGCGGTCCCACGCGATCGGCGCCGGCGGGTCGCGCAGCTCCTCGAAGGCGCGGCGCAACGCCGCGTTCTTGCGCTGCTGCAAGCCGGTCCCGATCGCGCGAAGCTCGTCGCCGACGAGCTCCTCGGGCACCGTCGCCAGGTCCGTCGGCGGCGCGGCCGGGAGCGCGAGCGAAACGCGGCGGCCCGCCGGGAGCGGGAGGCCGAGGTTCGCATGCCACTCACCGACCCCCCGCGGGAGCGGGTCCCCCGGACCGATCAGCTCCCACCCGTTCTCGCGCAGCGACGGCCAGACCTCGGCGTCGCGGCCGGCCTGACGGTCCAGGATCGCCTGCTCGATCAAGTGCCGGGCGCGTGCCCCGACCCCCACCGCCGCGAGAACGTGATCCGGCGTCGACATCCACTTCTCGGCCTGGCGCCCCTCGGCGTCGACCGCCACGCTGAGCGCCCATTGCTCGACCCGGCGCTCGCACACCTCGAACGGAAGCGGTGTCAGGACCTCGGCCATCTCCGCGACCCGGCCATCCGACAGCTCCTGGGGGATCGCCGCTCGGCGCAGCCTGCCGACCAGCGCGTCGGCCTGGATCGGATTCACATCGACGCTCCTGTCAAGCGGGACCGGGCGATCCGCTCGGCCTGCGCCATCTCGTCCTCGCGCTTCGGCCGGCCGTTCGGTCTGGTCGCCGGCTGGTCGGACCGCAGCCTCGATAGCTGGTTGACGATGCCCTGCGGCGTGCAGACCACTGAGTTGATCTCGCGGAACACGTCGACCAACCGCGGCACCTCGCCCTGGCTGACCGGCGGCGAGGCGCCGACCATCTCGCGGATCGCGCCGAGCCACTTGCGGCCCTCGCTCGCCGTCGTCGGCTCATCGCAGCCCAGCGCCGCCGCCAGCGCTCTCGATAGTGCCCGTTCACTCGGCCCCATCAGATCGGGCTTCGGGATGGCCAGCGCGCGCGCACGCTCGATCGGCGCGGGCGCCCGCGCCGTGGCTTCTTGGCGTATAGGCTTCGACGGAGTCTCTGTCTTCTGTCCTCTGTCCTCTGTCGCGCCTGCATGCAAGGCGGAACGCTCTTCGGACGTCACAGGCCCCGGGGTCTGTGACGTCACATCGCCGTCACCGTGACGGTCTTTGAGACGGTCCCGCCAGGCCGCCGTTCGGGCTGCCGAGGTGTCGCTGAGGAACTGCCGGGCCCGGAAGTGGGTCACGACCCAGACCTGGTCGTCGCGGTGGACCATGTCGCGGTCGACGAAGCGCGCCAGCGCCAGGCCGACCTCGCGGGCGCTGAAGCCCGGCCCGGCCTTGTCGGCGATCTGCGTCTCGCTGACCGCGAGACCCTTGATCAGGAGGCGCCCCGGCTCCGGTGATTCCTTCGCCAGGCACATCACCGCCGCCCAGATCCAGCGGTCGCCCTTCGGCAGGCTGCGGATCTTCTGGTCGTCCGGCGTGTCGGTGTAGAACCGAAACCAGGGCGCCAGCTTCGTCATCGCTACTCGACCGACGCGGCCCGGACGCGGCCGCGGCGGATCGGGCTCGTGACCGGCTCCGTGTCGGCCGGGCGCTCCGCCATCGGACCATCCTCGAGCGGCTCGTCCACGGCCGCGTCGCCCCGCTCCGCGATGTCCTGCCAGCTACCGGGCTCGGCCTGGTTGTCGACCGCCGCGATCTCCTCCGCGAGCGCGGCCTCCCCCTCGCCCTCGGCCGCGATCTCCCGGTCGTCGAGCTCGAGCGCGCAGGGGCCGCAGACCGGACGCGACGGGCCGGCGAGCGGCGCGTAGAAGGCCGCCTGGGGATCGTCGCCGATCACGCGGCCGCACTCGGAGCACGCTTCGGTCGGGCCCGGGCGCGTGTGCTCCGTCGCGTGCCCGTTCTGCTCGGCCCGCTCGAGCTCCAGGTCCATCGGCTTCGGCTCGTGCGCGGCCGGCGGGAGCGGGTTGGCGCGGAGCGTGATCTCGACCTCGTGCCCGACGTACCGATGCAGCTCTCCGAGCTGCTCGACGTCGGTGAAGCGGGCGGTCGGGACCGCGACCTCGATGATGGTGAGCGCGACCGCGTTGGTCGTGGCGGCCCGCGGCTTGGCCTGCTTCAGCTGCCCGTTCTGTCGGATGTGCAACGCCTACTCCTTCGTGGTGGGCTGCGCGGCCTGCGCGGCCTCGTAGCCCTGGCGGTAGCTCCACGCGTAGACACGGACGGGTCGGCGCTGGAAGCCGACCCGTGGGGACAGGTGCGCGAGGCGCGGCGCGATCGCGATCACCCACTCGCGCCCGGGTTGATGGTCGGCCTGGCCGTGGGCGCGTCCGCGGCGGGCGAGGTCGGCGAGCCTCATGGTCGTGGCCCGAGGACGGCGCGCTTGGAGGACAGCCACCCCTCCAGGTCCGAGTCCGTCGCGTCGTCGGCCGGCAGGCTGAAGCGCTTCCCGGCGTCGACCAGCTGATCGGCGATCGCGCTGACCTGGCGGCCGAGCGGCGTGCCGGCCCAGCGGGGCCCATTCCCGGCGGCGTCGTGGCTGTTCGCGGTCGGGTCGTCGCCCAGCTCCGTCCAGTCGGCCTCGGCGTCGTGGTCGGCGGGAGCGGTGCTGGCGGGCGCCGGGGCCTCATCCGGCGTCCCCTCGCTGGAGGGCACCGCCCCCGCCTGGTCGTCCGGGACGATCGCGCGCGCCTCGGGACCCACCGGCTCGTCGGTCGAGAGCGCGTCGAGGTCGGCCTGGGTCGCGGGCGGCAGCGTGCGCTCGGGGCGCCGCTGCCGCGTCGCAATATTCCCGTGACGGTCGAGCATCTGGTCTGGATCGGGCATACCAGGCCGGTCGAGGAAGCCGAGCCCGATGAGCGCGAGGATCGAGCGGCGCCGGGCCTGGGTTTCCGCGATCTTGATCACGCGCGCGCGCTGGGCGATCGGGATCATCTTGCCGTCGGCCGTCTCGAAGGGCACCGCGCCCGTCGCCTCGGCGAAGCGCTCGCCCTGCCGGGCCCGGACCGTCACCGTGTAGAGCCCGAACTCGACCCCCTTCGAGGTGACCTCGGTCGAGACGCGGTGCAGCCCGGCGAGCTGCTCGGCGCCCGCCTTCGTCAGGTAGAGGACCGAGCGGCCCTCGAACTTGACGACCAGGAACGGGCCCATGACCGGGTTGAGGCCGAGCATCCGGCTCGCCTCGATGACGAACCGCGTCTTGGCCTCGTCGGTCATCTGGTCGAGGTTCCCCTCGCCGATGACGGCGAGGGCGATCCGGCCGATCTGCTCGGCGTCGGGCATCAAGCCCGGCGCGATCGGGATGGGCGCCGGCGCCTCCCGCCTCGCGGGCAGGGTCGGTCGACGCTGCGCGGCGGTGTCGGTCATACGCAGGATTCCTTTCGGTCGCGTTGGAGTTCGTAATCCGTGAGCGCCGTCACGTCGGCGACGCCGTAGCTCTCGGCCGCCTTGAGCCAGGACCAGCGGCCGTGCTCCACGGCCAAGGTCCGCGCGGCTTGCTCGACCGCGGCGAGGACGCGGTCGAATCCCTCCTCCTGCGCGGCGAGCCCGATCGGGAACGCCCAGCGGAGGTCGGAGAGCGCCCGCTTGAGGCGTGCCTCGGCGATCTTGACGCGGATGCTGCTGACGCTCATCGCCGCCCGCCCAGCCGGTACCAGCCGAGCCACGCGCTCGTGACCGGCACGTCCTGGCCGTCGACGCGGACGACGATTGCCTGGTAGAGCTGGATGCCGAGCCGCTGCCAGTCGTCGGTGACCTCGACCACGGTCCCCCGCTCGCGGCCCCGCGGCGTGTCGCGCCAAACCCGGAGCCCCGCCGCGTAGGGCGACGGCACGCGCCGGGTGGTCGTGCTCGTGCTCATCGCGGGGGCCCGTAGACTTCGTCGCGCGCGACGTCGGGATCGCTCGGCAGCAACCCGCCCGGCAACCCATTGCGCTGCTGCACCTCGGCGACCTCGGCCGGGAACCCCGCTCGGATGCGCCGGAGGTTCTGGTCGTCGGCCTTGTTGATGAGCGCGACGAGCAGCGTGTCGAAGGATGGGTCGCCATCGCGGCCGTATCGGAGACGCACCTCCCAGAGGCGCGCGTCCTGATAGTCGAACCAGTCGATGGTCGCCATCAGAATTCCGCGCAGTGAAAGCAGGCGGGGCAAATCGCGAAGGCGAGGTAGCTGCCCTGACGGTGGTAGGCCCGGTAGCGCAGCCCGTGGTGGCCGCAGTTGTCGCAGTCCGCCTCGCGGCAGACCCGCTGGTCGATCGCGAGGTTCTCGGGGTGCATCCGCGGGGGCGGCCCGTCGACGTACCCGTCCAAATAGCCGGTCGCCTTGATCTCGGCGAGCGTCTGACGCTCGGCCTTCGTGTCGGTGCTCATCCATCTCCTCTGGTCAACCGCTCCGGCCTGGCGTACAATCCACGCCGAAGCGGTCTCGTTCTCTGGGTCCGCTCAGGCCGCCTCGGGTGTGTTGACGCCCACCGAGGCGGCTTCTTCTTTGCGCCGCTGCCGCTCGCGGCACTCGCGCTCGACCGAGCAGCGCAGCACCGCCCGGTAGTCGGGCCCGTCGCCCTCGCCCTGCCAGCGCGGTAAGCCCACCTCGAACGGGGCCCCGCATCGCTGACACTGGATCCCCTGACGCATCCTGGATCACCTCCCTCCTGCGCGAAATTGCTTAGGTCGCCCTAGGTCACTCGGCGGGCGCGCCGGCGGTCACCAGTCCGGTAGAGTCCGCACTCCCAGCAGGCGGCGCGTTGGGAGCGGAATGCGCGACATTGGCATCAGTCTTCTGGCTGCCCTCGTTCATCAGGGCGGCCACGATCTCGTCTCGGTGATCCGGGAACGCGCGCAGCAGGCCCACGATTGTCCGCCGCGTCGGCTGCTCGCGCTCGCCGCGCAGCAGCCGACTCAGCTCGGGCTGGTCGATGCCGAGGCGTCGAGCGAACTTGACCTGGCTGTCGTCGCCCTGCAGGCGCCGGAGAACGTCGACGAACCGCATTCATCCCCCGTCTATCCGCTAGCGCATAAATGATGGCGCTATGCTATGCCGAACAGTATCGTCTGTCAAGCCCCATCTATGACAGACTGCATAGAGTGGCGGACAATCAGGCGGCGATCGCGGGGCAGCGTCTCCGGGCGCTGCGCCTCGCGGCCGGGTTCAAGAGCCAGAGCGCGCTCGCCCGGAAGTCGGGCGTCGGTCAGGCGGTCATCTCCCGCATCGAGGGCGGCGGGGCGCTCAATCCGCGCGCGGACACCGCCCGCCGGTTGGCCGAGGCCCTGGGCGTGACGGTCGACGAGTTGATGGGGGAGCCGCTGCGCGTGCAACGGGTCATCAGCGACCTCGCGCAGACGATCGGCGCGGCTGACGCGGGGGACACCGGGAAACGCTCTCCAATCGCCCCGGTGCCGGGGATGCTCGAGCTGATGACCGGCGGGACGCGCCCATTCCTCATCGACGACCCGGCCGTCCTGAGCGCGTTCGGGCGAGCCGCGTTCGGCGTCGTCTGGGTCAAGCCAAGCAGCGCCCCAGCACCGGGCGAGGTCGTCCGGGTCGGCACCGAGGAGCCACCGCGCTTGAAGGCCTGGGAGCAAGGCGACGACGTGACCGGCGTCGTCGTGCTCCTTCAGATCAGTCCAACGCTCTCGTGATGGCCATCCGGCGAGGATCGCCGGCCGATCGGCTACGCATGAGCTACCCGAATGGGCACCCTGTTACGGTCGATCGGCATACTGCGTTTGTGGTAGAGTGGTCGGCCCCCGGCCATCCCCCCGGAGGCGAGATTGATGCCTGGAGAGGGATTGTGCAACGGGGACCGGAGGCGTGGGCGACGTACCGGTACGTGCGGATCGAGGGGGAATGCATGGCGCCCGTCATCCGCGAGGGGGCGTGGGTGGGGGTGGACGCCACGCGTCCGGTCGCTCCCGGCGACGTGGTCGTGGTCCGCGAGGGCCCGAGACTCGCGGTCGCCGCGCTCGCCGAATGGTTGGGACAACGGTGGCTGGCCAGCGCCCAATGTCCGGCTCGGCCACTCGATCCCGCGGCCGAGATCGTCGGCGTGGTCGCGCTGATCATCCAGCAGGTCTGAGGACGATGTCGCAGCAGTACCGGCAGCGGCCGGCCCCGCCACGACGCGCGCCGCCGGCCGGCCGGCCGCGACCACGGCCTGTGCCGCGTCAGCCGCTCAAGAATCCGGGGCTGGCCGCCGTCCTGTCCTTCTTCATCCCAGGCGTCGGCCAGATCTACAACGGCCAGCTGGGCAAGGGGTTGATCATCCTGCTCGTCCTGGTTCCGGTCAACATCGCCCTGAGCTTGGTCGTGGTCGGCTTCTTCACCGGATTCGTGACCTGGGTCTGGGGCATCTACGACGCCTACAGGACGGCCGAGCAGTTCAACCGCCGCGGCTGGTGAGCGCCGTGCGCGCCTCGGTGCTGCTGGCTGTGCTGCTGGTCGCCTGCTCGGCGCCGCCGCCGACGCCCACCGTCGTCCCGAAGCCGCCGACGAGGGCCCCCATCTCCGCGCCGACGCCAACCGCTCCGGCGAGGCCGACCGCGCCGACCAAGCCGCCGGCGAAGGCCGCCGGTGATGAGGCGACCGCCGACGTGTACAACTGCGCGGACTTCCCGAGCCAGGCCGCCGCGCAAGCGTTCCTGCGCCGCTTCCCGGCCGACCCGAGCAAGCTGGACACCGACCGCAACGGGATCGCCTGCGAGGCCAACCCGGCCCCCGTCGACCGGACGCCGGTCAAGCGCTGAACGCTAGCCCTTGATCGGGCTGCCGAACGCGGCCCAGCCGAGCAGGCCGAGCAGGACCCACAGGACGACCCACGAGCCGAAGGCGTAGCGGTTCGCGGGGTCGCGCGGCCAGCCCCAGCCGGCGCCGAAGATCAGCGCGACCAGGAAGACGATCCAGAACAACAGACCGATCGTCATCTACCGTGCCTCCTCCTGCTGCTGGTGCGCCTCGCCCGAGGCGGCGTCGCGCGCCGTCTCCATGGTCTGCTCGTCCGTCGCGCTTCGCCCACCGGTCGAGTCGGCGCGGTTGGCCAGGACGAACGCCTCGACGGCCGCGCGCTTCGCGTGGTAGGTCCGGTAGGGCGGCGCCTCGATCTGCTCCCACTGACCGGGCTTGAGCACGAACTCGGCGCCGTCATGGTTGTCGGCGACGACGGTCGCGCCGTCGGGAAGGGTCTGCTTGAGGTACAGGGTCATCGTCGTTCTCCTCTCTTGAGCGCGTCCTTGATGACGCTGATGGCGAGCTGCGCCGACCGGCGCCGCTCCTCGGGCTGGGGGTCGGTTTGCAAGGTCAGGTCGAACAAGTTGTTCAGGGCGTCGTCGATCGGGTCGACGGCCGGGGTTGGCGGTAACTTGACAGGGCTAGACGAGTTAAGTGTTGCGTCGTTTTCGGGCTGATCCGTCAAGCGATCCGCGGCCGCCATCGCCGCGAGATGTTCTGGGCGGCAATGATCGGCCGACCAGTACGACCAGCCGGCCCACTCCTGCTCGACGGCGGTCCGCTCGAAGAGGGCCACGTCCTCGCCCGTCGCCAGCTCGTAGGCGTCGCCGATCGGCGCCAGGGGCGGGACGCGCAGGCCCGCCGCCTCCCAGGTCGCCCGCCAGCGCGTCCACTGCTCGAGCAGCCGCTCGAGCGTCCAGCTCGGCGCGCTGGTCAGCTTCATGTTGCCCGCGTACAGCTGAGGCATCGCCAGGTCGCACACGCGGTTGAACTGCACCCACGGCAGCGCCTGGTGGTAGTCGATCACCGGGAGCGGCGCGTAGGCGAAGAGGATCCCCAGCTCGTCGCAGCTCGCGCGGAGCGCGTCGCCGAAGCGGTCGGCCACCCCAGCCGGGTCGTCCTGGTCGCGCCACTCCGCCTCCACGTCGACGACGTAGCCGGCCAGGCCGGGCACGCGCGCCACGTCGTCGGCGACGCGGACCTCGTCGTCGATCGACCATTGCGCGTCGCCATGCGCCGTGCTGGGTCGGCGGCCGCCGTACCCGTAGGTCCACGCCCAGACGGCGAGGTCGGGCGCGAGGCGCTTGATCTCGGCGACCAGCTCGGGGGTGAGCTGGTCCCAGCGACTCGGGCCGTCGCCCCCCTTGACCGCGATCCAGCGGGCGCGGGCCTGGCGCGCCTTGTCGACGATCCCGGCCGCGCCGCCGTTCGCGGCGACGTACCAGACCCACAGGCCGCGGCCGATGTTCGGGTCTTCCACGGATGCCTCCTCGCTACCAGGTGTTGGCTGTGGTGCCGTCGGCGGCGACCCAGCACCAGACCCCTGCCCGGTGGACGAGGGCTGGGGGCTCGGCGAAGCCGCGGCCGGCGGCCGCCACGTCCGCAGCACGTCCACGACCGCCGTTCCCCGCGCGTCGATCGATGAGGGGAGGCGTGGACTTTGGTCCCAGGAATGCGCGAAGTAGGCGACGAGGCGCAGGCGCGGCGTCGGCGCGCACCAGTCGAGGAAGCTCTTGAAGGGGCCCCCTGCCCAGGCGTTCAGGTCGAACACGTTGCCCGCGCCGGGGTTGCACTCGCTGACGAACAGATCGCCGGCGACGCGATCGAGGTACCACTGGACGACCTCCTGCATCTGCTCGGCCGAGCCGTAGGCGTGGACCGCGTAGAGCCTGGCCGTGTAGCCCTGATCGATCCATGCCCGCCAGCCGTCGAAGCCCGGCGAGAGGGGCGCGTGGAGCAAGCGCTCGGGCGCGCTCACGCGGGCGGCGACCTGGCCGAAGAAGTCGGCGTAGGCGCGCGGGCCGCCCTCCCACCGCTCGTCGGGGTGGTTCGGCTCGTTCCCGACCTGGCAGTAGCCGCCGGCGGCGATCACCCGCTCGGCCTTGGCGACCATCCACTCGACCGATGGGTTGCCGGTGTAGTAGGGCCGGTCGACCCAGAGGGCGCCGCGCAGGGCGGCGAGGCAGCCGAGCGCGTAGGCGCCGTGGTCGCCGACGTCGTCCTTGCTGACGGTGCAGACGCCGGGCAGGTCCGGGGCGTCGGTGTCGCGGTCGGAGAGCAGCACCAGCGCGGGCGCGAGTCCGCCCATCAGCGCTTGACCCGCCACCAGAAGCCCTCGCCGTCGGGGCGCGGGACGCGCTCGAACTGACGGCCGTCGCAGTCGTCGGTCAGGACGCCGTTCGTGATCCAGCCGTGGTAGCAGCCCACGATGTTGATCGATGGGGTGACGGTCAGGTTCGGCGGCTCGCCCGAGACCGTCCAACCACCGGCGCCCGACGTCGCGTTGCCGTCGACGACGAACAGCCAGCCGTCCGGCGTGTACACCGCCACCGGCGGCCGCGAGGCCATCCGCTGAGCGACGTATTCATCGCTCAGCTCCTGGCCCCAGACGTAGTACCGACCGTCGGACTCGCGTTGGCCGATCTCGTCGCGCGGCACGTAGCAGCAGTCGCCCGGCTCCCAATCGCGACCAGGCGCGTACTCGACCATCCGCAGCGGCCACGGCATTTCAGTCGCTCCAGCCGTCGCCGACGTGCTCGGGCGCTCCCTCGGTCGGCCCGCCGCGCGCACCGGCGCGGAGCGCGCGCTTGAGCAGGATGAGGTTCGCGCACTCCTGCTCGAGCGTCGGCGGCGGAACGGCGCTCCTGGGCGCCGCGTGAACGAGCGCGCGGAGCAGCTCGCGCGGCAGCCCGTCGAGTCCCTGGTCGCGGTCCCGCGTGCTCACCCCGGTCACGCCGAGGCGGGCGGGTCGGTCTTGCGCTTGCCGCCCGGCATCATGTCGTTGTGGCCCCGCGTCTCGATCTTCAGGTCGACGGTGGGCGGCGCCTGGATCTGCACCGCCCCGGCGGCACCCGAGACCCCCTGTTGGGTCTGCTGGAGCTTCAGCAGCGCGTCCTTGAGCAGGATCGGCGGCAGCACGCCGAGGCGGCCGGCGTTCTCGAGCACGCTCAGCGACTCGGCGACGATGAAGCCGATCGCCGCGATGGTTCCGAGGGCGAGGTTGCCCGGCACGATCGGCTCGAGCAGCACCGCGAGCGCGACCACCATCAACGTGGCCAGCTTCTTCATCATGCCCTTCCACGACACGTTGGAGGAGAGGGTTCGGGTGCCGATCGCGGCGGCGGTGCCGGTCAGGAGGTCGAGCAGCATCGCCCCGAGCAGGATCGAGTAGATGGGCCAGGCCGCGGCGAGCGCCCCGGCGCGGTCGGCGAAGTTGAGGACGACGTTCACGCTCATTCGGTCCTTTCCGGCGTTGCCTGGTGGTGGGGACGGTGCGCGCGACGAAGGCTCACGGCGGCAGCATCACGGCCTGCAGGAACGTGTAGGCCGCGCCGCCGATCAGGTTGAGGTTGCCGCCCGAGACCTGCAGGGCCGTCACCCGGACGTAGTCGGTGTTGACCACCGGGAAGATCCGGCACATCGGGATCGAGTGCAGGGCGGCCGTGGTCGTCTCGTACTCGGTGCCCTCGGTCCCGTTCTTCTCGATCGAGCAGCGGCGCACCCCCGAGGTCCCGGCCGCGAACTGGACGTGCGCCATCACGACCACGGTCCCGGACCGGTCGAAGGTGATCCGCTCGGGGTTGGAGGCCGGGTTGTGCCAGCCCGGCACGTCGTACTGCTCGGTGTCGAAGGTGACGTTGGTCAGGGTGTTGTTCACGATCGAGAGGTTGCCCGCGTTGTAGATCCGGCAGGTCTTGGCCGTGGCCTGGTCGTCGAGGGTCACCTTGCCCCACGCGGGCGTCGTGCCCGAGTGCAGCACGTCGGTCGCCGCCCCGGCCGTCAGCATCGCGACCGCTTTCGAGCCGGTCGCGTAGGGGACCTGCCCGGCCGCGGTCGCCTTCGCGGTCACCGTCTCGAAGAGGTTGCCGCTGGAGCCGATGTAGGCGTTCAGGTCGGTGTGGGTCAGGACATCGAGGCTCGCCCAGACTTTGCCCGTGGTCCACGTCATGGGATCACCCCCGTCAGCAGCCGCGTCTCCGCGTCGAGGCGCTGGATCGACTCGCCCGGGAGCCAATTGCGCTGATGCGGGTAATCGCGCCTGCCCAGCGCCGCCTCGATCGCGGCGCGGTTGGGGGGCCACTCGACCAGCCGCCAGCGGTGGGCTGCGCCGACGTTCGCGCACGCGCAGCACCAGAAGGGGAGCCCCTCGCCGACGTACTCGACGCCCTGGCAGTTCCCGTCGGGGCAGCGCGCTAGCCAGCGCCCGTGGTTGACGAACGCGACCGCCGGCGGCGCTCGATCGGCGACGTCGGTGATCGCGGGCATCAGCGCCGGATCCATGCCCAACTGCGGCATCGTCGTCCGCAGCGCCTCGAACCAGGCGTCGAGGGTCGGGAAGCTGAGCATCTGGAGATCGATCATCCTCATCCCAGCTTGTGCGTCCCGCTGAGCTGGCTGACCCCGAGCCGGAAGAGCGTCTGCGCCGCGTCGGCCTTCTCGAGGCCGAAGGTGGTGGCGTGCACGCCGCCGCCCTGGTTGATCTCGTGGTCGATCTGGGTGACGAAGAACTCGGCGTCGCTGAGGGTGGTCTGCGCCTCGGTGACCTTGACGCGGTCGCCGATCTCCCGCGCCAGGATCTCCGCGACGCGGGTCGCGTTCGCGTTGACGATCCGGTAGACGAGGGTCGGCCGCGGGTCCTTGCGCTTGGTCACGATGCGATCGGCGAGGCCCTCCAGGGTGAACGAGTCGATCTCGGCGCGGACCGCGTAGGGGTAGACGTGGGGCCCGAACTCGGCCTTGCTGGCGGCCGTCGAGACGGTCGGGCCGATCGTCCGCGTCTCGACCACGGTCGCGGGCTGCGCGCGGACGCGGATGCCGCCCGCCTCGGCCCCCGCCGGGCCGGTGATCGTCGCGCCGCCCGAGCCGGCCGTGATCGTCAGCACGGCCTTGGAGCCGGAGCCCGTCCCGAGCGTGGAGGAGCTGACCGAGCCGGACAGGACGACGTAGTCCGTCGGGGCGCCGGGGTTGACCGCCCCCGTGAACGGGTCGTTCGCGGTCACGTCCAGGTTGACCGTCTGGTTCGGGGCCAGCGTCAGGAGCGCGCCGAGCGACCAGACCTGCTGGAGCGACTGGATCTCGCGCCGCTTGTAGGCGAACTGGACGTCGTTGATGATCTCGTCGTGCCCCTGCGACAGCTCGAACACCTCCGAGAAGCGCGGCTCGTTGGGCGAGGCGTCGCGGATCGTGACCTGCGACACGCTCCGGCGCGCGTCCGTGTCGGGGCTGAACTTGTTCCGCAGCACCAGCCGTCCGAGGCCGTCCTCGAAGAGGAGCCCGTCCTCGCTGCGCGCGAGCTGAAACGCGGCCTCCAGCGGGTCCTCGTCCGGACCGAGCCACCACCAACGGAGGATCGTGTCGCAGACGTCGAAGACGCGGTAGCGGGTGTCGGTCAGCCCGATCGCGTCCAGGAGGTACCCCATCGCCTGATCGACCCGCACGTCCTGGTAGAGCAGCGAGAAGTTGCCCTGACCCTTCGCCTTGGCGAGCTGCGAGAGCATCCCGAGCGCCGTGAGGTCGACCGACTTCTTCGACGGGTGCGCGTTCTCCTTGTAGGTGCGCGTGAGCCCGTTCATCAGCGGCCGCCGGACGGCGAAGTCGTCGAAGCGCGCCGTCGGCATCGTGCCGGAGCTGGAGGCGCCGATCCCGTGCTTGGTCGCCGTCTGCTGGAAGGTATCGGTCTGCGCGGTCAGGAGCGTCGCGTTCTGGAACACCTTGATCGACGGGCCGAAGAGCTCGACCCGCATCTTGTCCCCGGACACGAAGGTCCCCGCGATGTTGGCGACGATCGTGCCGACGCTGGCCACGATCTTCGAGAGGATCATCGACGTGGAGTCGACCTCGACCGTCCACTGGTTGAGCGCGTCGGTCGCGCGGAACACCAGGCGGTTCCCGTCCTGCAGGTTGGCGAAGGTGACCTGGATCGTGCCGTCCGCCGTGCCGGTGTCCAGGACCGCGGCCGCCCGGTTGGTGCCGTCGGTCGCGACCAGGTAGGCCTGGTTCGAGCTGATGCCCCACGTCCCCTGGAGCGCGCTCCAGGCACCGCCGAGGTCGGCCGTCCCCAGGCTGCTCGGGCTGTCCGCGCGGGTGAAGGTGTCGCTCGCGAGCGTCGCTTGAAACTCGACCCTCCTGCCCGGCTTCAGCTTCCCGAACAGAGCCGATGCGCCGTTCTGCGACGAGTAGACCTTGTCGGCGTTCTGGATCTCGAGGCCGTTGAGCTCGCCCGCCATCGGCGGGGAGCCCGTCCGGATCGAGTCGAGCCCGCGCGTCAGCCGCACGGTGGACCGCGACAGGACCCGACTCGTGACGTCGTCGATCGTCGCGTAGAAGTCGCCGTCGTTGTCCTGGTCGATCAGGAACCGGTAGGTGATGAGCGTCATCCGCGGCCCCGCGCGCTGTTGACCTGGTCCGTCGACACGACCACGTTGCGGAGCTCTCGGCTGTCCAGGTAGACGCGCACCTCGATCGGGGCGGCGCGGCCGGCACCCGCGCCGGCGACGGCCACCGCGGACCCGGCGCTCCCGCCGACGCCACCCCCGACGGAGGCCGTGATCGAGGGCGAGAGGGCCCGCGGCCCGATCAGCTCGGCCAGCGCCTGCTCGACCGACCCGCGCTCGGCGAGCATCCCCTGGATGACGCCCTGCGCGAGCGGCGCGCCCACCCGCTCGGCCATCAGCTTCGACGGGCTGCTGATGAGGCCGGCCGCCCGCAGCGCGCCGCCGATGAAGTCGACCACCGCCCCGGCCGCGCGCCGGAGCGCCGCCATCGCCTCGGCCGCGATCATCCCGACCGAGATGCCGCCGGTGACCTCATGGCCGACCCCGCGCGAGACGTCCATCACGGCCGGGTCGACCGCCGCGCGCTTGAGCCCGGCCATGATCGGCGTGCTCGCGTCCAGGTCGTCCATCGTGGGCGCCTTGACCTTCATCTTGGCCGTCTTCTCGGCCAGCTCGGTCTGCAGGTCCTGGATGCGCAGCTGCAGGCTCTCCCGGACCTTGTCGCGCTCCTCCTGCGCGTTGGCGGCGACCGCCGCGAGCTTCTTGTCGAGCGCCTTTTGCTGGGACACCAGCTCCTTGGCCAGGCCGTCCTCGGTCGCCGCGATCCGCTTGTCCAGGCCGTTGCGCACCTCGTCGGCCTCGCGCACGGCGCGCTCGTGGATGTCGGCCTCCTTGCGGTCGCCGGCCTTGAGCGTCTCGGCGACCTCGCGGCCCAGGCTCTGGTTGATGTCGCTCTCCTTCTCCCCGAGCGACTTCTGGATCTGCGCGCGCTCGCGCGTGAGCCCGTCCTTAAGCTTGGCCTCCTTGTCCGCCAGCTCCTGGTTGATGTGCGCGGTCTTGCGGCCGCGCTCCTCGTTGATGGTCGCGATCTTCTTGGCGAGGTTCTCGTCCTCGATCTTGGCCTCGAACGCCTGCCGGGCCTTGGCCTGGGTCGCCGCGAACGCGCGGTCGTCGTCCTCGACCTTCCGACGCTGCAGCCGGTCGGCCTCGGACACCTTGAAGCGCGCCTCGATCTGGGCCCGCTCCTCGGCGGTCTTCGCCGACTCGAGGTCGGCGTGGAACTTCCGGATCGCCTCGGCGTCCTCCTGCGCGCGCTTGCGCACGAGCGCCGCCTGCGCCTGCGACTCGTCGAACATCTCCCGCCGCGCCTTCTGCGCCCGGCTGTCGGTCAGGGCGTCGATCGCCGCCTGGACGGCCTGGGTGGCGGCCTTCTGCGCGTCGACGACCGCCTCGGCAGCCTGGCGGACCGCGTCGGCGCCCTCCCGACCGAACTTGTCCTGCGCCTCGACCATCTTCGCGGCGGCGTCCTCCTGCGCCTTCGTGATGGCGAGCGCCGCCTTGTCCTGCGCCGTGGCGATCTTGTCGGACTCCTCGGTCTCGAGGTCCGCGATCGCCTGGTCCTCGCGCCGGATCACCTCGGCGATCTTGTCGCCGGCCTCCTCGTGCGCCTTCGCGATCGTCTCGGCCGCCTTCTGGCGGGCGTCGGCGACCCGCTCCGCGCCCTCCTGCTGCGCCTTGGCCAGGTCCTGCATCTCGGCCTTCGCGACCTCCTCGAGCTTGCGCCCGGCGTCGCGCGTCAGCTTCTCGACCTCCTTGGCCACCTTCTCCTGCGCGTCGCGGATCTCCTTGGGCACCGCGGCCGCCACGTCCCGGACAGCGACCGGGATCGTCGCGAGCGCCTGCTGCACGTTGGTCGCCGTGCCCTTCACGCCCTCGGCGGGCTCCGACGTCCCGAAGATGCTCCCGAGCAGCTTGAAGCCGTCGATGATGAGCTTGATGGGCTCGATCAGGACCGTCAGGGCGACCTTGGCGACCATCGTCGCGGCCGGGAGGATCTCCCGCAGGACCTTCGCGCCCTCGAGGATGATCGGCAGGAGCTGGGCGCCCAGCTCCTCCTTCATGTTGTCGAACTCGTTGGAGAGGATGGTCAGCTGACCGGCGGTCGTCTCGCCGGCCGCGCGCGCGACGCCGCCGAACTCGGTCTGGAGCTCCTTGAGGATGACGGCCTGGGCGCCCGCGACGTCGCCCGCCTCGACCATCGCCTTGATCTGCGCCTCCTGCTGGTCGGTCAGCGACACGCCGACGCGCCGGAGCGCGGTCACCCCGTTGATGGGGTCCTGCAGGGCCTTGCCCAGCTGCACGGCCGAGGACTGCAGGTCCTGCCCGAGCGCCTGGCTCATGTTGAGCACGGTCTCGGTCGCGGCCGGGAAGACGTTCTGGCCGATGTTGGTGAAGGTGAGCAGGAGCGCCTCGGACGACTTGATGGCCTCGTCGTCGAAGGTCGTCACCTTCGAGAGCGAGGTCGCCAGCTCGTCCGCCATCTCGGCCGAGACGCCCGCGACGCCGCCGGTCGACTCGAGCACCGCGTTGAGCTGGGCCTGGACGTCCTCGGCCTTCATCGCCTCGCGCGCCAGGTCCGAGAGCACGCCGATGACCGCCGTGCCGGCCAGGCCCACGGCGCCGGCGGCCAGGCCGACCTTCCCGAGCGCCCCGCCGAAACCGCCGAGCGGCCCGTCCGTCCGCTCCGCGGCCTGGCCGACGCCGCCGAGCTCGCCGGCGACCTTCTGCAGGACGCCGGACGCCTCGTCGACCGCCTTGATGACGATCGCCAGGTCGGCGTTCGACATCGCCATCGCTCAGCTACCCCCCGACGACGCGTGGCTTGGGCAGTAGTCGAGATCCCCGGCCGAGATCCGGTGCGCGTCGCACAGCGGCGCCGCGCAGCCGGGGCCGTCGCAGAAGTAGGCCGCCGGTGCAGCGCAGACGACGCACCGGCGCTCGGTGCCCGCCGCCTCGGCTCGGCGGCGCATCGCCTCCCGAGCGAGGTCCTGCTGGATCTCCCAGACCCACTCGACCATCGGCGAGGCGGGCACGTCCTCCTCGTGCTCCGCTTCCTCGAGCGCGCGCTTGGCGCGCGCGTACTGGCGCAGCTCCATGATGTCGAGGACCAGCGGGAGCGGTTCCCGCGCCGCGACCGAGGGCGTGCACCCGAACTCCTCGCAGATCCGGCTTAAGAGCCAGTCGTCGGGCGCGCCCGCCGCCCCGCCGAGGGCGAGGTGGAGGGCGCGGAACCGTTTTTTTGGGCCTCGCGGTCCCGCCGAAAGCACCCGACGATCGCCCGCGCGACGACGTCCTTGGTCTCCTCGTCCAGGTCGTCGATGTTCTCGGGCGTCACCGGGTCCTCGTACGTCCAGCCGACCACCCCGAGCCGCAGGAGCGTCCCCGCGTCGTAGTCGGCGAGCGCGTCCGCGGAGGCCGGCGCGGCGACGACCGCCGTCGCGCCGTTCTGGACCGCCGCCTGGAAGGTCGGCACGAGGTCGGCCACGTCCCGAGCCCGGGCGAGCAGGGCCCGGAGGCGCGCCGTCCGCGCCTCCTGGATCTGCAGCCACGAGAGCATCCGGATCGTGACCTCCTGCCCCGGCTCGTGGGGCAGCGGCACGGGCCGGGTCACGTGCTTGGTCAGCATCGGCCTACGTCTCCGTCGGCGCGCCGGTCGGGACCAGGACGACCTCGTACTTGCTGATCTCGCCGCGCGTCGGCAGGCGCCGGTAGTTCTTGATGTAGGTCTCGACGCTGGTCGTCTTGGTCGAGCCCCACGTCACCTTGAAGGTCCGGGTGACGTTCAGGTTCCCGACCGCGTTGAAGATGGCGTCGGGGCCGGTCGTCGCCGTGTCGTCGTAGAAGCCCTTGAGGACGATCTCGGCCATCTTGCGGATGCCCGTCCAGAGCGCCTCGAACCAGGCGTCGCCGAACGAGTGCGACTCGGCCATCAGGCCCTCGATGTCGATCCCGTTAAGCTCGAGGACGTACTGGGTCATGTCCTGCAGCGCGCCGCCCGAGTTGTCGAACTGGATCACGAGGTCGTTGCTCGCGTACTTGCCCATTGATTGACTCCTCTCCTAGCCTCGGGCGATCCCGGCCATGAACGTGACGGACTGCCCAGCCCCGGCGCCGTTGAAGGCCCAGCGGGCGGCCGTGTAGCGGCGAACGGTGCCCGCGACGGTCTTGCGCTCCGCGGCGGGCGCGGCCGTGACGTTGGCGAACGTGATGATGTCGGCGAAGGTCGAGTTGTCGGCCGAGTCCTGGATGACGATCGTCACCGAGGTGTAGCCGCCCAGCGTCAGGGCGACGACCTGCGAGTAGCCGACGCCGCCGTTGGTCGACGCCGCGCCGTTGTCGAGCGAGGTCCCCTGCGTGTTGCCCGAGGCGGCCGTCTCGGCCTGCTGCTCGTGCAGGATGTAGCCCTCGTCGACCTGGCCGTTGCCGAGGTACTTGGCGTTCAGCCGGTGCAGGGCGCCGCGGCTCGCGACCCGCTCCATGTTCACCTGCATCGCGCCGTTGAACCCGGTGAAGGGCTTGCGCTTGGCGTTGGTCGCCAGGCCGAAGCAGAGCACCCGCGAGGAGCCCGACTTGCCGACCAGGGCGGCGTTGGAGGCCAGCGCGGCGTCGTCGTAGTAGCCCTTCTGCTCGAAGGTGGCCTTCTTGAGGCCGACCCAGGTCGACTCCTCCCAGGTCTTGCCGAGCGTGTGGCTCGGCTCCAGCAGCGCCTCGCGCTCGTCCGAGAACTCGGTCGTGAACCCGAGCAGGTCGTAGCCGTCGATCAACAAGAAGGCGACGTCCCCGCTACCGTACTTCGCGATGGCGCACCTCCTCGGTCGCGTCCTCGATCAGGCCGTCGCGCAGCAGCCAGGGAATGCTCAGCGCCGGCAGGTCGTCGACCACGTCGCCCGGCTCGACACGCCGAAGCCCGCGCTCCTCCCAGGGGATCTCCTCGCCCGCGCGCAAGCGCTTGTCGATCGCGGGGTCGGTCGGGTAGTTCAGGCCCACCTTGACGCGGTAGCGCCCCTTCACGGGTCCTCCTACGTCGCCCAGACGTCGACCGGGACGACGGCGCCGACGTACTGGTTGCCGTTCGCCTCGATCCGGTTGTCGTCGGTCGCCTCGCCGATGATCAGCTTCTCGATCGTGCCCCCGAGGGTCGAGTCGCCCTCGAGCGCCGCGCGCACGCTCTGCCCCCCGCTCGTCGCCAGGTACGGGTCGAGCTTGTCGCGGCTGCGCTTGACGTCCGACGAGGGCCCGACCAGGAGCACGACCTGCAAGCGGAGTCGGTAGGGCCCGCTCGCGCCTAGCACCTCCCGATCCGGCCCCGCGATCCGCTCGACGATCCCGGCCGGCGTCTTGATGACGTTGGGCCAGACGTCGAACCAGCGCGTCGCCGCGATCTGGCCGGCGAGCCTGGCCTGGAGGTTGTCGCGGATCGTGGCGATGTTCATGTCCCCGCGCTCCACTTCCGTTGGATCGCGGCCGAGAGATCGGCCATGCCCTGCTTGAGGTCCTTGTGCAGGCCGCTCCGCGCGCCCGAGAACCACGACTTGGTCAGCTTCCCCTGGCGGGAGCCCGAGCGGTGGCGGAACCGGATCTTCTTGCTCGACTGCAGCGCCCAGGGGTACCGGAAGCCCTTGCGCGTCCGGTTGGCGACGCGGACGATCCCGAGGATGAGCCCGAAGCCGCCCCCGCTCTCGCGGCGCTCGATGGCCATCGTGACCGCGCTCCCGAGCGAGCCCGGCGCCCGCTCGCGGGCGGCTCGGTGCGCCGTTCGCGTGGCCTCCGCGACGAGCCGGTCGACCCCGCTCGTGTAGAGCGCGTCGGCGACGAGCTTCTTCTGCAGGGGCTTCGGATCGGAGAGTTTGACGCGCATCGAGAGCTTGACCATCAAGCCGCCACCAGCCGACGGAGCGGCTCCAGCATCCGGCGGGCGAACGGGTGCAGCCCGATGGTCCGGAGCGTCGTCTCCATCTCGCCGCCCCCGGCCGAGCCGCTCGGCGCGTCCTTGGCCATGTACTCGAGCGCGCACTGGAAGAGGCACGCCGCCTCGACGACCGGCGGCGTCGTCGAGGCGTAGCCGAAGGACCCGACCACCTGCACCGACCGCACGGCCAGGCCCGCGCTCGAGCGCGGGTAGGTCACCGGCGGCGGCCAGCCGATCAGGGCGGGGAAGTAGCCGGGGAAGACGCGCGCGCCGTTGCGCGCGACCCGGATCGTCGTGTACGGCTCGGGTTGGCTCTCCGCGGGCGCGTTCAAGGGCTCGAGCACGTAGTCCGTCGTCGCCCACGTCGCCTCGAAGACGCCGTCGCCGTCCTCATCCGTCTTCAGCGTCGTGACCGAGAGCAGGTCGTCGACCTGGAGCAGGTCGTAGGTCTCGGGCGTGTAGTAGCGGGTGTCGGTCGCCGCGTAGAACCGGCGCTTGCACTCGCCGTCGATCTCGCGCGAGACCTGCGTGATGATCGCGTCCAGGAGCGCGTCGTCGGTCGCGTCGCCGATCCCGAGGCGCGTCTTGAGGGTGCCCGTGCTCGTGTACCCGTTCGTGGGCGCCATCTAGCCCACCACCCGCTGCAGGCCGAGGCCGGCGAGCACGGTCTGCGGGTCGACGGTCAGGCCGTCGTAGACGAACGCGTTGCCCGCCGCGACCGCCGCGGCGAGGCGCGTGCGCATCCCGCTGTCGTCGGTGGGGTCCATCTGCCAGCCACACCAGTAGTGCGTCGCCGGCGGCAGCCCGGTCGGCGAGAGGGCGACGGTGAAGGTGCGATCCCCCTGACCGCCGGTGTCGACCTGGGCGGCCCACGTGTTCGCGCTCCCGACGACGGCCGCCTTGACGACGATGGTGAGGCGTCGATCCCGTGCCATCAGACGACCGTGATCCCGAAGTAGTTGCCGAGCCAGCGCCGGACGCGGCCGCGCTCGGGCGCCGAGAGCGCCCGCTTGTAGATGGCCACGCCGCCGAAGTCGCCACCGTAGAAGCGGTTCAGGGTGCCGCCGAAGCGCCCCAGGAGCAGGGGCCCGCCGCCGTTCAGGAGCGTCGCCGGGACGGTGCCGGTCATCGAGGTCGTCGCCTGCACGCCGTTGCGCCAGAACTTGACGCGGTTCGCGGCCGTGCCCTGGCTCCCGTCGTACACCATTTCGACCACCTGGAAGGCGGTCGTCATCCCGAGGTTGGTCGACTTGATCAGGTTGTTCCCGGGATCCGCGGCCGCGTCGGCGACCAGGAAGAGCATCTCCGTGTTCGTCGCGGTGTCGGTCTGCAGCACCCAGGCACCGTCG
>Ga0075436_100000152_pt1 | contig 42960 bp, 39 predicted proteins | sample RhiMethybrSRZTD5_FD_75303 | JGI IMG/M metagenome (GOLD analysis project Ga0075436, IMG submission 75303) | Populus rhizosphere microbial communities from Tennessee, USA - Rhizosphere MetaG P. TD hybrid SRZTD5 | ecosystem: Host-associated > Plants > Roots > Rhizosphere > Soil | place: USA...
GCGCGTACCCGTTACCGTATTCGAGGCGCTCGCCCTGCCCGGTGGCCGCGCGCGCCGCATCAACTCGCAGGGGCATGAGCTCGACAACGGCCAGCACGTCCTGATCGGCGCGTACACCGAGCTCTATCGGCTGATGCGCGCGGTCGGCGTGGCGGACGATGCGCTGCTGCGCATGCCGCTCGAAATCCACTATCCAGCCCGCTTCGACTTTCGGCGGCTGGCCGGACCCTTCGGGCTCGTCGGCGGCCTGCTTGCGGCGCGCGGCATATCGCTCGCCGAGCGGCTGCGCGCCGCGCGCTTCATGGCAGCGCTGCGGGGCGCGCGCTTTCGCCTCGCAAGCGATATTCCGGTGAGCGAGCTCCTCGCGCGCCATCGGCAGAACGGCGCGCTCGCGCATTACCTGTGGCGGCCGCTCTGCGTCTCGGCGCTCAACACGCCGCCCGAGCTTGCTTCGGCCAATGTTTTCCTCGCCGTGCTGCGCGACACGCTCGGCGGCGCGGCCGCTGCGAGCGATCTCCTCCTGCCGCGGCGCGATCTCTCGCGGCTCTTTCCGGAGCCGGCCGCGGACTATGTGCGCGCACGCGGCGGAGAGATCCGTCTGCAATCACCGGTGCGGGACCTCGGCCCGCTGCGGCAGGAGTTCGCTCACGTGATCATCGCCGTGGGGCCGCACCAGCTGAAGACGCTGCTGGCCGACGCACCGGAGTTTTCCTATCAGCCGATCTACACGTGCTACCTGCAATACGCCGATGACGTGCGCCTTCCGTTTGCGATGCTCGGCCTCGCTGAGGGCCTGGTGCAGTGGGTGTTCGACCGCGGCGCGCTGCTGGGCGAGCGAGGGCGGCTCGCGTGCGTAATCAGCGCGCAAGGCGACCATCAGCAGATGCCGCTCGACGAGCTCGCCGAGCGCTGCCATCGCGAGCTCGGCGCTTTCTTGCCGGCGATCGGCAAACCGCAGTGGTCGCGCGTCATCGCCGAGAAGCGCGCCACGATCACCTGCTCGCCGGGGATGAAGCCGGCGATGCGATCGCTGCCCGGGATCTCATTCGCCGGCGATTACACCGACCCCGAATATCCACCGACGCTGGAGGCGGCAGTGCGCAGCGGCGTGCGAGCTGCCCGGGAAATTCAGAGGTTGCGCAGTAGCTGAACCGCCTCATCGACGCGCTCCACGGCAAGTATTTCGACGCCGGAAATCTTCGTCTTCGGCTGATTCGCGCGCGGGATGATCATTTTCGCGAAGCCGAGCTTCGCGGCCTCGCGCAGCCGCTCCTGGCCGCGCGGCGCAGGGCGCACTTCGCCGGCAAGGCCGATCTCGCCGAAGACCGCGACTTTCTCCGGGATCGGCCGATCGCTGAGCGAGGAAACGACGGCGAGCGATACCGCGAGATCGGCCGCCGGCTCGGCGATGCGCACCCCTCCCACGGCGTTGACGAAGACGTCCTGCTCCCACGTGGCGATGCCGGCGTGACGATGCAGCACGGCGAGCAGCATCGCGAGCCGGTTCTGCTCGAGGCCCACCGACAGGCGCCGCGGGTTCGGCGCATGCGCGGCGTCGACGAGCGCCTGCAGCTCGACGAGCAGCGGCCGCGTGCCCTCGATGGTCGCGAGCACGCACGAGCCGGCAATCGGCTTGCCGTGCGTGGAGAGAAAAAGCGCGGAGGGGTTATTGACGCCGCGCAGGCCTTTCTCGGTCATCGCGAACACGCCGAGCTCATTCACCGCGCCGAAGCGGTTCTTCACCGCGCGCACGAGGCGGAACGAGGAATGCGTGTCGCCCTCGAAGTAGAGCACCGTGTCGACGATGTGCTCCAGCACCCGCGGGCCGGCGATCGCGCCTTCCTTCGTCACGTGGCCGATGAAGAGCAACGCGGTGCCCGAGCGCTTCGCATGGCGGGTGAGTTGCGCCGCGCACTCGCGCACCTGCGCGACCGAGCCGGGCGCGGACTGCAGCGTTTCCGACCACAGCGTCTGGATGGAATCGATGACGGCGACGCGCGGCTTCGCCGATTCGAGCGCCGCGACGATGCGTTCGAGCTGCGTCTCCGCGAGAAAGCGCAGCCCGGCCGATTGCAGCGCGAGGCGCCGGGCGCGCAGCGCGACCTGCTCCGCCGATTCCTCGCCGCTCACGTAAAGCGCGGGCAGCTCGGCGGAGAGCGCATGCAGTGCCTGCAGGAGCAGCGTCGACTTGCCGATGCCCGGATCGCCGCCGAGCAGCGCGACCTGGCCGGCGACGAGCCCGCCGCCGAGCGCGCGGTCGAGCTCGGCGAGGCCGCTCGAGATGCGCTCGAGCTCGCTCGCCTGTACCGCCTCCAGCGCGATCGCCTTCGCCGCGTCCGTGGCGTAGCGATGCCCGCTTGCTTTCTCGACCGCGGTTTCGGACAGCGTGCCGGCCGCGCCGCACGACGGGCATGTGCCGAACCACTGCAGCGCCGAAGCGCCGCACTCGCCACAGACGTAGGCGCTTTTCGCGCGCGCCACTACGCCACCTCCTCAACCGGCACACGTGGCGCGAGCGCGCACAGAAGCTCGTAGCTGAGCGTACCTGCCGCGCTCGCCACCTCATCGGCCGAGAGGCCTTCACCCCAGAGTGTCACCGGCGCACCGACGCCGGCGTGCGCGATAGCGGTCAGGTCGATCGTGATCATGTCCATCGATACGCGACCAACGATCCGCGTGCGCTTGCCGTTGACGAGCACCGGCGTTCCGGCGCTCGCGTGGCGCGGATAGCCGTCGGCGTAGCCGCAGGCGACCACGCCGACGTCGAGCTCGCGCTCCGCCTCGAAGACCAAGCCGTAGCCGATGCGCTCGCCGCGCCGCAGATGCTGCGTCGCAATGATCTCCGAGCGAAGCGTCATGACGGGCTTGAGCTCGAGCGCTTGCGCGCTCTGATCGGCAAACGGCGAGCAGCCGTAGAGGATGATGCCCGGCCGCACCCAGTCGGCGCGCGTTTCGGGAAAGCGGATGAGCGCCGCCGAGTTCGCGAGCGAGCGCGGCCCGGCGAAAGATTTTGTCATTTCGCCGAAGCGCTCGAGCTGCCCCGACACCCCGGATGCACCATCGGCATCGGCGAAATGCGTCATGAGGGTGATCGTCTTCACATGCGGATGCTCGCGCAGCGCGCGGTACGCCGCGGCGAACGACTCGGCGGCAAAGCCGAGGCGGTTCATGCCGCTATTGGCTTTCAGATACACGTCGATTGCACCACTCAGCTCGCGCAGCAGCTGCAGCTGCACGGCGCTGTGAATGACCGGCGTGAGCGCATGTTCCTGAACGAGGGCCACGTCCTCCGCGGTGAATACACCTTCGAGCATAAGGATCGGCTTCTTCACGCCTGCAGCGCGCAGCCGCGCCGCTTCCGCGAAGTCGAGAACGGCGAAGCCGTCGGCCGCGTGCAGCGCACGCGCGGCGCGCTCGAGGCCGTGGCCGTATGCATTCGCCTTGATCACCGCCCACAACTTCGCGCGCGCGGCGTGCGCGCGCGCAATGCGCAGGTTGTGCGCAAGAGCGCCCGCCGAAATCGTGGCGCGGATCGGCCGTGGCATTTTCCCTATTGTGCTATAAACGCCCGCTCTCGAAGGATGCGAGTCGCCGGCGCGATGAAAGGCACGTGAACCGCGGTTTTTACATCATCATGGCGGCGCAGTTCTTCTCCTCGCTCGCCGACAACGCGCTGCTCGTCGCCGCCATCGCGCTCCTCATGCAGGCGGACGCGCCTTCCTGGCTCACGCCGTATCTCAAGTTTTTCTTCGTCATCTCCTACGTGCTGCTCGCGCCCTACGTCGGCGCCTTCGCCGACCGCCTGCCGAAGGGCCAGGTGATGTTCATCGCGAACGGCGTGAAGGTCTTCGGCTGCGTGCTCATGCTCTGGGGCATCGATCCGCTCGCCGCCTATGCCGTGGTGGGCCTCGGCGCCGCGGCGTATTCGCCGGCCAAATACGGCATCCTCACGGAGTACCTGCCGCACCGGCAGCTCGTGCTCGCCAATGGCTGGATCGAGGGCCTGACGGTGGCGTCGATCATCCTCGGCACGATGCTCGGCGGCGTGCTCCTGCATACCAAGGTTTCGGGCGTGCTGCTGCACCTCGACTTCCCGTTCATCGACACCGGCATCGACACCCCGGGCGAAGCGGCCATCGCCGTGATCGTCGTCATCTACGCCATCGCGGCAGTCTTCAACCTCGAGGTGCCGCGCACTGGCGTGACGCTCAAGCACCTGCCGGCCGATCCGCTCACCACGCTCGGCGACTTCGCGCACTGCGTCGCATACCTCTGGAAGGATCGCCTGGGCCAGATCTCCCTCGCCGTCACCACGCTCTTCTGGGGCGCGGGCGCCACGCTGCAGTTCATCGTCATCGAGTGGGCGCGCTCCGCGCTCAACTTCGACCTCTCGAAGGCCGCCATCCTGCAAGGCGTTGCCGCGGTCGGCATCGCGATCGGCGCGGTGCTCGCCTCCGCCTGGGTGTCGCTCGAGCGCTCGGTGCGCGTCATTCCGCTCGGCATCGCGATGGGCCTTTTCGTCGTCGTGATGGTCTTCGTGAACCAGGTCTGGCTCGCGGTCGGCGTGATGATCGTGATCGGCGCGATGGCGGGCTTCTTCGTCGTGCCGATGAACGCGCTGCTGCAGCACCGGGGCCATCACCTCGTCGGTGCCGGGCGCTCCATTGCCGTGCAGAACTTCAACGAGAACGCCTCGATCCTGGTCATGATCGCGCTCTACTCGCTGCTGCTGAACGTGGGCCACTCGATCTACGTGGTGATCGTGGTGTTCGGCGTGTTCGTCGCCGGCATGATGGCGCTCGTGCAGATCTGGTTCTCGCGCAACCGCCGGGTGCACGCCGAGGAAATCGACCGCCTGCTCGCCTTCGCGCGCGCGGAAGACCCGCGTCCGGCGCGCGAATGATCTAGAGCGTTGTCATCGTCTTCTGCGCGAAGACGAGATCCGCCCAGGCCTTGGCCTTGTCCGGAAGGTTGCGCAGCAGATAGGCCGGGTGGTAGGTGACGATGAGCGGCACGCCTTCGTAGCGGTACACGCGGCCGCGCAGGCTCGCGATGCTGGCATCGCTCGCAAGCAGCGTCTGCGCCGCGAAGCGCCCCATGGCGAGGATCAGCTTGGGACGCACGAGGGCGATCTGCTGCTTGAGAAAAGGCGTGCACTTCGCCACTTCCTCCGGTTCCGGATTGCGGTTTCCGGGCGGCCGGCACTTGAGCACATTGGCGATGTAGACGTTCTCGGTGCGCTTCAAGCCGATCGCGGCGAGCATGTTGTCGAGCAGCTTTCCCGCCTGGCCGACGAAGGGGTCGCCGAGCCGGTCCTCCTCGGCGCCGGGCGCTTCACCGATCAGCATCCAGTCGGCGTTTTCGTCGCCGACGCCGAACACCGTCTGCGTGCGCGACTTGTGCAAGCTGCAGGCGGTGCAGGCCGGCACGGCCTGCTTGAGCTCGATCCAGCCGCCCTGCGCGCGCGGGGGTTCCGGCGCGCGATTGCGCAAGCGCCAAATCGGCGCAAGGCCCATCTCCGCGAGGAGTTCGCTCCTGCGGCTCACAAGGCAAGCGAATAGACGAGCGCGTCCTCGCGGCCGCTGTGCGCGGGGTAATAGCCGCGCCGCACGGCGACCTTGCGGAAGCCGAAGCGCCCATAGAGCCCTTGCGCGGCTCGGTTGCTCGGCCGCACTTCCAGGAAGATATTCTTCGCGCCGCGTGCGCGCGCCAGGTTCGCCGCTTCATGCAGCAGTGTCGTGCCATGCCCGCGTCGCTGGTGCGACTCGGCGATCGAGAGATTAAGAAGATGCGCCTCGCCGGCCGCCGCCATGAGCACGAAGTAGCCGATCAGCTCTGCGTTCAGCCGCCAGGTGCAGCAGTCGTAGCCGGCGCGCAGAGAATCGGCGAAGTTGCCGCGCGTCCACGGATGCGTATAGATGGCATTCTCGATCGCCAGCACCTGCGGCAGGTCTTCCTCGCGCATCGGCCCGAGCTCGGCATGGTCCTTGAGGACTGCGCTCATCGGCTTGCCAGCTCCTCTCGGGTGTAGGCGACCTTGTCGCGCACATACACCGGCGCCGCCAACGCCGCATCGACGCCCTTGCCCGCGGCAAGGCGCGGCGCGGCGAGCTCCGCGATCGCGGCGGCGCTCGGGTGCACTTCCGTTAGCACGCGTTTCAATCCCAGGTTTCCGTAGACGGAGAAGCCATTGCCCGCGCCGATCCAGTCATCGCCGGGCGGCCGCGGCGCGGCCTGCGGCGCGATACAGCGCGCGCCGATGACTTCCCGCCAGCCTGTGCCGTCATTTTCGAGCGCCGCATAATACACTTCGCGCATCCGCGCATCGATGCAGGTAACCACGCGGCCCGCGCCCGATTCCTGCGCGAGCGCCTCGAATGACGACACGCCGATCACGGGCAGGCCGCGCGCGACCGCAAGACCCTGCGCAAGCCCGCATGCAATGCGCAGGCCCGTAAACGAGCCGGGTCCCGCGCCGAATGCCACTGCGTCGAGCGCGGCCGGCGTGAGGCCGGCGCCCGCGAGCAGCCGCTCGAACATCGGCAGCGCGAGCTCCGAGTGCCGGTTGCCGGCGCGCCGCTCGAGCGCGGCGATCTCGCCATCGTCGTAGAGCGCGACCGAGCACCAATCGCCCGAGGTCTCGAACGCCACGAATTTCATAGCCGATTCTATATACTGGCCGCCATGAAGGAACATCGCATCGCAGTCATCCCCGGCGACGGCATCGGTCGCGAAGTGATTCCCGAAGGCGTGCGCGTGCTCGAGGCGGTGGGCGCGCGCCACGGCATCAAGTTCGCGTGGCAGGAATTCCCGTGGAGCTGCGACTGGTACAAGGGCCACGGGCGCATGTGCCCCGACGATGCGCCCGAGATCCTGCGCAAGTTCGACGCGGTGTTCTTCGGCGCGGTGGGCAACCCGGCAATCGTGCCCGACCACATCGCCGTCTGGGGCCTGCTCATCAATTTCCGGCGCTGGTTCGATCTCTACGTGAACCTGCGTCCGGTGCGGCTCTTCCAGGGCATGCCCTGCCCGCTCGCCGGCCGCAAGCCGGGCGACATCGACTACATCGTCATCCGCGAGAACACCGAAGGCGAGTACGGCAACGTCGGTGGCCGCATGTACGAGGGCACCGAGCGCGAGGTAGTCACGCAGCTCGCCACCTTCTCGCGCAAGGGGACCGATCGCATCATGAAGTACGCCTTCGAACTCGCCCGCACCCGGAAGAAGCACCTCACCTCGGCGACGAAATCGAACGGCATCTCGATCACCATGCCGTACTGGGACGAGCGCTTCGCGCTCATGGCGAAGAACTATCCCGATGTGCGCACCGACCAGTACCACGTCGACGGCCTCACCATCCAGATGGTGCTGAACCCCGATCGCTTCGACGTGATCGTCGCCTCCAACCTCTTCGGTGACATCGTCTCCGACCTCGGCCCCGCGACCGCCGGCACGATCGGCATCGCGGCCTCGGGGAACATCAATCCGGAGCGCACGGCGCCTTCGATCTTCGAGCCGGTGCACGGCTCGGCGCCCGACATCGCGGGCCGCCGCATCGCCAATCCGCTCGCCACCATCTGGTCGGGCGCGCTCATGCTCGAGCACCTCGGCCACCGCGCCGCCGCCGCAGACATCGTGCGCGCGATCGAGCAGGTCATCATCGACGGGCCGCATACGCCGGACATGAAAGGAAAGAGCAGCACCGCCGACGTCGGCGCAGCCGTGGCCGACGCCGTGCGCGCGCAATCCAAAGTGCCTGCGTGAACACGTACCGCATCGCCGCGATTCCCGGCGACGGCATCGGCAATGAGGTGATTCCCGCAGGCATCGACGTCCTGCAGCGCGCGGCCGACGGCTTCCGGCTGGAATTCGAGCCGTTCGACTGGAGCTCCAAGCGCTACCAGCAGACGGGGCGCTACATCCCGCAGGGCGGCCTCGACCGGCTAAAGGCGTTCGACGCGATCTTCTTCGGCGCCGTCGGCGCACCGGACGTTCCCGACCATCTCTCGCTCTGGGGCTTGCGCCTTCCCATCTGCCAGGGCTTCGACCAGTACGCCAACGTGCGTCCCGCTCGTCTCCTGCCGGGGGTGAGCTCGCCGCTGAAAGGCGCCGAGCGCATCGACTGGGTGATCGTGCGCGAGAACACCGAGGGCGAATACTCCGGCGCCGGCGGGCGTGTGCATCGCGGCCTCGCCAACGAAGTCGCCATGGAGGTGTCGACCTTCACGCGCAGCGGCGTCGAGCGCATCCACCGCTTCGCCTTCGAGCTCGCTCGCAAGCGCCCGCGCAACCACCTCACGCTCGTCACCAAGTCCAACGCGCAGCGCCACGGCATGGTGCTCTGGGATGAGCTCTTCTATGCGGTGGCGAAGGATTTCCCGGACGTCAAAACCGATCGCGTGCTGGTCGACGCGATGACGACGCGCATGGTGCTCAATCCGCAGGCGATAGATACCGTCGTCGCGTCCAATCTGCACGCGGACATCCTGTCGGACTTGGCCGCGGCGCTCTCGGGCTCGCTCGGCATTGCGCCCACCGCGAATCTCAACCCCGAGCGGCGCTTCCCGTCGATGTTCGAGCCGATCCATGGCTCGGCGTTCGACATCACCGGCAAAGGCGTCGCCAACCCGATCGCGACGTTCTGGACCGCGTCGCTGATGCTCGAGCACCTGGGGGAGCCGGCGGCCGCCGCGCGCATCATGAAGGCCATCGAGCGCGTGACCGCGCAGAAGATCTTCACGCCGGACCTCGGCGGCAGCGCGCACACGCGCGACGTGACGCAGGCGGTGATCGCTGCGCTCTGAATGAAGCGCTGGGAAGAGGTTGACCGCTACATCGGCGAAACGCTGGTGCGGGCCGATGACGCGCTCGAGGCCGCGCTCGCAGCGAGCGACGCCGCGGGCCTGCCGGCGATCAGCGTGTCGCCCGCGCACGGCAAACTCCTCTGGCTCCTTGCGCGCATGCTCGACGCCAGGCGTATTCTCGAGATCGGCACGCTCGCCGGCTACAGCGCCATCTGGCTCGCGCGCGGGCTCGCGGCGGGCGGGCGACTCGTGACGCTCGAGGCGCTCGAGAAGCACGCCGCCGTGGCGCGCAAGAACATCGCGCGCGCCGGCCTCGCCGAGGTGGTCGAGATCCGCGTCGGGCGGGCGCTGGATGAGCTGCCCGGATTGCAGGCACCGTTCGATCTCAGCTTCATCGACGCCGACAAGCAGAACAACGCCGAGTACTTCCGCTGGGCGCTCAAGCTGTCCCGCCCGGGCAGCCTGATCGTGGTCGACAACGTCGTGCGCGAAGGCGCGGTGATCGATGCGCGCTCGCGCGACGCGTCCGTGCAAGGCGTGCGGCGGCTGAACGAGCTCATCGCCGCCGAGCCGCGCGTCGCCGCGACGGCGATCCAGACGGTCGGTCTCAAAGGCTACGACGGCTTCGCGCTCGCGCTGGTCCTCTCTTGAGCACGATCCTCATCACCGGCGCGGGACGCGGCCTTGGCCTCGAGCTCGCGCGCCAGTACGCGGCGCAGGGCTGGCGCGTGATCGGCACCGTGCGCAGCGCAAGCGCCAAGCTTCCCGAGCGCGTCGAGCGGCAAATCGCCGATGTCACGAACTTCGACCAAATAAAAACCCTGGCCAAGGCGTTGCGCGGCGTGCCGATCGATGTGCTCTTCTGCAACGCCGGCATCAGCGGCAAGCGCGGCATGGCGTTCGGGAGTTTCGACTACGACGCCTGGGAAGAAGTGCTGCGCGTCAATCTCCTCGGCGCCGCCGCCGTCGCCGAAGCGCTGGTGAAAAACGTGGCGGCGAGCGAGCGCAAGGTGATTGCGATGATGTCGAGCCGCCTCGGCTCGATCGCGGAGTCGAGCGGCATGACGCTGCCCTACGCGACGAGCAAGGCGGCGCTCAACATGCTGGTGAAGGGGCTCGCGGCGAGCCTCGCCGCCAAGGAAATGATCGTGGTCGCGCTCAGTCCGGGCTGGGTGCGCACCGACATGGGCGGCTCCGGCGCGCCGCTCGCCGCGCAGACGTCCGTGGCCGGCCTGCGCAAGGTGATCGCCGGATTGAAAACGTCGGACAGCGGCACCTTCCTCTCCTACGATGGCTCGCCGATTCCATGGTGAAGCCGGTGATCGCCACGCTGGAGGTCGTCGCCATCCTGCCCGACGGCAAGCAGGTGGAGCTCACGGCGACGATCCGCCCGCCCTACGAGGTCGAGGGCGGCCAGTGGGCCGCGCGCGTGCAGGTGAAGCCGCTGCAGGAAAAGGCGCTCGAAGTGCGCGGCGTCGATTCGTTCCACGCGCTGTGGCTCGCCTGCTCACTCGTGCTGAAGCTCTTCGCCCAGCTCACCGCGGAGGGCGCGAAGCTCGAGAACCGCGACGGCACCGAATTTCCGCTGCAGGCTTATCTCGCCGGTCTCGACGGCGACCAGGGCTGAAATTGCTGCACGCGGCCGACAGCGCGCGTAACCGCCTGGTCGGCATCGGCATCGTCTCGGTCACCTACATGCTCTTCACGCTGCTCGACGGCAGCGCGAAATGGCTGGTCGGCGGCATGCCGGTGATCATGGTGGTGTGGCTGCGCTTCGTGATGCATGCGCTCATCGGCGGCGCCGTGCTGCTGCCGCTGCGTGGTTTCGCGCTCCTCAAGACCCGCTACTGGCGCTGGCACGCCCTGCGCGCGCTCATGTTCGTAGCGATGACCGGCATCAATTTCTGGGCGCTGCAGTATCTGCAGCTCACGACCACCTCCTCGATCTCCTTCACCGTGCCGATCATCATCGCGCTCATCGGCGCGATCGCCTTCGGCGAGCGCCTGGACGCGCGGCGCTGGGCGGCGATCCTGATCGGCTTCGCCGGCGTGCTCGTCATCGTGCGCCCGGGATCGACGCACTTCCATCCCGCGATGCTTGCCGCGGTGCTGAACGCGCTCATCTATGCGACGTTCATGCTCATGACGCGGCGCCTGGCCGCGTATGAGTCGCCGGAGACCATCCAGTACCTGCCGGCGGTCGGCGCCGCCGTGCTGCTCACACCCTTCGCCCTCGCGCGCTGGGAGTGGCCCGACACGTGGCTCGAGTGGACGGTGGCGTGCCTCCTCGGCGTGCTCGGTGCGATCGGCCATCACCTCCTCGCGCTCGCGCACCGCTATGCGCCGGCGAGCGTCATCGCGCCCTTCCTCTATCAGCAGGTGATCTATATGGCGGTGTTCGGCTACTTGGTGTTCGGCGACGTGCCGGCGCCGGCGGTCTGGATCGGCGCCGCGATCGTTGTCGCGAGCGGCCTTTATCTCTTCGAGCGCGAAAGGCGCGCTATTTCCGCAAGTCCCGGTTAGCGTCCTGGATGTCGCGGCGCAGCTTCTCGCGCTCCTGCGGCGAGAGCGGGCGCTGCTGCGGCCGGTCCTGCCGGTTGCGATCCCGGTATACGTCGCGCATGTCTTCGCGCATGCGCTGGCGCTCGTTCGGGCTCATGCCCTGGCTCTTGCCCGGCGGAAAACCGCGCGGCTCGCGCTCGCCGCGCTGGGCGAGCACCGGCCCGGCGGCGATGACAAGAGCGAGAAGAAGCGCGCAGCGTTTCATACCTGAGAGGCATGGTACCGGGCTCGCCTGACGCGAGGATGTCGCCCGGTCCAATTTTTGTAACAATCCGTTGCGCCATGGCCGAACTCAAAACCCGCATCCTGGTAGTTGACGATGACCAGCGCCTGCGCGAGCTCCTGGTGAAATATCTCTCGGGCGAAGGCTACGACGTCAAAGCCGTGCCCGATGCGCGCGGCATGGACAAGCACCTGGGGCGCGAACGCTATGACCTCGTGGTGCTCGACCTCATGCTGCCCGGCGAGGACGGCTTGGCGATCTGCCGGCGGCTGCGCTCGCAGCAGACCTCGCCCGCGATCATCATGCTCACCGCCAAGGGCGACGACGTCGACCGCATCGTCGGCCTGGAAATGGGCGCGGACGATTACCTGCCCAAGCCCTTCAACCCCCGCGAGCTCCTCGCCCGCATCAACGCCGTGCTGCGCCGCCGCGCCCCTGCCGGGCCGCCGGGCGCGCCAGCCACCGGCGGCGAGGCGCACCGCTTCGGGCGCTTCGAGCTCAACCTCGCGACGCGCAGCCTCACACGCGACGACAAGAACGTGCCGCTCACCACGGGCGAGTTCTCGGTCCTCAAGGTGCTGGTGCAGCATCCGCGGCAGCCGCTGTCGCGCGACAAGCTGATGGAGCTCGCGCGCGGGCGCGAATACGAGGTCTTCGACCGCTCGATCGATGTGCAGATCTCGCGGCTGCGCAAGATCGTGGAGGACGATCCCGCGCACCCGAAGCACATCCAGACGGTGTGGGGCTTCGGCTATGTCTTCGTGCCCGACGACCCGCAGAGCAAGTGACCCTCTTCGCCAGGGCGTTCCTGCTGATCGCCCTGCTCATCGTCACCGCCGTCGTCGCTTCCTTCGAGATCTACCGGCTCTACGAGCGCGAGCCGCGTTCGCGCGAGCTCGCCCAGCAGACGGTGAGCACGATCAACCTCACGCGCGCGGCACTCGTCAACGCCGACCCGGAGCGCCGGCGCCAGCTCCTCATCGAACTGAACGAGACGGAGGGCCTGCGCGTCTACCCGGTGACCGCGAGCGAGAAGACCGAGCCGCTGCCCGACGACCCGCTCCTCGAGCGCGTCGTGCAGAAGGTGCGCGAGGTGCTCGGCGAAGATACGCGCTTCGCGTACGCGCGCGACGGCGAGGAAGGCTTCTGGGTCAGCTTCTTCATCGACGAGGACGAGTTCTGGGTGATGCTGCCGCGCGAGCGCTTCGCGCCGATCTTCGGCCTGCAGTGGCTCGGCTGGCTCGCCGCGGTCGTCGTGCTCGCGCTGGTGGGCGCCTGGTTCATCGCCTCGAACATCGCGCGGCCGCTCGCGGCGCTGCGCCGCGCCGCCATACGCCTGGGACGCGGCCAGCCGCATGAGCCGCTGGCGGAAGCCGGCCCGCGCGAGATCCGCACCGTGGCCTCGGCGTTCAATCGCATGGCGAACGATCTCGAGAGCATGGAGCGCGAGCGCGCCATGGTGCTCGCCGGCATCTCGCACGATCTGCGCACGCCGCTGTCGCGCCTTCGCCTCGGGCTCGAGATGAGCGGCGCGCCGGGGGATGACCTGCAGCATTCGCGCGACGCGATGGTCGCCGACATCGAGGAGATCGACGGCATCATCGGACAGTTCCTCGATTTCGCGCGCGGCGCCGACGAGCAGAAGCAGGAGCACGATCTCGCCGAAGTGCTCGACGACCTCGCCGAGCACTATGGGCGCATCGGCAAAGATGTGCGCCTAGTGCGCCACCCGCTGAAACCCTTTGCCTTCGCGCGCATGGCCGTGCGCCGCGCGGTAGCCAATCTCGTCGACAACGCTCTGCGCTACGCCGGCGAGCCGGTGGAGATCGAGGTGCTCGCGCGCAACCCCGAAGTCGCCATCGAAGTGCGCGACCGGGGGCCCGGCATCCCGCCGAACGAAGTGGAGCGGCTGAAGCGCCCCTTCACCCGTCTCGACGATTCGCGCAGCGGCCACGGCGGCTCGGGACTCGGCCTCGCCATCGTCGAGCGCACGGCGCGCGCGCATGGCGGCAACCTCGAGCTCGCGCCGCGCTCGCCCCGCGGACTCATCGCCCGCCTCGTCCTGCCGACGCGATGAGCGCATGCCAGGCGAGATAGCCCGCCGCGCCAGCGACGCCGAGCATGAGGTCGCTCATCGTATCGAGGAGGCCCTCCTGCAGCGCCGTGCCGAAAACCTGGTCGCTCGTGAACTCGAGCATCTCCCAGCCGAGCGCTGTCGAGCAGGTCGCCGTGAACGCGAGTACATAGGCGGCCGCCGGGCGCACATTGCGAAGCGCAATGCGGCTCGCGCGCAGGTAGCAGAAGCCGAGCGCCGCACCGCCCGCGACATGCACGAGCCACCACAGATCCTGCGCCGCGAGCACCGGCCCGAGCACGACGCTCAGGCAGAGGATCGCGAGCGGCGCCCAGAGCGCTTCGCGTAGCACACGGGCGAATATGTCCACGCGCGGAGCTAGCCAGTTATATGCCCTCGCACCACCGATCGAGCCGATGCTCGCGAAGCTCGCCGACGAGCTGCCGCGTGCGGGTGACTACCTCTTCGAGCCGAAATGGGACGGCTTCCGCGCCCTCGTGTTCCGCGGCGAGCGCGAGCTCTTCATCCAGAGCCGCGATTCCCGGCCGCTCGATCGCTACTTTCCGGAGCTCCACGAGGCGCTCATCGCGCGCCTGCCCAAGGGCTGCGTGCTCGACGGCGAGATCGTCATCGCTACGGCGCAAGGCCTCGATTTCGACGCGCTGCAGCTGCGGCTGCATCCGGCCGCCTCGCGCGTCGAGAAGCTGGCGCGCGAGACGCCCTCGTCCTTCGTCGCCTTCGACGCGCTCGCCATCGCCGGGCGCAACCTGATGGCGGAGCCGCAGCGCGAGCGCCGCACGGCGCTGGAGAAGCTCCTGGCACGCGCCGCGTCACCGGTCTATTTGACGCCCATGACGCGCGCGCGCGAGCAGGCGCAGCACTGGCTCGAGCACTTCGAGGGCGCGGGACTGGACGGCGTCATCGCCAAGCCGGCAGGCACCGCCTACCAGCCCGGCAAGCGCGCCATGATCAAAGTAAAGCACGCACGCACGGCCGAATGCGTCGTGGCCGGATTCCGGTGGCACAAAAGCGGAAAAGACGCGATCGGCTCGTTGCTCCTTGGCCTCTACGATGACACCGGAAAGCTCCAGCACGTCGGCGTCACCAGCTCCTTCAGCATGGCGATGCGCAAGCAGCTGGTGAAGGAGCTCGCGCCGCTAAGCAAGGATGCGATGCGCAACCATCCATGGCGCGACTGGGCCGGCGCCGCCGCCGAGTCGAGCCGCATGCCCGGCGCGCAGAGCCGCTGGAGCGCGGGCAAGGATCTCTCGTGGGAGCCGCTGCGCCCCGAGCGCGTGTGCGAGGTCAAGTACGATCACCTGCAGGGCGATCGTTTCCGCCATGCGGCGATCTTTCTTCGCTGGCGGCCCGACAAGGCGCCCGAGGATTGCCGCTACGATCAGCTCGAGGTCACCAAGCCCTACGAACTGGACAAAGTGTTCTCGTCCGGATCGAGCGGCTCCTGATCGGGCCGCAGCTTGGCCGGCACGTGCTGCAGGTTTACGCGGATGCGCGTCCACGTCGTGTACGCGCCGCGCATGGCATCGACCAGTATGTCCGCCGGCTGCAGATGCGGCAGCACCTTCGCATGCCGCTTTTTCCAGCGCTCGAGCCCGGCGAGCGCATCCTCCTTGCGCTTGGCGCGGCCGATCTCGATCACCGGCAGCTTGCGGCGCTTGGAAGGCTGCACGCGCGCCGGCTCGCCCGCCTGCTTCCTATAGTGTGGCGGCCAGGGCGCGTCGCCGCCGCCCTGCTTTTCAAACAGCTCGAGCAGTCGCTCGAGCGATCCCGCCCGCTCGTCCATCGCGGCGTGCGGGTCGCCGGTACGCTTGAACCGCTGCGACATATTCGCGAGCGTGAAGTCCTCCGGCTCCGCGCTCGCGACCTCGTTCCACTCGAGCGGCGCGGATACCGTCGCCAGCGCTGTGGGACGCACCGAGTACGCCGAAGCGATGGTGCGGTCCTTGGCGTTCTGGTTGTAGTCGACGAAGACGCCGTGGCGTTCCTCTTTCCACCACTTGCTCGTCGCGAGCGCGGGCGCGCGTCGCTCGACATCGCGCGCGAGCGCGAGCGCTGCGCGCCGCACCTCGTCGAAAGTCCAGCGCTGCTCGATGCGCACGTAGACGTGCAGGCCGCGCTTGCCGGAGGTCTTCGGCCAGCCGGTAAGGCCCACATCCTCGAGCGCCGCCTTGGCGACGAGCGCGACATCGCGAACCTGCGACCAGCTCACGCCAGGCACGGGGTCGAGATCGACGCGTAGCTCGTCCGGATGCTCGAGGTCTTCCGCGCGCACGGGATGCGGATGGAGCTCGAGGCAGCCCAAGTTCGCCATCCAGGCGAGCGCGGCGGCGTCACGCGGCACGAGCTCCTCGGCGCTGCGCCCGGACGGAAACTTGAGCTCGACGACGTCGATCCAATCCGGCCGGCTCGCCGGCGCGCGCTTCTGGAAGAAGAACTCGCCGTCGATGCCGTTCGGGTAGCGCACGAGCATGTTGGGCCGGCCGCCGGCGCCACGCAGCGCGCCCTCGGCCACAGCGATGTAGTAGCGCGCAATGTCCAGCTTGGTGTGCTTCGGTCCGGGGAACAGCACCTTCGCCGGGTTGGTGATCGTCACCTGCCGCCCGGCGACACTCAGCACTTCGCTCGCGGGCTTCTTCATGCGTGCAGCGCGAAGCGCTCGAGCGGCTCGTATACGGAGCCCTGCGGCGAAGTGCGCGAGCGCACCAGCACGAATTCTTCGACCGGCCATTCGACGCGCGGCAGGGGCGGAATGGATTTCGGCATGTGGGCCTTGCGCAACAGCGTGACGTGCGCGGCGAACGGACGCTCCTCCAGCGCGAAGCCAGCGGACGTAAGGACGTTGCGCAGATCCGCGGCGAGCGCCGCGAGCTCGGGCGGCATGGTCGCCGGGCCGACCCAGACCATCTCGTTCTTCTTCACATAGCGCGCCGCGTCGATCGGCAGCTGATGGCGCCGGCCTTTGATGCCCCGCGCAGCGCCGATCGCCGGCTCGGGCGGGGCTTCGCCGAGGAAGGCGAGCGTGAGATGAATGTTTTCCACCGCGTTGACCTTGCCGCCGGACTGGCGATGCACTTCGGCGGCCCAGCGCGCGAGCGCCTGCGCCGTCTCCGGTGGCGGCCAGAGCGCGAAGAAAAGCCGCACTAGTCGACGAGATGCTGGCGCGTGAGCGCGGCGAGGGCGTTCTCGCCGCCCGCGTCGAGCGCGGCCGCGATGAGCTCCATCTCCCGGCGACCGCGATTCTGCGAGAGCTTCCAGCGCGCCTCCATGCGCGTCACCGCGATCTCGAAGTTGACGATGCCGCCGAGCATGCGCTCGACATATTGCGGCGCGAGCGCGTCGAACTTCGGCAGCCACTCGGGATCCATGGCCGCGACGAGGCGGCGCTGCGACGCGTGCTTCGCCGCCCGGTCCTCGATGATGCGCGGCACGCCGTAGGCATGCACCGCCGCGTAGTTCCAGGTCGGCACGCGCTCCGTTTCCTCGTACCAGCGCGGCGAAACGTAGGCGTGCGGCCCGGTAAAGATGACCAGCGCCTCGCTCTCGCCGAAGTGGCGCCATTGCTCGTTGGCGCGCGCCATGTGCATGTCGAGCACAAGGCGATCACCGTTGTCGTGCACCATCGAGGGCAGGTGCGAGGCACGCAGCGCGTCTCCCGTGCCGGTGACGAGCACCGGGAAGTTGTGCTGCCGCATGAAGGCGACGAGCTCGACGCGGTTCTGGACGCGGTTGTAGGGCGGCGAGTACATCAGTCGAGGAGCACCACCGCCTGCGCGGCGATGCCTTCCCTGCGGCCGAGGAAACCGAGGTGCTCGGTGGTCGTCGCCTTGATGTTCACCGTGGCGGGCTCGACGCCCAGGTCCGCGGCGATGTTCGCGATCATGCGCGCCACGTGCGGCGCGACGCGCGGCTCCTGAGCGATGACCGTTGCGTCGATATTGACGACGGTGAGCTGCAGCGCGGCGAGCTTCGCCGCCACATCACGCAGCAGCTTGCGGCTGTCGACGCCGCGAAACTCGGCGCTCGTATCGGGATAGTGCCGGCCGATGTCGCCGAGCCCCGCCGCGCCGAGGAGCGCGTCGCAGATCGCATGCAGCAGCACGTCGGCGTCCGAGTGACCGTCGAGCCCCTTCTCGTACGGGATCTCCACGCCGCCCAGCACGAGCTTGCGTCCGGAAACGAGCGGGTGCACATCGAAGCCCTGGCCGATTCTCATTGTCTTTGCGAGAGGATGGCTTCAGCGATCGCCACGTCCTCAGGATAAGTCACTTTCAGGTTCTGGCGGCTGCCGAGCACGAGCCGCGGGCGCAAGCCGAGGCTCTCCACCGCTGCCGCCTCGTCGGTCGCGCCCGGCATATGCGACAGCGCGTGCATGAGGAGCCCGATGCGGAACATCTGCGGCGTCTGGGCGAGCCAGAGCTGCGAGCGGTCCTGCGTCGCGACGATGCGCTGCACGCCGGCCTCATCCTTGCCGGCGGTCTTCACGGTATCGGCGACGGGCAGCGCGAGGATCGCGCCGACCGCGTCAGCTTCGCCTTCGTGCAGCAGCCGGCGCAGATCATCGGCGGGCAGGCAGGGACGTGCCGCATCGTGCACGAGGATCCAGTCGTCGGCATCGATGGTGCCGAGCACTGCGCTCAGCCCATTCAGCACCGAATCGCGCCGCGTCTCGCCGCCGCAATAGAGCGGATTCAGCTTGCCGGCGAACGCGCTCCAGTCCTGGCGCGCGAAATGCTCGTCGCCTGGCGAGAGCACGACGAATACCGCCGCGACCTGCGGCACGCAAACTGCACGCACCGCGTGCCACAGCATCGGTCGTGCCGCGAGCGACGCGTATTGCTTGCGCAGTGCACCGGACATGCGCGTGCCGCTGCCGGCGGCGGGAATCAGCGCGAAGATAGCCAAAGTCGTCGTAACCCTGCCCGATATAATTGCATGAGTCGCGAGAATCGGTGTCAGGCACCGATTTCTCGCGTTTTCTATTTTCCATGCAGCGCGATTCGCTTCCCGCTCGCAGGCGCTATACGAAGCTCGCCGGCTCGGCCGACGCGCTCGCTCTCGCGCGCCTTGCGCACGAGGAGCATCCCATCGCGGTCGTCAGCGCCACGGCGCTCGATGCGCAGCGCCTGCTCGACGAGATGTGCTGGTTCTCGCCGCAGCTGCGCGCCTGTCTTCTGCCGGACTGGGAGACGCTGCCCTACGACCAGTTCTCCCCGCACCACGACCTCGTCTCCGAGCGCCTCGCGACGCTCTATCGCATCCAGCGCGGCGACTTCGACATCGCGGTCGTGCCCGCGTCCACCGCCCTCATGCGGCTCTGTCCGCCGGAGTACATCGCGGCGCGCACGTTTTTCCTCCGGGGCGGGACGGACCTGGACCTGGAAAGCCTCAAGGCGCAGCTCGCGACCGCGGGCTATCAGCACGTGACGCAGGTCGTCGCGCCCGGCGAAGTCTGCATCCGCGGCGGGCTCATCGACCTCTTCCCGATGGGCAGCGCGCTTCCTTACCGCATCGACCTCGACGACGAGCGCATCGACAGCATCAAGACTTTCGACGTCGACACGCAGCGCACGCTCTACAGCGTGGGCGAGATCCGGCTGCTGCCCGCGCGCGAGTTCCCGCTCGATGACGCCGGACGCGCGCGCTTTCGCAGCCGCTGGCGCGAGCTCTTCGAAGGCGATCCGTCGAAGAAGCGCCTTTATCGCGACGTATCGAACGGCGTGCCGGCGGCGGGCATCGAGTATTACCTGCCGCTTTTCTTCGAGTCCGCTGCGACGCTGTTCGATTATCTTCCCAAAGCCTGCACGCTCGCCCTGCACGGCGACGTGTCGAGCGCGATCAACGATTTCTGGCGCGACATCCAGTCGCGCTACCGCATGCAGGGCGGCGATCCCGACCGGCCACTGCTCGCGCCGCCCGCGATGTTCGTGCCCGCGGAGGAGTTCTACGTGCGGGCGAAGGACCATCCGCGCATCGACGTCCAGGAAGCCGACGAGCCGGGCGAAGGCCCGCTCGCGAGCGAGCCGCTGCCTTCTGTGGCGGTCGACCGCCGCGCGCACGATCCGCTCGCGGCGCTCAAAGGCTTTCTGGAGACATCGCGCCAGCGCGTCCTCGTGGCGGCGGAATCTCCCGGGCGGCGCGAGACCATGGCGTCGTACTTCGCCGAGTACGGGCTCAAGCCCGCGCCGGCCGCCACCTTCGAGCAGTTCCAGCAGAACGCGGCCGGCTTCATGCTCGGCGTCGCGCCGCTCGCCCATGGCTTCGCCGTCCCGGCTGAAGGCTGGGCCATCGTTACCGAGGCGGAGCTCTACGCCGGTGTGGTGCGGCGGCGCGCGCGCGCCGCGGAGAAGCGGAGCTCCGTCGAGGGCATGTTGCGCGATCTCTCGGAGCTCAAGATCGGTGATCCTGTGGTGCACGAGGAGCACGGCATCGGCCGCTACCAGGGCCTCGTCACGCTCGATCTCGAGGACGGCAAGGCCGAATACCTGCTGCTCGAGTACGAAGGCGGCGACAAGCTCTACGTGCCCGTTTCGCAGCTCGCCGTCATCGGCCGCTACAGCGGCGCGCAGCCCGAGGAAGCGCCTCTCCACAAATTAGGCAGCGGCCAGTGGGACAAGGCCAAGGCCCGCGCTGCAAAGCAGGTGCGCGACACGGCGGCGGAGTTGCTCGCGATTTACGCGAAGCGCGCCTCACGCCACGGCCACGCTTTCGGCATCCGCCAGCACGACGTCGAAGCCTTCGCCGCCGGCTTCGGCTTCGAGGAGACGCCCGACCAGGCCGCCGCGATCGAGGCCGTCGTCGCCGACATGGCCTCGGGCAAGCCGATGGATCGGCTGGTCTGCGGCGATGTCGGCTTCGGCAAGACTGAGGTCGCGTTGCGCGCCGCTTTCATCGCCGTGGCGGACAACAAGCAGGTCGTCGTCCTTTGCCCGACGACGCTCCTCGCCGAGCAGCATTTCCAGACATTCAACGACCGCTTCGCCGAGTGGCCGGTGCGCATCGCCGAGCTCTCGCGGTTCAAGAGCGCCAAGCAATCGAACGAGATATTGGAAAAGTTAAGCAAAGGCGAGCTCGACATCGTCATCGGCACGCACAAGCTCCTCGGCCGCGACGTCAGGCTGCCGCGGGTGGGCCTCGTCATCATCGACGAGGAGCATCGCTTCGGCGTGCGGCAAAAGGAGGCGTTGAAGCGGCTGCGCGCCGAGGTCGACGTGCTGACGCTTACGGCGACGCCCATCCCGCGCACGCTCGCCATGTCGCTGGAAGGCATCCGCGACTTCTCGGTGATCGCCACGGCGCCGGAGAAGCGATTGGCGATCAAGACGTTCGTCGCGCCCTTTTCCGAGGGCCTGATCCGCGAGGCCGTGATGCGCGAGTTGAAGCGCGGCGGCCAGGTGTACTTCCTGCACAACGAAGTCGAGTCGATCGAGCGCATGCGCGAGCGGCTCACGCGCCTGCTGCCCGAGGCGCGCCTCGCGGTCGCGCACGGTCAGATGCCCGAGCGCGAGCTCGAGCGCGTGATGCGCGACTTCACCGCGCAGCGCATGAATCTCCTCCTCTGCTCCACCATCATCGAGACCGGCATCGACAATCCGCATGCCAACACCATCGTGATCAACCGCGCGGACAAGTTCGGCCTCGCGCAGCTGCACCAGCTGCGCGGCCGCGTCGGGCGCTCGCACCACCAGGCCTACGCGTATCTGCTCACGCCGCCCGAAGAGGCGCTCGGCAAGAACGCGCTGAAACGCCTGGAAGCGATCCAGATGATGGAAGAGCTCGGCTCGGGGTTTTACCTGGCGATGCACGACCTCGAGATCCGCGGCGCGGGCGAGATCCTCGGCGAGGAACAGTCGGGCGAGATCCAGGAGGTCGGCTTCTCACTCTATACGCGGATGCTCGAGCGGGCCGTGCGCCGGCTGAAGGCCGGCAAGGCCGCGGACGTGGACGATGCGGTCGACATCTCCACGGAGGTCAACCTGCACGTTCCGGCTCTCCTGCCGGAGACCTATTGCAGCGACGTGCACGAGCGCCTGTCGATCTACAAGCGCCTCGCCGATGCCGAGAATGTCGAAGCGCTCGACACGCTGCGCGAGGAGCTCGTCGATCGCTTCGGCGAGCTGCCCGAGCCGGCGCGCGCGCTCATCGCCTGCCACCAGGTGCGTCTCGCCGCCCGTGCGCTCGGCGTCTCGCGCGTCGACGCCACGCACGAAGCCGTCCAGCTCCAGTTCGTCAAGAACCCGCCCATCGACGCCGGCAAGGTGATCGACTTCATCCGCAAGAAGGGGCGCGGCGCGCGCCTCGCGGGGCCCGAGCGGTTGCGCGTCGACGCCAAGCTCGCCGCCTGGCCCGAGCGCGCGCAGGCTGTGAAGGACATCCTCGGGCAGCTCGCCGCTTAAATGGTGACAGTCACCATTTTGTGAATCTGGTCGTGCAAGGCCCCGGCATGAGCGCGGCGCAGGCGGCGGAGCTTGCGCGCCTGGCCGGCTCGAGCACGGTGCACAAAATCGCGGAACACGCCTGGCGCATTCGCAAGGCCGCGCCCGCGGATGGCATCGCGCCCTACTGCGAAAAGGCCGGCGTGGACTTCGCGTTCATGCCCGAAGGCCGGCGCTTCGCCGATCTCAAGCTCGTCGCGATGGACATGGATTCGACGCTGATCACCATCGAGTGCATCGACGAGCTCGGCGATCTGGCGGGATGCAAGAGCGAGATCGCCGCCATCACGGCGCAGGCGATGCGCGGCGAGCTCGATTACCCGCAGAGCCTGCGCAAGCGCGTTGCCCTCCTCGCGGGCCTCGATGAATCGGCGCTGGCACGGGTCTATGAAGAGCGCCTGCGGCTGACGGCTGGCGCCGAGCAGTTGCTCGCCGCATGCAAGCGGCGCGGCGTGAAGTCGCTCCTCGTCTCCGGCGGCTTCACGTTCTTCACCGAGCGGCTGAAGGCGCGGCTTGGCATCGACTACACGATCTCCAATCGCCTCGAGACGCGTGGCGGGCGGCTCACCGGCGCACTTGTCGGCGATGTGGTCGACGCCGACGCTAAAGCGGCGAAATTCGCCGCCGTGGTAAGCGAGCTTGGCGCCGCGCGCGAGCAGACCTTAGCCATCGGCGATGGCGCAAACGATCTGAAGATGATGGCGTTTGCCGGAACGTCGGTCGCATTTCACGCCAAGCCCGTGGTGCGCGCGCAGGCGGGTTGCGCGATCAGCTACTGCGGACTCGACGCGGTCGTGAACCTTTTCGAGTAGGCGTCCACTCGGCGAGCACGCGCTCGACGAGCCGCGAGTAGGCCTTCCATTGCGCGGGCCGGGCGTACGCGGCATCGACCCCGGCGCTGAGCGCCTTGCGCTTTTCCTGCGGCGGCACGATGGCGACAAGCGGCGCGTTCAGCCGGCGCGGCACCCGCGCGCCCGCCTTAACGTCGACGAGGAGCGCGATATCCGGCTTGGAGGTGACGATGCGCGCGCCGGCGCAGTAGACGGCGGCGGAAGCGAGCGTCGCTTCGGCGCGGTTGCCTGCGAACAGCATGACGGCCAGTCGCTTCATGGGCGACGAGCATAGGCAGCCCGGAGGTGAGCGGATGTCGGGAGACCATGAAAGATTGAAAGCCTATTTGCGAGGCTTCCTGCGGCGCGGCGAGTTTTTTTTAAGCTTTGCAAGTGACTCGTTCGCGCGCCGCATGGCCTCCTCTCCGATCCAATCGAGCAGCTCGCGATACGTGGCTGTCTTGCCGCAGGCCGAGCACACCATGCGCGTCGCGAGGCGCGCGACGCCGGCGTCCGCCTGCGTGAAATCCGTGCCGCCGCAGCGGGCGCAACGCGCTGCGACGTCCCGGATCGCTACGATCATGCACGCATCTTAGGCATGCGTGCGATGCAGCAGAGCGTGAATTATTTGGCGGCGGTGACCATGATCTCGACGAGCGCACGCGGATCGGCGAGCTTCGCCTCGACGCACGCGCGTGCCGGCAGGTTTTTCGCGTCCGTCCAGGCCGACCACGCTTCGTTCATCGCCGCGCGGTTGCGGATGTCGGTGACCCAGATCAGCGCCTGCAGCACCTTCGACTTGTGCGAACCGCATTTCGCGAGCAGCCGGTCGATCTCCGCCAGCACCTCGCGCGTCTGCCCTTTCACGTCCTGCCCGAGGTCCTTGGCGACAATGCCGGCGAGGTACACCGTGTTGCCGTGCCCGACGGCCTGGGAAAGGATGCTGCTGGGATCGTGCCGTGCGATGCTCATCGCGTCTCCTTGAGAGTGGGTTTTGCGTGTCCTAGTTTATGGCGAGGTAGGCCTTCTCCAGCGCGCCGCTGTCCGCGATTTCGCTCGCCGGCCCCGAGGCGACGATATGCCCGCCCTCGAGCACGTAAGCACGATCGGCAAGCGCCAGCGCGAGGCCCGCCATCTGGTCGACGAGCAGGATCGTGGCCGACTCGGCGCGCAGCCGCTCGAGCGCGGCGAAGAGATCGTTGATCACCGCCGGCGCGAGGCCGAGCGAGGGCTCATCGAGCAGCAGCAGCTTGGGACGCGCCATCAGGCCGCGCGCGATGGCGAGCATCTGCTGCTCGCCGCCCGAGAGCAGCCCGGCGCGCTGATGCAGCCGCTCGCGCAGGCGCGGAAAGCGTTCGAGCATCGCCGTGATGTCGGCGACGATGCCCGCGGTGCGGCGGAACGCGCCGAGCTCGAGGTTGTGCAGCACCGACAATTCCGGAAAGACCTGCCGGCCCTCGGGCACGAGCACGACGCCGCGCGGTGCGAGCTTGTGGGCGGGAAGGCGCGTGATGTCCTCCCCCGCGAAGGCGAGGCGCCCGCGCAGGGGCCGCAGCAGTCCTGAAATTGCGCGCATCAGGGTCGACTTGCCGGCGCCGTTCGCCCCGAGCACCGCAACCAGCTCGCGCTCGCGTACCTCGAGTTGCACGCCCTTGAGAACCGGCTCTGCGCCATAACCGGCATGCAATTCCTGGGCGACGAGATACGGCTCTCCCGGCGTGCGCGCCGCCTGCGTGAGCGCCCGGCGCGCGCCCTCCTCTCCGAGGTAAGCCTTGCGCACCGCCGGATCGCGCTGCACCTGCGCCGGCGCGCCGGCGGCGATGACGAGCCCGGCATCGAGCACCACCACGGTATCGGAGATGCCCATCACCATGCCCATGTCGTGCTCGACCAGCATGATCGCGACGCCGCTCGCGGCGATACGGCGCAGGAGCGCCGCGAGTCGCTCCTTGTCGTCGCGTCCGAGGCCGGCCGCCGGCTCGTCCAGAAGCAACACCGAAGGGCGCGTGGCGAGCGCGCGCGCAATCTCGACCAGCCGCTTGTCGACATGCGGCAACGTACCGGCGCGCGCATCGAGGTCGCCGCGGTAGCCGACGAAGCCGGCGAGATCGTCGCCGCCGCCGGCGATCGCCAGGTTCTCCGCCACCGTCATGGAGCCGAAGAGCTGCGTCGTCTGGTACGTGCGCGCGATTCCCGCCCGCGCGATGCGCCAGGCGGGGCGGCGCTGGATTTCGTCGCCGCCGATCAGGATCGTCCCCGCTGCGGGCCGATAGAAGCCGCTCAGCATGTTGAGCACCGTCGTCTTGCCGGCGCCGTTCGGCCCGATGAGGCTCGTCACCTTTCCGGGCGCGGCAACAAGCGACACATCGCTCGCCGCCTTCACGCCGCCAAACGCGATCGTCAGCCCGCGCACGTCGAGACCCAAGCGCTCGGCCGGCGCAAGCGTCGGCTGCGACGCGGACGCAAAGCGCGGCTTGCGCGCCCGTGCGGCAAGGCGCGCCACGAGCCCGGTCACTCCATCCGGCGCTACGAGCAGCACGCCAAGCAGCAGCGCGCCGAATATGAGCAGCCGGTATTCCGCGAGCGCGGCGAGCGCCTCGGGCAGCAGCACGACGATCGTCGCGCCGACGAGCGGGCCGGTGAGCGAGGCGGCACCGCCGATGATCACGACGAGCACGAAGAGCAGCGACTGCGAGAAAGCGAAAGTCGAGGGCGTGACGAAGCCCGAGAGCGCCGAGAAGAAGGCGCCCGCGATGCCGGCATACAACGCCGAGACGGCGAAGGCGAGCGTCTTGATGCGCACCGGGTCGAGGCCGATCGATTCGGCCGCAACCTCCGAATCGCGCACCGCGCGCATGGCAGCGCCCGTCTTGCTTCTGGCGAGCAGGTGATATGCCCAGGTGCCGAGCGCAGCGAGCAGGATCGACGCGATGGCAATGCCGCGCTCACCGAAGGGCTGCGGCATGCCCATGATGCCGTTCTGCCCGCCGGTCACGCTGCGCCACTCGACCGCGACGTTCTGCACGACGAAGCCGAAAGCGATGGTCACCATGGCGAGATAAGGCCCGCGTACGCGCAACGCCGGGAGCGCGAGCAGCGCACCGGTCGCCGTGGCGAGGAGCGCGGCCACCGGCAGCGCCCCCCAGAAGCTCCACTTCGCCGCCACCGTAAGGATGGCGACCGTATAGGCGCCCAGCGCATAGAAGCCGACATGGCCGAAGGACACCTGTCCGGTGAGCCCGATGAGCACGTTGAGGCCGATGCCGACGACCGCGGTCAGCGCGAGCGTCGCCATGATGAAGACGTAGTAACTGTTCGCGCTCGCGGTGAAACCGATCGCGGCGGCAAATGCGACGATCAGGACGACGAGCTTCATACTTTCTTCAGCTCGGCACGGCCGAAGAGACCGTGCGGCATGAGCGCGAGGGCGACGATCACCAGCGTGAAGGTGAGGATCTGGGTGTAAGCGGAGCCGAGGAGTGCGGTGATGAGCGACTCCACCACGCCGAAGATGAGCCCCGCCAGCATCACGCCCCATGCGCTCGTAATGCCGCCGAGGATCGCCACGGCGAACGCCTTGAGGCCGAACACCGTGCCCATGTCCGAGTGCACGTTGAAGAGCGGCGCGATCATGATGCCCGCAGCGCCGGCGAAGACGGTCGACAGCGCATACGCCGCCATGATCGCGAGCGGCACGTTGATGCCCATGAGACGCGCCGCATCCGGGTTCTGCACCACGGCGAGCATCGCCTTGCCCGGCATGGTTTTTCGCGCGAACCAATGGAGCACGGCGGCGAGCGCGAGCCCGACTGCCGGAATGGCGAGCTGCAGCACCGAGACGCGGATGCCGAGCACGTCGGTCGACACGAGCGCCCAGGGCAGCACGAAGCCGCGCGGCTCCTTGCCGAACGTGAAGAGCACCGTGTTGTCCGCGACGATGCCGAGCGCGACGGTCGCCATCAGCCAGGCGTTCGAGCCGCGGCGGGCGAACGGACGTACGGCCAGCACCTCGACCAAAAGGCCGTAGAGCGCGCAGAGGATGAGCGCGAGCGCCGTCGCCGCGATGAAGGGCCAGCCTAAACGCACCGCGAACGTGTAGGCGAACACCGCGCCGAGCATCATCGAGCTGCCCTGCGCGAAGTTCACCGTGCTCGATACCGCGTAGGTCACGTAGAAGCCGAGCGCGAGCAGGCCGTACATGCTGCCGAGGCCAAGACCCGAGATGAGCGCGGAGCCGATCATGGATAGAAAAACGGCCGCACTCGGCGGCCGTCTGTTTCGTCTGCTCGCTCGCTACTGCTTCATGCCCACCGGCACGATGCGATTGTCGATGAACTGCGCCCACACGTAGTCGTTCTCGTTCAGCGCATCGTGGTTCTCGGGCGTAAACGGCTTCACGTAGGTCTTGATGAGGCCGTCGTAGCGATCGATCTTGTAGTAGCCGTCGCGGATCGCCGTGCCCTTGGTCGAGCCGGCTTTTTCGATCGCCGCAGCGCTGAGCATCATCGCATCGTAGGCGTTGGCGACGCCGACCGCCGGCGTCACATCGCCAGGCCCCTTGATATCCGGGTACTTGGCCATCAGCGCCTTCAGCACTTTCTCGCCCACGGCCGATTGCTTGCCGAAGAAACTGTAGGTCTGCACGAAGTGCACGTTCTTCGCGCTGGGGCCGGCGAGCTCGGTGAAGCGCCCGCCGGCGGGACCCCAGTGCGACACGATCGGCGGCATCCAGCCCATGCGCTCGAGCGACTTCACGACCTGCGAGGACGGGCCGACATTGCCGACGAGAAGCAGGCAGTCGGCGCCCGACGCCTTGAGCCGTGAGAGCTGCGGCACGACGTCGACGTCGTCCTGCTCGAACTTCTCGACGCCGGCAGGCTTCATGCTCTTCGCGGCGAGCGCGGCGCGCAGCCCCTTGTCGTTCGATTCGCCCCACGGGTTATTGATGAGGATCAGGCCCGGGTTTCTGGCGTTGTAGTTCTTCTGCGCATACTGCAGCATCGCCTTGTCGACGAGCTCGTCGACCGCCGAGACGCGGAAGACATAGTTGTCCTTCGCGCCGTTCTTCGTGATCGGCGTGCCGGCTGCCCACGGATCCATGAAGGGGAGCTTGTTCTCGTTCGCGATCGGCACGATGGCGAGCGCAACGGGGCTATCGAGGCCACCGAAGAGGACAGCCACTTTCTCCTTGAAGAAGAGCTCGCGCGCCGCGATCACGCCTTTCGCGGGCGTCGCCTCGTCGTCGCGCCGCACGAGCTCGAGCTTGCGACCTTTGAGCACACCACCGCGCGCATTGATCTCGTCGATCGCGACCTGCAAGCCGCGAGTAAGCGCCTCGCCGGCGCGCGCCGACTGGCCCGAGAGCGCGGTGACGAGGCCGATCTTCACCGTTTCCTGCGCCATCGCCGGCAGCGCGGCGACGAGCGCAAGACTGAATAGCAGACGTTTCATTGCACCTCCCCGGAATGGAGAGCGAAGCTTAGCAGGTCGCATGCCATGCTAGGCTCACGCGCATGAATCCGGCCGCGAAACTCGTCGAGGACTACCTGCGCCTGCTCATGATTCCCGACCCCGAAGGCGCGCGCCGCTACATCGGGCCGGAGCTCGAGATCCGCTTCACCGGCAACCGCCTGATGCGCGAGCCGGCCGAGTGCGCCGCCTTCAACGCCAGGCGCTACAAGTGGGTGAAGAAGGCTTTCGGTCCGACGCACGTCGCCGAAGGCGGCACGCCGGACGAAACGGTCGTCTATCAGACCGGCACGCTCTACGGCGAATGGCCCGACGGCACGCGCTTCGAAGGCAACCGCTACGTCGACCGTTATGTCGTGAGGCGCGGCAAAATCGTGCGCATGGAAGTCTGGAACGACAGCGCCGAGTGGCTGCTGGTGCGCGCGGGCCTGGCCAAACCCTGAAGTGGCGCAGCGGCCGCTCAAATCGCATGGGCGTTACGACTACTCCGCAATAACGCGGCGCAAGGACTACGACTGGCCGCGCGGCCGCCGCCTCGCCGTCTACGTCGGCTTCAACATCGAGCACTTCGAGTTCGGCGCGGGACACGGCGCCTGCCTCGGCCCGAAGTGTCCGGAGCCCGACGTCCTCAACTATTCCTGGCGCGATTACGGCAACCGCGTCGGCGTATGGCGCTGCCTCGAGGTCTTCGACGCGCTGAAGCTTCCGGTCGGCGTCCTCATCAACACGGCGCTCTACGACTACTGCCCGGAAGTCATCGAAGCGTTCGTTAAGCGCGGCGACGAGCTGATCGGCCACGGCCACACCAACGCCGAGCGCCAGGGCGAGATGAGCGCGGAGGACGAGCGCGCCCTCCTCGTCGCCTGCCGCGATCGCATCAAGAAGGAGTCCGCAACCGCGCCGCGCGGCTGGCTCAGCCCCTGGATCTCGGAGAGCCCGTCGACACCCGATCTCCTCGCCGAGACCGGGTACAAATACACGCTCAACTGGTGCCACGACGACCAGCCCATCAAGCTCGACACCAAGAAGGGCGAGCTCTGGTCGATCCCCTACCCGCAGGAGCTGAACGACATCCCGATGATCGTGGCGCGCCAGATGGACGCGCGCGACTTCGCCGACATGATCGTCGACAACTTCGACGAGATGCGCGCGCAGGCGAAGCACCAGCCGCTCGTCATGGGCATCGCGTTGCATCCATACATCGTCGGCCAGCCTTATCGGCTGCGGCACCTGCGCCGTGCGCTAAATCACCTTGCGAAGGCGAACAACGTCTGGTTCACTACGCCAGGGAAAATATGGGAGGTGGTTGCAAAATGAAAACCAAAATCGCTCTGCTCGTTTCGCTCGTCTTCGCCTTCGGCAGCGCCTACGCCGACGAGAAGACATCCGACGCGAAGAAGGCCGACAAGGCGAAGCACGCCTCGGCGAAGAAAAAGTCCGAGAAGAAGCCGGCGCAGAAATCCGACAAGAACGCGGCGCAGAAAGCCGAGTCCTCGATCGGCGACTGGGCGAACCGGAACAAGATCTGGGTGCGCTCCGAGCCGCGCGGCACGGGGCAGAAGAAGACCAAGAAAGCCGAATAGCACTCGCTCAGTCGGGCGGGGCCCAGCTCGGATTCCACGCCACCTCCCAGAGGTGGCCGTCCGGGTCCTGGAAGTAACCGGCATAGCCGCCATAGAAAGTGTCCTGGGCCGACTTGACGATGACAGCGCCCGCGCGCCGCGCTTCGTCCATCACGCGGTCGACTTCGGCTTTCGAGGAAACATTGTGCGCGATGCTGAATTCCGTCGCGCTTCGGCCACCGACGGCGATGCCGGTGTCATGGGCAAGACTCACGCGTGGCCAGAGGGCGAGTCTTAGGCCGGACTGGAGATCGAAGAAAGCGACCGCGCCATCCTCGAACTCGGTGCCGATGATGCCTTGCGTCTTCAAGCCGAGGCCGTCGCGATAGAAGCGCACGGCCCGCTCGAGATCATCGACCCCGAGCGTGATGAGTGATATGCGCGGCTTCATCGATCATCCCACCCACCGACGCGCGTTACGGAACATTTCGATCCACGGCGCGTCCTCGCCGAGGCCGGGCGGGCACCACGAGTACTGCACGCTCCTGAAGGAGCGCTCAGGATGCGGCATGACGATGGTGAAGCGGCCGTCGGCGGTGGTGAGGCCGGTGATGCCCTCGCGCGTCCCGCTCGGATTGTAGGGATAGGTTTCCGTCGGCTGGCCGCGGTTGTCGACGTAGCGCATGCAGACGAGCTCCGGATCGCCCGAGAATTCGGTGCAGCCTTCGCCGTGCGCGGTGACGATGGGAATGCGGCTTGACGCCATGCCGCTGAACAAGATGGAAGGACTCGGCACGATCTCGACCATGACGAGCCGTGCCTCGAACTGCTCCGAGCGGTTGCGCACGAAGAGCGGCCAGTGCCCGGCGCCGGGGACGAGCGCCTTCAGCGCGGCGAACATCTGGCAGCCGTTGCAGGCGCCGAGCGCGAAGGTGTCGCTGCGCGCGAAGAAGCGCTCGAACTCGGCACGCACGCGAGGGTTGTGGAGGATGGTCGCGGCCCAGCCGCGGCCCGCGCCGAGCACGTCGCCATAGGAGAAGCCGCCGCCCGCGACGATGCCCTTGAAGCCGGCGAGCGCGTGGCGCCCGGCGAGGAGGTCGGTCATGTGCACGTCGACCGCTTGAAAGCCGGCGCGATCGAACGCCGCCGCCATCTCGACGTGGCCGTTCACGCCCTGCTCGCGCAGGATGGCGACGCGCGGCCGCGCGCCGGTTGAAATGGCGAAGGGCTTGGGCTCGAACGTGAGATGCAGGTGCAGCCCCGGATCGTCGTAATCGATGATGCGGTCGAACTCCTCGCGCGCCGAGTCCGGGTGGTCGCGCAGCGCCTGCAGGCGGTAAGTCATCTCGCCCCAGATGCGCTGCACGTGATCGCGCTTGTTGGTGTAGAGCGCGCGGTTATTGCGAGTGACGCGAATCTCGTCGCGGGCGTTGAGCTGGCCGATGACGTGCGTGCAGGCGCCGAGCCGCGCCTCGCGCAACACCTTCATCACTTTCGCGCGGTCGGCCGCGCGGATCTGAAGGACGGCACCGAGCTCCTCGTTGTAGAGCGCCGCGAGCGCGCTCTCGCGCACGCGGCCGGCGAGCTGCTCGTCGGCGTCGCGCTTGAACGCGTCGACGTCGTCCGCCGCGCCGTCGAAGGTGAGCGCATCGAGGTTGAGCGTCACGCCGCAATGGCCGGCAAATGCCATCTCGCATGCCGTGGCGAAGAGGCCGCCGTCCGAGCGGTCGTGGTACGCGAGTATCAGGGGGCGCAGCGCCTGCATGGCGGCGAAGAAAGCCTTGAGCATCGCCGGGTCGTCGACGTCGGGGCATTGCGTCCCGTAGCCGTTCGCGTGGGTCTGGGCGAGGATCGAGCCGCCGAGCCGGTTCCTGCCGGCGCCCAGATCGACGAGCAGCAGCTCCGTGTCGCCCGCGTCCGTGCGCAGCGCCGGCGTCAGCGTATCGCGCGCGTCGTCCACCGGCGCAAAGGCCGACACGATGAGCGAGAGCGGCGCCACGACCTCCTTGTCCTGCCAGCGCGTCTGCATCGATAGCGAATCCTTGCCGACCGGGATCGAGATGCCGAGCGCGGGGCAGAGCTCCATCGCCACGGCGTGCACGGTGTCGTAGAGCACGGCGTCCTCGCCGGGATATCCGGCGGCCGCCATCCAGTTGGCCGAGAGCTTCACGTCGGCGAGCGCACCGATGCGTGCGGCAGCGATGTTGGTAATCGCCTCGCCGATCGCCATGCGCCCTGACGCGGGGGCGTCGATGAGCGCGAGCGGCGTGCGCTCGCCGATCGCCATGGCTTCGCCGGCATAGCCGTCGTAGTCGAGGAGCGTCACCCCGCAGTCGGCGACCGGCACCTGCCAGCGCCCGACGAACGGGTCGCGCGCGCAAAGGCCGCCGACGGTGCGATCGCCGATCGAGACGAGGAAGTGCTTCGCCGCCACCGCCGGGTGGCGCATGATGCGGTGCGCCGCCGTGTCGAGGCCGATCTTGTCGAGCGAGAGCGGCTCGTGCTTGCGCGGCGCATGGCGCACGTCGCGCAGCATCCTGGGCGGCTTGCCGAGGATGACGCCGAGGTCGATGTCGACGGGCTTCGTGCCGAACTGCCGGTCGCTCACGACGAGGCGGCCATCGGCGGTCGCGGTGCCGACGACGGCAAAGGGGCAGCGCTCCCGCTGGCATATCTTTTCGAACGCCGGTAAATCGGCGCTCGCAAGCGCGAGCACATAGCGCTCCTGCGCCTCGTTGCACCAGATCTCGCGCGGCGACATGCCGCTGTCCTCGGCTGGGATGTCGCGCAGCTCGAGGCGCGCGCCGCGGCGTGCCGACCACACGAGCTCGGGCAGCGCGTTCGAAAGCCCGCCCGCGCCGACGTCGTGGATCGAGAGAATCGGATTCGAGCTGCCGAGCTGCCAGCAGCGATCGATCACCTCCTGTGCCCGGCGCTGCATCTCGGCGTTGTCGCGCTGCACGGAATCGAAGTCGAGCTCGGCCACGTTGGCGCCCGCGCCCATCGAGGAGGCGGCGCCGCCGCCCATGCCAATGAGCAGGCCCGGGCCGCCGAGCTGCACGAGCAGGCTGCCCTCGGGCACCTCGGATTTATTCGCATGCCGGGCATCGATGTTGCCGATGCCGCCCGCGAGCATGATGGGCTTGTGGTAGCCGCGGTTCTGGTACTCGAAGGCCCGGAAGTAGCCGCAGAGATTGGGACGGCCGAACTCGTTGTTGAAGGCGGCGGCGCCGATCGGCGCCTCGAGCATGATGTCGAGCGCGGAGGCGATGTGTGCCGGCTTCCCGGGCGACGCGCCTTCCCAGGCATGCTCGTGGCCGGGGATGCGCAAATAGGAGGTCGAATAGCCGACGAGCCCGGCCTTCGGCTTCGCGCCGCGGCCGGTCGCCCCTTCGTCGCGGATCTCACCGCCGGCGCCGGTCGCAGCGCCCGGAAACGGCGAGATCGCCGTCGGGTGGTTGTGCGTCTCCACCTTCATCACCGTATGCGTGAGGCCGGCGTGCCGCGCGTAGCTGCCCTCGGCGTCCGGGTGGAAGCGCTGGGCGCTGCGCCCTTCCATGATCGCGGCGTTGTCGGCGTAGGCGACGACCGTCCCCTTCGGGCTCACGGCGTGCGTGTGCCGGATCATGGCGAAGAGCGATTCGCTCCTGCGGCTGCCGTCGATGATCCAGTCGCCGTTGAAGATCTTGTGGCGGCAGTGCTCGGAATTCGCCTGCGCGAACATCGTGAGCTCGGCGTCCGTCGGATCGCGGCCGATCGCCCGGTAGGCGCGGTCGAGGTACTCGATCTCCTCGTCGCTGAGCGCAAGCCCCAGCCTCGCGTTCTCGTCCTTCAGGCTGGTGATTGATATGGATCGCAACGGCCGCGGCGCCACATGCGCGAAGAGTCGCGGCGCGTCGTCGAAGGAGCCGAGAACGGTCTGCGTCATGCGATCGTGCAGCAGCGGCGCAATCCCGCCGGCTTTCGATTCGACGCGGTAGGCAATGCCGCGCTCGATGCGCTTCACCGCGCCGAGGCCGCAGTTCTTCGCGATGTCGGTCGCTTTCGAGGACCATGGCGAGAGGGTGCCCAGGCGCGGAACGACCAGGTAGAGCGTGCCGCGCCCCTCGGGGGCGGGCTCTCCATAAGCGAGCAGGCGCTCGAGGACCGCCCGCTGCGGCGCAGTCAGTTCGGCGTCGAGCTCGACGAAGTGGCGGAATTCGGCGCCGATGGCGCGGACCGCGGGATCGATCTGCTGCAGCTGTGCGACGAGTTTGGCGAGGCGGAACTCGGAGGCCGCGCGCGGCCCCCGGAGTTGGAGGATCTGGGGCACTAGTTGCGGACCTGCGGCTCCTTCACCGTGCCGCCGATGAGCAGCGTGGCGCGCAGCATCTGCGAAGCGGTCTTCATGTCGGCGACGATGCGTCCGGAGAGCGCGCCGTTGCGCGTGATGTCGGCGCTCGCGCCGGCGTTGAGCGCGCCGGCGCCGATCGTGACGTTGCGCAGCGCGACCGCGCCGCGGTCATAGCTTGCCTGCCCGTTCATCTCGGCGAACTGCGTGCTGCCGTTCGCCTGCTTGCCGCCGCTCTGGATGGCGCGCGCGAGATCGAAGCTGCCGAGCGTGCCCTTGCTGACGGTGAAGTTGCCGTCGAGTCGGCTCGCCGAGACGAGTCCACCGGCATCCTGGGCGCTCATCGAGAACTTGGCCGTGCCCTCGGCGCTGCCCGAGGAGAGGAGGGCCGGCGCGAACACGGCAGCGTTGATGTTGCGCACCGTGAGCACGCCGTCCACCGTCCAGCCCCCGCCCCAGCCGACGGTCGCGGTGCCGGAGATGCCGCCGTTGAAGATCGCGCCGCCCCACTCGCTGATCGTCATGCCGCGCGGCGTGGCGTGGCCCTTCATGACGAAGTTGCTGAGCGTCACCTGCGGCGCGATCGGCAGCGTGAAGCCGCCCGCGACGACCTCGAACTCGATCGCGCCGCCCTTGGGCAGAAGCTTCGCGACGAGGCCGTCCGGCCCGTGCAGCGTCGCGCTATGCAGCATGCCTTGCGCATCGAGCGCGATGTCGGCATGCAGGTCCTTCGGCAGCGCGGCCGGGCCGGGAAGCTGCAGGCTCTTGATGGCGATGCGCGAGACGCTGAAGTTGTCGCCGTGCACTTTTGCGAAGATCGCGTCGCCGATCGCCTCCTGCGGAAGCGTGAAGCCGTCGAGCTCGATGGTGCTGAACTCCTTCTTGTCGCCGAAGATGGCGCCGGGCGATCCCGAGGCGCTCACCTGGGCGATTCTCGCGTCGCCGATGCGTACGTCCCTGAAGCGCACCTGCGGCAGCCCGCTGAAGAGCCAGAGGCTCGCCGAGCCGATCTTCACCGGCCGGCCGAGCGCCTCGCTTGCGGCGCGCTCATAGTCCGCCGTGCCGAGCGGCACGAAGCTCGCCGCGCCGATCCCCACGACGAGCACGAAGGCGAGCGTCATGGCCACGGGCCTGCCCCACTTCACCGGCCGGCGTGTGCGCGCCGGCGCGTCGATGGGCTTCGGCTTCGCGTGGTGCGCCTCGCGCTCTCTTTCTTTCTCTTTTTTCTCTTCCTTCGCCTTGCTCTTCGCGAGCACCGCCTGTTCGCGCTTGACCTCGTCCATGTCGAGGTCGTCCTCGCTGATTGGGATGTCCTCCTGCGCGGGGGTCGGCGCGTGCTTGCCCTCCTTTGCCATCGCCGCCGCGGTGGCGGCCTCGGCCTTGCGGTGAATCTCCTCGGCTTCGCGCTTGCGCCGCTCCTCCTCCTGCGCGTGGCGCTCCTCCTCCTCGAGCAGACGCCTCGCCTCGTCGGCGAGACGCTGCTCCTCCTGCTCCGCGCGGCGGCGCTCCTCAGCCTCTTCCTGGGCCTGCCGATCGGCGGCTTCGCGCGCACGATGCTCGGCTTGCGCCCTGGCCCTGGCTTCGGCCTCTTCCTGCGACTTGCGCTCGTCGTCGTCGCGGTTGGTGAAGCTCTCCAGGTCGGCCATCAGCGAATCGGCGAAGCTGCCGCCCTTCGCAGCCGCCTTCGATGCCGACGCCGGCTCCGCGGCGGCCGCCTTGGCTGCTGCCGCTTTCGCAGCGGCGGCGGCCGCTGCCGCGGTCGCCTTTGCCCTGGCCGCCGCGGTGCGTTCCGCCTCCTCTTCTTCCTCGCGCTTGCGGCGCGCTGCGCGTTCTGCCTCTTCGCGCTTGCGCTCGGCCTCGAGGCGCTTGCGCTCTTCCTCGAGCTCGCGGCGAGCGCGCTCGGCCTCCTCCTTCGCCTTGCGCTCGGCTTCCTCGCGGGCCCTGCGTTCCTCTTCGAGGCGCTGGCGCAGTTCTTCCGCCTCGCGGCGCGCCTTTTCCTCGGCTTCCTTGCGCGCGCGCTCGGCCTCTTCCTTCGCCTTGCGCTCGGCTTCCTCACGCGCCTTGCGCTCGGCCTCCAGGCGCCGCTCCATCTCCTCGCGCGCCTTGCGCTCGGCTTCGATTTTGGCTTTCGCTTCGGCCTCGGCCTTCGCCTTGGCTTCGGCGGCGGCGCGCACGGCTGCCTCGCGCGCGGCCTTGACTTTCGCTTCGGCCTCTGCCTTCGCCTTGGCCCCGGCCTTGGCTTCCGCTTCCTCCTTGACCTTCTGTTCCGCCTCGGCGCGCGCCTTCGCTTCCATCTCGATGCGCGCCTTCAGTTCGGCTTCCCTCTTCAGACGCTCCTTCTCCGCCGCGGCCTTGGCCTCGGCCTCCTCGCGCGCCTTGGCGAGCACCGTCGTCTGGTCCAGGGCCGATGGGGATGGCGCCGCCGCAGCCGGCTTGGACGCCGACGCCGGCTTTGCGACGCCGAGCGAGCTGAAGTCGAGGTCGCCGAAGCTCTGCTCGCCGGCCGGTGCGGCTTTCGCCGCCGGCTTGGCGGGGGCGGGCCGCGACGGCGCGCCGCCCGCCGGCTTGACTGCCGGTGCGGCCACCGCCGCGCCGGCCGAGACCTCGCGGATAAAGCCGTTCTTGTCGAGCTGCGCGACGAGGGTCTGGAACGCCGCATCGAAGGACTTGCCGACTTTCTGCGCCACGTCCGCGAGCGTCGCGCGCCCGTCGATCGCGGCAAGCACGGCGCGGTCCCCCCGCTGCAGCAGGCTCGTCTTCCCGGCGGCCTCCTGCACTCCCTTTCCGGACTTCGAGTAGACAGCGCTCGGATTCATATCTTCTTGCGCCTTATTATATTAGTGACGCGCGCCGTAGCCGCCGCCTCCCGGACTCTCTATTACGAAGACGTCGCCCGCGGCCATCTGCGTCTGGTCGAACGGCCCAAGCTCGGTGCGGCTGCCGTCGCGGCGCACCACGTAATTTTTTCCCGGTGCGCCCGGCGCGCCGCCGGCCATGCCGTGCGGCGGCACCAGGCGGTGGCCGGAAAGGATGGCGGCCGTCAGCGGCTCGAGAAAGCGCACCCGGCGTATCGCGCCGTTGCCGCCGCGCCAGCGCCCGGCGCCACCGGAGCCCTGCCGGATCTCGAAGCTCTCGAGGCGCACGGGGAAACGCCACTCGAGGACTTCCGGATCGGTGAGGCGCGAGTTCGTCATGTGCGTCTGGACGACATCCGCGCCGTCGAACCCGGGCCCCGCTCCGGATCCGCCGCCAACGGTCTCGTAGTACTGGTAGCGCTCGTTGCCGAACGTGAAATTGTTCATCGTCCCCTGCGCCGAGGCCATGACGCCAAGCGCGCCGTAGAGCGCCTCGGTGATGCATTGCGACGTCTCGACATTTCCGGCGACCACTGCCGCGGGGTAAAGCGGCTTCAGCATGCATCCGTCCGGGATGATGACGTTGAGCGGCTTGAGACAACCCGAATTGAGCGGGATGTCGGCGTCTACCAGCGTGCGGAACACATAAAGTACCGCCGCCATGCAAACCGACGAAGGCGCGTTGAAGTTGTTCGGCAGTTGCCCCGAGGTGCCGTGGAAATCGATCGTCGCGCTGCGCCGGTCGGCGCCGATGGTGATGCGCACCCGGATCATCGCGCCGTTGTCGAGCGGCTTTTCGAACGCGCCGTCCTTGAGCACCCCGATGACCCGGCGCACCGATTCCTCCGCGTTCGCCTGCACGTGGCCCATATAGGCCTGCACGACTTCGAGCCCGAACTCCTCCACCATGCGGCCGAGCTCCCGCACACCCTTCTCGTTCGCCGCGATCTGCGCACGCAGGTCGGCGACGTTCTGCGCGACATTGCGCACCGCATAGCGCCCGGAGGTGAGGAGCTTCACCGTCTCCTGCTCACGGAAGCGCCCCTCCTGCACGAGGAGGAAGTTGTCGATCAGCACACCCTCCTCTTCCACCACCTTCGAGCCCGGCGGCATCGAGCCCGGCGTGATGCCGCCGATGTCGGCATGGTGCCCGCGCGAGCCGACGTAGAAGAGGACGCGGCCCTCCCGAAACACCGGCGTGATCACCGTCACGTCGGGCAGGTGCGTGCCGCCGTTGTATGGCGCGTTCAGCACGTACACGTCGCCCGGCTTGATGCGTCCGGCGTTCTCGCGGATCACCGTCTTGATCGACTCGCTCATCGAGCCGAGATGCACCGGCATGTGCGGCGCGTTGGCGATGAGATTCCCGGTTCCGTCGAAGATCGCGCACGAGAAATCCAGGCGCTCCTTGATGTTCACCGAGTACGCGGTGTTCTGCAGCCGCAGGCCCATCTGCTCGGCGATCGACATGAAGAGGTTGTTGAATATTTCGAGCCTCACCGGATCCACCGCCGTGCCGATGGCCGCGGTCGTCTTGCGCGGCTGCGTGCGCTCGAGCACCAGGTGGTCGAGGTCGGTCACGGTGGCGCGCCACTCAGGCTCCACCACGGTCGTCGCGTTCGCCTCGGCGATGATCGCCGGCCCGTCGATCGCCTGCCCCGCGGCGAGCGCCTCGCGGCGGTAGAGCGGCGCTTCGTGCCAGGCGCCGGCGGTAAAGATTCGCACGCGCTGCGCTGCCGATGCGAACGCACGTGGCGCGGGCCGCTTCTCGGCGGCCGTTTCGCCCGGCGCGATCGCCTCCACCGACACGGCCTCGACGACGAGCGGGCGATCGGGCATGAGGAACGAGAACTGCTGGCGGTAGGCCGCCTCGAATTGCGCCACCATCTGCTCGCGGGCTGCGAGCGTCACGACCAGCGCCGTATCCGTGCCGTCGTACTTGAGGTGCGCTCGCCGCTCGACGCGGATGCGCTCGGGCGATACGCCCTGCAGCACGAGCTCGTCGCGCGCGGCGATGGCGAGCTCTTGCACGATGTCCTCGAGCGCGCGAGCGTCCTCGAGCCTCGCCTCCACCGCGCGCTCACGCATCACCGTCTGGTCGGCAAGGCCCATCCCATAGGCCGAGAGCACGCCCGCGTACGGATGGATGAAGACGCGCGTCATGCCGAGCGCGTCGGCCACGAGGCAGGCGTGCTGGCCGGCCGCGCCGCCGAAGCAGCACAGCGTGTAGCGCGTGACGTCGTGCCCGCGCTGCACGGAGATGTGCTTGATCGCGTTTGCCATGTTGCCGACGGCGATCTGCACATAGCCTTCGGCCACCGCCTCGGGGCTGCGCCCGTCGCCGATCGCGGCGGTCAGCTTCTCGAATTCGCGCGCCACCGCCGCGGCGTCTAGCGGCTGATCGCCGTCGGCGCCGAACACGTGCGGAAAAAAGGCGGGCTGGATCTTGCCGAGCATGAGGTTCGCGTCGGTCACGGTGAGCGGGCCGCCGCGCCGGTAGCACGCTGGACCCGGGTTGGCGCCCGCAGAGTCCGGACCCACTCGATAGCGCGCGCCATCGAAGTGCAGGATCGAACCGCCGCCGGCGGCGACGGTGTGAATCGACATCATTGGCGCGCGCATGCGCACGCCGGCGACGCGCGTCTCGAACTCCCGCTCGAAGCTGCCCGCGTAATGCGACACGTCGGTCGACGTGCCGCCCATGTCGAAGCCGATGATGCGCGCGAAGCCCGCGGCCTGCGCGGTGCGCGCGGCGCCGACGATGCCTCCGGCCGGCCCGGAGAGGATCGCGTCCTTGCCCTGGAAACGATGCGCGTCGGCGAGGCCGCCGTTCGACTGCATGAAGAAGAGGCGCACGCCGGCGAGCTCGTCGGCAACCTGGTCCACATAGCGGCGCAGGATCGGCGAGAGGTACGCATCCACCACGGTGGTATCGCCGCGGCCGACGAGCTTCATGAGGGGACTCACCCGATGCGAGACCGAAACCTGCTGGAAGCCGATCTCTTCGGCCAGCCCGGCGACACGGCGCTCATGATCGGTATAGCGATAGCCATGCATGAAGACGATCGCGATCGAGCGGTAGCCCTCGGCGTATGCACCCTCGAGGTCCGTGCGCGCCTGCGCGGCATCGAGCGGCAGCACCACCTCGCCGCGCGCGCCGACGCGCTCGTCGACCTCGACGACTTTCGCGTACAGCATCTCCGGCAGCACGATGTGGCGGTCGAAAAGGCGCGGGCGGTTCTGGTAGGCGATGCGCAGCGCGTCGCGAAAGCCGCGCGTGATGAAAAGCACGGTCGGCTCGCCCTTGCGCTCGAGGAGGGCATTGGTCGCGACCGTGGTGCCCATCTTCACCGCCTCGATACGCTCGCCCGGGATCGGCGCGCCGGCGCCGACACCGAGCAGCTCGCGGATGGCGGCGAGCGCGGCATCGCCATAGCGCTCCGGGTTCTCCGAGAGCAGCTTATGGGTGACGATCGTGCCGTCCGGCCGGCGCGCCACCACGTCGGTGAACGTGCCGCCGCGATCGATCCAGAACTGCCAGCGGTTCACGCCAGCCATTTCCGCACCTGCGACACCGCGCGCATCGTCAAGCCGATACGTGCCGGGTCGAGCGGCAGCGCCTGCGACGACAGTTGCGCGATGACGATTTCGTTTGCCCGGTCGACGAAGAGAAACTGGCCGTGGATGCCGTAGCCGAAAAGGAGCGGCGCGGTGCCGTCGAGCACGTACCACTGGCTGCGGTAGCGGATCGGCAGGCCGCGAAAACACGCGACGAGGCCATTGCCCGCGCGCCAGGCATTCGCGTCAGCGTTCGCCACGATGTCGTCGATCCAAGCCGACGCCTGCTCGATCATCCAGTGCCCGGCGCGCGCAAGATCGCGCGCCGAGGCGCACATGCCGCCGGCGCAGCGCGGCGCGCCGAGCCGATCGACCGTAATGTAGGCGCTCTGCTCGGCGCCGATCTTTTTCCACACATGCTCGCTCATCAGATCGGCGTAGCGCCGGCCGCTGGCGCGCTCGATGACCCAGCCGAGGAGATCCGTGTTGGGCGACGTGTAGTGGAAGCACCCGCCATGCGGGCCGTCGCGCTCCTTCAGCACCCGGTAGAACGCATGCAGGTCCGAGGCGGCATCGTCCGGCCCGGGCGGATTCCAGCCGGTCGCCTTGCGATACTCGACGATGGCGCCGGAAGCGGCGAGATAGTCCTCGTCGAACGCGACGCCAGCGCGCATGTCGAGGAGATGCCGGAGGGTCGCGCCCTTGTATGCCGTGTCGCGGAGCTCCGGCAGCACATCGGTCACCTGGCGCTCGGGATCGATGCCGAGGTCGCCGAACAGGAGGCCGAGCATGGACTTCGATACCGACATGAGGATGTGCGGCGCCTCCGGCCCCATTTCGTCCGGGTAGTGCTCGGCGACGAGGCGGCCGCGGTGCAAGACGACAAAGCCGTCGGTCTGGGTCTCGGCGAGGAACTGCTCGAGCGTGAGCGGCTCGCCCGCGTCCGGCTCGATGCGCACCTCGAGGCGGCGAGCGCCAAGCTCGAGCTCGCGCACGCGGCGCCGGTCGTGCGCGATGTCGGCGCTCGGAATGAGCTCGCGCACGTGATGGAAGGCCCAGCGGTTGTAAGGCGCCTGCCGCCAGTTCGCGAGCGTGGCACGTTGACCGAGCTGCGGCTTCATTAGAATCCAATCCTAACTTGGAACGGGTCGATGCCGTGGTGGTCGGCGCGGGCGTCGTCGGCCTCGCGATCGCGCGCGAGCTCGCGCTCGCCGGTCGCGAGGTGATCATCCTCGAGGCCGAGGATGCGATCGGCACGCACACGAGCTCGCGCAATTCGGAGGTGATCCATGCCGGTATTTATTACCCGAAGGGATCGCTGAAGGCGCGCGCCTGCGTCGAGGGAAAGCATCTCCTCTATGAATATTGTGCGTCGCACGGCGTTCCGCATCGCCGCTGCGGCAAGCTGATCGTCGCGACAGATGAAAAGCAGCTCGGCGAGCTCGGCGCGATCCGCAGCAAGGCGCACGCCAACGGCGTGACGGATGTGGAGTGGATCGCGAAGGACGAAGTTGCGCGCATGGAGCCCGAGCTCTTCTGCACCGGGGCGCTGCATTCGCCTTCTACCGGCATCATCGACAGCCACGCGCTGATGCTCGCCTACCTCGGCGACGCGCAAGGCGCCGGCGCGATGCTTGCGTTGAAAAGCGCGATCGAGCGCGCCATGGTGCGCGGCGATGGCTTCGAGCTCCGGGTCAGGGGAAGCGACCCCATCGCATGCGACCTGCTCGTCAATGGCGCGGGACTGCGCGCGCCGAGCGTAGCGAAGGCGATCGAAGGCTATCCACCCGAGCTCGCGCCGCGCGAACTGTACGCGAAGGGAAACTACTATTCGCTCAAGCGGCGTGCGCCGTTCTCGCGGCTCATCTACCCAGTGCCCGAGCCGGGCGGGCTCGGCGTGCACGTGACGCTCGACCTCGGCGGGCAGGCGCGCTTCGGCCCCGATGTGGAGTGGATCGAGCGCATCGACTACGGCGTCGATCCGCGCCGCGCCGAGCGCTTCTATGCCGCGATCCGGCGCTACTGGCCCGGGCTGCCCGACGATGCGCTCGCGCCCGGCTACGCCGGCATCCGGCCGAAAACCGCGGGCCCTGGCGAGCCGGCGCCCGACTTCGAGATCGAGGGACCGCGCAAGCACGGCGTGCCTGGGCTCGTGCAGCTCTACGGCATCGAGTCGCCCGGGCTCACGGCGAGCCTCGCGCTCGCGCGCCTTGTGCGAGAGGAACTGAGCTAACATCCGC
>Ga0075436_100000153_pt1 | contig 42824 bp, 34 predicted proteins | sample RhiMethybrSRZTD5_FD_75303 | JGI IMG/M metagenome (GOLD analysis project Ga0075436, IMG submission 75303) | Populus rhizosphere microbial communities from Tennessee, USA - Rhizosphere MetaG P. TD hybrid SRZTD5 | ecosystem: Host-associated > Plants > Roots > Rhizosphere > Soil | place: USA...
GTCGCCGAGGACCGGCGGCACGGCCGGCCGGACCGGCGCTTGCCTTCCATCGGCGAAGAAGAGCGCTAGGAGACTTCGCCTACATGCTCCTGCGGTATTGCCCCCCGACTTCGAACAGCGCGTGGGTGATCTGCCCGAGCGAGCAGACGCGCACCGCGTCCATCAGCACCTCGAAGACGTTCTGATCCTGCATCACCGCCTGACGCAGCCGCTCGAGCATCGCCGGCGCTTCGCGCTTGTTTTTCTTCTGGAACTCGCGCAGGCGCTTGAGCTGGGACTGCTTCTCCGCCTCGCTCGAGCGGATCAGCTCGAGCTTCTGCGGCACCGGATCGCCGTGCGGATTGCGGAACGTGTTCACGCCAATGATCGGATATGAGCCGTCGTGCTTCTTGTGCTCGTAATAGAGAGACTCTTCCTGGATCTTGCTTCTCTGGTAACCGGTCTCCATCGCCCCGAGCACGCCGCCGCGGCTCGAGATCGCCTCGAACTCCTTCAGCACGGCTTCCTCGACGAGATCGGTGAGCTCCTCGATCAGGAACGAGCCCTGGTTCGGATTCTCGTTTTTCGCGACGCCCCACTCCTTGTTGATGATGAGCTGGATCGCCATGGCGCGACGCACCGATTCCTCGGTCGGCGTGGTGATCGCTTCGTCGTAGGCGTTGGTGTGTAGCGAGTTTGTATTGTCGTAGGTTGAGATCAACGCCTGGAGCGTCGTGCGGATGTCATTGAACGCGACCTCCTGGGCGTGCAGCGAACGCCCCGAGGTCTGGGAATGGAACTTGAGCTTCTGGCTGCGCTCGTTGCCGCCGTAGCGCTGCTTCATCGCCACCGCCCAGATGCGCCGCGCGACCCGGCCGAGCACCGCGTATTCCGGATCCATGCCGTAGGAAAAGAAGAACGACAGGTTCGGCGCGAAGTCGTCGATCTTCATGCCGCGCGCGAGATAGGCCTCGACGAACGTGAAACCGTTGGCAAGCGTAAACGCGAGCTGCGAGATCGGGTTCGCGCCCGCCTCGGCGATGTGATAGCCGGAGATCGACACCGAGTAGAAGTTCTTCACGTCGTTGGCGATGAAGTATTCCTGGATGTCGCCCATCACCTTGAGCGAAAACTCGGTGGAGAAAATGCAGGTGTTCTGGCCCTGATCCTCCTTCAGGATGTCGGCCTGCACCGTTCCGCGAACGGTCGATAGGGTCTTTTCCCGAATGGATTTCATCTCGGCCGGCGAGGGCTTGCGACCGAGTTTTTCGGTCTGTTGGTCGATCGCCGTGTTGAAGAACATGGCGAGGATCGTCGGCGCCGGCCCGTTGATGGTCATCGACACCGAGGTCGCCGGATCGCAGAGGTCGAAGCCCGAATAGAGCACCTTCATGTCCTCGAGCGTCGCGATCGAGACGCCGGAATTGCCGACCTTGCCGTAGATGTCCGGACGCTCGTCCGGATCGAAGCCGTAGAGCGTGACCGAGTCGAATGCTGTCGACAGGCGCTTCGCCGCCATGTCCTTCGAGAGCAGGTGGAAGCGGCGATTGGTGCGGAAAGGATCGCCCTCGCCCGCGAACATGCGCGTCGGATCCTCGTTCTCGCGCTTGAAGTGGAAGACGCCGGCGGTGTACGGAAATTCGCCCGGCAGGTTCTCGCGCATGCGCCAGCGCAGGAGCTCGCCGTGGTCCTCGAAGCGCGGCAGCGCCACCTTCGGCACCTTCGTGCCCGAGAGCGACGTCGTATTGAGTCGGCTGCGCAGCTCCTTGCCGCGCACCTTCACCACCTGCTCTTCGCCCGAATAGGTCTTAACTGTTGCGGGCCAGCGCTCCAGCAGGCTCTTCGCCTCAGGCGACAGCGCTGCCTCCTTCTGGTCCATCAGCGCGTTAAGCTGCGGGACGTCGGCTGCGAGCATTGCCTGGGTCGCGCGCAGCTGCTGGCGTTCGCGCGCAAGGCGCGATTGCTGCTGCACGGACTCGTGGTAGCCGCGCACGCATTCCGCGATCTCGGCGAGATAGCGCTGGCGCTTCGCCGGCACGATGACATGCACGCTGGAAGAGACCGCGCCCACCGGCCGCGGCAGCCGCCGTGGACCGAGCTTCAGGCCCTTCGTGGCGAGCGCATCGGCGATCGCGTGGTAGAGGGCCGTGACGCCGTCGTCATTGAAGCGCGCTGCGATCGTGCCGAAGACAGGCATTGTGTCCGCCGGCTCGCGGAACGCCTCGCGATTGCGCTGCACCTGCTTGCGCACATCGCGCAACGCGTCTTGCGCGCCTTTGCGGTCGAACTTGTTGATGGCGACGAAGTCAGCGAAGTCGAGCATGTCGATCTTCTCGAGCTGGCTCGCCGCGCCGAACTCGGGCGTCATGACGTACAGCGTGACGTCCGCGTGGGGAACGACCGCGGCGTCGCCCTGGCCGATGCCGGCAGTCTCGATGATGACGAGTTCATGGCCTGCGGCCTGGCAGGCGGCAATGGCGTCCGCAATGGCCGCTGAGAGCTCGCTACCGGTATCGCGCGTGGCGAGCGAGCGCATGAAGGTGCGGCCGCCGTGAATCGCGTTCATGCGGATGCGGTCGCCGAGCAGGGCGCCGCCCGTCTTGCGGCGCGTCGGGTCAACCGAAAGGACGGCGATAGCGAGCTCATCGCCCTGGTCGAGGCGGAAGCGGCGTACGAGCTCGTCGCTGAGGGAGCTCTTGCCGGCGCCGCCGGTGCCCGTGACGCCGAGGACGGGCGCGGTGCTGCGCTCGGCGGCCTGGCGGATTGCCCCAGCGTCCATCGTGCCGAGCTCGAGTGCGGTGATGACCTGTGCAAGTGCGCGTGTGTTGCCCGGCTCGAGCTGCTTCGGCGCGTGCGGCGCGAGATCGAAATCGCAGCGCGCGAGCATGTCGTTGATCATGCCCTGCAGGCCCATGCGCTGGCCGTCCTCCGGCGAATAGATGCGCGCGACGCCGTAGTCCTGAAGATCCTTGATCTCGGCGGGCACGATCACGCCGCCGCCGCCGCCGAAGACCTTGATGTGCGCGCCGCCGCGCTCGCGCAGCAGATCGACCATGTACTTGAAGAACTCGAGGTGCCCGCCCTGATAGGAGGACACGGCGATGCCCTGGACGTCTTCCTGGAGCGCCGCGGTCACGATCTCTTCGACGGAGCGGTTGTGCCCGAGATGGATAACCTCCGCGCCCGCGGCCTGCAGGATGCGCCGCATGATGTTGATCGACGCGTCGTGGCCGTCGAAAAGGCTCGCCGCAGTGACGAAGCGGATCTTGTGCTTCGCCTTGTAGACGAGCTTGCCGGAGGCCGACAGGTCGGTCATGCGACGAGCCTAGTTTACGTTTACGTAAACGTCAATCTCGGTAGGTCGGATCGCGCGCATCCAGCAGGCGCACCATGGCGGCAAAGACGTCGTGGCAGGTGCGCGACTCGCTGTCGGAGGACTCGCCGACCATGCGCCCGATCACTTCGGACGACAGGCGGTTCAGCTCACCGCCCGCCTGCCGCACCGCCATCTGCACGTCGCAGGCGCGCTGCAGCGTCCACAGGCGCAGGTAGGCCTCGGCGACGCTCGAGCCCCAGGCGAGGAGGCCATGGTTGCGCAGGATCATGAGCGGCTTGTCGCCGAGGTCGCGCACCAGGCTCTTGCGCTCGCCGAGATCGACGGTGACGCCTTCCAGATCGTGGTACGCGACGCGGCCATGCAGCATCGCGCCGTAGAAGTTGTCCGCCGACAAGCCGTCCTTCAGACACGAGACGGCCACGCCGTTCGTCGTGTGCGTGTGCATCACGCAATGCGCGTGCGGGATCGCGCCGTGGATCGCGGAATGGATCACGAAGCCGGCGCGGTTCACCGGCCACTGGCTCTCGCGCAGGACGTTGCCTTCGAGGTCGACGAGCACCAGGCTCGAGGCCGTGACCTCGCGGTAATGGAGGCCGAAGGGGTTTATGAGAAACCGAGCCGAAGGAAGACCCTCAACGGCAGGTCCCGGCACCCGCAGCGTGATGTGATTGAAGATCATCTCGGTCCAGCCGAGCATGTCGAAGACGCGATAGCAGGCGGCGAGCTCGACGCGCGCCTTGCGCTCGGCGTCGGTCATCGGCAGCTCGCTCGCGGTGCGCGGCTTGCTGTGCAGGTAGATCGTCATGTCGCCGAGTTTACTCTGACGTCGTTAGACGCCGCAGCTGCTGCACGACCTCGGGTGAGTCCCATTTGACCGCGCCGAGATGCCGGCCGATTTCCCGCCCGTCGCGGCTTACGAGCAACGTGACCGGCAAGCCGGGGGCGTCCAAGGTGAATGCCGCCTTTGCCGATGGATCGATATAGAGCGGCAGCGCCTTGATACCGACCTGCGCATAGAACTTGCGCGCGATCGCGATTCCCTGCAGATCGACGGAGAGCGGCACCACCTGGAAGCGCGCGCCGCCCAGCTGGGATTGCAGCCGGTCGAGCGCCGGCATTTCCTCGCGGCAGGGCTCGCACCACGTCGCCCATATGTTGAGCAGCACGAACTTGCCGCGAAAATCGCCGAGGGAACGCGCGCCGCCATTCGCGTCCTCGAAGCGCAGCTCCGGTATCGGCTTCGCGCGCGCGGTTCGTGCGAAGGGCAGCTTGCTTTGCGATTGCCCGGCGCCGAAATAGGCGCCGAGCGCCGCAGCGATGGCGGCGACGACGGCGAAAGCGAGGGCGATACGCAGCTTCATTGCGCGCGCAGGATCTCGCGGGCGCAGCTGTAGCCGCATAGGCCGGCGATCGCCGGATGCATCGCCGGGCCGCAGAGCCACAACCCGCCGATCGGCGTGCGATACCCGGCAAGCTCCGGCAGCGGGCGCATCCACAGCGCCTGGTCAAGCGCGAGCTCCGCCTGGTGCGGCTGACCCTCCGGCCACTGCGGGTGCTCGATAACTGTAGTACGAACCATCCCCGGGACATGCACACCGAGCAGCGTTGCGCCGAGCGCCGCATTCGCCTTTCCGCTTGGTGCGTACTGCACATGCGCCTCCGCCTGCTTGCCGTCGGCGACGATATCGATCCAGGGTCGAGCGGAAGCGCGCCCGTACTTCACGTCGTCATAGGCGCGCTCGACATCGTCGAGTGATGGCGCCAGCGTCAATGTGCTCCATTCCGCGGGCCGCTCGAGCTCGAGCGCGAGTTTCATCGCCACGCCACGCGCACGGATGCGGCGGACGGCGCGCGCGAGATCCGGATCGAGCCAGCCGGGCTCAACGAGCTCGGTGAGCGTGCGGCGCGGCGGCGCTTCGGAAACGACGAGCGATGCTTCCAGCTCGTCGCCGCCTTCCAGCACGACGCTAGTGACGCGGCCACCGCGCACGCCGATGCGCGCCGCCTTCGCCGCGCGCAAAGTTACGCCGGGCCGTGAGCGGAGCAACGCAGCCAGATTGGAGGTCAGCGGACGAAAAACGCCCGTCGGGCTGCCGGCGTGGTAGTGCAGCAGCCGGAACGCCGTACCGGCGGAGCGCGGCCCTTGCTGCAAGTCGCGCACGGCAAATGTTGCGAGCGCCGCCTTCAGCACGTCGGACTCGAACCACTCGTCGAGAAGCTCGGCGACCGGCATGGGCAGGATGCGCATCAAGTCCTCCATCGCCGTCCTGCCGAGCCGACGCACGCGCAGTGCGAAGCGCATATCGACGAGATTGGGCGGCGGCTCGAGGTAGAGGCGCTCGATCAGCACGCGCAGTGGCGCCATGCGCTCGCAAAAGCGTGGCCAGCGCTCGGCATCGCGTGCACTCAGGCGCCGGATGCTCTCGACGCTGCGCGCCATGTCGCGCCAAAGCTCGAGCGCGCCGCCGCCCGCGAGCGGTGCGCGCAGCCACGGGTCGGGGCATGCGAGCGCCAGGTCGCCAAGCTGCAATTCGCGAGCGAGCTGGGACGGCACCCAGCCGCTGCTGCGCGCAGGCGTCGGGCTGTCCTCGATGACCGTGACGCGGTGCCCGGCCCGCGCCAGCAGATGCGCGGCGACGAGGCCGTCTGCGCCCGCGCCGATGACAACCGCATCGGTCATGCGCGCGCCCCGAGAATCGCCATGGCCGCGTTGCGGCCCGAGGCGCCCATCACACCGCCGCCAGGGTGCGTGCCCGAGCCGCACTGGTAAAGCCCGTCGATCGGCGTGCGGTAGCGCGCCCAGGCCGGCGCGGGACGCAGGAAGAACATCTGCTGCAGCGTGAGCTCGCCCTGGAAGATGTTGCCTTCCGAGAGGCCGACGATGCGCTCGATGTCCGCCGGCGTGACGACCTGGCGATGCAGGATCGCGCTCTTCAGGTTCGGCGCATATTCGGCGAGCGTGTCGACCACCGTGTCGCCGAGCTGCTCGCGGCGCGCGTCCGACCAGCCGCCGTTCAGGTGATACGGCGCGTACTGCACGAAGATCGACATGACGTGCTTGCCGGGCGGCGCCATCGCCGGGTCGAGCATCGATGGAATGACGATGTCCATGTACGGGCGGCGGGAAATCTCGCCGTACTTGGCATCGTCGTAGGCGCGCTCGAGATACTCGACGCTCGGGCTGATCGAGACCGCGCCGCGCAAATGGGGCCCGGGCTCGGGCAGGCAGGTGAAGCGGGGCAGCTCGCCCAGCGCCAAGTTCACCTTGGCGGAGGAGCCGCGGAACTTGTAGCGGCGGATGGCCGCGAGGAATTCATCCGGCAGATGCTGCTCGCCGACCAGGCCGAGGAACGTGCGCCGCGGGTCGGCTCCGGAGATGACGATCGGTGCACGCAGCTCGTCGCCGCCCCCGAGGACGACACCGGTCGCGCGATTTCCAGAAACCAGAATTTTTGAGACCGGTGCCTGCGTGCGTATATCCGCGCCATGCGCCTGCGCGGCGGCTGCGATGGCGGCGCTGACGGAGCCGTTGCCGCCCTTGGCGAAGCCCCAGGCGCGGAACACACCGTCGAGCTCGCCCATGTAGTGATGCAGCAGCACGTAAGCCGTGCCCGGCGAGCGCGGCCCGAGCAGCGTGCCGATGATGCCGCTCGCGGACTTGGTGCCTTTCAGCGCTTCGCCCTCGAACCATTCGTCGAGGTAATCCGCCGCGCTCATGGTGAGCAGTTTCCAGAGCGCGTGCAGGTCCTTTTGCGCCATGCCGCGGAAGTAGCGCCCGAGGCGCCACAGATCCCAGAGCTCGCGCGGAGCGAGCGAGGCGGGATCCGGCGGCGCAACCTTGAGCAGCGGCTTGATTGCGCGTGCCATGCGGTGCAAAAGCAGCCCGAACTCGTCGTAGGCCTCGGCATCGCGCACCGAGTGCCGCGCGAGCTCCCGGCGGTTCTGATCGTGGTCCGACCATTGGGCCAGGTAGTCGCCGTTCTGCAGAGGCGTGAGCGTGCTCTCGAGCGGCAGGATGTGCAGGCCATGACGCGGAAGCTCGAGCTCCCGGATGATCTCGGGGCGCAGCAGACTCACGACGTAGGAAAAAACCGAAAAACGAAAGCCGGGGAACACCTCTTCGCTCATTGCCGCGCCGCCGACGCGCTCGCGCCGCTCGAGGACCAGCACCTTGCGCCCGGCGCGCGCCAGGTAAGCGGCGCAGGCGAGGCCGTTGTGCCCGCCGCCCACGATGATGACGTCGTAGCGCTTCACGAGCGCTTACGTGGCGGATCGAAAAACGGTTTCTTGACCACCTGTGCGGCAGCGCGCTTGCGGCGATGCTCGACCGTGATCTCGATCTCGAGCGGCGTACCGGGCGTCGCCCAGCGCGAGCGCAAATGCGCAAGAGCGATATATTTCTTGAGCACCGGCGACCAGCCGCCGCTCGTCGCATAGCCCGCCTGCTCGCCGTCCGCGTAGATCGGCACGCTCATGCGCCAGGCGGCGCTCGGCAGCCGCGTGGCGAGTCCGACGTCGAGGTACAGGCGCTCGAGGGAATTCCACTCGATCTCCACGCCGACGAACTGCCACGCCGGCCCGCGCGCCTTCTCGGCGAGGAGCGCGTCGCGGCCGACGAAGCGCTCCTTGGCAAGATCGACGGTCCACGCGAGATCGAGCTCAAAAGGCGAGGACAACTGGCTATCGATGAGCGCCTTGCGCGCAGGGACGTAATCGACGTCGATGAGCATCAGGCCCGCTTCGATGCGTGCCATGTCGAGGGCGAGCATGCCGGCCGGCATGATGCCGTACGGACGGCCCGCGGCGATGAGGGCATCCCAGAGCCGCAGCGCATTGCGCGCATCGGTCCAGATCTCGTAGCCGAGATCACCGGTGTAGCCGGTGCGCGAAACCGTGACGGGGATGCCGGCGAGCGTGGCGGGCGCAATGCGAAAGTATTTCAGCGGCGGTGCGCCGAGCGACTCGAGGATGGATCCGGCGTTCGGACCCTGCAGCGAGAGCGCGGCCACGCTGTCCGAGACATCGGTAATCTCCACGTCCAGGCCGGCGGCGTTGTCCTGCAGCCAGCGCTGGTTCGGCTCGGCTGCGGTCATGCGGAACGTCGTCTCGTCGAGGCGCGCGACGGTGCCATCGTCGATCACCTTGCCGGCGTGGTCGCACCATGGCGTGTAGAGCACCTGCCCAACGGCTGCCTTGCGCACGTTGCGCGTGACGACCATGTCGAGCAGCCGCGCGGCATCGCGCCCGCGTACCCGGTATTTGTAGAGCGGCGAAACGTCGAACAGCGCAGCGGCGGCACGGATCACGTGATATTCGCGCTCGTGCGTGAGCTCGTAACAGCTCGCGACGAGGTGACCGGCCCAGCGCCGCCAGGCATGGCTCGCGCAGAGCGCAGCCGTGCGCTCGTGGAACGGCGTCGTCTTCAGCATCAGCCGATGCGGGCCCCGGTCGCCGCGTCGAAGTAATGGGCGTCGGCTTCGCGGTAGCGCAGCGGCAGGCGGCCGGCGCGTGCCTCGCTCGACGCGTGCAGGCGCGCCGCCACGCGCACCCCTTTGCCGTTGAGGTGGCCGTAGACGAGCGTGTCGGCGCCGAGCGGTTCGATGAGGTCGATGTCGGGGATGAGCATGGCCTCGCGCTCTGCGCAGGGCTCGAGATGCTCGGGACGGATGCCAAAGAGCACGGGGCGCCCGCTGCGCTCCCCGGGAATGAGGTTCATCGGCGGCGAGCCGATGAATCCGGCGACGAAGGTGCTGGCTGGCCGCGCATAGACCTCGAGCGGGGCGCCGATCTGCTCCACGCGGCCCGCGTTCATGACGATCATGCGCTGCGCGAGCGTCATCGCCTCCACCTGATCATGAGTCACATAGAGGCTCGTAGTTCCCAGCCGCCGGTGCAGCGACTGCAGCTCGGCGCGCATCTGCACGCGCAGCTTCGCGTCGAGGTTGGAGAGCGGCTCGTCGAAGAGAAACACGGCCGGCTCGCGCACGATGGCGCGGCCCATGGCGACGCGCTGGCGCTGGCCGCCGGAGAGCTCGCGCGGCTTGCGGCGCAGGAACGGCCCGAGTTCCAGGATTTGCGCGGCGCGCTGTACGCGCTCCTCGATTTGCGCGCGCGTCAGACGGCGGATGCGCAGACCATAGGCCATGTTGTCGTACACGCTCAGGTGCGGATAGAGCGCGTAGTTCTGGAACACCATGGCGATGTCGCGATCCTTCGGCTCGAGCTCGTTGACGACGCGAGCGCCGATGCGGATCTCGCCGGACGTGATGAGCTCCAGCCCCGCGACCATGCGCAGCAGCGTCGACTTGCCGCAGCCCGAAGGTCCGACGATCACCAGGAATTCGCCGTCGGAGACCTCGGCGGACATGCCGTGGATCACTTCCTGGTCGCGGTAGGTCTTGCGCACGTCGCGGAAGCTGACGGCCGCCATCTACTTCTCCGTCTCCACCAGCCCCTTGACGAACCACTTCTGCATCAGCAGGACGACCAGCGCCGGCGGCAGCATGGCGAGCATGGCGGTCGCCATGATGAGCGGCCATTCGTTCGCCGCGTCCGCGCCGACGATCATGCGCTTGATTCCGATCACAGTGGTGTACATCGATTCGTCGCTGGTGATGAGGAGCGGCCACAGGTACTGGTTCCAGCCGTAGATGAACTGGATGACGAAGAGGGCGGCGATGCTGGTCTTGGAAAGCGGCAGCAGCATGTCGCGAAAAAAGCGCATCGGGCCCGCGCCGTCGATGCGCGCCGCCTCTGCGAGCTCGTCGGGCACGGTGAGGAAGAACTGGCGGAAGAGGAACGTGGCGGTAGCCGAGGCGATGAGCGGGAGCGTCAGCCCGACGTACGAGTTCAGCAGGTGCAGGTCGGAGGCGACCTGGAACGTCGGAATGATGCGCACCTCTATCGGCAGCATCAGCGTGACGAAGATCATCCAGAAGAAAAACTGACGCAGCGCAAAGCGGAAGTACACGATGGCGAAGGAGGCGATGATCGAGATCGCGATCTTGCCGAGGGCGATGCCGAGCGCCATCACCAGGCTGTTGCCGAGCATGGTCGCCACGGCGGCCTGCGACCCCTTCGTCGAGCCCGCGGCGAGCACCTGGCGATAGTTTTCTAGCAGGTGATCGCCCGGCACGAGCGGCATCGGCACGGAGAGGATCTGCTCCATCGTGAGCGTCGAGGCAACGAAGGTGACGTACAGGGGGAACACGATGACGACGATGCCGGCGAGGAGCGCGGCGTGCGACATCACGGTGAGGCCGGGACGGTTCTCGACCATCAGTACTGCACCCGGCGCTCGACGAAGCGGAACTGCAGCGCCGTGAGCACGATGACGATGCACATCAGGATTACCGACTGCGCGGAGGAGCCGCCGAGGTCCGCGGCCTTTACGCCGTCGTAATAGACCTTGTAGACGAGCACCTGCGTGTCCTGCGCCGGTCCGCCCTGCGTCGTCGCGTCGATCACGCCGAAGGTATCGAAGAAGGCGTAGACGATGTTGACCACCAGGAGGAAGAACGTGGTCGGCGAGAGGAGCGGGAACACGATGGTCCAGAAGCGGCGCGTCGGCCCGGCGCCGTCGATGGCGGCCGCCTCGACGAGGGAACGCGGGATCGACTGCAGCCCGGCGAGGAAGAAGAGGAAGTTGTACGAGATCTGCTTCCACACCGAGGCGATGACGATGAGCAGCATCGCCTGGTCGCCCCGCAGGATCCAGTTCCAGTCGATGCCGTGGCGGCGCAGCACGTAGCTGATGATGCCGATCGACGGCGCGAAGATGAATGCCCAGAGCACGCCCGCGACCGCGGGTGCTACGGCATACGGCCAGATGAGGAGCGTGCGATAGGCGAGCGCCCCGCGCACGACGCGGTCCGCCATCGCGGCGAGCGCGAGCGAGATGGCGATGCCGAAGAAGGCGACGAGAAAGCTGAAGAGCGCCGTGGTGCGGAAGGAGGCGAGGTAATGCGGATCCGCGAACAACGCCTCGAAGTTGCGCAGGCCGACGAATTGCGTGTTGAGGCCGAACGCGTCCTGGAGCTGGAAGGAGAACCAGATCGCCTGCGCCGCCGGCCAGAAGAAGAAGACGAGCGTGACCGCGATCTGCGGCGCAAGCAGGGCGTAAGGCAGCCACGCCGAGCGGAAGACGACGCGCTTTTCCATGCCGCGCTCGGGCGCGCGCTGGGGCTAGTGGCCGGCGGCCGCCTCGAACTTGCGCAGGATCTCGTTACCGCGCTTCACGGCTTCGTCGAGCGCGCTCTTCGCGTCCGTGCGGCCTGCGAAGACGGCCTCGAGCTCTTCCTCGATCACCTCGCGGCCCTGGACGAAGTTGCCGAAGCGCAAGCCCTTGGAGTTCGCCGTCGGCGGCTTGTACGTGAGCTGCTTCACCGGCATGTCGGCGCCCGGGTTCTTGTCGTAGTAGCCGGACTTGCGCGTGAGCTCGTACGAGGCGAGCGTGATCGGCACGTAGCCCGTGCCGGTGTGCCACGCCATCTGCACCTCCGGCTGCGAAAGATAGGCGAAGAACTTCGCCACGCCCTTGTACTCCTGCGGCTTCTTGCCCGCCATCACCCAGAGCGAGGCGCCGCCGATGATCGAGTTCTGCGGAGCGCCCTTCACGTCGTCGTAGTAGGGCAGGAAGTTGATCGACCAGTCGAGCTTCGGGTTCTTGCGGAACGTCGCCTGTGCGCCGGCGCTCGCCGTCACCATCGCGCACTCGCCGCTCGCGAACCGGCCGTCGCCCTGGTTGGTGCGGCCGGCATAGGTGAACATGCCTTTCTTGGCGAGCTCGCCGAGCATGGCGATATGCCGCACGTGCAGCGGCGAGTTGATCGTGAACTGCGTGTCGAAGCCGCCCATGCCGTTCTGCTTGGTGCCGATCTGCAGGTTGTGCCAGGCGCTGAAGTTCTCGATGTGCGTCCAGGACGGCCAGCTCGTCGTGTACACGCACTGCTGGCCCGCGCTCTTCAGCTTCTCCGCGGCCGCTTGGAACTCCTTCCACGTCTTTGGCGCCTCCGGCGCGAGGCCGGCCTTCTTGAACGCGTCGCGATTGATATAGAACATGACCGTCGAGCTGTTGAAGGGGAAGGACAGCATGTTCCCCTTGAGGTCGGTGTAGTAGCCGCCGACGGTCGGCAGGTAGGCCTTGGGATCGAACGGCTCCTTGGCGTCGTTCATCACCTTCGCCACCGGCACGATGGCGCCCTTGGCGGCCATCATGGTGGCGGTGCCCACCTCGAACACCTGCAGGATGTGCGGCGCGTTGCCGGCGCGGAATGCCGCGATGGCCGCCGTCATGGACTCGGGGTAGCTGCCCTTGAACACGGGCACCACCTTGTAATCCTTCTGGTTGTCATTGAATTTGGCGGCGAGCGCGTTCAGCTGCTCGCCGAGCGCGCCGCCCATGGAATGCCACCAGACGATCTCGGTTTGTGCGTGGGCGTTCGCTGCGCCAAGCGCGCAAGCGGCCAGCACGATGGCCAAGCTCTTGAGTTGCACGGTTCCTCCCCGGTAGATGCGCAAGCTTATTCGACGGTCACGGACTTCGCCAGATTGCGCGGCTTGTCGACGTCGGTGCCGCGCGCGAGCGCGGTGTGATAGGCGAGGAGCTGAAGCGGCACGACGTGCAGCATCGGTGAGAGGAGCCCGGCATGGGCGCCCAGGGCGATGACATGGACGAAGTCCGACGCGGCGATGTGCGCGCCCTCGTCGGCAAACACATAGAGCTCGCCGCCGCGCGCGCGCACCTCCTGCAGGTTGGATTTCAGCTTCTCGATGAGCGTGTCGGAGGGCGCAATCGCAACGACCGGCATGGAGGCATCGACCAGTGCAAGCGGCCCGTGCTTGAGCTCGCCGGCGGCGTAGGCCTCGGCGTGGATGTACGAGATCTCCTTCAGCTTAAGCGCCCCTTCCATCGCGATCGGCCAATGGATGCCGCGCCCGAGGAAGAGGGCGTGCTCCTTGGTCGCGAAGCGCGCGGCCCATTGCGCGACCTGCGTCTCGACCGCGAGCACGTCGCTCATTGCCGAAGGCAGGTGACGCAGCGCCTGGAGATGTGTGCGCTCCTCGTCAGCGGTGAGCCGCCCGCGCAGGCGCGCGATCACGAGCGCGAGCAGAAAGAGCGCGGCGAGCTGCGTGGTGAATGCCTTGGTGGAGGCCACGCCGATCTCCGGGCCCGCCCGCGTCAGGAAGCGCAGCCGCGAGGCGCGCACGAGCGAGCTTTCCGGCACGTTGCATATGCTGAGCGTGGCGCGGTATCCGAGCTTCTTCGCCTGCTCGAGAGCGGCCAGGGTATCGGCCGTCTCGCCCGACTGCGAGATGGTGACGAACAGGCCGTGCGGATCGGGTACCGAGCGCCGATAGCGGTATTCGCTCGCGATCTCCGCGCGCGTCGGGATACCGGCGATCTCCTCGAGCCAGTAGCGCGCGATAAGCGCCGCGTGATAGCTCGTGCCGCAGGCGACGATGTGCAACGAACTCGCCTCGCGCAGCAGCGGCTCGGCTTCGGCGCCGAAGAGCCCCGGCTGCAGGGACGCGGCGCCGGTGAGCACTTCGAGCGTGTTGGCGAGCGCGCCGGGCTGCTCGTGGATCTCCTTCTGCATGTAGTGGCGGTACGGCCCGAGCGCGACCGACTGGTCCGTCATGTCGGAGATGTGCACGTTGCGCTCCGCGCGCTCGCCGCGCGCATCGACAACCTGATAGCCGCCCGGCCGGATCTCGGCGCAGTCGCCGTCCTCCAGGTAGACGATGCGCCGCGTGACCGGCAGCAGCGCCGAGACGTCCGAGGCGGCGAAGGTCTCGTCTTCGCCGACGCCCAGGAGCAGGGGCGGGCCGCGCCGCGCGACGACCACGGTGCCAGGATCGCGCGCCGAGACCATGGCGATGGCGAAGGCGCCCTCGAGCTCGGCGACGGCGCGCACGGCGGCGGCGAAGAGCGAGGGCGCCGATTTGCGGTGCTCGGCGACGAGATGCGCGACCACTTCGGTGTCGGTGTCGGAGGCGAAGGCGTAGCCCGCGCGCTTCAACCGCTCCCGGATCGCTTCATGGTTCTCGACGATGCCGTTGTGCACGAGGGCGAGCTCGCCCGACAGGTGCGGATGCGCATTGCGCTCCGTGGGCGCGCCGTGCGTCGCCCAGCGCGTATGGGCGATGCCCGTCTCGCCCGACACGTGCTGCGCACTCGTCTGCGCGGCGAGCTCGGCGACGCGGCCGGCGGCACGCAGCCGCTTGACGTGCCCGCCTTCGACTACGGCGATGCCGGCCGAGTCATAGCCGCGGTATTCCAGCCGGCGCAGGCCTTCGACCAGTACCGGCACGATGTCGCGGCGCGCCGCGGCGCCGACGATGCCGCACACCGCTCAGCTCTTTTTCTTCGGCGGCTTCCATCCGGGGATGGAAACCTGCCGGGCGCGCGCAACCGTGAGCTGGCCGGCCGGCGTGTCCTTGTTGATCGTCGAGCCGGCGCCGATGTACGAGCCGCGCGCAATGCGCACCGGTGCGACGAGCGTCGCGTCTGAGCCGATGAAGCAGTCGTCCTCGATGACGGTGCGGTGCTTCGCCGCGCCATCGTAATTGCACGTGATGGTGCCGGCGCCGACATTGACGCGCGCGCCGAGCTCGGCGTCGCCGATGTACGAGAGGTGGTTCGCCTTCGACGCGACGCCGAGCCGGCTCGCCTTCACCTCGACGAAATTGCCGATATGCACTTCGTCGGCGAGGCTCGAGCCGGGGCGCAGGCGGGCATAAGGCCCGAGACGACAGCGCCTGCCGATCTCGGAATCCTCGAGATGCGAAAAGGCGTGCACCTCGCTGTCGGCGCCGATCGTCACGTTGCGCAGCACGCAGTTCGGCGCGATGCGCACGCGATCGCCGAGCGAGACGCGGCCTTCGAATACGCAGTTGACGTCGATGCTGACCTCGGCGCCGCACTCGAGCGTGCCGCGCACGTCGATACGCGCCGGGTCTGCGAGCGTCACGCCGGCGTCGAGCAGGCGCTCGGCCTGGCGGCGCTGGTAGGCGCGCTCGAGCGCCGCGAGTTCCCGCCGGGAATTCACGCCGGCGACCTCGCTCGGATCGCTCACCTTCACCGCGTTTACCGCGACGCCATCCTTGACCGCGAGCGTCACGACGTCGGTCAGGTAATACTCCTTCTGCGCGTTGCGGTTGCTGACGCTTGCGAGCCAGCCGCCGAGGCGCCGGGCACCGAGTGCCATGAGCCCGGCGTTGATCTCGCGAATCGAGCGCTCGTCGGGCGTCGCATCCTTTTCTTCCACGATGCGCTCGATGCGTCCGGAGCCGTTGCGCACGATGCGTCCGTAGCCGCGCGGATCGTCGAGCTCGGTGGTCATGAGCGCCAAACCTTCATCAGCCGCCTGCACCAGGCGCTCGAGGTTGGCGATGCTTACGAGCGGTACGTCGCCGTAGAGGATGAGCACGTTGCTGTCGGCGCCGAGGTGCGGGAGCGCCTGCTGCACCGCGTGCCCGGTGCCGAGCTGCTCTCCTTGCAGCACCCACTCGACGCGCGAGTCGGCGAAAGCAGCGCGCACCGCCTCGGCGCCGTGTCCATGCACGACGATCGTCTTGCGCGCGCCGAGCGCGCACGCCGAATCGAGCACATGCGCGAGCAGCGGCCGGCCGCCGAGCGGATGCAGGACTTTCGGCAGCGCGGAGCGCATGCGCTTGCCCTGGCCTGCGGCAAGCACGATCACATCGAGTGGCATCGGGGCATTTTAGCTAATATCGGTTACGGTGCTGACCGCCGAGCTCGCCAGCCGTTTTGCGCGCATCGCGCTCGCCAACATCGAGCGCGCGCATCCGCGGCACGTGCATCACCTGATGAACGCTCCCGACGAGGAGCGCGACGAGCGCAAGCTGCATCCGGCGTTCTACGGCAGCTACGACTGGCATTCCGCCGTGCACATGCACTGGCTGCTCATGCGGGTGCTGCGACTGCATCCGGTGGCGCGCGAAGCGCTCGACATCGCAGACGCCCTCGACGCGCACCTCAGCCCGAGCACCATCGAGGAGGAGCTCGCGTACTTCCGAGGGCCGGCGGGCCGTACTTTCGAGCGGCCCTACGGCTGGGCCTGGCTGCTCGAGCTGCAGGCCGAAGCGCTCGCCGGCAAGGGACGCTGGGCACGTGCGCTCGCGCCGCTCGCCGCTGAGCTCGCCGCCCGCCTCGCCGAGCATTTGCGCGGCTCGCCGTATCCGGTGCGCGCGGGCAGCCATGGCAATACCGCGTTCGCCTGCCTGCTCGCGCTCGACTATGCGCGGCAAGCGCAGGACACCGTGCTTGAATTGGAGATTCGCAAGAGCGCGCGCCGCTGGTATGAGGCCGATCGCGATGCGCCGCTCGCCTACGAGCCCTCGCTCGACGATTTCGTCTCCCCGGCGCTCGTCGAAGCGGTGCTCATGCGCGCGCTCTACGAGCCGCCGGAGTTCATCCGCTGGTTGCAGCGCTTCGCGCCGCGGGGCTTCGACGCGCTCGGCGAAGCGCCGACGGTGCTCGACCATGCCGACCCCAAGCAGAGCCACCTCGACGGCCTGTGCCTTTCGCGAGCATGGTGCTTCGCGCGCCTGGGCGATGCGGCGGCGGCCGAGCGCCTGGTCGCCATGGCCCTGCCCCATGTCGTCCAAGGCGACTACGCCGGCACGCATTGGCTCGCTTCGTTCGCGGCGCTCGCGCTCGGCGAGCGGCCATAATCGCGCCGTGCTGAGACAAATCGCCGCCGACACGCTGTTCATGCGCGGTACCGGGCTTCTGCAAGCCGGTCGGCCCGCGGGCGCGCACTGGCATCTCGCCTTGGCCGCGCGGCTGGCGGCGTCCAACGCGGTGTATTTCGGCGCTGCCGCCTTGGCTGCGTACAAGTCCGGGGAGCGCGATGCGGCCGTGCGCCACGCCGAGCGCGCGCTCGAGCTCGACGGTGGACTCGATTCGGCGCGCGATCTTCTCGGCGCGATGTTCCTGCACGGCGAGCCTTACCTCGGCGTCTTGAACCGTCTGCACGAGCACCTCAGGCCGCGCGCCTACCTCGAGATCGGCGTCGCGCGCGGCGACTCGCTCGCGCTGGTGCGCCCCGATACGCGGGCGCTCGGCATCGATCCCGAGCCGCAGGTCCCCTATGCGCTGCCGGCCAACGTCCGCGTCTTCAGCGAGACGAGCGACGACTTCTTCGCGCGGCACGACGTGCGTGCCGAGCTCGGCGGCCTGCCGGTCGATCTCGCCTTCATCGACGGCCTGCATCACTTCGATTACGCGCTGCGCGACTTCATGAACGTCGAGCGCTGCTGCACGCCGCGCTCGACGATCGTGCTCGACGACTGTTTTCCACGCGACCGGCGCACCGCCGAGCGCACGCGCTCGACGCAGTTCTGGAGCGGCGACGTATGGAAGGTGGTCGTGCTGCTGAAGAAATATCGGCCCGAGCTCGCCATTCACACCATCGCTGCGCCACCGACCGGCGCGTGCATCGTGCGCGGGCTCGATCCTTCATCGCGCGTCATCGCGGAGAATTTCGAGCGCCTGCGCGACGAGTTCATGAGGCTCGACTACTCGTTCCTCGAGAAGGACCGGGCCGGGAAGCTCAACCTCTTCCCGAACGACTGGGAGAAGATCCGGCCGCTCCTCGCGCGCTAGCGTGGCAGCGCGGAGAAGCCCATGAGGAATTCGTCTACCGCGCGCGCGCACTGGCGGCCTTCGCGGATCGCCCACACGACGAGCGACTGGCCGCGGCGCATGTCACCGGCGGCGAAAATCTTCGGCGCCGAGGTCGCGTAGGCTTTCGGCCCGTCGGTGTCGGCGCGGGCATTGCCGCGCGCATCCTTCTGCACGCCCAGCTCCTCGAGCAGCGATTGCAGCGGCGACACGAACCCCATGGCGAGGAGCACCAGATCGGCCGGCATGTCGAATTGCGAGCCCGCGATCTCGTGCGGCTTGCCGTCCTTCCACTCCAGCCGCACCGCGCGCAACGCCTTGACCCGCCCGCCTTCGCCCACAAACGCCTTCGTGGCGATGGACCAGTCGCGCTGCACGCCTTCCTCGTGCGAGGACGAGGTGCGAAGCCGCGTCGGCCAGTACGGCCACACCGGGTTGCGCTCGACGTCGGGCGGCATCGGCAGCAGCTCGAACTGCGTCACCGACTTCGCGTCGTGGCGGTTCGAGGTGCCGACGCAGTCCGAGCCGGTGTCGCCGCCGCCGATGATGACGACGTGCTTGTCGGTCGCCCAGAGGTCGGGCACCTGCATGTCGCCCGCGACGCGCTTGTTCTGCAGCGGCAGGAACTCCATGGCGAAATGCACGCCCTGCAGCTCGCGGCCGGGAATCGGCAGGTCGCGCGGCGTCTCGGCGCCGCCAGCGAGCACGATGGCGTCGAACTGGCTATTGAGCTGCTCGGCGGAAATGCTCTCGCGCGCATCGCTCGGCACGCCCTTGGGCACCGGCGCCGCGCCGACATAGACGCCGGCGCGTAACTTGACGCCCTCGGCGCGCAACTGGTCGAGGCGCCGGTCGATCACGCCCTTGTCGAGCTTGAAGTCGGGGATGCCGTAGCGCAGCAGCCCGCCGATGCGATCGCTTTTTTCAAGCACGGTCACTTCATGCCCGGCACGGGCAAGTTGCTGCGCGCAGGCGAGCCCCGCGGGCCCGGAGCCGACGACGGCGACGCGCCGCCCGGTGGGATGCGGGGCGCGCTGCGGGCGCACCCAGCCTTCTTCCCAGGCCTTGTCGGCGATTGCGTGCTCGATCGACTTGATGCCGACCGGGTCTTCGTTGATGCGCAGCACGCACGCCTCTTCGCAGGGTGCGGGGCAGATGCGGCCGGTGAACTCCGGGAAGTTATTCGTCGAGTGCAGCACCTCGATCGCCCGCTTCCAGTCCTGGCGATAGACGAGGTCGTTCCAATCCGGAATGATGTTGTTGACCGGGCAGCCCGACATGCAGAAGGGGACGCCGCAATCCATGCAGCGCGCGCCCTGCACGCCGGCGGCGTCATCGGCAAGGCGCAGATAGAACTCGCGATAGTGGCGCTTGCGCGCCTCGGGCGCTTCATGCGGCTCCTCGAGCCGCTCGTGCTCGAGGAATCCGGTGATCTTGCCCACTTATTTTCCTTTCAGGCGGCGGCCTTCTTGTGGCTCGCGAGCTCGCCGAGCGCGCGGCGATATTCCTTCGGGAACACCTTCACGAAGCGCGGGCGATACTGCGCCCAGTTCTGCAGGATGTCGGCGGCGCGGCGCGAGTTGGTATAGCGCGCGTGGTTTTCCACGAGCTCGCGCACCAGCGCCTCGTCCGAGCGCTGCTGATGCCAGAGCTCGCGCGCGAGCTTGGCCTGCTGCTCGGACTCGGCGAGCAGCGGCTCGAGCTCGACCATCGCCGCATTGCAGCGCTTGGCGAACTGGCCCTCGAGGTCGAGCACGTAGGCAAGGCCGCCCGACATGCCGGCCGCGAAATTTCTTCCGGTGGAACCCAAAACCACGACCGTGCCGCCCGTCATGTACTCGCAGCCGTGGTCGCCCACGCCCTCCACCACGGCGCGCGCGCCCGAGTTGCGCACGGCGAAGCGCTCGCCCGCGACGCCGCGGAAGTAAGCTTCGCCGCCGATCGCGCCATAGAGCACGACGTTGCCCGTGATGATGTTCTCGGTGGGCTCGCCGCGGAATTTCGGCGACGGCTGCACCGAGATGCGGCCGCCGGAGAGTCCCTTGCCGCAGTAATCGTTGGTGTCGCCGACGAGATCGAGCGTCACGCCGCGCGCGAGGAACGCGCCGAAGCTCTGCCCCGCAGAGCCCGCGAGGCGCACATGGATCGTGTCGTCGGGCAGGCCCTCGTGGCCGTAGCGCTTGGCGATTTGCCAGGACAGCATGGTGCCGACCGTGCGGTTGATGTTGCGGATCGGCATCTCGACCGTCACCTTCTCGCGCCGCTCGAGCGCCGGCTGGGCGAGCTCGATCAGGCGGTTGTCGAGCGCTTTCTCGAGCCCGTGGCTTTGGCTCTCGCAGTGCAGGCGCGCCACCTCGCGCGGCATCTGCGGCGCGGCGAACACGCGCGTGAAGTCGAGGCCGCGCGCCTTCCAGTGCTCGATGCCCTTCCTCATGTCGAGGAGGTCGGTGCGCCCGATGAGCTCGTCGAGCTTGCGGCAGCCGAGGCTCGCCATCAGTTCGCGTACTTCCTCGGCGACGAAGAAGAAATAGTTCACCACGTGCTCGGGCTTGCCTTCGAACTTGCGTCGCAGCGCCGGGTCCTGCGTGGCCACGCCGACCGGGCAGGTGTTGAGGTGGCACTTGCGCATCATGATGCAGCCTTCGACGACGAGCGGCGCGGTAGCGAAGCCGAACTCGTCGGCCCCGAGAATCGCGCCGATGACGACGTCGCGGCCGGTCTTCATCTGCCCGTCGACCTGTACCGCGATGCGCCCGCGCAGGCGGTTGAGAACCAGCGTCTGCTGCGTCTCCGCCAGGCCGAGCTCCCACGGCGTGCCGGCGTGCTTGATCGAGGACCACGGCGAGGCACCCGTCCCGCCGTCGTGGCCGGCGATCGTCACGTGGTCCGACTTGCCCTTGGCGACGCCGGCGGCGATCGTGCCGACCCCGACCTCGGAAACGAGCTTCACGCTGATCAGCGCTTCCGGGTTCGAGTTTTTAAGGTCGTGGATCAGCTGCGCCAGGTCCTCGATGGAGTAGATGTCGTGGTGCGGCGGCGGGGAGATCAGCTCGACGCCCGGCGTCGCGTAGCGCAGCTCGGCGATGTACTCGGAAACCTTGCGGCCGGGAAGCTGGCCACCCTCGCCCGGCTTCGCGCCTTGCGCGATCTTGATCTGCAGCATCTCGGCGCTCGCCAGGTATTCGGCGGTCACGCCGAAGCGGCCCGAGGCCACCTGCTTGATCTTCGACTTGAGCGAGTCGCCTTCGCGCAGCGGGATGTCCACCTCGACGCGTCCTTTGCCCAGCCGTGACTGCAGCGACTCGCCCGCCTTCACCAGCGCGTAGCGGCGGCGGTCCTCGCCGCCTTCGCCGGTGTTCGACTTGCCGCCGATGCGGTTCATCGCGATGGCGAGCGTCGTGTGTGCCTCGGTCGAGATCGAGCCGAGCGACATGGCGCCGGTCGAGAAACGCTTCACGATCTCGGCCGCAGGCTCGACCTCGTCGATCGCCACCGGCTTGCAGGCGCCGAAGCGGAACTCGAACAGCCCGCGAAACGTGTTGTGGCGCTTTGACTGGTCGTTGATGATCGCCGCGTACTCCTTGTAGGTCGCAACGGAGTTCGCGCGCGAGGCCTGCTGCAGCTTGGCGATCGCATCGGGCGTCCAGGCATGGTCCTCGCCGCGCACGCGCCAAGCGTATTCGCCGCCCGCGTCGAGCATTGTGGCGAGCACCGGGTCGCGCTCGTCGAAAGCGGAGCGGTGCATGCGGATCGCTTCCTCGGCGACCTGGAAGACGTCGATGCCCTCGATGTTCGAGGTCGTCCCGGCGAAGTATTTATCGACGAGCGAGCGCGCGAGGCCCACGGCTTCAAAGATCTGCGAGCCGGTATAGGACATGTACGTGGAGATGCCCATTTTGGACATCACCTTCTTCAGTCCCTTGCCGATCGCCTTGACGTAGTTCTTGATCGCCTTGGAGGCGTTTGCCGGATTGAGCGCGATGACGCTCTCGAGCGCGAGATACGGATGCACCGCCTCGGCGCCATAGCCGCCGAGGAGCGCGAAGTGATGCACCTCGCGCGCGCTGCCCGTCTCGACCACGAGGCCGGTAGAGGTGCGCAGCCCCTTGCCGACGAGATGCTGGTGAATCGCCGACAGCGCGAGGAGCGCCGGGATCGCCACGCGCTCGCGGTCGATGAGGCGATCGGAGATGACGATGATCGAGTAGCCCGAGCGCACGGCGTCCTCGGCCTGCGCGGCGAGCGAGGCGAGACGCGCCTCGACCGCCTCCTTGCCCCAGCCGAGCGGATAGGTGACGTCGAGCTCGCAGGACTTGAATTTTCCGCCGGTGTAGCGCTCGATGTGCCGGATCTTCTCCATCTCGTAGAAGTCGAGCACGGGCTGGCTCACCTCGAGCCGCAGCGGCGGGTTCAGCTCGTCGATGCCGAGCAGGTTCGGCTTCGGTCCGATGAAGGAGACAAGCGACATCACGAGCTCCTCGCGGATCGGGTCGATCGCCGGGTTCGTGACCTGCGCAAAGAGCTGCTTGAAGTAATGGTAGAGCGTCTTGTTCTTGTGCGAGAGCACCGCGAGCGGCGAGTCGTTGCCCATCGATCCGACCGGCTCCTCGCCGGCGAGCGTCATCGGCTCGAGGATGAACTTCAGATCCTCCTGGGTGTAGCCAAAGGCCTGCTGGCGGTCGAGGAGCGGCACCTTCGACTTGAAGGGCTGCGTCTTCTCGCTCTCGACCTCGTCGAGCTTCACGCGGATGCGCTCGATCCACTCGGCATAGGGCTTGGCGCTGGCGAGAGAGTCCTTGAGCTCCTTATCGTCGACGATGCGGCCCTTCTCCAAGTCGACGAGGAACATCTTGCCGGGCTGCAGGCGCCACTTCTTGACGATGCGCTCCTCCTGCACGGGCAGGCAGCCGCACTCGGAGCCCATGATGACGAGGTCGTCGTCCGTGACGATGTAGCGCGACGGACGCAGCCCGTTGCGATCGAGCGTGGCGCCGATCTGGCGACCGTCCGTGAAGGCGATCGAGGCCGGGCCGTCCCACGGCTCCATCATGGCCGCGTGATATTCGTAGAACGCCCGCCGCTGCGGATCCATGAGCGTGTGCTGCTCCCAGGCCTCCGGGATCATCATCATCATGGCGTGCGCAACGGAGTAGCCGCCCATGACGAGCAGCTCGAGCGCGTTGTCGAACGAGGCCGAATCCGACTGGCCGTCGTAGATGAGAGGCCAGATCTTTTCCAGATCGTCGCCCAGGATGGGCGAGGAGATGGCCCCCTGGCGCGCGCGGATCCAGTTGACGTTGCCGCGCAGCGTGTTGATCTCGCCGTTGTGGCAGATCATGCGGAAGGGGTGCGCCAGGTCCCATGACGGAAACGTGTTGGTGGAGAAACGCTGGTGCACGAGCGCGAGCGCGGACTCGACGCGCGCGTCCTTCAGGTCGAGGTAGTACTCGCCGACCTGGTTCGCGAGCAGCATGCCCTTGTAGCAGACGGTGCGCGCCGACATCGACGGCACATAGAACTCCTTGCCGTGCTTGAGCTTGAGGGCCTGGATGGCGTGTCCCGAGCTCTTGCGGATGATGTAGAGCTTGCGCTCGAGAGCGTCGGTCACGGTGACGCGCCGCCCGCGCCCGATGAACACCTGGCGGATTACCGGCTCGAGCTGGATCGCGGGTTGCGCGAGGTCCGAATTGTCGACCGGCACGTCGCGCCAGCCGAGCAGATGCTGGCCTTCATCCTTGATCGAGCGCTCGATCTCGTACTCGCAGGCGATGCGCGAGGCCGGATCGCGCGGCAGGAACACCATGCCAACGCCGTACTGGCCCGCAGGCGGCAGCTTCACGCCCTGCTTCGCCATCTCCTCCCGGTAAAAGCGATCGGGTATCTGGATCAGGATGCCGGCGCCATCGGAGAGCTTGGGGTCCCAGCCGACCGCGCCGCGATGGGTCAGGTTGCGCAGGACCGTGAGGCCCTGCTCGACGATGGTGTGCGACTTCCTGCCCTTGATGTTGGCGACGAAGCCCACGCCACAGGCGTCGTGCTCGTTCTCGGGACGGTACAGGCCCTGGGGATCTAAGCCCATGATCCGGGAAGTACTGGAGAGTTTATGCGGCTGCGCAACAAAAGACCTTCCAATATACCGTCGTAGCCGACTCGCGACAAGGATTACGCCGCCGCGGCGGCGATCACTTCGTCGACGAAGCGCTGGTCGACGCCCGCTTGCAGCTTGGCGCGCCCTATCGCTTCGAGCAGCACGAAGCGCACCCGGCCGCCGGCCGCCTTCTTGTCGATCGCCATGAGCTCGTGCCACCGCTCGCGTGGCAGCCGCGGCGCCTGCGTCGGCAAGCCGGCGCGGGCGACGAGCGCGGCGATGCGGTGGGCATCGGGCGCGGCGAGGAGCCCAAGGCGCGCGGAGAGCTGCGCCGCCATCACCATGCCGGCGGCGACCGCCTCGCCGTGCAGCCAGGGGCCAAAACCGGTGCCGGCCTCGATGGCATGGCCGAAGGTGTGCCCGAGGTTGAGAAGCGCACGCACGCCCGCCTCCCGCTCGTCGTCGGCTACCACGCCGGCTTTGAGCTCGCAGCAGCGGCGCACGGTATAGATGAGCGCAGCGCGATCGCGGGCGAGGATCCGCTCGATGTTCTGCTCGAGCCAGCCGACAAAGCGCTCATCGAGCGCGACGCCGTGCTTGATCGCCTCGGCAAGCCCGGCGCGCAGCTCGCGATCGGACAGGGTCTCGAGCGTCGCGACATCCGAAATGACGGCGAGCGGCTGGTGAAAGGCGCCGATCATGTTCTTGCCGCGCGCATGGTTGATGGCGGTCTTGCCGCCGACGGAGGAGTCGACCTGGGCGAGCAACGTGGTCGGCACCTGGATGAGCACGACGCCGCGCTGGTAGACGGCAGCCGCGAACCCGGCGAGGTCGCCGACGACGCCGCCGCCCAGGGCGACGATGCTCGCGTCGCGCCCCAGGCGCGCGGCCAGAAGCTGATCGAAGATGCGATCGAGCGTCTGCCAGCTCTTCGCGCGCTCGCCGTCCTCGACGACGATCGGCGTCACGCGGCCGCCCGCCGATTGGAGCGCGCGACATACGCGCTCGAGATAAAGCGGCGCCACCACTTCGTTCGTGACCACGGCGAGGGCGCCGCGCACGTGCGGCCCGTAGAGCTCGGCGCGCTCGATGATGCCCGCGCCGATATGGATCGGATAGCTGCGGCTGCCGAGCGCTACGCTGAGGCTTTCCATCGCTCGGCAAGCTGCTCGACCAGGCCGCGCGCGAGCGCCTGCACGCTCTGGCGGCCGGTATCGATCACGAGGTCAGCGAGCGCCCGGTACAGCGGATCGCGTTCGGCATAGAGCTCGCGCAGGCGCTCGAGCGGATCCGCAGTGGCGAGCAGCGGCCGATTGCGGTCCTGGCGCACGCGCTCGTAGAGGTCCTCGGGGCGGGCGCAAAGGTAGACGACGGTGCCGCGGGTGGCGAGCCGCCGGCGGTTCTCCTCCGCGAGCACGGCGCCGCCGCCGGTGGCGAGCACGATGCCCTCGAGCATGGTGAGCTCGGCGAGCACTTGGGCCTCGCGCGCGCGAAAGCCGGGTTCGCCCTCGATCTCGAAGATAAGGGGCACCTTCACGCCGCAGCGCCGCTCGATCTCGTGGTCGCAATCGACGAAGCGCAGCTTCAGGCGCCGCGCGATGAGCCGCCCGATGGTGGTTTTGCCCGCGCCCATCATGCCGACGAGATAGAGGTTGCCGCGACCTCGCATGGACGCATTGTAGGAACAAAAACGGCCGGGAGCCCGGCCGTCTCCAGACGCAGCGGCGGGCGCCCTCAGCGAATGGTCAGGCGCTCGTTCATGATGCGTGGGGTGATGAAGACGAGCAGCTCGGTCTTCGAGGTGGCGACCGCGCTGTTCTTGAACAGCCAGCCGATGATCGGCAGGTCGCCGAGCAACGGCACCCTCGTGATATCGGTGCGATCGTTCTGCTCGTAGATGCCCCCGATCACTACGGTACCGCCATTCTCGACCAGCACCTCGGTCTTCACGTGCTTGGTGTTGATTTGAACCCCGGCCGCCGTGGTGGCGCCAGGCTGGTCCTTGTTCACGTCGAGCGTCATGATGACGTTGCCCTCGGGCGTGATCTGCGGCTTCACTTTCAGCGCGAGATTGGCCTTGCGGAAAGATACCGACGTAGCGCCGGAGGAAGTCGCCTGCTGGTAGGGAATCTCCGTGCCCTGCTCGATCAGCGCCTCCACCTGGTCAGCAGTGAGCACGCGCGGGCTCGCGATGATTTTGCCCTTGCCGTCGGCCTCGAGCGCGCTCACCTCCAGGTTGAGGAAGCGCGTCATCGAGCTGTTGAAGAGGATGAATGAGAACTGACCGGGCGTGAAGCCGTTCAGCCCCGCTGCGCGGAAGTTAGTGCTGAGCGAGTTGCCGATGAAGTCCGGCGTGGTGACCGTCTGCCCGGTGTGGAATCCCGTGTCCTCGAGGCCGCCGCCCAGCGTCACGCGCGCCCCGGACCCGCCCGGTCCGCTCGGCGGCAGGGGGTTGTGGTAGCCCAGGCGCGCGCCGAGGTTGCGGCTGAAGCTTTCGTCCGCTTCGACGATGCGCGCTTCGATCATCACTTGGCGCACAGGCACGTCGATCTTGGCGAGAAGCTTGCGCACGTCCTCCAGCCGGCTCGGCGTGTCCTGCACGAAGAGCGTATTGGTGCGTGTGTCGACGACGGCGCTGCCGCGCTTGGACAGAATGCGCTGGTTCGGGTCCGAAAGGAGCTTCTGCACGTCGACCGCCTTCTGGTAGCTCATCTGGAAGCTCTCGGTGCGCGTCTGCTCGAGGTCGGAGATCTGCTGCTGGGCCTCGAGCGCCAGCTTCTCGCGCGTGGCGAGCTCGTCGCGCGGCGCGATCCAGATGACGTTGCCGCTGCGGCGGCTGTCGAGCCCACGGGTCTGCAGGATGATGTCGAGCGCCTGGTCCCACGGGACATCCTTGAGGCGCAGCGTGATGTTGCCGGTCACCGTGTCGCTCGTGATGATGTTGAGATCGGTGAAGTCCGCGATGACGTTCAGCACGGCGCGCACCTCGACGTTCTGGAAGTTGAGCGAGAGCTTCTCGCCCGTGTAGCGCCCGCGCTGCGCACCGCGCGAGGCATCGACGGTCACCGGCTTCACTTCCAGGACGAACTGCGTGTCGGACTGGTAGGCCGTGTGCTCCCATTGCCCCTTGGGCTCGATCACCATGCGCACGTTGTCGCCCTGCTGGAACGTGCTCACGGTGTTGACCGGCGTGCCGAAGTCCACGACATCGAGCCGGCGGCGCAGATTGTCGGGCAGCGTGGTCGACAGGAACTCGACGATGATGTTCTGGCCCTGCTGACGGATGTCGATGCCGGTCGTCGTGTCGGACAGGTCGACGACGATGCGTCCTTCGCCGGAGCGGCCGCGCCGGAAATCGACCTCGCGGATCGCGTGCTTAGTGTCGCCGCGCCCGTCGGCGAAGCGCGCCACGGCGCCGCCGGGAGCCTGTTGCGCCGCCGGCGGTTCGGAAAGCGTGATGAGCACGGTGCGACCCTCGACGCTCGCCTCGTGCGCCACGGAGCGGCGCAGGTTGAGCACGAGGCGCGTGCGGTCTGTGCCCTGCACCACGTTCATGCTGCGCAGCTCTCCCTGGCCAATGTCCTGCGAAGAGCGCCCGAGGCCGTTCACGGTGTTCGGGAAATCGAATGCGATGCGCGCCGGGTTGGCGACCGCGAAGTTGGGCGGGACGCTCGGCAGCGGCTCCTTGGTGGTGATGCGCACCACGGTCTTGCCGCCCTGCTGGGTGACGTCGAAGCCCTCGATGCTGTTCGCCTGCGCGGCGGCGAGCCCGATGCCCGCGAGCCACAGCACAAGCACGTATAGAAGCGTTTTCATTTTCATTATTGCCTCCACGAATTGCTGCGGTCTACGGGCGCCGGTGCTTGCTCCTCATTTCTGCGCTTCCAGGAGCTGCAGGGCGCTCGCACGCTCGACCCATTCGCCGTTGCTGTCCTGCACGAGCTCCTTCAGTTTGATCTGGCCTTCGTCGATGATCGTGATCACGCCGAAGTTCTGCCCCATGTAATTTCCCTTTTTCACCCGGTAGAGGTTGGGACCCGCCTTGACGAGCGCAAAGGTCTCCTTCTCCTGGGTGATGGTGCCCAGCATCTGGATCGATTCGAGCGGGAAAGCCTCGAGAGGCTCCTTCACCCGCTTTTCCTGCTCGGCGATCTTGCTCGCGCCGCCGGAGGAGCGCGAGGTCTGCGCGACCTCGATGCGCTCGATGCGGAAGGGGTCGACGTGTCCCTCGCCGCTATACGGGACGGGCTCGTAGGGCTTCACCTGCGGCAGCGGCGGCACCTGGCCGCGGAAGTCCTTGGTGAGCTGCGCGAGCTCCTGCTTGAGATCGCCGTGCTCCTCGCCGCCGCAGCCGGCGACGAGAGCCGCGCAGCCGAGAAGCGCTGCCAATGTGCGGCGCATCACTTGCCGGGTCCTTTCCGGGTCGCTTTGCGCTGCGCAGCGATCTCGTCTTCATCGAGATAGCGGAAGGTGCGCGCCGTGACGTCCATCGACAGCTGGTTGTCCTTGCCCGCCATGATGATGACGTCGTTCAGCGTGACGATGCGCGGCAGCTGGCCGACATCGCTCGCGAAGGCGCCCATGTCGTGGTAGTTGCCGGTGACCTTCACCGAAATCGGCCGCTCGGCATAGAACTCGCGCGTGATCTCGCTCGGCGCCGGCTTGAACAGCTCGAACTGCAGCCCGCGACCGAGACCGGCCTGATTGATGTCGACGAGCAGCGCGTCCATCTGCGAGCGGTTGGGCAGCTGTCGCAGCAACGCGCCGAACTGAGTGTCGATCTCGCGCAGCTGCTGGCGATGCAAGTCCAGATTGATCGCCTGTTTCTTCTTGCCGAGGTACTCCTCCTTCAGCTTCTTTTCCTTGCCCTGGAGGTCTTCGAGCTCGTCGCGCTGGCTCGCCGTATCGGCGAAATATCCGGCAACCGGCACGGCGACCAGGATGGCGATCAGCACGACGAGCTTCGGCGCGGCCTGCCAAGTGCCCGGGTCCTTCCAGTTGGTGCGCTTGAACTCCTCGAGGATGGCGTTGAAATTCACCGCCATGGCTAGCCTTTCTTCGCCGCCGCCGCGGGCGCCGCCGGCGTCTCGGCGGGCGCGCGCTTCAGCGATACGAACATGGTGAACTCGGATATGCGGCGCTTGTCGAGCGCCGCGGATTTCACTTCGATCAACTCCGGATCGCCCAACCAGCGCGAAGCCTCGACGTTGCGCATCAGCGTGGAGACGCGCGCGTTCGATTGCGCGTAGCCCACGAGCTGCACGCGCATGCCCTTTTGCGTGATGGACTTCAGGAAGACGCCTTCCGGCATCTGCTTGACGAGCTCATCGAGCAGGTGCACGGTTTGCGCGCGATCGGCTTGCAGCGTCTCGATGATCTGCTTGCGCGCAAGCAGCGCCTGGATCTCGTCCTTCAGCTTGTTGATCTCGGCGATCTCCTTGTCGAGCTTCCCGATTTCGCTCTTCAGGAACTGGTTGCGGCCCTCCTGGTTGCTGATCTGCTCGGCGTAATAGCTGTGCACGAGGCCGACGATCAGCAGCCCGACCACGGCGGTGCCGGCCGAGACGATGGCGAAATGCCGCTTGGCGCGGTTGCGGCGCTCCGCGCGATGCGGCAGCAGGTTGACACGTGCGACGGTCATTGCGGGTCGAATCTCCTCATGGCGAGGCCGCAGGCGACGATCAGCGAGGGCGCGTCGACGATCAGCCGCTTGAGCTGCACGCGCGGCGAAGTCTGCATCTGCGCGAACGGATTGGCGACGCTCGTCGGCACCTGGGCTCGAGTGTTGACCACCTCGTCCAGACCCGGAATGACTGCGGAGCCGCCGGCGAGCAAAATATGCTCGACGGTGTGGTATTGGGTCGAGGTGAAGAAGAACTGCAGCGCGCGCTGGATCTCCCCTGCCAGGTTCTCCATGAACGGCCGCAGCACTTCGGCTTCGAAGTCGTCGGGCAGGCCGCCGGAGCGCTTGGCGTTTTCCGCCTCTTCCGGGCTCATGCCGTAGCGCGTCACGATTTCCTGTGTGAGCTGGTTGCCGCCGAACGCCTGCTCGCGCGCGTACACCGACTGGTCGTTGCGTAGCACCGTCACGTTCATGACGTTGGCGCCGACGTCGACGACGGCGATGTTCTGCTCCTTGCCAGCGTTGGGCAGCGCTTGCACGACGAGCGAGAGGGCGGTCTGTTGCGCGAACGACTCGACGTCCATCACCAGCGCTTTGAGGCCTGCGGAGTCTGCGACCGCGACGCGGTCCTCGACCTTCTCCTTGCGCGTGGCCGCGATCAGGACTTCCTGCTCCTCCGGAGTGGCGGGAGAAGGCCCAAGCACCTGGAAGTCGAGGTTCACCTCCTCGAGTGCGAAGGGGATGTACTGGTTCGCCTCGCTCTCGACCTGGATCTCGAGCTCGTCTTCGCGCAGGCTTGCCGGCACGACGATCTTCTTCGTGATTACCGCGCCGGTCGGCACCGCCATGGCGACGTGCTTGGTGCGCGTTCCGAGGCGCTTGTGCGCGCGACGCACCGCGTCGGTCACCGCTTCGAGATTGTTGATATTGCCGTCGACCACCGCGTCGCGCGCGAGCGGCTCGATCGCATAGCGCTCGACCCGGTAGGCACCCTTGCCCGCGTCGACGATCTCGAGCATCTTGACGGAGGACGAACTGATATCGAGCCCGAACAGCGGGGGCGCCTTAGGCGTGAACAGGTCGAATTGCATTCCTTGTTTTCCCCTTTGCGTATCGCGGCTTAGCCCCGATACGTAGAATTGGCGTTAAATGCTAACAACAACCCCAGCGGGTGTCTAGTTAATTATCCGCGAAGGGGGACGCGGTATGATCCGTCGATCGATCCAGCGCCCGCAATAGCGCCCCCTAAGGTCTAAATCCCGATGTGGCTTCGCTTTCTCGGCTTCCCGCTGGCCTTGCTCGCGGGTATGGCCGCCGCTGCGCTCCTGCTTCTCGGTCTGGTGGTCGTGCTCGCGTATCCGAACCTGCCGGAACTCGATGCCCTGACCGCTTACCAGCCAAAGATTCCGCTGCGTATCTACACGGCCGAGGGCACGCTGATCGGCGAGTTCGGGGAAGAGCGGCGCGCCATCGTTTCCATCGACGAAGTGCCGCCGCAGCTCAAGCACGCGATCATCGCCGCCGAGGACGAGCGCTTCTACCAGCACCCGGGTATCGACTATATCGGCGTGCTGCGCGCCGCCTACACGAACTTGGTTTCGGGCGGACGGCGCCAGGGCGCAAGCACGATCACGATGCAGGTCGCGCGCAACTTCTTCCTTTCGTCGGAAAAGACCCTGACGCGCAAGCTCTACGAGGCGCTGCTCGCCTTCAAGATCGAGCACAGCTTGAGCAAGGAACAGATCCTCGAGCTCTACATCAACCAGATTTATCTCGGGCAGCGCGCCTACGGATTCGGCGCGGCCTCGCAGATCTATTTCGGCAAGGCGCTCGACCAGCTCACGCTCGGCGAGATCGCCATGCTCGCCGGGTTACCCAAGGCCCCTTCAATGTACAACCCGATCGCGAATCCGCAGCGCGCAAAGCAGCGCCAGCAGTACGTGCTTCGGCGCATGGGTGAGCTCGGCTACATTACTGCAGCGCAATACGACGAGGCGCTGAAAGCCCCGCTAAAGGCAAGGCGCGAAGTAAGCGAATACTCCGTACACGCTGAATATCTGGCGGAAATGGTGCGCCAAGCCTTGGCGGAGCAGTACCCGGAAGACGTCTATACCCGTGGATTCCGCGTGTACACCACATTGCGAAAAGCGGATCAGGAAGCCGCATACGAAGCTGCGCGGCGAGGGGTAATGGAATACGACCGGCGACAAGGCTACCGCGGGCCGGAAGGCTTCTTCGACCTACGGCCGAACGCCGGGGAGGACGAGTACGACGACGCGCTCGCCGAGCATCCGGACAGCGACGAGCTCCTTGCGGCGGTCGTCCTCGCCGCGGACACCAAGCAGATTGAGGCGGCGCTGCGCACCGGCGAGAAGCTGACCCTTACGGGCGAGGGCTTGCGCTTCGCCGCGCGATCGCTCGATCCGAAGACGGCAACGCAAAAGCGCATCCGGCGCGGCTCGATCATCCGTGTGCAGCACGAAGGCAAAGGCTGGCAGATTGTCCAGCTGCCGGAAGTCGAGTCGGCTTTCGTGTCGCTCGATCCGCAGGACGGCGCCATCCGTTCCCTGGTCGGCGGCTTCGACTTCGCGCGCACCAAGTTCAACCACGTGACCCAGGCTTGGCGCCAGCCAGGCTCCGCCTTCAAGCCCTTCATTTATTCGGCGGCCCTCGAGAAGGGGTTCACGCCCGCCACCGTGATTCCGGACGAACCGGTCGTGCTCGAGGCTGAGGAGACGGGCAGCCAGCGCTGGGAGCCCAAGAACTACGACGGCAAGTTCGAGGGGCCGATGCGCCTGCGCACCGCGCTCGCCAAGTCGAAGAACATGGTCTCGATCCGCATTTTGGACGCGATTGGTCCGAAGTACGCGCAGGAGTACATCGCGCGCTTCGGCTTCGACCCGGAGCGGCATCCGCCGTACCTGACCATGGCGCTCGGCGCCGGCTCGGTCACGATGTGGCAGCTCGCGCGCGCCTATTGCGTGTTCGCCAACGGCGGCTATCTCGTGCAGCCGTACTTCATTCACAAGATCGTCGACGACCGCGGTAACGTGCTCGCGCTCGCTGAGCCGCGGCGCGCCGGCGATGAAGCGCTGCGCGTCATCGACTCGCGCAACGCATTCATCATGGACAACATGCTGCAGGACGTGACGCGTTTCGGTACCGCCGCGCGCGCCGCGCGACTGGGGCGCACTGACATCGCCGGCAAGACCGGCACCACAAACGAGTTCGTCGACGCGTGGTTCGCGGGCTACCAGCCCGCACTGGTCGGCATCTCGTGGGTGGGCTTCGACCAGCCGAAGAGCCTGGGCAAAAACCAGACCGGCGGCGTGGTAGCGCTGCCGATTTGGGTCTCGTACATGGAAAAGGCCCTGAAGGACGTCCCCGAAATGCCGCGCGAAATGCCGCCCGGCGTCGTCGTCGTGCCCACCGGACCATTTCCGGGCGTGAGCGGCGAGACGCGTCTCGTGCCCGAGTTTTTCTATCGGGAAGCGGTGCCGCCGCCGGAAGTGCTGCGTCCCGAACCGCCGCCGCAGCCGGCTCCCGCTCCGGTCGTCCAGCCGCCGGTCGTCCAGCCGCCGCTCGTCCCGCCCCCGGTCGTCCCGCAACCGAGCCCGCCCGCCTAGGGCCTGAGCAGCACCCCGCGGCCGGTCTGCGCCGAGACGAGCTTCGAGAGCGCCGCGAAGAGCTCGGTCCCATCGCGCGTGTCGCGCCACGCCGCGCCGTCCCAGCGAAAATGGAATCCGCCGGCGCGCGCCGCGACCCAGATCTCGCGCGCTGCGCCGTGTCGGTTGATGATCATGCGCGAGCCGTCGGCGTACTCGATTTCGATCACGCCGCCTTCCTTCATCTCGATGTCCACCTCGGCGCCGCTTTGCTCCAGCGCCGTCTCGATGCGCCGCAGCGCCTCGTCGGCGCGCGCGGCAAATTCGCGCTCGTCCATGCGTTAACATGGTCATTTTATGCGCCTGCTCGTTCTCCTCGCCGCAATGGCGCTGGCCGCAGGCGCTTGCGGGCAGAGGGGCCCGCTCTATTTGCGCGACAAGCCGCCACCCGGGGTCAAGCCGGAGAAGCGAGATCCGTACAAGCCGGTGCCGTATCCCCCGCCGTCGCCGGACGAAACGCGCTAGCACCGTGTCTTTCACCTATCGCGACGGCCTGCTCTGCGCCGAGCACGTGCCGCTCGAGGACATTGCCAGGCGCTTCGGCACGCCGTGCTACGTTTATTCGCGCGCGTCGATCGAGTCCGCTTACCGCGAGTTCACCGCGGCACTGCAAGGCCGCGAGGCGATGGTGTGCTATTCGGTCAAGGCAAACTCCAATCTCGCCGTGCTCGCCGTCCTTGCCCGCCTGGGCGCGGGCTTCGACATTGTTTCGGGAGGCGAGCTCACGCGCGTGCTCGCCGCCGGCGGCGACGCGCGCAAGACGCTCTTTTCCGGCGTCGGCAAGAGCGTGGCGGAGATCGAGGTCGCCCTTGCCAAGAGCATCGGCTGCATCAACGTCGAATCCGAAGCCGAGCTCGAGCGCATCGTGCGGGTCGCGCGCCGACTTGGCCGCCGCGCGCCGATCGCGCTGCGCGTCAATCCGGACATCGATGCCCGCACGCATCCCTACATCTCGACGGGGCTGAGCGAAAGCAAGTTCGGTATTGCCCATGACGATGCTGAGCGCCTGTATCTGCGCGCTGCGCGCATCGAGGAACTCGAGATCGTGGGCATCGGCTGCCACATCGGCTCGATGCTTGCCGATGCAGCGCCTTTCGTCGCGGCCGTCGAGCGCATGGGCCAGCTCGCGGACCGCCTCGCCGCCGCCGGCGTGGCCCTGCGCCACCTCGATGTGGGTGGCGGCATCGGCATCGCCTACAAGGGCGATGAGACGCAGCAGCCGATCCGCGCATTCGTCGCCGGCGCGCTGGCGGCGCTTGGGGCGCGTGCGCAAAAGCTGATCTTCGACCCCGGCCGCTCGATCGTGGGCAACGCCGGCGTGCTGGTCACGCGGATCGAATACGTCAAGCCGGGCCGCGTACGCAATTTTCTCGTCGTCGATGCCGCAATGAACGACCTTCTGCGCCCGCCGCTCTATGGGGCCTGGCATGGCGTGCGTGCCGTGCGGACCGCGCAAGCCGGCGGCGCGAGTGCTGTTTACGACGTCGTCGGGCCGGTATGCGAGAGCGCCGACTTCCTCGCCAAGGACCGTCGGCTCGCGGCGCGCGAGGGCGACCTGCTCGCGATCCTCTCCGCCGGCGCCTATGGCATGAGCATGAGCTCGAATTACAACTCGCGGCCGCGCGCGGCCGAGGTGCTGGTCGATGGTGCGGCGGCGCACTTGGTGCGGCGCCGCGAATCGGTCGAGGACTTGTTTGCCGGCGAGCAGATCCCGGGATGACAATCTCGCTTCCTTCGTGATGCCGCCCGCCCCATGACTCGGATCCGCCCGCGCGCGCTAGTTGCCGGGATCGCGGTCGTCGCGCTGGTGGCCATCGCGGCCTTCTTTGCTGCGTATTCGGATGCCGACGCCACCGGCAAGGTAAAAGAGTTCGGCGCCGCCATTGCTTCTTACTTCAGCATCGACAGCCGTGCCAAGGAGAACCGCAAAGCCGCCAAGGGCCCGCCTGCGGTCAACGTGACGGTCGCGCAGGCTGCACAAGAAACGGTGCCGATTCGCGTCCAGGCCATCGGCAACGTGGAGCCGTATCTCACCGTCGCGCTCAAGGCGCGCGTCGATGGTCAGATCGTCGCAGTCAACTTCCGCGAGGGCGAGGAGGTGCGCAAAGGCGATGTCCTGTTCCGCGTCGATCCGCGGCCCTACGAAGCGGCGCTGCGTCAGGCGCAGGCGAACGCGCTGCGCGATCGCGCGGCGCGCGACCAGGCGCGCTCGCAGGAACGGCGCTATCAGGAGCTGCTCGACAAAAATTTCATCTCCAAAGAAGCCTATGCGCAGATCCGCACGAATGCCGAGACCGCCGAGGCCACGGCCAAGGCGAGCGGGGCGGCGCTCGAGAACGCCCGGCTCAATCTGGACTACTGCACGATCCGTTCACCGCTCAGCGGCTACGTCGGCAAAGTGCTGCTCCAGGCGGGCAACATGGTGCGGGCGAACGACGTGAACCCGCTCGTCGTCATCAACCAGGTGCGTCCGGTGTACGTGAACTTCGCCGTCCCGGAGCAGAAGCTGCCGGAGATCCGCAAATACCAGGCCGCCGCGCCGCTGCGCGCCGATGTCATCCCGCCTGAGCGCAACGCCGCACCGGTCATCGGACAGCTCGTCTTCATCGACAACGCCGTCGATCCTTCGACCGGTACGATCCGGCTGCGCGCGCAGTTCGACAACGACGACGCCGCGTTGTGGCCCGGGCAGTTCGTCAATGTGAGCCTGCGGCTCTACGAGCAGCCCGATGCGATCGTCGTTCCGTCGCAGGCCATCCAGAGCGGGCCGCAGGGACAATACGTCTACGTAGTGGGCGAGGACATGGTGGCCCAGGTACGGCCCATCGCGGTCCAGGAAATTGACGGTGAGCGCGCCATTGTGGCGAAGGGCTTGACCAAGGGCGAGCGCGTCGTCACGCGGGGGCAGTTGCGCCTCGGTCCAAAGACGCGCGTGCAGATCGGCAAGCCGGCCGCCGAGCCCGCATGAATTTCTGCGAACCGTTCATCCGCCGCCCGGTAATGACCGTGCTCGTCATGAGCGGCATCCTGATTTTCGGGCTCGCGGCATACCGGCTACTCCCGGTGTCGACGCTGCCGAACGTCGACTTCCCGTCGATCCAGATCACCGCGGAGTTGCCCGGCGCGAGCCCCGAAACCATGGCCTCCGCCGTCGCCACCGTGCTCGAGCGGCAGCTCTCGACCATCTCGGGCATCGACGAGATGACTTCGGTGAGCGGCCAAGGCGTCTCTCGCATCACCATCCAGTTCTCTCTCGATCGCGACATCGATGCCGCGGCGCAGGATGTGAATTCGGCGATCGCCTCGGCCGCGCGCCAGCTGCCGGCCACCATGCCGGCGCCGCCTTCCTTTCGCAAGGTCAATCCCGCCGACTTCCCGGTCTATTACCTCGCGCTTACCTCCGAGACGCTGCCGCTGTCGACCGTCGACGAATACGCGGAGACCAACCTCGCGCAGCGGCTCTCCACTATCACCGGCGTCGCGCAGGTGCAGGTGTTCGGCCAGCAGAAATACGCCGTGCGCGTCCAGGTCGACCCGAACGCGCTCGCCGCGCGCAGCATCGGCATCAATGAAGTCGAGCAGGCGTTGGCCACGGCCAATGTCAACCTGCCCACCGGGACGCTCTACGGCAAGGATCGCATGTTCGCGGTGCAGGCGACCGGCCAGCTGCAGGACGCGGCCGCGTTCCGCCCGATCATCGTCACCTACCGCAACGGCTCGCCCATTCGGCTGCACGAGCTCGGCTCGATCGTCGACAGCGTGCAGAACGACAAGGTTGCCGCCTGGTTCAAGGGCAAGCGCGGCATCGTGCTCGCCATCTTCCGCCAGCCAGGCACGAACACCGTCGAAGTGGTCGATTCGGTGAAGCGGCTGTTGCCCACCTTCCGCGCCGAAGTACCGCCGGCCATCGACATCCAGACGCTGTATGACCGCTCGGTCACGATTCGAGCCTCCGTGGATGAAGTCCAGTTCACGCTCTATCTCGCGCTGATGCTCGTGGTGCTGGTGATCTTTCTCTTTCTGCGCAGCATCCCGGCCACCATCATCCCGACGCTCGCGCTGCCGATGTCGATCATCGGCACGTTTGCGGTCATGTATCTCTTCGGCTACAGCCTGGACAATATCTCGCTCATGGCTCTCACGCTGTGCGTCGGTTTCGTCGTCGACGACGCCATCGTGATGCTGGAGAACATCACGCGGCACATCGAGCACGGCAAGACGGTCCTGCAGGCGACGCTCGAAGGCTCGAAGGAGATCGTCTTCACCATCATCTCGATGACCCTGTCGCTCGCCGCGGTGTTTCTGCCGGTGCTCTTCATGGGCGGCATCCTCGGCCGGCTGCTGCACGAGTTCGCCGTGACCATCATGGCGGCGGTGCTGATCTCCGGGTTCGTCTCGCTCACCCTCACGCCGATGATGTGCAGCCGGATCCTCAAGCCGCACAGCGGCCGCCAGCAGCACGGCCGGCTGTACATGCTTTTCGAGCGCGCCTTCGACGCCTGGAAGCATGCCTACGAGGTGAGCCTCGGCTGGGCGCTGCGCTACAAGCTCGCCGTGCTGCTTACCTTCGTCGGGCTCTTCGTGCTCACGGCGGTGCTGCTCGTGCGGGTGCCGAAGGGCTTCCTGCCGAGCGAGGACAGCGGCCAGCTCTTCTGCTTCGTGGAAGGCCCGCAGGACATCTCCTTCGACGCGATGGCGGCGCTGCAGTCGCGCGTCGCCGAGATCATCCAGAGCGACCCGAATGTCGAGGCCGCAATGTCGTTCGTGGGCGCGACCGGCTTCTCGCCCTCGCTCAACGTCGGGCGCATCACCATCACGCTCAAGCCCTTCAAGCAGCGCAAGCCCGCCGACCAGGTGGTGCGCGACCTGCGGCCCAAGCTCGCGAATGTGCTCGGCGCCAAGGTATTCGTGCAGAACGTGCCCGCGATCCGCATCGGCGGGCAGCTGACGAAGAGCCCCTACCAGTACGTGATGCGCAGCGCCAGCATGGACGAGCTCTATCACTGGGCGCCGATCATCGAGGACAAGCTGCGCTCGCTGCCCGGCCTCGTCGACGTGACGAGCGACCTGCAGATCACGCAGCCGCAGGTCACGGTGCAGATCGATCGCGAGAAGGCCTCCGCGCTCGGCATCTCCGCACAGTCGATCGAGATGGCGCTCAACGACGCCTACGGCTCGCGCCAGGTCTCGACCATCTACACGGCGACCAACCAATACTGGGTCATCCTGGAGGTCGCGCCGCGTTATCAGCGAGATCCGTCCGTCCTGCCGATGCTCTATGTGCGCGCCTCGACCGGTGCCCTCGTGCCGCTCAGCGCGGTGGCGCGCGTCGCGCACGGCGTGGGGCCACTGCAGGTCACGCATCTCGGACAGCTGACCTCGGTGACCTTCTCCTTCGATCTGCGCCCCGGCATTGCCCTCTCGCAGGCGATCGTGCAGGTGCAGGCGGGGATGGCCCAGCTGCAGGTGCCCGCCACGCTGACCGGGACGTTCTCCGGCACGGCGCAGGCGTTCCAGAGCTCGTTGCAGGGCATGGGCATTCTCCTGCTGCTCGCCATCGTCGTGATCTATCTCATCCTCGGCATCCTGTACGAAAGCTTCATCCATCCGATCACCATCCTGTCGGGCCTCGTGCCGGCGATGCTCGGCGCGATCCTGACGCTGCGCGCCTTCGACATCGAGCTCAATATGTATGCGTTCGTCGGCATGCTGATGCTCGTCGGTATCGTCAAGAAGAACGCCATCATGATGATCGATTTCGCCATCGAGGCGCAGCGCAGCGAAGGTATGCGCTCCGAGGATGCGATCTTCCGCGCCGGCCTGGTTCGCTTCCGACCGATCATGATGACCACCATGGCCGCGCTCATGGGTAGCCTGCCGATCGCGATCGGTTTCGGCGCCGGCGGCGCCGCGCGCATGCCGCTCGGCCTCGCGGTGGTCGGCGGTCTCGTGCTCTCGCAGGTGGTCACGCTCTACATCACCCCCGTCATCTACTTCTATCTCGACCGCCTGCAGGCGTGGCTGAAGCGCCCGCCGGCGGAACCCGCTGCGCATGCCGAGCAACCACGAAGCGCGTAACCTCGCCGTGTTCTGCGACTTCGAGAACGTCGCGCTCGGCGTGCGCGAGGCCCGCTATGCGCAGTTCGACATGGAAAAGGTGCTCGAGCGGCTGCTGCTCAAGGGCTCGATCGTGGTGAAGAAGGCGTACTGCGACTGGGAGCGCTACAAGGAGTTCAAGGCGACGATGCACGCGGCGTCCTTCGAGCTCATCGAAATTCCGCACGTGCGCCAGTCGGGCAAGAACTCAGCCGACATCCGCATGGTCGTGGACGCGCTCGACCTCTGCTACACGAAGTCGCACGTCGACACCTTCGTCATCGTCAGCGGCGATTCGGACTTCTCGCCGCTCGTCTCGAAGCTGCGAGAGAACGCGAAGACGGTGATCGGCGTGGGCGTGAAGAACTCGAGCTCGGACCTGCTGATCGCCAATTGCGACGAGTTCATCTACTACGACGACCTGGTGCGCGCCGAGGAGCAGAAGCGCCGCGCGGCGAAGAAACGACGCGACTCCGCGCCCGCCGGCGAGGACAAGAAGCAGGAAGCGTTCGAGCTCATGCTCGAGACGCTCAACGCGCTCGTCGCCGAGCGCGGCGAGGACGAGCGCGTCTGGGGCTCGATGGTCAAGCAGGCGCTCAAGCGCCGCAAGCCCGGCTTCAACGAGTCGTACTATGGCTTTCGCGCGTTCTCGGATTTGCTCGAGGAGGCAGCGGCGAAAGGGCTGGTGAAGCTCGACCCGGATGAGAAGTCGGGCGGCTACCTCATCCGCCCCGCATAAGCCGAGCCCGGCCGAAGTAGCGGCCGCCGCAGGCAAGGGCATTCGCGACGTTATTGCGCCGCGGCTGCGCGTGCTCTTCGTCGGCATCAATCCCGGCCTCTATACCGCCGCCGCGGGACACCACTTCGCGCGACCGGGCAACCGCTTCTGGCCCACGCTTCGCGCGGCGCGCTTCACCGACCGGCTGCTGCATCCGTCCGAGCAGCGCCTGCTGCTCGAGAACGGCTACGGCATCACCAACCTCGTCAATCGCGCCACCGCGACCGCGGAGGAGCTCGCCCCCGCCGAATTCATCGCAGGCCGCATGCGGCTCGCGGCGAAGGTGCGCCGTTTGCGCCCACAGGTCGTCGCATTCCTCGGGATGGGCGCCTATTGCCACGCCTTCGGGCTGCCGCGTGCGACGGTGGGAGAGCAGAGCAGCCGCTTCGAGGGCGCCCGCGTCTGGGTACTGCCCAACCCGAGCGGGCTCAACGCCAATTACCAGCTCCCCGCGCTCGTGCGCCTGTTCAAGGAGCTCAAGCGCGCAACCGATTGAGCTCGTGCCGCTCTAAGGCGATATGGCAACCAAACTGGACAAGGCGTTGCGCCGCGAAGTCGGCATCGACGGCGAAGCATACATGCTGACCCTCAGCCCCGAGGGACTGAAGCTTGTCCGGAAGGGCAAACGCAAAGGCCTGGAGCTCACCTGGAAGGCGCTGGTGAGTGGCGACGCCGCGCTCGCGAGCGCACTCAATGCCTCGCTCGCGCGCTAGCAGCCGCGATTTGCACGGCAACGCGCCCGACGACGCGCGTACCGCGCTGCTCATCATCGACATGATCAACGCCTTCGACTTCGAAGGCGCGGCAGCCATGCTGCCGCGCGCGCTTTCGGCCGCCCGCGCGATCCGCGCACTCAAGCGGCGTGCGGAGCAGGCGCGCGTGCCGACGGTCTACGTTAACGACAACTTCGGCCGCTGGCGCTCCGATTTCCGCACGCTCCTCGGCCATGTCACCCATGCCGGTTGCCCGGGCAAGCCGATTGCCGAGCTCCTCAGGCCCGCCGACGAGGATTACTTCGTGCTGAAGCCCAAGCAGTCGGGTTTCCAGTTCTCGGCGCTCGACATCCTTCTCGAGCACCTCGGCGCGCGCACGCTCGTTCTGACGGGCGTCGCGGGCAACTTCTGCGTGCTTTTCACCGCGCAGGATGCCTACATGCGCGACTATCGGCTGGTCGTGCCGCGCGACTGCGTGGCCTCGCTCATGCGCGGCGATGATCGCTACGCCCTTCAGCACCTCGCCAAAGTGACCAAGGCCGACGTGCGGCGCTCGGCGCAAATCGACTTTTCCCGGCTTTAGGGCTCGAGCTGCTTGTAGACAAGGTTCGCGAGACGCAGCAGCTCGTCCTTGCTGAGATCGGCCGAGGCGAGCGCATAGCCCGCGTCGCGGTCGATCCAGTAGAACACGCCGATATTGTTCTCGCGCGCATAGCGAAAGGCGGTCTCGCGGTTGCGCGCCGCTTCCGTGCGCACGTAGAGCGTGAGGCGGCGGCCGTTCTGCGACTGGTACATGAACTGCGCCACGGGCCCATTGTCGCCGGGCAGCAGGCGCCCGCCGATGAGCGACATGCCGGCGTCGTCGAGCTTCGGCGCGCGCAGCTTGACCCCGAGCCGCTTCGAGAGCCAGGCCACGAGATGCTGTTCGTCGTCGGCGCCGACCTCGACCGGGTGGCGCACCTCCGGTGAATAAGTGGCATGCGCAATCGCGGCGCGCCGCGCGATGACGGTGCTATCGGGGGCGCTCTGCGCGAGCGGACGGTCCGGCTTTAGCTGCCAGCCGCCCACCGCGCCGATTGCCGCACCAGCGACAAGCCACCCGGCCGCGACCGCGCGCCGCCGCCACGGCGCGCGACGCGACGCGACGAGCGCGAGGCGCTCGGGCACCGGCTCCGACAACATGGTGTCGTAGGCGGCACGCACCTCGAGTGCCAGGCGCCGGTAGGCCGCGATGCGCTCGGCTTCGTCGGGGCGAGCGGCGAGCCACGCCTCAACCGCTGCTCGGCGCTCCGCGGGAAGAAGGCCGTCCGCGTAGGCCTGCAGCTCGGCTTCGGTCACCGCGACGTCGCTCACTTCACGACCTTCAGCTTGGTGCTCGGCAGCTGGCCGAGCATCATGGCGCGCAGCTTCTCGCGCGCGCGCGAGAGCCGCGACATCACGGTGCCGATCGGGATGCCGAGCGTGCGCGCCACCTCGTCGTAGCTCATCTCCTCGAGCGTCACGAGCAAGAGCACGGCGCGCTGGTCGGCGGGCAGGCGCGCGATCGCGCGATCGAGATCGCGCACCATGAGCGCGTCGGATTGCGTGCCGCGCTGTGCGAGCTCCGGCATGTCGTCGCCGAGCGGATCGCTCGGGCGCTCGGCGCGCACCCGGTTGACGTGAACGTTATGCATCACGGTAAAGAGCCAGGCGCGCAGGTCGGTGCCTCGGCGGTAGAGGTGCAGCTTCGTCCACGCGCGCTCCATCGTGTCCTGCACCAGATCGTCCGCCCCGGAGCGCTCTCCGACGAGCGCGCGAGCGTAGCGACGCAGTCGTGGGATCAACTCCACCAGCCGCTTGGCTTCGTCCATTGGGGAACAGCCCTCCCGAGACGGCTATTCCACGCTATTTGGGCT
>Ga0075436_100000155_pt1 | contig 42540 bp, 34 predicted proteins | sample RhiMethybrSRZTD5_FD_75303 | JGI IMG/M metagenome (GOLD analysis project Ga0075436, IMG submission 75303) | Populus rhizosphere microbial communities from Tennessee, USA - Rhizosphere MetaG P. TD hybrid SRZTD5 | ecosystem: Host-associated > Plants > Roots > Rhizosphere > Soil | place: USA...
CCTTCGCGCAGCAGCGCCTGTGGTTCCTCGATCGTCTGGAGCCCGGCTCGGCCGCCTACAACCTGCCGGTGGCGCTTCGCCTGCGCGGCCGTTTGGACACCGCCGCGCTCGCCTCGGCTCTGGGAGAGATCGTCCGCCGGCACGAAGCGCTGCGCACGACGTTCCCGGAGACGCCGGACGGTCCGGTGCAGGAGATCGCTTCGGTGCCGGGGGATCTGTTCCTGCCCGTCGAGGATGTGGCGGCCTTGGGGAGCGCGGCCGAGGCGGTGGCGCTGCGGCGCATGGACGAGGAGGCGCGGCGGCCCTTCGACCTCCAGCGCGGCCCGGTGGTCCGTCCGCGCCTGCTGCGGATCGCGGCCGAGGACCACCTTCTCGTGGTGAGCCTTCACCACATCGCCGGCGACGCATGGTCCATGGGCATCCTGGTGCGCGAGCTGGCTGCCCTCTATCCGCATGCCGTGGGCGGTTCCCTTTCCCCGCTGCCGGTCCAGTACGCCGACTTCGCCGTCTGGCAGCGGAGCTGGCTCGCCGGCGACGCGCTGGCGGCGGAGCTGGCCTGGTGGCGCGCGGCGCTGTGCGGCCTCCCCGAGCGTCTCGACCTGCCGATCGACCATCCGCGGCGTGCGACCGAGCGGCGGCGCGGCGCCCGGCGGCCGGTGCAGCTCGATCGTACGCTGACGCGGGACGTGGAAAGGATCGCTCGCCGCGAAGGAGCGACGCCGTTCATGATGCTTCTCGCGGTCTTTCAGGCGCTCCTCGGCCGCTACGCCGGCCAGGAAGATCTGGCGGTGGGGAGCCCCGTCGCCGGCCGGAACCGCGTCGAGCTCGAAGGGCTGATCGGATTCTTCGTCAACACCCTGGTCCTGCGCGGCGACCTGTCGGGCGATCCCGACGTCCGCGAGCTGGTGAAACGAACGCGCTCCCGTGTGCTCGCCGCTCACGCGCATCAGCATCTGCCCTTCGAGAAGCTGGTGGAGGAGATCGCGCCGCAGCGCGAGCTGGGCGCGACCCCCCTCTTCGCGGCCATGCTCGCCTACCAGGGGCCGGTGGCGCAGCCTCCCGAGCTGCCCGGGCTCGACGCCGAGATCGTCCCCATCGACACCGGGACCGCCAAGCTCGACCTCCTCCTCGACCTCGGCGAGCAAGACGGCGCCTTCACCGGCTCGCTCGAATACGACACCGGCCTCTTCGAAGCGGCGACGATCGACCGCTTCCTCGGCCACTTTCGCACCCTGCTGGCCGCCGCGGCCGTCACGCCCGATCAGCGCGTGGCCGACCTGCCGCTCCTTTCCGAGGCCGAGCGCCGGCAGATGGTGGAGGAGTGGAACGCTCACGATCCGGAGCCGCTCCCCTGGACCCGCCTCCACGAGGGGTTCGAGCGCCAGGCGGCCCGCACCCCGGACGCCGTCGCGCTGATCTGGGGCCATGAGCGCATCACGTACAGCGACCTCGACACGCGGGCGAACCGTCTGGCCGCGCGCCTGCGGGAGCTGGGCGCCGGACCGGAAAGGGTCGTTGGGATCAGGCTTCCGCGCACCCCGGACATGGTGATCGCCATGCTCGCCGTGCTCAAGGCCGGCGCCGCCTACGTCCCGCTCGATCCGACGTACCCGGAGGAGCGCATCGCGTTCATGGTCGAGGATGCGGACGTGGGGCTGGTGGTGGAGGAGGGCGGCATCAAGAGCCCCTCACTCCCGGCCCCTCTCCCATCTCCCGCCCAGGCCACCGACCTCGCCTACCTGATCTACACCTCCGGCTCGACCGGCCGCCCGAAGGGGGTCGCCATCGAGCACGCGAGCGCGCTCCGCCTCGTCGCCTGGGCGCGCAGAGCGTATTCCGATGCGGAGCTGGCGGGCGTTCTGGCTTCGACCTCGATCAACTTCGACCTCTCCATCTTCGAGATCTTCGTCCCTCTCTCCTGGGGCGGCACCGTCATCCTTGCCGACGACGCCCTGGCCCTGGCGACGCTCCCGGCGGCGGGAGAGGTGACGCTCCTCAACACCGTGCCGTCGGCCATGGCCGGGCTGCTGGAGCTGGGCGCTCTTCCACCTCGGCTGCGGACGGTCAACCTGGCCGGCGAGCCGCTGCGTCGCGCCCTCGCCGACCGCGTCCACGCCGCCGGCGTCGAGCGGATATGGAATCTCTACGGTCCATCGGAAGACACGACCTACTCCACCGGGTCTCTCGTCGATCAGGACACGGCGGAGCCTTCCATCGGCAGGCCGGTGGCCGGCTCGCGGGCCTACGTCGTGGACCGCGGGATGCGCCTGCAGCCGGCCGGCGTCCCGGGCGAGCTCGTCCTCGGCGGCGGCGGGCTCGCCCGCGGCTACCTGCGGCGGCCGGACCTCACCGCAGAGCGCTTCGGGCCCGACCCGTTCGGAGGCACGCCGGGGTCCCGGCTCTACCGCACCGGCGACCTCGCCCGCCAACGACCGGACGGAACCGTCGAGTATCTCGGCCGCATCGACCGCCAGGTGAAAATCCGCGGCTTCCGCATCGAGCCCGGCGAGGTCGAGGCGGCGTTGCTGGCGCATCCGGAGGTTCGGGAAGCGGCGGTCGTTGCCAGGGATGGACAGCTTGTGGCCTTCGTAGTGGGGGGCCAGGGGGGTGAGGCCCTCCGCACCTGGCTGCGTGATCGCCTCCCGGCGCCCCTCGTCCCCGGCACGTTCGTCGCTCTGGACGCCCTGCCGCTCACTCCCAACGGCAAGGTCGATCGCGCGGCCCTGGCACAGATCGTTCCGATCCCGAGTGGCCCGACTGCGGACGCCGCCGAGGCGCCGCGCGGCTTCGCCGAGGAGACCCTGGCCGCTCTTTGGTCGGCGGTCCTGGAGAGGGAGGTCGCCGATCGTTCCGCGAGCTTCTTCGATCTCGGCGGCCACTCCCTTCTCGCCACCCGCGTGGTCTCCCGGGTGCGCGGCGCGTTCGGCGTGGAGATCCCGATACGCGCCGTGTTCGAGACGCCGACGATTGCCGGTCTGGCTGAGGTCATCGCCCGCGCCACGGGCAGCGGTGACGCAGCGCCCCCCCTGGTCCCCGCATCCGAGCGCCCGGCTCCGCTCTCTTTCGCCCAGCAGCGGCTTTGGTTCCTGGCCCAGCTCGATCCTTCGTCCGCGGTCTACAACCTGCCGCTGGCCGTGGATCTGCGCGGCGACCTCGATGTCCCGTGTTTGACGGCCGCGCTGCGGGAGATCGTGCGGCGCCATGAAGCCTTGCGCACCACGTTCCATGTCATCGGCGCCGAGCCGGTGCAGGTGGTGGGCGGGGCCGAAGGCGTTCTTCTGCCGGTCGTCGACCTCTCCGGTGCGCCCGGCGGCGAGGCCCGACGGCTGACCGCCGAGGACGCTGGCCGCCCGTTCGACCTGCAAAAGGGTTCGGTTTTCCGCTCGCTCCTCCTGCGCCTCGGACCCGCGGAGCACCGGCTCGTGGTCACCCTGCATCACATCGCCAGCGACGGGTGGTCGCTCGGCGTCTTCACCCGCGAGCTGGCTGGCTTGTACAAGGGGTTCGGCGAGGGCCGGCCGCCGGCCTTGCCGGAGCTGCCGGTGCAGTATTCCGACTTCGCCATCTGGCAGCGCCGCTGGCTCACCGGCGACGTTCTCGCGCGGGAGCTGGCCTTCTGGAAGGAGGAGCTGCGAGGATTGCCTCCCGGCCTCGACCTGCCCACCGACCGACCTCGCCCGCCGCTCCAGACCTTCCGCGGCGGCAGCCGGCCGTTCGTGCTCGACGCCGGCTCGGCGGCCGGGCTGCGCCGGCTCGCCCGCGCCGAAGGAGCGACGCTCTTCATGGCGCTCCTGGCGAGCTTTCAGAGCCTTCTCGCCCGCGTCTCGGGGCAGGACGACCTCGCGGTGGGCACTCCGGTGGCGGGCCGCACGCGCGCCGAGCTCGAGGGCTTGATCGGGTTCTTCGTCAACACCCTGGTGCTGCGCGTCTCTCTGGCGGACGATCCCGCCTTCCGTGAGCTCGTCGCCCGCACCCGCGAGCGCTGCCTCGCCGTTTCTGCCCACCAGGATCTCCCGTTCGAGCGCCTGGTGGAGGAGCTGAAGCCGGAGCGCAACCTGGCCCGGCCGCCGCTGTTCCAGGTTCTCCTCGTCTTCCAGAACACTCCGCGCGTGCCGCTCGACCTGCCCGGTCTCGACGTCCAGGCCCGTGCGGTCGAGACCGGCACCGCCAAGTTCGAGCTTCACCTCTCACTGGAAGAGTCCGCTGGTGGCCTGGCCGGCGCTCTGGAATACAACCGCGACCTCTTCGATGCGGCCACCGTCGATCGCCTGCTCGGCCACTATGCGACCATCCTGGGAGCCGCCGCCGATCCCGGCCTCCGCCTGTCTGACCTCCCCGTGCTCACTGCGCCCGAACGGCATCAGCTCGTCACCGAATGGAACGACGGCCAGGACGCGCCGTGCGACCGCACCCTGATCGATCTGTTCGCCGAGCAGGCTTCACTGCGGCCCGACGCGGTGGCCGTGTCCTCCGGCGCCGACTGCCTGACCTACGGCGAGCTCGACCAGCGGGCCGCGGCCCTCGCCCGCCTTCTGCGCGCCCTCGGAGCCGCCCCGGAAGAGCGGGTCGCCATCTACCTGGAGCGCTCGCCGGCGATGATCGTGGCTCTGATCGCCGTCCTCAAAACCGGCGCCGCCTATGTCCCCCTCGACCCCGAGCACCCTGCGGAGCGCCAGGCGCTGGTCCTCGGCGACGCCCGCCCCTGCGCCCTCGTCACCAACGCCGACCTCGCCGCACGCCTCACCGTGCCGGAGCAAATACCGATCCTGCTCTCCGGCGCGGAGCACGAGGGTGGCGGGCTCCCCTCTCCCGCTCGGGGAGGGGGGCTGGAGGCACGCGCGGGGGAGGGGCCGGGGGAGGGGGCGGCCTACATCATCTACACCTCCGGCTCCACCGGCCGGCCCAAGGGCGTCATGGTCACCCACGCAGCGGTCGTGCGCCTCCTCGCCTCCACCGCTCCCTGGTTCCGCTTCGGGCCGGACGACGTGTGGACGCTCTTCCACTCTTTCGCCTTCGATTTCTCGGTCTGGGAGATCTGGGGCGCCCTGGCCCATGGCGGCCGGCTGGTGATCGTCCCGCACCAGGTGAGCCGGTCTCCAGATGCCTTCTACGACCTGCTCGCGGACGAAGGCGTGACCGTGCTCAACCAGACGCCGTCCGCCTTCCGGCAGCTCATCCAGGCGGAGAGCGACCGGCCGGCGCCGCGCCCTTTGGCCCTGCGCGCCGTCGTCTTCGGCGGCGAGGCGCTCGACCCGGCGAGCCTCGCTCCATGGCTCGCCCGGTATGGTGACCAACAGCCGCGCCTGATCAACATGTACGGCATCACCGAGACCACGGTCCACGTCACCTTCCGGCCGATCAGTCTGGACGACTTGGCGCCGGTCGCTGGGAGCCCGTTGGGCCGGCCGATCCCGGACCTCCAGGTCCACCTCCTCGACCGCTGGCTCCAGCCGGCGCCGATCGGCGTCCCCGGCGAGATCTGCGTCGGCGGCCAGGGGCTCGCCCGCGGCTACTTCGGCCGTCCCGGCCTGACGGCCGAGCGCTTCCTGCCCGATCCCTTCGCCGAGCGGTCCGGCGCCCGCCTCTACCGGTCGGGCGACCTGGCGCGGCGCCGGCCCGACGGTGACGTCGAATACCTCGGGCGCATCGACTTCCAGGTGAAGATCCGCGGCTTCCGCATCGAGCTGGGGGAGATCGAGGCCGCCCTCGAGACCCATCCGGCCGTCCTTCGCGCCGCCGTGCTGGCTCGCGACGGCTTGTCCGGCGTGCCGGGAGACCGCCGCCTCGTCGCCTACGTCGTGCCGCGCAACGGCGCCCTCCCGCTCGACGAGCTGCGCGCCTCTCTGCGCCGGCGCCTCCCCGAGCACATGGTCCCCGCCGCGTTCGTCCTGCTGGACGTCCTGCCGCTCACCGCCAACGGCAAGCTCGACCGCCGCGCCCTCCCGGCGCCGGACGCCGCTCCGCGCGGACCGGTCGTGGCTCCGCGGACCGCCACGGAAGAGGCCATCGCCGCCGCCTGGCGCGACGTGCTCAGCCTGCCCGCGGTCGGCGTCGACGACAGCTTCTTCGACCTCGGCGGCCACTCCCTGCTCATCGTCCAGGTCCACCGCCGCCTCGCCGAACAGTTCCCGGACCTCGCCGTCGTCGATCTCTTCCGCTACCCGACGATCGCCGCCCTCGCCCAGTTCCTCGCCAAGGAGAGAGTCGACCAGGTCTCCCTCGCCGAGAGCCGCGAGCGCGCCGATTCCCGCAGCGAACGCGCCCGCCAGCAGCGCGAGCGGCGCCGCAAGACCCAGAAACCCTGAGCTTCGGATACTCTATCGGGCCATGAAGTCCGACATCGAAATCGCGCAGGAGGCGAAGCTCGAGCGCATCGCGGCGGTTGCGCTCTCCAAGTTGGGAATCCCCGAGGAGCACCTCGAGCCGTACGGCCACTACAAGGCGAAAGTCTCGCTCGGCTACATCGGCGGGTTGGAGGAGCGTCAGGACGGCAAGCTGATCCTGGTGACGGCAATGACGCCGACGCCGGCAGGCGAGGGCAAGACCACGACGACCGTGGGCCTCGGGGATGCCCTCAACCACATCGGCAAGAAGGCGATGATCTGCCTGCGCGAGCCGTCGCTCGGGCCGGTGTTCGGCATGAAGGGCGGCGCCGCCGGAGGAGGCTTCGCGCAGGTCGTGCCCATGGAGGACATCAACCTCCACTTCACCGGCGACTTCAACGCCATCGCGCTCGCCAACAACCTCCTGGCCGCGATGCTCGACAACCACATCCACTTCGGCGACGACCTCGGCGTCGACGCCCGGCGGATCACCTGGCGGCGGGTCATCGACATGAACGACCGCGCGCTGCGCGAGACCGTGGTCAGCCTGGGCGGCGTCGCCAACGGCTTTCCGCGCCAGGACGGCTTCGACATCGTGCCGGCGTCCGAGGTGATGGCCATCCTCTGTCTCGCGACCTCGCTCGCCGATCTCAAGCAGCGCCTGGGCAACATCATCGTCGCCTCGACGCGCGACCGCAAACCGATCCATGCCCGCGACCTCGAAGCGCAAGGCGCCATGGCCGTCCTGCTCAAGGACGCGATCAAGCCCAACCTGGTGCAGACGCTGGAGAACAATCCCGCCTTCCTGCACGGCGGTCCGTTCGCCAACATCGCGCACGGCTGCAACTCGGTGATCGCCACGCGCGCCGCCCTGAAGCTCGCCGACTACGTGGTCACCGAGGCCGGATTCGGCGCCGACCTGGGCGGCGAGAAATTCGTCGACATCAAGTGCCGCAAGGCCGGGCTGCGGCCCGCGGCGGCAGTCGTCGTCGCCACCGTCCGCGCCCTCAAGTACCACGGCGGCGCCGAGCTCAAGACCATCTCCCGGCCGGACCCGGCAGCGGTCGAGAAGGGTCTCGCGAACCTGGAGCGCCATGTCGAGAACGTCAGCCGCCACTATGGGATCCCGTGCGTCGTGGCGGTCAACCGCTTCGATTCCGACACCGCCGAGGAGCATGCGCTGATCGCGTCGCGGATGGCGGACCTCGGCGTGCCCGCCGTGCTGGCGTCACATTGGGCCGAGGGGGGCAAGGGAGCGGTCGACCTGGCGCACGCGGTCGTCGAGCTCTGCGAGCGGCCGTCGAGTCTCCAATTCGTCTACGAAGACGACGATACCTTGTGGACGAAGATCAACAAGGTCGCGAAGAAGATCTATCGTGCCTCCGAGGTCATCGGGGACCAGAAGATCCACGAGCAGATCGACCGGCTGCAGGCCGGCGGCTACGGCCGCTTCCCGGTCTGCGTGGCCAAGACCCAGTACTCCTTCTCGACGGACAACCATCTGCGCGGCGCGCCCGTGGACCATCCCATCCACGTGCGCGAGGTGCGCCTCTCCGCCGGCGCCGAGTTCGTGGTGATGATCTGCGGCGACATCATGACCATGCCGGGCCTCCCCAAGGTCCCTTCGGCGCGGCTCATCGACATCGACGACCACGGCAAGGTGGTCGGCCTGTTCTGACCGAGCTTGCGGCCGGATCCCTCAGAGCTGGGCCGGCGCGGGGTACCGGAACAGGATCGCCGCGAAGAGGACGGCGGCGAGGAGCAGGGTCAGGATGACAATCCACTTCTCCGCGGGCTCCGGGTTGGCGCGAGGCCCGGTCCGGCCACCGCCGAAGAGCAGACGATAGTGGGCGAGGAGGGCGAAGATGTAACCGGCGAGCATGAGCACGGCGGCCGAGCAGGCGGCGCGCGGCAGCTCGGTCAGCAGGCCGGGCCGGTTCGTGCAGGCGATCAGTGGTAAGAGAACGAGTCCGAGAGAGACCAGCGTGGCGCAAATCAGGAGGCGATCGGCCCAAGGGACCGATTGGACCTCCTTCTGGTCATGCAGATAGAGCTCGCGCTGAATACGGAAGACGAGCATGGTGCTACCGAAAGCGGCGATAATGCTGGCGACCGTGGCGAGCACTCCGACATCGGCCATCGAGGCACCTCCGCTCAAGTGGGAACAATTTAGGATGATTCTAGGTCTCCTCATGCTCCGCGTCAAACCGCGCCCTTTGCGGCTATGCTCTCCGGCATGATCGGTTCCGCCTTGCGCCCCACGTCGGTGTTGTTCTGCCTCTCCCTCTACCTTCTCCCCGCCGCCGGCGGGGCCGAAGAAATCCAGGGCTATGGCCCCTGGACGTTCGGCATGACGCCGGCAGAGGTCCAGGCGGTAGGCCAGTACGGCCCCTACTCGAAGGTCCCATCGACCGGCGGCCTCGAGACGATGAACGGGGACTTCGGCGGCCAGAAGACGCCGATCTCGTTCGTCTTCCGTCCGGCCGGGCTCTATCAGATCCAGATCTGGCTCTATACGGGTCCGAGCTTCGATGAGGCTGTGGCCGCGCTGCATCGCGCCTACCTCGACCTCGGCCGTACCTTCGGCCCTCTCGGCTCCACGGGCGGTGCGCTCGCCGCGGACCTCGACCCCAAACAGCTCGCCGGCAAGATCGGCCCGGAGTTCGCCGACCCCAAGGAATCGCTCCTCCCGCGCCTGCGGGCCGGCGGCACCGTGCAAGTGAGCACCATCACCTTTCGCATCGCCCCGGCCGCCCTGCCGACCGCGGCGCGGGACGTCCATGCGGATCTGATCCGGAGCCCCGAGCTCGGGTCGTACTACGTCTTCCTCTACTACCGCGCGCCGCTGCTCGGCAAGTGAGCGGCGCGGACCCAAGGAGGCGCTGGATCGGCCGTTGGCTGCTCGGCGTGGGAATCCTCCATACGTTGCTCGGGCTCGGGGTAGAGTTGCGCCCGAATCCGTGACAGCCGCACCCGTGCCGGCTGTACAGGCCAGAAACCGCGATGCTCAAGTGGTTCAAGCGAAAGCCTGCGCCTTTCCCCTCGGTCGACCCGCGGGAGAGCCTGTTTGGCGACATGCCCCTGGAGGAGTGGCTCGCGGTGCGCAGCGACGGAGAGGGATGGGATCTGTTCGCCGAGGTGAAGGAGCACCTCGACGCCGGGGAGGAGACGCTGGCCCTGGAAACGCTGAAGAGGATCGTCCTTCACCCGGCACTGGAATCCAGGGACTATCTGCAAGCCTGGCACGTGTTGCGCGGGCTCGGCGTCAAGCCCCACCCCACGCGGGCCAGGACGCTCCACAGCGTGGTCGTGGAGGTCGGGCTGGACGAGGGTCTGGACATCCTGGCCGTCCACGCGGACAAGTCGGCTCTTTACTACAACTTCAGCGGCGCCGGAGTGACCTGGGGCAGGCCCGACGCCTCGCTCGACCACGAGATCGACGTCTTGCTCGCCGCGAGCATCGCGGTGCTCGCCGAGATCGGCCGCTGGGACCGGGAACGCCCACCGGCTCCTGCGGCGGGACGGGCGCGGATCAACCTGCTGACCCCCAGCGGCCTCCACTTCGGGGAGGGGAATTTCGCCGTCCTCGCCGCCCACACGCTGACCGGACCGGTGCTCAAGGCCGCGTCGACTCTCGTCAAAGCGATGCTCGAGAGAACCGGCAAGAGCGTCTCCTGAGCTGTCCGTGGCCTTCGTGCTAGATTTCAGATCCATGAGCGCAAATTTGGATGCTGGTCGTGAATTCCTGCGCCACACGGTGGCCACGCTGGCCTACCGTGGCGGCAAGACGCTGCGCGACGCTCCCGCGAGCTTCGCCACCTTCCGGGCCGGCACGTCGAGCCGGACGCCCGTCGAGATCGTTGCCCATCTCGGCGACCTGCTCGCCTGGGCGGCCTCCCTTGCCGAGGGAAAGCACGAGTGGAAGAACGCGCCGCCGGGGGAGTGGGACGCCGAGGTCGACCGGTTCTTCGCGCGTCTGCGGCGGTTCGACGACATCCTGGCCAGCGAGCTGCCCCTCGGCGGCCCCATCGAGAGACTGTTCCAGGGACCGGTGGCCGACGCGCTCACCCACGTCGGGCAGCTCGCGATGCTGCGCCGCCTCGCCGGCGTGCCGATCAAGGGCGAAAACTACTTCAAGGCCGAGATCCAGGCCGGCCGGGTGGGGCCGGAGCAGCCGCCTCCTCCGTTCGAGTTCGATTGAGGAGAATTCTGCCTCCTGAGGCCTGAGAGGACTTGGCCGCCCGGGCCATCCCCATGACCGCCAGGGCCAGCAGCGCGATGCACCCCGCCAGGATCTCCGGCCACGCCGTGACCTCCAGCACCACCCGATGCCGTCCTTCCGGCACGGCGACCCCCAGCAGGTTGAGGTTGACCGGCAGTGTGGCCAGGCGCCGCCCTTCCGTCCGCGCGGTGAAGAGCGGCTGCCAGGCGCGGCGCACCACGGCGACGCCCCCCTGACCCTCGACGTCGATCTCGATGCGATCCGGCGCCGCCGCCAGGAGCCGGACCTTGCCTGCCGGATCATGGAGGGAGGGGACCGGGCCAACGGCGGCGACGGTCGCGACGGGATCGGGGTTGGCGGTGACGATCCGCGCGGCTTCGAGCGGGCTCGCTGCGCGGATGAGCCGCCGCGGCCACCAGACCGGCGGCGCCGGATCGGCGACCTCGTAGAGCCGTGTCGTCACGCCGTAGCGCTCCGCCGTGTCGAGGAGACGGAGGCCGGAAATTCCCGGCTCTTCGAAGAGCACCACGTCCCGCAGGCCCACGGAGCGGAACCAGCGCGTCCTCCCTTCCCAGCCCAGGGCGGCGAGGCCGTCGAGCATCGGCTTGAAGAGGAGGGTGTGCATCCCCTCGAGATCGGGGGCGAGCGGGTAGGTGAGGCCGTGCAACACGCCCGGCGCCGCGCCCAGGTCCTCGGCCTTCAGGCGTTCGAGGACGGTGCGCGGACCGTCCGGCAACCGGTACGGCGGATCGGGTCCCCAGGGCGGCACGGCGAGCGTTTCGTCCAGCACCGCCGTGCCCGCTCCCAGCCGGCGCGCCCAGAGCGCCGGCCGGCGGTACGGCGCGGTCGCGTCCGTGGTCGCCAGCGGGTGGAGCTGGAGCAGCGTCGCGAGCTCCAGGCCGGCGAGGAGCGCCGCCTGCCGGTGCCGGGGCACGCGGTCGCGAGTGGCCAGCCAGGCGAGGAGAAGCGCCGCTCCGGCTATGACGAAGGCGAGGCGCCAGGACGCGGTCTGCGTGCCGAGGAGCGCCAGGGCGGCGGCTCGGCGGTCAGGCGGCGCAGTGGCGAGCCCCTGCTCGACGCCGGCCAGCAGGAGCGGACCGGCGACGGCCACCGCGACGGCGAGGGCTGCGAACAGGCTGCCGGCGATCGCGGCCCCTCTGCGCCAGGAGCCGAGCCCTTCGGTCAGCGCCCGTTCGAGCCCCCAGCCGGCGAGGAGAGGGAGGGCGAAGGCCAGCCAGAAAAGAAACTTCTCCGGGAAGCGGAACAGGCCGAAGCCGGCGGCGACCAGGAGATCCCCGCGAGCGCCGGCGGCCAGGGCGAGGAGCGGACCGGTCGCCGCGAGGAGCGCCCAGCCAGGGCGCCGGCGCGCAGCGGCGGCCGCCAGCCAGAGAGCGATGATGCCGGCGTACAGGCTGAAGAAGAGCGGCACCTCCGGCAGCACCGACACGTTCCAGATCCCGTACCGGCCGAGATAGGCGGGCCAACCGAAGGGGAAGGGGAGGACGAGCTCCAGGAGGCGCAGCGGGTGCAGCGTGTAGTGGACCGCCTGATCCGCGCTCACCCCCAGCCCGCCGCGGACCGTGAACGGCAGCACCCGCAGTGTCGCCACCACCTGCGGCAGCGCGACGACGAGGCCCAGGGCGCCGACAGCCCCGGCGGTGACCGCGCCGCGCCGCCAGCCGTGGCGAGAGACGGCGGCAAAGAGGAGCGGAACGAGACCCAGGGCCGCCGTCACCGGCTCGCCGCCGAGGAGCGCGAAGCCGCACGCCACTCCTCCCAGGGCGATGCCGCGCCGTCCGCCGCGCATCGCGCCCAGGACCACAAAGGGCCACCAGGCCGCTACGGTCAGCGTGTTGTAGAAGGTCAGAGCCGAGAGCATCCAGCCCGAGCCGGCGTACGCGATCCCGGCCAGCAGCGCCGCAGCGCGCCCCTGCCCGAGCCCGCGGGCCAGGGCGGCCATGCTGAAGAGAGCGAGGAGCCAATGCAGAGCGTAGTGGAGGTTGAACGCGCTCCAGAACGGCAATGCCAGATAGAGCAGGTTGTCGGGATAGAACGCCAGGGCGTTGGGATTCCCCCGGAACGGCTGGCCGAGCCCCCAGGTGGGATTGAACGCCGGTATCCGCCCCGCCTGCAGCTCCGCCGCGCCGAAGGCCTTGAGCGGCAGGTGGGTGAGAAAGACGTCGCGCAGGTAGAACGTGCGCCGTCCGAGAGCGGTGGGCACGCAGATCCACGCCCACACCACGAGCGCCGCCGCCAGGACAGCCAGGAGCGGACGATCCGTCGCTTTCACGCCAGGGAGTCTATCCGCCGCGGTGGAACTCAAAACCTCCATCCCCCATCTAAGCCAGACAAGGGAGCGCTCCCGATCAAGCCTCGAAGCTCCAAGGGCTTGGAGGCAGACGATCAACGATCTGGACCTGGAGGTGGACCATGTTCGAGCACTCTCTGATTTCCCTGGACAAGAAGCGGCCCGCCCGCCGGCGCTGGCTGTCGCTGCCGATTGCAGTCGGCCTGCACCTCGCCGCCCTCGCCACGTTCACGCTCGCGAGCTACTGGCACGTGGAGCACGTCGCCGATCCGCCCGAGTCGGGCGTCATTTGGATCGAGCCCTCGCCGCCCGCTTTGCCCGCAGCGATGATCAAGAAGGGCGGCGCCACGCCCGAACAGGCGCCGAAGGCGCCGAGCCAGACGCCGCATACGGAGATCGCTCAGCCACCACGACTGCCGGACAAGCTGCCGACTTTGGATACTTCGTCGACCGGCGTCCCTCTGGCCGACGTCCCGCTGGGTCCGGGAGCTCCCGAAGGTGATCCGAACGGCGACCCCCACGGCGATCCTCGGGGCGTCCCCGGCGCGCCGTTCGACAGCAAGGGCCCCGGCGGCGGCACCGGCGACAAGGCGCCCAGGTTCGACGAGGCCATCCACATGACCGCCGCCGTGATCCGGCCCGTGCTGCTGGACGGACCGCAGCCGCGCTACACCGAGACCGCGCGCCGCGCCGGCGTCCAGGGGACGGTCGTCGTGGAAGCCATCATCGACGAGCAGGGCCGCGTCACCAACGCGAGCATCCTCAAGGCCCTGCCCATGGGGCTCGATCAGGCGGCCGTCGAGGCGGTCAAGTCCTGGCGCTTCAAGCCCGCCACTCTCGCCGGCCGGGCGGTCAAGGTCTTCTACACCCTGACCGTCCACTTCTCCCTTCAGCGGTGATGCCACACAGACGGTCCGCAGCGGGCAGCGGACCGTCTGGCGCAGGTCCTACTTCCCGGCCAACGCATCCTGGAGCGGCTTGCCCGCCAGATAGAACTGCGCGTGCTGGATGTCGGGGAACTGGAGCACGGTCTCCGTGAGCTGGGCGAGGGCGCGCTGGCCGTCGCAGGGGCCGTCGAGCTCCAGATAGCCGTTCAGGCGCACCACGGCCTCGGCGCCGCGGCGCTCGATCTTCTCGATGCTGAGCGGCGAGGCGTGCAGGGCGTTGTAGTAGCCGGTGCGCGTGTCGTAGGGATCCCGGGCCAGCGAAAAGAGACCCTCGAGGGCGCCCTCCAGGGCGGGCGTGGCGAGCGGCAGGTCCACCTCCACCGGCACGGCCTTGTCGTGACAGGCCACCTCGCGGCCTCCGACTTCGCCGCCTTTGGGATCGATGAGGAAGACGCGGACGCGCTCCGTCCGCGTCGTGGCCTTGAGGTCCTCGGCGGCCGGTGTGGAGCCCTGGCTGCAACAGGCGACTCCAGCCAGCAACGTGATGAGGATCATCCAGCGGACCGGATGGATGACGGCGCGGTCAGGCACGCTCCAGCGTCTCGAAGGTGTACGGGTAGGGGTCCTCGTCGCTCGCGTCATGCTGCTCCTGCTCCACGATGCGCCAGTCCTTGGCGTCGAGCTCGGGAAAGAAGGCGTCGCCCGGAAATGCCGCGTCGATCCGCGTCAGGTAGATGCGGTCGGTGACGGGCAGCGCTTCCTGGAAGATCTCGCCGCCGCCCGCGATGAACACTTCGTCGTCGCCCGCGCCATTCTCGACGGCGACTTGCAAGGCCTCGGCCAGCGAGTGGGCGACCTGCACGCCGCCGGCGGCGCCCTGGGGGCGCCAACCTTCCTGCCGCGTGATCACGACCGTCCGCCTGCCGGGGAGCGGGCCGCCGCGGATCGAGTCGTACGTCTTCCGCCCCATCACCATCGTATGTCCCATCGTCAGCTTCTTGAAGCGCCGGAGATCGCCGGGCAGCCTTCCCCAGGGCAGCTCGTTGTCGAGCCCGATCACCCGGTTGGAGCCCATGGCGGCAATGATCGATTTCCTCATCAGTCGTCCTCAGACGGCGATCGGCGCCTTGATGGCGGGATGGGGATCGTAGCCGGCGATCCGCACGTCGTCATAGGTGACGTCGAAGAGCGAGGAGACCTCGGGATTCAGCTCCAGGCTGGGGAGCGGCCGCGGCTCGCGCTCGAGCTGCAGGCGCGCCTGCTCCAGGTGATTGAGATAGAGGTGGGCATCGCCGAGGGTATGGATGAATTCGCCGGCGCGCAGGCCGGTCGTGCGGGCGACCAACTCCGTCAGCAGGGCGTAGGAGGCGATGTTGAACGGCACGCCGAGGAAGACGTCAGCACTGCGCTGGTAGAGCTGGCAGGAGAGGCGGCCGTTCGCCACCCAGAACTGGAAGAGGGCGTGGCAGGGCGGGAGCTTCATCCGGTCGAGATCGGCGACGTTCCAGGCGCTCACCACCAGACGGCGGGAGTCGGGGTTGGTCCGGATCTGGTCGACGACGCGGGCGATCTGGTCCACGCTGCCGCCGTCCGGGGCCGGCCAGGAGCGCCACTGCCGGCCGTAGATCGGCCCCAGCTCGCCGTCGGGGTCCGCCCACTCGTCCCAGATGGTGACGCCGTGCTCGTGCAGGGCACCGACGTTGGTGCTGCCCGACAGGAACCAGAGCAGCTCGTGGACGATCGACCGCGTGTGCAGCTTTTTGGTGGTGAGGAGCGGGAAGCCGGCGCTCAAGTCGAAGCGCATCTGGTAGCCGAAAACGCTCAGCGTGCCGGTGCCCGTGCGGTCGCCCTTCTCGACCCCATGCTCCAGGATGTGCCGGAGGAGGTCGAGATATTGCCTCATGCACGGCGACTCTAACATGGCTATGATGGTCCGGACCGGGCCCGCGAGCCCCGACGAAGGAGACTGGAGATGAAGAATCTGGGCTGTCTGATCGCAGTGGGCGTCGTCCTCCTGATCCTCGTGCTCTGGGGAGTCGGCATCTACAACGGGCTGGTCGGGGACCGGGAGGCGGTGGACTCGCAGTGGTCGCAGGTGGAGAACGTCTACCAGCGGCGGGCGGACCTCATCCCGAACCTGGTCAACACGGTCAAGGGCGCCGCCAACTTCGAGCAGTCGACGCTCACTCAGGTGGTCGAGGCGCGCAGCCGCGTCGGCCAGGTGACGACCCAGGCCACGGGAGCGATCCTCAACGATCCGCAGAAGTTCGCGCAGTTCCAGCAGGCCCAGGACCAGCTTTCCTCGGCCCTCTCCCGCCTGCTGGTGGTCGTGGAGCGCTACCCGGAGCTCAAGGCTGTGCAGGGCTTCCAGGACCTCATGACGGAGCTCGAAGGGACCGAGAACCGGATCGCCGTGGAGCGCCGCCGCTTCAACGAGGTGGCCCAAGTCTACAACACGCGCATCAAGAGCTTCCCAGCGGTGCTCGTCGCCTCCGCTCTGGGCTTCCAGCCGCGCCCCTACTTCAAGTCCCAGCCGGGGTCGGAGGCGCCGCCGAAAGTGGACTTCGGGGGGACTCCCGCTCCAGCGACACCGCGCTAGTCTCATTCGTATACGCTTTGCAGGAGATGTGCGTCCACAGGAATCCCTTCGTCCTTGCCGTCCTTGCCGTCCTTGCCGTCCCGCTGGCCGGCTGCATGCGGGCCGAGGCCCGCGCCGCGGGAAGGCCGGCAGCGCCGGACCTCCGGGTGCGCCGCGGGGACCTGCGCACCCGCCTGCTGCTCACCGGCGAGCTGGCCGCCGCCGAAGCCGTGGCGCTGACGGTGCCCCGGACGCCCACCTGGCAGCTCCAGATCCGCTGGCTGGAGCAGGACGGTACGCCGGTCAAGAAGGGGCAGAAGGTGGTGGAGCTCGACAACTCCTCGTTCACCACCGAGCTGGAGGAGAAGAAGCTGTCGGCCTCGGAGGCGGAGAAGGAGCTGGCGCGCACGGAGGCGGAGGCGCGCACCGCCGCGGCGGAGAAACGGTTCACCGTGCAGCAAAAGCGCACCGACCTCGAGAAGGCCCGCATCGCGGCTGCCCTGCCCGCCGACCTGCTCGCCGGGCACGAGTACCAGGAACGCCATCTCGCCGTGCGCCGCGCCGAGGTGGAGCTGGCCAAGGCGGAGGACGACCTGGCGACACATGTCGATGCGAGCGCCGCGGACCTCGCGGTGCGCCGCGTCGCCCTGGAGAAGTCGCGCCGCCAGATCCGCGAGGCCCAGCAGGCGATCGAGGAGCTGACCCTGCGCGCGCCGCGTGACGGCATCCTGCTGCTCGCGGAGCATCCCTGGGAAGGGCGCAAGCTGCAGGAGGGCGATGCGGTCTGGGTCGGCCTGGCGGTGGCCAGCCTGCCCGACCTGTCGTCCCTGGTCGTCGATGCCGCCCTGTCGGACGTGGACGACGGCCGCGTCACGCCGGGTATGGAGGCGCTCTGCACCCTCGACGTCTATCCCGGCGAGACGTTTCACGGCCGGGTCGCCGATGTCGCCGCGGTGGCCCGGGAGGCGCCGCGCCGGCCGCTCCTGCGTTCGTTCCCGGTGCGCATCCGCCTCGACCGCGTCGATCCGCGCCGGATGCGCCCCGGCATGTCGGTGCGGGTCGAGGTGATGGGGCGGGAGGTGCGCAACGCCCTCCTGGCTCCCCGCGCCGGCCTCGATCTTGGCGTGCAGCCGCCGCGCGCCCGGCTCGCCGGTGGCCGCACCGCCGAGATCCGCCTCGGTCCCTGCAGCGCCGGCGAGTGCGTGGTCGAGCAGGGGTTGCGGGAAGGGGAGCGGCTGCGATGAGGTCGCGCGGGCTCCTCCTCGTCGCCGTCCTCGTCGCGGCCCTCGGCGGTCTGTGGGCGTTCACGGGTCGCGCGCCCGCCGCGTCCGAGGACGAGTGGGCCGAGGTCCACCGCGAGGACCTGGTGACGGGCGTCGAGGTGGCCGGAACGCTGAGCGCGGTGGACTCCGCCGTCCTCGGTCCGCCGCAGATCGCCGACATGTGGAACTACAAGATCTCGTTCCTCGCTCCTGAGGGGACCGAGGCGCGCCGGGGGCAGCCCGTGCTGGGATTCGACACCTCGGAGCTGGCCGGGAAGCTCCAGGAGAAGCTGGCGGAGCGCGATGCGGCGGAGAAGGAGCTCGAGAAGCGGCTCACCAATCAGGAGAAGAGCCGCGGCGAGGACGAGATGCACCTGGCCGAGGCGAGGGCCAGGCAGCGCAAGGCCGCGCTCAAGGTGGACGTGCCTCCCGAGCTGGTCGCCGCCAAAGAGCTCGCGCAGTCGCGCGCCGATCTCGATCTCGCCAACCGGGAGATCGCCTACCTGGAGAGCCGGCTCAAGCTCCAGCAGAGCCAGGCGATGGCCGAGACCGGAGCGTTGCGCGACCAGCGCGACCGCGCCGCCGCCCGTGTTCGGGAGACCGAGGAGGCGATCCGAATCATGACCGTGGCCGCCCCGCGGGCCGGTACCGTCATCTACGCTTCCGATCCGCGGCGAGACAAGGACAAGAAAAAGGTGGGCGACTCCTGCTGGCGCGGCGAGCGGGTGGTCGAGATCCCCGACCTGCGCTCGCTGCAGGCCGACGGACAGGTGGACGAGGCGGACGCCGGCCGGATCGCGGTCGGGCAGCGCGTGACGCTGCGCCTCGACGCCCATCCCGACGTGATCTACAGCGGCACCGTGCGCAGCCTCCGCGGCACGGTCCAGGCTCGCGGCCAGAACGATCCGGTCAAGGTGGTCGGCGTGGTGATCGCGCTCACCCGCACCGATCCGCAGCGCATGCGGCCGGGGATGCGCTTTTCGGGCACGGTGGAGATCGAGCGCGCGAGCCGGATCCTGGTGGCGCCCGCCGCGGCGGTCTTCAACCATCCGGACGGCGCGGTCGTCTACCGCCGGACGCGCTGGGGTTTCACCGCCGTCCAGCCGGTCCTGGGACGGCGGAATGCCCGCTGGGTGGAGATCCGCTCGGGGCTGTCCGCCGGTGACCAGGTGGCGCGCCGGGACCTCGCTTCGGCGGCGGCGGCGCGATGAGCGAGCTCCCGCGACGGCACCGCGGTCTGCTCTTCGGCCTGCCGGGAGCTCTGATGGCAATCATCGCCATCGGCTCGTTCCTGCCGCGGCCCGGCGGGCTCAATCCAGGCGGGGGGACCGAGGTGCCGGTCTTTACGGTGGCGCGTGGCCGGTTCGAGCGCCGCGTGCCGGCGCAGGGCAACCTGCGGGCCGTCCATGCGACTCCCATCGCGGTACCGCTCGGTGCGCCGGTGCCCTACCGCATCGGATGGCTGGCTCTGGACGGCGCTCGGGTCAAGGCCGGCGACGTGGTGGTCCGTTTCGACAACAGCGATCTCGTCAAGCAGCTCAACGACGCACGGGACGACGCGACGAGCGCCGGGTGGAAGATCCGCAAGCAGGAGGTCGAGGGCCAGGGCGAGCTCTCCAAGCTCGACCGCACGGCGGGCCTGGCGCGGGACGAGCTGGAGAGCGCCGGCCGCTTCCAGAAGAAGGATGCCTTGATCTTCTCCCGCAGCGAGATCATCGAATCGGAGATCGACCGCGAGCTGGCGAAGGAGAAAGAGGCGAACGCCCGGAAGGCCGAACGCACGCAGAAGCGGCTGGGCGGCACCGAGCTCGACCTCCTCGCCATCGAACGGCGCAAGGCGGCCCTCAAGATGGGCATCGCCCAGAAAGCGCTCAGCTCCCTGGAGGTCCGGGCGCCCCACGACGGCGTCCTGGTGCTCAAGCGCGACTTCCGCGGCGATCCCATCCGGGCCGGCGACTCGGTGTGGAGCGGCCAGCCGCTGGCCGACATCCCGGAGCTCGCGGAGATGGAGGCCGAGGTCTTCGTCCTCGAAGCGGACGCCGGAGGTCTCGCTCCGGGCAAGCGGGCCGCGGTCACCCTCGAGTCGCAGCCCGGGGTGGCCTATCCGGCTGTGATCCGCCGAGTCGATTCGCTGGCCAAGCCGCGGCTGCGCGGCTCGCCGGTGCAGTATTTTGCCCTCGCTCTGAAGCTGGCACGCACTGACCCGCAAGTGATGAAGCCGGGGCAGCGCGTGCGTGCGGTCCTCCTCCTCGACGACCGTCCGGACGCGTTGACCGTGCCGCGCCAGGCGGTCTTCGAGCGCGAGGGGAAGATGATCGTCTACCGGCGGGAGCAGAGGCAGCGGAGGGAGGGGACCGGCTTCGAGCCCGTGGCGGTCACTCTCGGCCCCTCCAGCGCCGGGCGGGTGGTCGTGGAGACGGGGATCCGGCCGGGCGACGTGCTGGCGCTGGGCGATCCCACCCGGACGCGAACGGAGCCAGGCGCACAGTCCAAGGACAAGACGCCGGCCGCGGCCGGTCCGCTGGCGAGCGCAGCGGGGAGCGGCCGGCCGTGATCGCACCGCCCGAGGCCTTGCGCTCCGCGCTGGGCAACCTGGCGGCGCACAAGCTGCGCTCCGCCCTGACCATGCTGGGCATCATCTTCGGCGTCGGCGCGGTGATCGCCATGCTCTCGATCGGCGCCGGCGCGGAGCGGCAGGCCCTGGGCATGATCGAGCGCCTCGGCCTGCGCAATGTCCTGGTGCGCTCCAAGGAGATCAAGGACGACGAGCTCAAGGAGATCCGCCGCAAATCGCTCGGCGTCTCCAGCCGCGACGCCACCGCCATCGCCGAGGCGGTGCCCGGAGTCGAGGTGGTGGCGCCGCGGATCAGGATCGATCCCTACAAGGTCCTCTCCGCCGCCGGCAAGACGACGGCCGCCGTCTACGGCGTCGGCGCGGGGCACGCCGCTCTCGCCCATCTGGTCCTCCAGGAGGGCCGCTTCCTCGATCCGCTCGACGAAAGGACGCATGCCCAGGTCTGCGTCATCGGTCCGGGAGCACGGCGCGACCTGTTCGGCTACGGGCCAGCCCTCGGCCAGGTGCTCAAGGTCAACGACGTCTGGCTGGAGGTGATCGGCGTCCTCGCCGCGAGCGGCGACGGGGCGAGCTTCCAGGGCGTCCAGGTGGGCTCGGTGGCCGGCGAGATCTACGTTCCGGTGACCACCGCCGAGCGCAAATTCGATCATCCGCCCCTGGCTTCGCCGCTCGACGAGATCGTGGTGCGCCTGCGGGCGGGGACGAGCGCGGCGCAGACCGCGTCGCTCATCTCGGACCTCCTCGCGCGCCTCCACGGCGGCGCCGCCGACTACGATCTGGTGGTCCCCGAGGCGCTCCTCGAGCAGAGCCGCCGCACGCAGCGGCTGTTCAACGTCGTCATGGGCTGCATCGCCGGCATCTCGCTTCTGGTGGGCGGGATCGGCATCATGAACATCATGCTCGCCACCGTCCTCGAGCGCACTCAGGAGATCGGCGTCCGCCGCGCCGTGGGAGCGCGCCGGACGGACATCCGCTTCCAGTTCGTCGTGGAGTCGTTCGCCATCAGCCTGATCGGCGGTCTGGCCGGGATCGCCGTGGGCGTGGGCATCGCCCGCGGTGTCGCCCTCTACGCCGGCTGGGACACCGTGGTCACCGGCGCCTCCATCCTCCTTTCGACCGGGGTCGCGATGGCGGTCGGCCTCGCCTTCGGAATCTATCCCGCCACCCGCGCCGCCGGTCTCGATCCCATTGAGGCGCTGCGCTACGAGTAGATCGGCGGTGGCCTACTGGAAGTAGCCGCTCACGTCGAGGAGAACCTGCACCGGACCCGACGGCGAGGCGCTCACCAGGCCCAGCGTGCCGGAGCCGGAGGCGGCGAGCTTGGCCACGACGCTGCAGGCGCGCGTCTGGCCGGCGCCGAAGCTTACGGTGCTCGAAACGGTGGGGGAGCCGTCGCCCGGGAACAGGCTGACGTATCCCGGCCCGGGCGCCCCCACGGCCGTGACGTTGAGCACCAGGGCCTTGGCGGTGGCCGGGATGCCGCAGGCGCCGGCCGCCAGGACCACGCGCTGGCTCCCCGAGGCCAGCGGCGGCGCCGCATAGGGGATCGCGTTGGGATTCGCCGGGTTGCGGGTGTCGAGGAGCCGGCACGGAGTGAGGGTGTAGAAGCTCAGCGGACCTCCGGCGGGAGGCGTTGGCTGCCAGCCGAGCTGCACCACCTCGAAGTCCGACGCGTGAAGAGAGCCGAAGGCGGGATTGAGGACGCCGTTGTCCCAGCGCGTGTCGTACATCCCCTGGATGTACATGTCGGAACCGTTGTCGGCGACGATCAGGCCATAGGTCTTCATGGCCTGGAAGATCCGCTGCACCTGGGGAGTGAAGCCCGAGATGTCCTTGCCCGCCTTGAGGCGGAGGCGCGTTCCCATCGGCGGCGCGCCGGAGGTGTTGCCGGCGTTGTGGGAGGCGGGGAAGACGTAGCCGTTGCTCGACCGCACGGTGAAGCGGAATGCGTGCTTGATCGGCACCGAGCCGAACGCCTCGTCGTAGCGGATGAGGCCAGGGAGGATGGCGAGGCCGGCGGCGTCGGCGCTCGTCCAGGTGTCCGGCCGGCGCTGGTTCGAGTCGAGGGGGAAGACGGCGCCCGAGCCCGCCTCCCAGCGGTTCAGCGAGGTGTTCCAGAAGGCGTGGTAGAGCTCGTAGAGGATCCGTTTGTCGCGGTCGACCAGGAGCATGTGGTTGTCGCCGCCGGTGACGGTCGCCGGCTGGCCCCCTTCGATCCACTTGGTCCCTGTCTTCGCCGCGTCCGGGATCGGATAGCCGGCCGGAAGGCCGGGGGCGCCGTGGTCGCTCTGGGGGTCGAATTCCACGAAGGTGACCGGCACGAGCGGCTGCGTTCCGGAGACGGTGATGTAGGGGAAGCCATAGATATCCGGGTTCGTGGGATCGGCAGGGTCGACGTCGCCGCCGAAGTCGGGGTGCAGCGGGCGCCCGGTGCCGATGAAGCCGATGTACGTCGCGCTGTTGGCGTCGAGCGGCGCCGCGCTGATGTCCACGTTCCACGGGTTGTCCGGCGGGAAGAGCGGCAGCGGCGCCGGGAGGCCGGAACCCCTCTGGACCCCCTGGGCGAGAGCCGCGGTGGCGACGAGCCCGAGGAGAAGACCGCGAAGCATCCGCTGCACCGACCGCATGGCGTTCTCCTTGGAAGAATAGTAAAACTTCTCTAAGGGTATCACGCCAGCCCGGCGAGTCTCCTGAAGGGCTCCCGCAGCAGCTCAGGCGTGCGGCAGGGGCGGCCCGTGGCGGTCTCGATCCAGATGTGCTCGCTGGCGCCGGTGGCCAGGAGCTCGTCGCCGTTGAGGACCTCATAGGCGAAGCGCATGCCGCGGCTCCCCAGATGGTCGCCCCAGCAGACGACGCGCACGCTGTCGCCATAGCGGGCCGGGCGCCGGTAGCGCGCCTCGACGCCGGTCACCATCAGCAGGTAGCCCATCTTCTCGATGTCGGCGTAGCGATAGCCCGAGAGGGCGCAGAGATTGGTGCGCGCCAGCTCGAACCAGACGATGTAGTTGGCATGGTGCACGACGCCCATCTGGTCGGTCTCGGCGTAGCGCACCTCGATGTCGGTCGTGTAGCGGGTCGGCTCGCTCATCCTCGCTCGTCTCCCCTTCCTTCTTGAGAACGTCCCAGGCTGTGGCGGAGGACGGTCCACAGGATCTTATAGCCGGCCCGGAGCGTCCCCGAGACGGTGCCGGTGATCTTCGAGACGCCCACCCGCCGGCGATAGGAGACCGGAACCTCGACCACCCGGAGACCGCGGCGCAGCGCCTTGACCTGCATCTCGGCGGTCCAGCCGAAGTCGGGGTCCGCCATCTCCAGCCGCTCAAGAGCCTCCCAGCGGGCGGCGCGGAAGGGGCCGAGGTCGGTGTAGCGATGGCCGTAGAGCAGGCGGATGAGGAGACAGGCGACCAGGTTGCCGGCGCGCGCCTGGGGGAGGAGTGCGCCCGGCTCGCGGTCGCCCAGGAGCCGCGAGCCGATCACCAGGTCCGCCTCGCCGCCGAGGAGGGGAGCCACCAGGCGCGGCAGCTCCTCCGGGTGGTCCGAGTAGTCGGCGTCGACGAAGACCACGACGTCCGGCGGATCGTTGCGGCGCAGCCAGTCGAGGGCGGCGAGGCAGGCGCTGCCATAGCCTCGCCGCTCGGCCGGCACCACGACGGCGCCGCCCTCGTGGGCCGCCCGGACTGTGCCGTCCCGCGACCCGTTGTCGGCCACCACCACGCGGCGGACCGGCGGGCGCGGCAGATCGGCGAGGACGAAAGGGAGCGAGGCCTCCTCGTTGAGCGCCGGGATGACGACGTCGATCCGCGGGCCGTTGGACACCGCGGGATCTTATGTCATGCTTCCGCGACCGGCGGCGGGCCGGTACCCTTTGGATTCACCCCCCACTTCGAGGTTGAAATGAGCATCCGGTCCTGTCTCGCATTCGTCGTTTTGGCCTTCGTCTCCCTCTCTGCGGCCGCGCAGCCCCCGGCGGCCGGCGGCTACCATCGCATCGGTCTGCCCAGCGGCGCGTCGGACCGGCCGTTCCCCTATACGGTCGAGGTGCCTTCGGGCTGGGCGGTGAAGGAGAGCAAGGAGTCCCCGGGCCTCTGGCTCGGGCCGGTCGACGCCAATCCGCCCAAGGATCCGCGCCTCATCTACGTCCGCATCAGCCTCGTCGACCTCGGCGATCCCGAGAAGGCGGCGGCGAACATCCGCGCCAACGACGCGAAGAACGACGCCTGGTCGGCGCCCCTGGTCGAGGTGCGCGACCTGGAGGGCGTCAAGGGGGTCCTCGTGCGCATGGACAGCGGCACGGGAGCCACGGCGCGCAGCACCCTGGCGCTCAAGCTGCCGCTGGAGAAGGGGGGCGTCGACTTCATGGCGTCGGCGCCGCGCGCCGAATTCGAGAAGCTGCTGCCCATCTACGAAAGGATCCTCCTCTCCGTGCGCCGGAGAGCTTCCTGAGCGGCGGTCCTGATGCCGATCGTCCCCTACCTCGATAAGGTCCCGAAGCTGGGGGCGCGCGTCTTCCTGGCCCCTGGCGCGTGGGTGACCGGCGACGTGGAGCTCGGTGACGACGTGTCCTTCTGGTTCCACACCGTGGCGCGCGGCGACGTCAACTTCATCCGCGTCGGCGCGCGCACGAACATCCAGGATGGCGCGGTCCTGCACGTGAACCACGGCACCCACCCGCTGGTGATCGGCGCCGGAGTGGTCGTCGGCCATCAGGCGGTGCTGCACGGCTGCACCATCGAGGACGGCGCGCTCATCGGCATCGGCGCCCGCGTGCTCGACGGCGCCGTGGTCGAGGCCGGAGCGCAGATCGGCGCCGGCGCCGTGGTGGCGCCCGGGCACCGCATCCCGGCCGGCCACCTGGCCCTGGGCCTCCCGGCGCGGCCGGTCCGTCCGCTCACCGACGCGGAGAGGCGGCGGATCGTGGACGGCTGTGAGCGCTACATGGAATTGAAGGAGCACTATCGCGGGATCGAAGACCCCGGAACTGGAGATCATGGCGAACGAGAGCGGTGAAGCGTTGGCGCGGCGCGGCGCGGGGACCCTGCGCAAGGAAGACGTGGGCAGCGACGTCCGGCTGCAGGCCTGGGTGCAGCGCCGGCGCGATCACGGCGGCGTGCTCTTCCTGAACCTGCGCGACAGGAGCGGCGTGGCGCAGGTGGTGATCCATCCCGACGAGCAGCCGGAGGTGGCCGCGGTCCTGGCGCCCGTGCGTTCCGAGTGGGTCGTCGAGATCCACGGCAAGGTGGCCTTGCGCGATCCCGGCAACGTCAACCGCGACCTCCCCACCGGCGAGGTCGAGGTCCTGGCGGAGCGCGCCATCGTCCTCTCGCGCTGCGAGCCGATGCCGTTCCAGCTCGACGGCAAGGGCGAGGTCTCCGAGGAGACGCGCCTGCGCTACCGCTACCTCGACCTGCGCCGCAGCGAGCTGCAGCGCAACTTCGTCCTCCGTGACCGCGTCACCCTGGAGGTCCGCAAGTACTTCCATGAGGAGGGCTTCATCGACGTCGAGACGCCGATCCTGACGCGCTCGACGCCGGAGGGAGCGCGCGACTTCCTGGTCCCTTCGCGGGTGCATCACGGCAGCTTCTACGCCCTGCCGCAATCGCCGCAGCTCTTCAAGCAGATCCTCATGGTGGCCGGCTTCGAGCGCTACATCCAGATCGCGCGCTGCTTTCGCGACGAAGCCCTGCGCGCCGACCGCCAGCTCGAATTCACGCAGATCGACGTCGAGATGTCCTTCCCCACCGAGGAGACCATCTTTACCCTGATCGAGGGCCTCTTCGCCCGCATCTTTCCGCTCGGCGGCATCGACCCTCCTGTCACCTTCCCGCGCATGACCTACGCCGACGCCATGAAACGCTACGGCAGTGACCGGCCGGACCTGCGTTTCGGGCTGAAGATCGCCGACCTCTCCGCTCTCCTCAGCGACAGCGGCTTCCGCGGCTTCAAAGAGACCGTCGCCGCGGGGGGCGTGGTCCGCGGCTTCACCGTGCCCGGGGCATCCGACGCCAGCCGCAAGCAGGTGGACGGCTGGGTGGAGACCGCCAAGCGGACCGGCGCCGCGGGCGTCCTCACCCTGCGGAAGAAGAATGGCGAGCTCGCCTTCCAGGTGAAGAACGCCCTCACCGCGGCCGAGCTCGACGGGGCCGCTGCGGCCCTCGGCTTGGAGGAAGGCGGTCTCGCCCTCCTGGTGGCCGCGCCCGCGGCAACGGCTGCCGCCGCCCTGGGCGCCCTGCGGCTGGAGCTGGCGCGCGCCTACGGCCTGATCCCGGAAGGCAAGCACGCCTTTCTCTGGGTGACGGAATTCCCTGTCTTCGAGTGGGACGCCGAGGAGAAGCGCTGGGACGCCACGCACCATCCCTTCACCAGCCCCGATCCGCGGGACCTCGACCGCCTGGAGAGCGCGCCCGGTTCCGTGCGCGCCCGCGCCTACGACGTCGTCCTCGACGGCCTCGAGCTGGGCGGCGGTTCCATCCGCATGCACGATCCCGCTCTGCAGAGCCGGGTCTTCCAGATCCTCGGCATCGGTCCGGAATCCGCTGCCGCCCGCTTCGGTTTCTTTCTGGACGCCCTCCGCTACGGCGCGCCGCCGCACGGCGGCATCGCCCTCGGCCTCGACCGCATCGTCATGCTCCTCGCCGGCGCCACCTCCCTCCGCGAAGTCATCGCCTTTCCGAAGACCGCCTCCGCCACGGACCTCATGACCGACGCGCCGTCGGGGGTCGATGCCAAGCAACTCGCCGAGCTGGGGATCGCGGTGGTGCCGGAGACAGCCGAGCGTCGCGAAGGGAGTTGATCCCGCCCCCCGAGGTGTAATTCGGACCGTAATCTTCCCGGCCTAGGATCAGTGCGGAAACAGGTCACTGATCGACAGGCTCCATCCGAGGATGGAGCCTTTTTTTCGCCGGCAGCGCTCCGGATTTGACCCGCAGGATCGTCCCCGCATAGGCTGCGCGAGTCCGACCCAGGACGCGGAGGAAACGCGATGAGCCGACGCGACGAAGGCCCCCTTTCCCCCCTCACCCGCCGCGCTCTGCTCAAGGCCGGCGCCCTCGCCAGCGCCTTGGGGACGGTCGGACCGCTGCGCACGCTCGCGGCCGGCGCCGATCCTGGTGCCGAGCCCGGCGCCGCGCCAGGGTCTGGTTCCTTCGAGCTCGAGGAGCTGTCGATCGCCGAGCTCCAGGCAGGCCTCGCGTCCGGCCGGTGGACGGCCCGGTCGCTCGCCGAAGCCTACATCGCGCGCATCGAGGCGCTCGACCGGCAGGGGCCGGCGCTGCGCGCTGTGCTCGAGGTCAATCCCGAGGCCTTGGCCGCCGCCGACGCGCTCGACGCCGAGCGCAAGGCCAAGGGGGCGCGCGGGCCGCTCCACGGCATCCCGATCCTGGTCAAGGACAACATCGCGACGGCGGACCGCATGCAGACCACGGCCGGCTCCCTGGCCCTCGCCGGCTCCAAGGTGCCGCGCGACGCCTTCATCGCCGCGCGTCTGCGCGCGGCCGGAGCGGTGCTCCTCGGCAAGACCAACTTGAGCGAGTGGGCGAACTTCCGCTCCACCCACTCGTCGAGCGGCTGGAGCGGGCGCGGGGGACAGTGCCGCAATCCGTACGTCCTCGACCGGACGCCGTCCGGCTCCAGCTCCGGCTCCGGGGCCGCCGCCGCCGCCAACCTCGCCGGCGCCGCCGTGGGCAGCGAGACGGACGGCTCGATCGTCTCTCCCGCCGCGGCTGCTTCCCTGGTGGGGATCAAGCCGACCGTCGGCCTGCTGAGCCGCGCCGGCATCGTTCCCATCTCGCACACCCAGGACACGGCCGGCCCGATGACCCGCACGGTCGCCGACGCGGCGGCCCTTCTCGGCGCCATGGCCGGCGTCGACGAACGCGACGAGGCGACCCGGGCGAGCCATGGCAAGGCGCTCACCGACTACACGAAGTTCCTGGACGCGAACGGCTTGAAGGGCGCCCGCATCGGCGTCGCGCGCAAGCGCTACACCGGTTACAGCCCGGCCACGGACCATCTGTTCGAGGAGGCCCTCGACGCCATGAGGCGGCAGGGCGCGGTGATCGTCGATCCGGCGGACATTGCCACCGCGGCTGACCTCGGCAAGCCCGAATTCACCGTCCTGCTCTATGAATTCAAGGCCGACCTCAACCGCTACTTCTCGGAGCTGGAGCCGGAAGCGCCCGTGCACACTCTTGCGGAAGCCATCGCGTTCAATACGGCGCACCGGGTGGAGGAGATGCCGTACTTCGGCCAGGAGATCTTCGAGCAGGCGCAGGCCAAGGGGCCGCTCACCGACAAAGCGTATCGCGACGCTCTCGCCAAGTGCCGCCGGCTCTCCCGCCAGCAGGGGATCGACGCCACGCTGGCCAAGCACAAGCTGGACGCCATCGTGGCGCCCACGCAGGGGCCGGTGTGGCTCATCGATCTGGTGAACGGCGATTCCGAGGGGGGCGGCAGCTCGACGCCAGCGGCGGTGGCCGGCTATCCCAGCATCACCGTGCCGGCCGGGACCTTCGCCGGTCTCCCGGTGGGGCTGTCGTTCATCGGGGCGGCATGGAGCGAGCCGGCGCTGATCCGCCTCGCCTACGCCTACGAGCAGGCGACGAAGCACCGCCGGCCTCCCCGTTTCTTACCGAGCGCGGATTTGGGTAACCGATCTTGAAATCGTAATATGGGTCGTAATCTCGACGGTCTAGGATCCCTTCAGAGAACGAGGAGCCAGCCGGGCTGAGCGCCCTGAGCGGTGCGCCGTCGGCTGGTCCCTTCGACCCTCCATCACGGCTCCTCAAGGGGGCCGTCTTTTTGTGTGGGGGAAGAACACGGACTGACATGGACTGACACCGACGAGCACGGACGGGAGCGTGTCCTTGTTGGTCCGTGTCAGTCCGTGTTCGTCCGTGCTCTTCAGGAGGGTCGCCTGCGCAGCGCCCCGTTGCGCCGCCGCTCGGCCTCCTTCCTCTGCTTCGAGGCGGCCCAGGAGCAGATCGGGCAGGCGTCGAGGTCGTGCCAGAGAGCGGGGCAGTAGACGCGGCCGAAGTAGATGATCTGGAGGTGGACCCTCCCCCAGGTCGCCTCGGGGAAGACGCGCTTCAGATCGCGCTCGGTCTTCTCGACGTTCGTGCCGTCCGACAGCCCCCAGCGCGCGGCCAGGCGGTGGATGTGGGTGTCCACGGGGAACGCCGCGAGGCCGAAGGCCTGGTTGAGCACCACCGAGGCGGTCTTGTGGCCGACTCCCGGCAGCTCCTCGAGCTCCTCCAGGGTCCGCGGCACCCGTCCGCCGTGCCGCTCGACCAGGATCTGAGACAGCCGCTGGAGGCTCTTCGCCTTCTGGCCGGCGAGGCCGATCTGGCGGATGAGGCGCCGGATCTCGTCCACGTCCAGGGCCGCCATCGCCGCGGGCGTGGACGCGCGGGCGAAGAGCGCCGGCGTGACCTCGTTGACCTTCTTGTCCGTGGTCTGCGCCGAGAGGACGACCGCCACCAAGAGCGTGAAGGGGTCGACGTGGGCGAGCGGGATGTCGACCGCCGGGAACAGCTCGTCCAGGATGGCGAGGATCTTCTGCGCTTTCGCGTGGCGCGTCATTGCGGCGCCCTTGTATCACGGTCGCCGACCTGCCCGACGGTTACGAGTGAGCCCTCGAAGCCGCGAGTGAGGCCTCCGGAACCTGTGCTACGGTATCGCCCGCCCGGCGCCGCCTGCCGATCCCAACGCCCATGCAGACTCCGTCATCTTCAGCCGCCGAGATCGCGGTCACCTGCCGCGGGCTGGTCAAGCGCTATGCCGACGTGGTGGCCGTCAACGGCCTCGATCTCGCGGTACGGCGCGGCGAGTGCTTCGGCCTCCTCGGTCCGAACGGGGCGGGGAAGACGACCACCATCGAAATCCTCGAAGGGCTCACGCTGCCGGACGCCGGCGAAGTCGAGGTCCTGGGCACCACCTGGGCGCAGGATGGCCGGCGTCTGCGCGAGCGGCTGGGCATTTCCCTGCAGGAGACCCAGCTCACCGACAAGCTGACGGTGGCCGAGACGCTCCGCCTGTTCGCCTCGTTCTATGAAAAGGGACGCGATCCGGAGGAGGTGATCGCGAAGCTCGCCCTGGAGGAGAAGCGCAAGGCTCGCGTGGGCAAGCTCTCCGGCGGCCAGAAGCAGCGCCTGGCGGTTGCCTGCGCGCTGGTGGGCGATCCCGAGCTCCTCTTCCTCGACGAGCCGACCACGGGTCTCGATCCGCAGAGCCGCATCCAGCTCTGGGATCTGGTGATGGGCTTCCGCGCCCAAGGCGGCACGGTGCTGCTCACCACCCACTACATGGACGAGGCGGAACGCCTGTGCGACCGCGTCGCCATCGTCGACCATGGCCAGGTGATCGCCCTGGGAACACCGCGCGAGCTGATCGACTCGCTGCACGCCGCCAATGTCATCGAGCTGGGCTGCGAGCCCGACCTTCCCGAGGCAGTGCTGCGCAGCGTCCCGGGCGTCGCCGAGCTGCGCCGCTACGGCCCCAACTGGCGGCTCGCCGTGGGCGCGCTCACCGAAAGCGTGCCCGCCCTCCTCGCCACGGTGGAGCGGTCGGGCTCGCGGCTCCTCAGCCTGTCCACCCACCGCGCGACGCTGGAGGACCTCTTCGTCTCGCTCACCGGCCGGGCGCTGCGGGAGGACTGATCCGGGATGAGCAAGCCCACGTCACCGCTCTGGGAGCTGACCGTCTGCCGGACCAAGGAGTTCCTCCGCGAGCCGGAAGCGGTCTTCTGGGTCTTCATGTTCCCCCTGGTCCTCGCCGTCGCGCTGGGCTTCGCCTTCCGCGAAAAACCGCCCGACCGCACGCCGGTCGGCGTCGTGGCGGGTCCAGCGGCAGGTGATGCCGTCGCGGCCCTTCAGCGGTCGCTCCTTCTCCAACCACGCGTCCTGGCGGAGGCGGAGGGGCGGGAGGCGTTGCGCACGGGAAAGATCTCGCTTCTCGTCGTCCCCGGGCCGCCCGCCGTCTTCCATTTCGACGAGACGCGGCCCGACTCGCGGATCGCGCGCCTGGCGGCAGAGGACGCGCTCCAGCGGGCGGCGGGGCGGCGCGACCCGATCCCGGTCCGCGAGGAGCTGGTGACGGAGAAGGGGGCGCGCTACATCGACTTCCTGATTCCCGGTCTCCTGGGCATGAACCTGATGGGCACCGGCGTGTGGAGCATCGCCTTCTCGGTGACCACGGCACGCAACAAGAAGCTCTTGAAGCGGCTGCTCGCCACGCCCATGCGCAAGAGCGACTACCTGTTGGCCCAGATGCTGTCGCGCCTGTCCTTCCTGGTTCTGGAGATCGTCTTCCTGGTGGGCTTCGGCTGGATCGCGTTCGGCGTGGCGGTGCGCGGCTCGTTCGTGCTCCTCCTCGCCATCTGCCTGCTGAGCGCGCTCTGCTTCTGCGGCATGGGTCTGCTCATCGCCTCGCGGGTGACCACCATCGAGGGCGCGAGCGGCCTCGCAAACCTCGTGATGATGCCGATGTGGCTCCTGTCGGGGGTCTTCTTTTCTTCCGAGCGCTTCCCGAACGCCGTCCAGCCGTTCATCCGCGCCCTGCCGCTGACCGCCGTCAACGAGGCGCTCCGCGCCGTGATCAACGAGGCGAAGCCCCTGACCGCCGTGGCGCCGCAGCTCGCCATCGTCGCCGCCTGGGGCCTCCTGAGCTTCGTCGTCGCCTTGAAGATCTTCCGCTGGCGGTGAGGACGCCGGCGCACTCCACGCAGGACGGTCGACGGCTGTCGGGTCCTCGCTTCCCCTGGGCGCTGCCCCTGGAACGTTCCTTGCTGTAGCCGATTGGAAACGACTCCTTGGGGAGGGTTGCGATGTCTGAACGTCCAGCGCAGGTGCTGTCCCGGCTCCTGGTCCTCGGTCTGCTTGCCGTCCCTGGCTTTGCCGCATCGCCTCCACGTCCCCAACCGCCGCGCTCGGGCGGTGGCGAGACGCTCGACGTGGAGATCAAGATCGTGCCCTTCTATGCCGCCGATGCGGAGGGGAAGCCGGTCTGGGACCTGCGGTCCGACGAGGTGGAGCTGCGCGTCGCCGGCAAGCCGGTGTTCATCGACACGTTCGACGCTCCGGCGGCGCCGGGCGGCGTGGAACGGACCGGCTCGAACGGTCTGCGGCCGGCCTCCCGCAACGTGCTCTTCTTTTTCGACTCCGTCTTCACCTCTCCTTCGGGGTTCCGTAACGGGATCCTCGTCGCCGAGAAGCTGTTGGACCAAGTGCCGGAGGGGGACCGCCTCTTCCTGATCTCCCACAGCACGGTGACGGGGCTCGAGAAGAAGCTGGGACCGGTCAAGGCGGACCGGCGCGGCAAGGCGCGCTTCCTCGAAGCTCTCGGCAAGCTGAACCCCGAGGTCAATCGGCTGGGCACCGATCCCATCGCGGACCTGCCTCCGATCACGCAGGGCAAGGGCGCCAACGGGACTCCGTCCTCTCAATTCATGGGCGAGACGGACAGCATGGCCGGCATGGCCCGCAGCGAGTACGAGGGGATGGCGCGCGAGATGGCCGGATCTCTCGATCTGACGGCGGTCGAGCTCCGCCACCTGCGCGGCCCGAAGCTGCTCCTCGTCTTCTGGCAGGGGCTCGACTCGGATCTGTTCTTCCAGGGGGACATGGGCGTCAAGCCGGGGAGCGTAGCCTCGACCTCGATGGGTGGACAGCGGTACGGCCCGCTGATGACCCGCTTCACGGAGCCGCTCCAGGCGATCGCCGATTCGGGGGCGATGACGGTGTTCGTCAATTCCAGCGCCCCCGCCCAGCGCGCGACCGACGCGGACGGCCCGATCCGCCAGATCGCCAACACAGCCGGAGCGCTGTATGCCTCGGGCGGCGATCCGCAGACGGTTGAGGAGCGGATCTCTGCCGCCACCGCGGCCTACTACGAAGCGGGTTTTTATGTGCAGGGCAATCCCGCGGTCGCGCGCCAGCCGGTGGAGGTGGTGGTGAAGCGGCCCGGGGTCAAGGCCTGGGCTCCGCTGGCGCTCAAGGTGCGGGAGACCTGGGCTGCCTTGTCCACCTATGAGAAGCGCCTGCTGGTGCTCGATCTGGTGGCGAGCGGGCCGGAGAGCCTGCGCGGACCTGTCCGGCTGGATTTGGCGGCGCTGGGCGGCAAGGTCGAGGGTCAGCAGCAGGCGACGGGCGGCCGCCGCCTGCGCTACGCCGCCGCCTGGCCGTCCGGCGTCGCCGGCAAGGAGCTCGACCTCTACAACGTGGCGCTGGTCCCGCCAGCCAAAGGAGAAAAGCTGCCGAAGATCCTGCAGTTCGACCGCCAGGAGAAGACCCGCCCGGGCGCCGCGCCTCTCGAAATGGCGCTGGGCAAGTCCGACAGCGCGATCTGGGGAATCGTGGCCGTCGAGCCCGCGACGGGAAAGGCTTGGTACCGGCGGCTGCAGCTCAAGGGCGAGGGGGCGAAGTAGCCTGGGCATTCCTTCCCGGGTGGGGGACGGACGTGGTCTATACTCTCGCATGGGACCACGATGATGACCTTGACCCTGGATCTGCCCAAGGAGCTGGAAACCGAGCTGTCCGCCGAGGCGGCACGCCTGGGGTTGCCCCTTCCCGAGTATGCAAGGCGCCTTCTCGCGGCGGGAAGAGCGCCGGGAGCGTCCCCGCAGACCGGTGCCGAGCTCCTGGCCTACTGGAGGCGCGAGGAGGTGATCGGCTCGCGTCCCGACATCGCCGACAGCCTGGAATATGCTCGCACGATCCGGCGTCAGGCCGAAGCGCGGTCACAATAACCGATGCTCCTCCTGGACACCGACGTCCTGATCGATGTTCAGCGGGGCCATCTCCCGGCGCTGGACTGGCTCGCCAGCCTCGACGAGCTTCCCTCTGTGCCCGGACTGGTGGTCATGGAACTGATCCAGGATGCCAGGAATACGCAACAGATGCGGCAAGCCTTGAAAATGGTTTCACCACTTCCAGTTGTATGGCCTACTCGGGCGGATTGCGACCGTGCGCTTTCTGATTTCACGGCCTACCGCCTCTCGCATAGGCTGGGTTTGCTCGACTCACTGATTGCTGCCTGCGCGATCGGCCTCTCGGCGGACCTATGCACCTTCAACCTCAAGCACTACCAAATCGTCCCCGGCCTCACCACGACGCAGCCCTACCCGCGTTGACTCACTGTCCGGTCTTGCCGGCACCGATGTCTGATGCTCCATCTCCCGCGCGCGTTGTGCTCCTGGCGGCCTTCCTGGCTCTGCCCCCGGGCGCCCCCTCCCCGCCCGCCCCGGCCCCTTTCGTCGACCGTGCGGCGGAGTGGGGACTCACCTTCCGCTATGACAACGGGGCCACCGGGCAGCTCTACTACCCGGAGATCGTGGGCGGGGGAGTCGCTCTCTTCGACTACGACAACGACGGCGACCTCGACGTGTTCTTCGTGCAGGGCACCGTGCTGGAGCCGGGGAAGGCCGGAGCGCATCCGATCGTGCCCGCGGGCGGCCGCCTCTTCCGGAACGACCTCATCGTCAACGGGGTGCGCCACGACAAGCCGCATTTCGTGGACGTCACGGCGGCGAGCGGCATCAAGGCCCTCGGCTACGGGATGGGCGTCGCGGCCGGCGACTACGACAACGACGGCTGGGTCGATCTCTACATCCTGAACTACGGCTCCAACCAGCTCTGGCACAACAACGGCGACGGCACGTTCACAGATGTGACGAAGACCGCCGGGGCGGACGATCCGCGGATGAGCCTTTCGGCTTCGTTCGCCGACCTCGACCGCGACGGCTGGCTGGATCTCTTCGTCGCCGACTACGTCGACTTCTCGATCGATCACAACGTGGTGTGCTACGCGGCGAGCAGCCGGCGCGATTACTGCGGGCCGTCGTCGTTCCCGCCCACGCCGGACCGCCTCCTGCGCAACCGGGGCGATGGCACGTTCGAGGACGTCTCACAGAAGGCGGGGATCGCCGGCAAGGCGGGACGGGGGATGGGAGTCGTGGTGGCGGACCTGGACGGCGACGGCCTGCCCGACGTCTTCGTGGCGAACGACGGGATGGAGAACTTCCTCTGGCACAACCGCGGCCACCTGACATTCGAGGAGACCGCGCTGGCGGCCGGCGTGGCGGTCAACGCCGACGGCAAGGTGCAGGCCAACATGGGGATCGCCGCTGGGGATTGCGACGACGACGGCGACCTCGACCTGTTCGTGACGCACCTCAGCGGGGAGACCAGCACGCTGTGGATGAATCTCTCCAACAACGGGAGCCGCGGCCTGTTCGAGGACCGCACGGTGCAGGCTGGGCTGGCGGCGCCGAGCCTCCCCTTCACCGGCTTCGGCACCGCCTGGATCGACTACGACAACGACGGCCGGCTCGATCTCCTGGCGGTGGACGGCGCGGTGCGTCTGATCGACGAGCAGGCCCGGCGCGGCGATCCGTTCCCCTATGCGCAGACGCATCAGATGTTCCACAACCTCGGAGGCGGCCGGTTTGCCGACGTGAGCCGGGAGATGGGGGAGCCGTTCCGCCGTGCCGAGGTCGGGCGCGGCGCGGCCTTCGGGGACATCGACAACGACGGCGACACGGACGTCGTGATCGTCACCGCCAACGGTCCGGCCCGGCTGCTGGTCAACGAGATCGGGAGCCGCAATCCCTGGTTGGGCCTCCGCCTTGTGGGGAAGATGCCCGGCCGGCCGGCCGGCGGGAGGGGTGAGCGCGACATGCTGGGCGCCCTGGTCCAGATCGTTCGCAAGGGAGCGCCCACCCTGCTGCGCCGAGTGGCGACGGACGGCAGCTACGCCTCGGCCAGCGATCCCCGGGTCCTGGTGGGGCTGGGCAATGCGGCGGAGGTGACGGAGGTGCGGGTGACTTGGCCGGATGGGAGGGTGGAGGTCTTCCCGCCGCCGCCGTTGCGGATGTACACCAAGCTGGTGCAGGGAGCGGGGGCCGCGGTGAGAGGTCATCCATGAGCCCGCTGGCTGCTGTGGCCCTGCTCTCCGCCGCAATGGCTGCTCCTGTCGCCATCGGCGATCCCCCGGTCCGCTTCCCCGATCTCGCCCCGCTGGAGCAGGCGGTGGGCGAGCAGCTCGCCCAAGCCCAGGAACGGCTGGCTGGTCTAGTGGGCGCCGCGGGGACGGCTCCGCGGGAGCTGGCCGGCGCGTACGGCGATCTTGGGAAGCTCTACCATGCCTATGGATTGCGCGAGCCGGCCGAGGCCTGCTACCGCAATGCGGGGCGGCTGGCGCCTGATGATCCTCGCGTGCCGCACGCCTTGGGGATCCTCCTTCAGGACGCCGGCCGGTTGGACGAGGCGGCGGAGGCCTATCGCCAGGCTGTGCGGCTGCGGGAGGCCGCGGGCGCTCCGCCGGACGTGGCCGGGCTGGTCCATCTGGGTGAGATCGCCCGTCTGCAGGGCCGGACTGCGGAGGCCGAGTCGGCGCTCGCGAAAGCCCTCGCGGCGGATCCGTCCTGCGCTGCAGCGCAGGCGCTCCTTGCGCAGATGGCGCTGGACCGGCGGGACTTCGCCGCCGCCGTGCCGCGCCTCGAAGCCGCCCTCGCCGCGGTGCCGGGCGCAAATCGGATTCACTATCTTCTGTCCCAGGCGTACCGCGGCTTGGGCGACGAAGCAAAAGCCGCCGAGCACCGGGCCCAGGCGGGCCAGGTGGGAGTCCGTCCGGCTGATCCCTTCGTGGACGAGATCGAGGCGTTGCGCACCGGCGAGCGGGTGCGCCTCGCGCGGGCGAAGACGGCCTACCAGAACGGACGCTATTCCGAGGCGGCCGATCTCTACCGTGGAGTCCTGGCGGAACGGCAGGACAGCGTCGAGGCGCGGATCAACCTGGCCGCTGCGCAGGTGCAGCTCGGGGACCGGCCTGCCGCCATCGCGGAGCTGCGGGAGGCGTTGCGCCGCGACCCCTCCCGCGTGACCGCGCACTTCGACCTCGGCACCCTGCTGGCGATGGACGGGCCGTCCCTCGAGGCCCGCGAGCATCTCGCCGCGGCGGCTGCGGCGCTGCCGCACGACGCCGAAGCCCATCGCGCCTTGGCCGAGGTCCTGCGCGACGGCGGCCGGGTGGAGGAGGCGGTCGCGGAGTATGCCCGCGCCGTGGCGATCGATCCCGCCGCCGAGCGGGCACGCGTGGGCGAAGCGGAGGCTCTGGTCCGCCTGCAGCGCTATGGTCCCGCAAAGGAAAAGCTCGAGGAAGGGTTTCGCGCCCTGCCGCACAGCGGTCTCGTCGCCTACGGCCTGGCACGCCTCCTGGCCGCCTGTCCCGACCCGGCCCTTCGCGACGGCGCCCGCGCCCGGGACCTCGCCTTCGCCGTCTGGCAGTCGCAGCCCACCGTCGGCCATGCGGAGACCGTGGCGCTGGCCAACGCCGAAGCCGGGGACTGCGCCGAGGCCGCGCGCTGGCAGCGGATCGCGCTGGAAGGGGCGGGCGCGCTGCCGGCCGGGATCGTCGAAGAGATGAAAAAGCGGCTGGCGAGCTTTGAGAAAGGCGCGCCGTGCCGGCCGTAGAGCTGCGTCCCTCACGCCCTGCAAGGACGCACACGGACGAACAGGGACGCACACGTTGCCATAGATCTCACCGCCCCGCCCGGCCGTACCAGCGCTCCAGGACTTCGAGAGCCGGCTTGCCGAGCGGGTTGAAAGAGTTGTCGTGGGGGCCGCCGCGACCGTGGCTGGGCCACTTCCACCAGAAGAGGCCGGCCAGCCACGGCTCGCGGTAGAAGGCTTCGAACACCACCTGGTAACAGCGCGCCTGCATCGCCGGATCGGCAGGCGCGTTGTCCTCTTTCCAGGGCTCGGCGGCGGCGTTGGCCGTGGCGGCGTAACCGATCTCGGTGAAGATGACCTTTTTTCCCTGGCGACTCGAGATGGCGGCGAGGCGCCCGCGCAGGTCGCGCACCCGGGGAGAATCGGCGCGCGGCAGCTCTCCTGGACCCGCCAACGGGTAGTACATGTTGAGACCCAGGACGTCGAGGGAGTCCCAGAACGGTAAGGTCTCGAAATCGTTCCCCCAGTTGGCGGCGTACGTCAGGGGGCCGGCATAGATCAGCCGCACGTCGCGGATCAGGCCGCGCCAGGCGGCCACCTGGTGGGGTGCTCGCGTGACACCCTCGAGCTCCGTCCCGAGGACGAAAAGGTCGACCTTCTCCTGGGCCGCCAGACGGGCCTCGTGGAGCATCCAGGCGCGGTAGTCCTCGAACCACGAGTCGAAGTCCGCATCCCTGGGAATCGCGATATCGCCGGTGAACCGGCCCGGGTCCCAGAGCTGCGGCTTGAGCATGGTTCGCAGCCCGAGCCGGCGCGCCTGGGCGAAAGTGCTGACCAGGCGCTCATCGCTTTCGTCGCTGCCGTGGTAGCGGACGGAGAGCTGAAGGGGCGCCCGCGTGAACGCGTAAGGGACGATGGCGACGGCATTGCCCCCCAGAGCCTGCATCCGGGCGAGCTGCGCCGCCGCCGCCGCCGAGCCATACCCCTCCTCTCGTACCTCATGGGAGAAGGAGATGCCGCGCAGAAAGGGAAGCCGCGGCGGCGGATCACCCGCTGCCGCCACTTGGCCGACCAGGAGCACGGTCAACAAAGCGAGGCGCGGCGAGACGGCGGCGCGGGACATGCTGCGAAGGAGCATACTGCGGGCGGCGGGCCGTCCGTGACCCGATCTAAAATGTGCTGTGGCCGAAGTTGGAGGCGAGGATGGCGAGGTCGAGGCCGTCCACGACGCCGTCGCCGTTCAAGTCGGCGGTGAGGCGGAAGTTGGCATCGCTGCGCCGCGCGCCGAACGCGGGGGCGAGGAGGAGGAGATCGAAGCCGTCGACCCGGCCGTTGCGGTCGATATCACCTGGGAGGAACGTGGTCCCCGCCGCGATGAAGGTGGAGAGAGTGCGGTCCACGGTGTTCGGCGGGGTGGCCGTGTCGCGGGTGTGTATGCCGACGGTGATGATGCCGAGCCACGGCTGCGGCGGGGCGTAGCTGATCTCCACCTTCTTCGTCGAGCCGGTGAGCGGAGTGTCCACCTGCTGGCCGTTGATCAGCAGCTTGGTGTTGGCGAGGTCGATGCCGGCTCCGAAGTCGTACAGCGCCAAGCTCACCGGAGTCGTGTTCGGCACATTCGTCTCGCCGTCGGCCGGATTGACCACACCGGTCACCGGCGGCATCGTGTCCACGTTGGTCAGCACGTCTGCGAAGACGCGGGCCATGAGGTCGTAGCCGGCGGCGTTGGGGTGGAGCTTGTCCGAGCCGCCGGTGTAGAGCAGCGTAAAGTCGGCCGTGCCGTGGAAGAAGGCCTCGAAGGGATCGGCGAGGCGGCGCTGTTTGGAGAAGGCGAGCTCGCGTACCCCTGCGGCCAGGTCCGCCGTGATGTGGTTGTTGCCATCGTAGTTGGCGGAGGGGAGGCGCGGCGGAACCGTGCCGTGGACCGCCTGCAGGCCTTTCGCCTCGGCGCGGGCCGCCAATTGGTCGAGGTTGAAGAGGGTGGTCTCGCGGGAGACCTTCTCGTTGATGTCGTTGGTCCCCTCCATCAGGAGGAAGAAGTCGCCGCCGTCCTGGAGGACACGGTTGACCCGGCTCAGCGCGCCGGCGGTGTCCTCGCCGGACAGCCCGGCGTTGATCACGGTGGCGCTGACGCCGCGGCTGTTGAGGAGCTGCTCCAGACGCGGCGGGTAGCCGGGATTGGCACGGTTCGGATCATCGCCGATGCCGAAGGTGATGCTGTCCCCGAAGGCGATATATCGCTTGGGCGTCGTCTGCGCCGCACCAGGCTGCGGCAGGAGAGCGGCGCTTCCGAGGGCCAGCGCGAACGTGGCAAGGAGTCGCTTCCGGATCAAGGCTTGCGCTCCTCGGGCTTCCAGGCGGCTGTCCGCTCGGTCCCCGCGGCCGGCCAGCGGAACGCGACCTCTCCATCGGAATTAGAGATCACGAGGGGGCGCGCTCTCTCCGTGCCGGCCACCGCCGCGCGCCGGCCGATGCGACCGGTCGCATCCATCTCCGCGACCTCCCAGCCCTGCGGTGCGGCGATGCGGTAGAGCATCCGGACCTTGCCGGCGGAAGCCGGCTCGAACGTGGGGAACCGGGATCCCGGCGGCCCCGCCGGCGCGGCCGACATCCAGCGGTCGCCGCTCAGCCGCGACACCACCACCCGGTACTGGCCCAGAGCGGCGTCATACCGGGTCCAGGCGAGGAGGGCGCCGTCACCGGTCGCCGTGAGGGCCGGCGTGATGTCGGGAACCCCGTTGTCGGTCACCCGCTGCGGCCGGCTCCACATGCCGTTGCGCCCGCGGCTCCAAACGATCTCGTCGTCGTGGCCGTCGTAGGCGCTCCAGGCGAGGAGCCAGGAGCCGTCGTGCAGGCGGGCGGCGGTCAAGGCGAGCTGGCTGCCCGGCCCCGGCGGCGCAATCGTCTGCGGCGCCTCCCATCCGGCCCCGTTCCAGGCCGCGAAGCGGACGCCGAAGGACGTGCTGGCTTCGCCCTCCAGCCAGACGAGGCCGGCGAGCCGGCCGTCGTCGACCAGCGGCAGCGGCTCCCGGCGCAGCGCCGCCGCTCGCCCGGGCGGCGCCGGCAGGACGGACACCGTCCGGCCCTCGCCGGCGAGGAGCAGGAGGTCGCGGGCGCCGGGAGCATCTCCGGCGGGCTGCGTTCCGGCGGCCAGCCAACCGGCCGCCAGAGAAGCCGTCGCTTCGAGGGCCGCCCCTTGCGGTAGCCGTGCGCTGATCCGCTCGCCCGAGGCCAGCTCCAGAGCCGCTTCACCGGTCGTGGCGAGGAGCACCGGAGCCCGGTCCGCCGCCGCCGCGGCCAGCGGCAGGGCTGCGCAGACCAGCGCCAGCGCCGGTGCCAGCCCGAAGAAAAAGCCGGGAGACGGAGGGGCGGGACGCACTGCGGCCATGGGGCGACATCCTAGATGGCACCGCCGGGAGGAGTCAAACGGGCGCTATGATTCCGCTGCATGAGGGCCGCCATCCTCGCCGTGGGCTCGGAGCTCCTGGGCACCGACCGGCTCGACACCAATTCTCTGCGCATCACCGCGGCCCTCGAACGCCACGGGGCTGAGCTGCACGCCAAGGGGGTCATCGGCGATTCGGAGACGGAGATCGCGGACGCGATCCGCGCTTCCCTGGAGCGGCACGACCTCGTCCTGGTCACCGGCGGGCTCGGGCCGACGGCCGACGACGTGACCCGTGAGGCGGCCGCAGCGGCCCTCGGCCGTGGGCTGCACGCCGATCAGGAGGTGGGCGCGGCGATCGAGCGGCGCTTCCGCGAGCATGGCCTGCGCATGCCCGAGATCAACCGCCGGCAGGCGCTCATCGTGGACGGTGCGGAAGTGCTCGCGAACCGCCGCGGCACCGCGCCGGGACAGCGGCTCACCGCCGGGAACGGCTCCACACTCTTCCTCTTTCCCGGCGTCCCCGTCGAGCTCGACGGCATGATCGAGGTCTACCTGGAGCCTTGGCTGGCCGCGCGTTCGGGCGGCGCCGGCCGTGAGACGGCGACGCTCAAGATCGCCTGCATGCCGGAGTCGGCGGTGGAGGAACGGGTCTCCCCCGCGTACGACGAGTTCGGCCGCGAGCACATCACCATCCTGGCGAGCCCGAGCGACATCCGGCTGCGCGTCACCGCCGAGGGGACAGAAGAGGAGCGCGCCCGCAAGGTCTCGGTCATCACCGCCCGCCTTGCCGAGCTGGCCGGCGACGCCGTGTACGCCCGTTGCGAGGAGGACACGATGGAGGCGGTGGTCGGCGGCCTGCTGCGCGACGCCGGGAGGACCCTGGCCACCGCCGAGTCGTGTACCGGCGGCCTGGTCGCGGAACGCGTCACCCGCGTGCCGGGGAGCAGCGACTACTTCGTGGGCGGCGAGGTCACCTACACGGACGAGCTCAAGGTCCGGCAGCTCGGCGTGCCCCCCTCGCTCCTCGCCGAGCACGGCGCGGTCTCCGAACCGGTGGCCCGGGCCATGGCCGAGGGCGTGCGCCAAGCCCTGGGGAGCGATTTCGGAATCGGCATCACGGGCGTCGCCGGTCCCGGCGGCGGCAGTGCAGCCAAGCCGGTGGGCACCGTGCACATCGCGCTGGCCGGACCGGTGTTCGGTCTGGACAAGGACGGCAAGGACAACAAGGACATCGCGGTCGAGCACAGGAAAGTCCGCTTCCCCGGCGACCGCGAGCGGGTGCGCCAGCACGCCGCCCAGCTCGCCCTGGAAATGCTGCGCCGCCGGCTCCTGGGGATCCCGTTCCGGTCATGAGACTCTTCCTCGCCCTCGAGATCCCGCAGGCGGTGCGGCGCGAGGTGGCGCGGCGGATGGCCGGCCTGCGCGAGCGGCTGCCGCGGGCGCGCTGGGTGGATCCCGAGATCCTCCATCTCTCGCTGCTCTTCTTCGGCCAGGTCGACGAGGCGAAGGTCCCGGGGCTCGCCGCGGCGCTGCGCGGTGCCTTCGCGAAGCACCCG
>Ga0075436_100000156_pt1 | contig 42475 bp, 31 predicted proteins | sample RhiMethybrSRZTD5_FD_75303 | JGI IMG/M metagenome (GOLD analysis project Ga0075436, IMG submission 75303) | Populus rhizosphere microbial communities from Tennessee, USA - Rhizosphere MetaG P. TD hybrid SRZTD5 | ecosystem: Host-associated > Plants > Roots > Rhizosphere > Soil | place: USA...
CGAACTATCTGCTCGAAGGCAAGCTGATCGCTGACGGCCGGCCGCTCAAACGTTTCGTCGAGCCGCGCTCCAGTTGCGTTATCCAAAGCGATTGTTCCTTCCCACCCCACCATGCTTAAGTACGCACAGGATTCGATTATCGAACGCAAGTTTTTTGTTGCAACGCCTGGCCAAGAGTTTAAGACCACTTGCACCTTTCTGGAAGATCACAGTTTGAGAGGTCGTAATGGCGAACCTTTATCATCGAAGATTTCGTACTTGAGTCGGGAGTAGCAATGAGAGACCCAGGCATCGCAGCAGTACTGAGCTTCTTTATCCCCGGCATCGGTCAAATATACAACGGTAAAATACTTCGCGGGCTCTTCTGGTTGATTGTCACGCCTGGAGTTTGGTTAGGGACAGGCGGGTGGTTCGGCTGGGTGTGCCACGTGATTTCAGCTTATACGGCATACCGATATGCCCGCCGTCATCCGATTGGTTGAGGCTCGAGGTTCGACACCTTCAACCCAATCAAGCTCACTTGAACTATCCGTCGTTTCGCGATAGTCTCGCCGCCTTGATAGACCGAGTGCATCTGCAGATGGATGGAGACTAGATGAGTGCAATCGATCCGAGTAATGGCCATCGCTGCATTGGCTTCATTGAGAGCAGCTCGATCGCCGCGGGCATTGATGCCACCGATGCAATGATGAAGATGGCCGACGTCGAGCTCCTTATGACAGCAATCATCCCGCGTGGAAAGTACCTGATAATGATCGCAGGCAATGTAGCGGACGTTGAATCGTCACTTCGAGCGGGAATTCAAACTGCGGCAGGCAGCGTGCTGGATCACTTCATCATTCCGAACGTTCACGACGAGCTGCTTCCGGCGATCAGAGGCCGGGTGAAAGTAGATCGAATGGAAGCGATCGGCATCATCGAAACAAAAGAAGTAGCTCCGGCTATTTTTGCGGGTGACGCCGCTGTGAAATCGGCAAACATCAGGTTGATTGAAGCTCGAAACCAACCGGGCGGGAAAGGCCTTGTAGTACTGACCGGCGAAGTCGGCGCGGTGAAAACCGCAGTCGCTGCCGGTGTGGCCTCCATCAAGAAAGAAGGCATGTTGATCCGCGAAGTTGTAATCCCATTTGCACATGCCGCGCTGCTGAAGACGCTCACTGCATAACCGCGCGCCTGCAGAGAATGCCTGAAAAATTGACGCTATTGGAACGCGGGTGTTAGACTTTCGTCTCCAATACAGGAGGCGCCTGATGCCCGTAAGCGAGCGACTTCTCGAAATACTTGCCTGCCCGGTCTGCAAGGTCAAAGTCGAATTAAAACCCGACGGAACAGGGCTCAAATGTGTCCAGTGCAAGCGCGTGTATCCGATACGCGACGACATTCCCGTAATGCTGGTAGACGAGGCAGTGATTGAACAGTGAAGCAGGCAGTTCGCTGAAGGCGTCGCTTGATCGATCACGAGTTCGAAGCGTGTTGCTCATTCGCCTGCGGTCAATTGGCGACACTGTTCTGATGACTCCCTGTCTGTCAGCGTTCAAGTCATGGTCTCCCGATCTGAAGATAAGCGTGGTTTCAGAACCTCTCTCTGCGCCGCTCCTTGAAGACCATCCACTAGTCGATGAACTGCTGGTTGCTGAACCATCCATTATTGCGCGCACGATGTTGATTGCGAAACTGCGTGGCCGGCGCTTCGATGTTGCCTTCAATATGCATGGCGGGCCGACTGCGGCGATCCTTGCGAGGCTTTCAGGCGCGCGGCGATGCGTTGGTTATCGTGGCCTGCCGATGTCGTCGCTTCTGACGGATCGTGCTCCGTCGCCCAGCGTAATCCTCGGGAGTTCGAGGATTCACAGCGTCGAGCAACAACTCGCGCTCTTGAAATGGGTAGGCCTGGAGACTGGCGATTTACCACTCGATCTGATCCTGAAAGCATGTTCCGAAAGTGAAGCGCGAATAAGCGAACGCCTTCGCGAGATGGGTTTATCGCAGTTCGCGAGCATTGTTCCCGGCGCGGCATTCGAATCAAAGCGCTGGAGCGCCGAAGGATTCGCTTCGATTGCCGATCACTTGATGAACGTTTGGAACCTGCCGAGCGTCATTGTTGCAGGCCCGGGTCAAGAACAACTCGCGAGCGAAGTAGTTGCCGCCGCGAAGGCAAAGACTACTATGCTGAGCGGCCTCAGCTTAAAAGAACTGATGGCTGTACTTCGAATGAGCCGCTTGTTTGTCGGCAATGACAGCGGACCAATGCACATCGCGGCCGCGTTCGACTGTCCAATCGTCGCTGTTTGGGGTTCATCGGACGAAGCTGTGTGGCATCCGTGGACACGCGCCGCCTATCGCGTCGTGAGAGGCGAGCATTCGCATTCGATCAAGCAGATTCCGTCGAGCGAAGTGTTAAATGCAGTTGACGAAGTCCTGGAACTGGCTCTGGAAGCCAGTTCTACGGCTGGTGTCGCCGATCGAGCATAGAAGGCCGACAGAGACTTTAAGGTCGATTTCAGGTTCGTGACGCGCATTTCGGTTGTGAGATACTGAAGAAATATGAAGCGACCTCTTTTGATCTTCAGTTTACTTTTAATGCCAGTTCTTGGGGCTGCTCAAGACACTTATGAGATTGAAAAGCCACTCTGGACAAGGGCACTTTCGGGGAACGTCGTCGATAGCAACGGAAGCAAGATTCCTGATGTCCTCGTTGAACTATTGAGCCTTGATAAACAGAACGTGAAGGGCAAAGTACTGACTAGCGCTAACGGATCGTTCGGTTTCTCTGGAAAAAGAAAAGGAAGATACTTGCTCAGGCTAACCAAGGAGGGCTGGAGTCCTCTGTACGTGACAGTTGGAATCAACAAGAGAGCGCACAAACATTTGCAGCTGACAATGCTTATTGCAAGGTAGCAGCCAGTCCTTTCTCGATCATGAAAGACGTTACACGGCAGCGAGCGCAGACTGTTGCGGACAAATTTACCGGCAAACGTATCGTTGTGCTTGGCGATCTGATGCTGGATGAATTCATTTGGGGGCGCGTGCGGAGGATTTCGCCCGAGGCTCCGGTGCCGGTTGTTGAAGTCGATCGACAGACGCTCGCGCTTGGAGGCGCAGGCAACGTTGTTGCGAATCTTGTCGCGCTCGGCGCCGCTCCCGTTCCAATTGGAGTCGTGGGAACTGACTCAAACGCGGAGCGGCTGCGCGAGTCTTTCCGCGAGCTGAACGTCCGCAGCGACGGACTCTTGCCCGACCCCTCGCGTCCAACGACGGTCAAGACGCGGATCATCGCGCACAATCAACAGGTAGTGCGAGCCGATCGCGAAAGCCGCTCGCCGATTGGCAGCGAAACCGAAGCTCTATTGGTTGAAGCCTTTCTCGATGAAATCAAAACAGCGGACGCAATTGTTCTTTCGGACTACGGCAAGGGGATGCTGACACCGGGGCTTCTTTCGAAAGTGCTAGCAGGCGCTCGACAGCGGGAGCTGATTGTTTGTGTTGACCCCAAGATGCGTAGATTCGATTGCTATCAGCCGGTTACAGTGATCACTCCTAACAATCAGGAAGCTGCCGAGGCATCGGGCGTCATTATTGAAGACGAAGCCACGCTCGCAGAAGCCGGCCGCAGGCTGCTCGAATCGATTGATACTCGAGCGGTCTTAATCACGCGTGGCGAGGAAGGGATGTCATTGTTCGTGCGCGGAAGCAAAGACGCGACTGACGTCACGCACATTCCAACCGTTGCGCGCGAAGTTTACGATGTTACCGGCGCCGGGGACACCGTAATCGCGACATTGGCGCTCGCGCTTGCGAGCGGCGCCTCGATCGAGGAAGCTGCGGTGCTTGCAAACCATGCAGCCGGTGTTGTGGTTGGCAAGGTGGGCACCGCATCAGTAACTCGCGAAGAGTTGCTCGGTACTATCTGAATATGTCTTGACGCGGAATGTCGGAGGTAGTTTCATAGCAGAAGCTCCCGCCTAAATGAGACAAAGGGGTTTCCAGTAAATGAGCGAAGCGATTCTTAACAAACTAAACGAGCGCAGTGCCGTTGTTGGCGTGATCGGGCTCGGCTACGTCGGGCTTCCGCTTGCGGTTGAGTTTGGACGCGCAGGACTTAAAGTGATCGGCTTCGATTTGGATCAGTCGCGCGTAGATGCAATAAACCGTGGTCAATCATACATACCGGACGTCCCCACAGAAATGGTTGCGCTTCTCGCTTCGCGTGGCACTCTTTCGGCGGCGACTGATTTTTCAAGGTTGTCGGAAATTGACGCGGTGATCATCTGCGTGCCCACGCCACTTCGCAAGACTAAGGAGCCCGACATTTCTTACATTCTTGCTGCTGCCGAGCAAGTGAAGGCTCATCTACACTCGACGCAGCTTGTCGTGCTCGAGTCGACTACATATCCGGGCACTACCGATGAAGTGCTTCTGCCGATGCTCGAAGAAACCGGGCTGAAACTTGACGAAGACTTCTTTCTCGCTTTTTCACCCGAACGCGTCGACCCGGGGAACAAACAGTTTCAGACTCACAACATTCCAAAAGTAGTCGGCGGAGTTTCGCCGCGTTCTACCGAGGTCGCAGCAGCGCTTTATCAGACAATCGTCAGTGAGGTGCATAAGGTTTCAGGCGCGCGCGTAGCCGAAACAACCAAGCTGCTCGAAAACACTTATCGCTCGGTGAACATCGCGCTCGTGAATGAGATGGCTCAACTTTGCTATCAGCTTGGAATCGATTCGTGGGAAGTGATCGGCGCCGCGGCGACCAAGCCATTTGGTTTCATGGCGTTTTATCCGGGGCCCGGCATCGGCGGCCATTGCATACCGCTCGATCCTCACTATCTTTCGTGGAAGGCGCGGTTGCACGGCTTTGAAGCGCGTTTCATCGGGCTTGCCGAAGAAGTGAACTCGCACATGCCGGCTCACGTCGTTCAGCTTGTTCAGGGCGGATTGAATTCGCACCGGAAGGCCGTAAACGGCGCGCGAGTGCTTATCCTCGGAGTCGCCTACAAGCGCGATATCAACGACGTTCGCGAGTCACCAGCATTGGCGATAGTCGATCAATTGATGCACAAAGGCGCTGAGGTGAGTTATCACGATCCATTCGTTCCGGAGATGAAGCTGGATGGAAGAGAGTCACTATCGAGCGTGCCTCTGACTGACTCAACGCTGTCGTCCTGCGATTGCGCCGTGATCGTCACCGATCATTCGAACTTTGACTACTTACGCGTGGCGAAGCTTGCGCCGCTGGTGATCGACACACGCAATGCAACTCGAAGGCTTGGCGCGCCCGAACATGAGGAAAAAATAATCAGACTCTAACTGGTCAGCGTGCGCTTAAGGCCATTGTCTCATCACATTAAGCCCTGGCTGTCCGAATATGAGTCGCGCAAAAGTATTGTGTGACTTTTGCGCATCTAATCGCGTCTTAATACTGTGTCGGCTTTCAAACTGTGCTCGAATTGTCAGGCTCGCTAGAAATTAGACGAGCCATGTATAATTCTCAGGTTCGTCCAATTTCCAAGTCCCCAAGTTGAGTTGATTCAAGTCCCCGTGCAGCTTGAGTCGAGAGTCAAATGGACGAGCTTCATTCAGCCCGATCCAATAAGGATGGGAGATTTTTAGAAGTAAGAGGTTTTTGATGAACAGAAGGGTTTTTCTGATTGCGGTAACAATCGCTGTTTTGCTTTCGATTCAGGGATTCAACGGAGTGCTCGGGATTGCGAATGTGCGCGCCAAAACCACAAGTGCGAAAGTTCAAACAACATCGATGACTGCAGGCTCGGTCGCGGCGATAATAGAACTTGAAGGCGACTCGGTTGCCGTTCATCAGCGAGCGGAAGTAGATGTGCTCCAACAGCAAGTCGACTTCGAAATGCCGGCCGCTCGCGCGTATGAAACTCAGATTGAAGATCAGCACGCCAGCTTCTTATCGCGAGCGGCAGTAGTTGCGCCGGATTTGCGAGTGAGGACTGAACTCAAAAAGCTGGTCAATGCTATCTCAATTGAAGTCTCCGACGGCGAGCTTGCGGCCATAACGGCTTTGCCGGGTGTGAAGCGAGTTGAGCTGGTTTCGGAATGTCATGCAACGCTTGACGCGAGCGTCCCTTTGATAAACGCGCCTGCTCTTTGGGATCGCCTGGGCGGGGTTGGAGTCGCGGGGCAGGGAATGAAGATCGCGATTCTCGACACGGGAATTGATACTACAAATCCTCTTTTCTCAGACACGGGTTACACGATGCCCGCAGGGTTTCCGAAGACTAACAACGGAAGCGCCGCGCTAACGAACAACAAAATCATAGCCGCGAAATCATTTCTCCCTGGGAGCCCGGCTCCTACCGCGATAGACGAAAACGGGCACGGCTCAAACGTGGCGGGAATCGCGGCCGGAAGCGTTACTTCGACGCCGCTCGGCCAGATTTCAGGCGTCGCACCGATGGCTTACCTTGGCAACTATCGCGTGCTCGACAAGAGCGGCTCAGGCCCGACTGATTTGATCGCTTCGGGGATCGAACAAGCGGTGACTGACGGATTTGATGTTCTGAGCATGAGCTTCGGCGCCGCAACCACGCGTGCCTCTCTCGATATCACGGCGACAGCCACAGAAGCTGCCGTAGCCGCCGGGCGCATAGCCGTAATCGCCGCAGGCAACGACGGTCCCGACCCGTCGACAATTTCTTCACCGGGTCTCGCGCCGTCAGCCATCACCGTCGCCGCTTCAACGAACGCTCACGTGGTAGGTCCGGTAATCAGCGTGACCGGTTCGATTGACCCTTCGGGTCTGTTAACCGGAATCGGAACTACGCTCGGCAACGGCGCGGCAATCGGGTTCGATAGCGGGCTGGGACCGCTGCCTTACGTTGATCCTGATCCGCTGGGACGCGCGTGCAGTCCGTTGGCAGCCGGTTCTTTGACCAGCAAAATCGCGTTGATTGAACGTGGCAACTGTGACTTCATATCGAAGATCAACAACGTCGCAGCAGGAGGAGCCGCGGCGGTCATCATTTTTAATCGAGACCCCAGCGAAGATGTAGCCGGCACTGGTGCAGGCGGTGACAATCTCATCACGATGAAGGCTGATGGCACCACGATACCGTCATTCTTCATCGTTCGCAGCAGAGGCTTGGCGCTGCGAAGTTTCCTCGCAGCTAATCCTGGAGCGACGCTGAGTATCGCGCCGTTTGGGTCGGGAAGCTTCACACCGGATGTGCTCGCCGACTTCAGCTCGAGGGGTCCTTCGTCACTTGGAGCGCTCAAGCCCGACGTGGCTGCACCGGGCGTTATAATCTACTCCGCCGCGATTAAGAGCGGCGACGCCAGCGTGGGTGTTGTTGATCCAAGCGGATTTCTTGCTATCAGCGGCACCAGCCAGGCTACGCCGCACGTGGCTGGATCGGCAGCGCTAATCAAACAACTCAACCCATCGTTCACTCCCGAGCAAGTGAAGTCCGCGTTGATGAGCTCAGCAACGACGGACATTTTCACTACGCCCGATCAACGCGTTCGAGTTGGCGTGCTCGACAATGGCGCGGGTCGAGTTGATCTCGCGCGAGCGGGAGCCGTTATTGCAACCTTCTCGCCGACGAGCTTGAGCTTCGGGATCAGAAAGCTCAAGGCCTTTGATGTGACCACGAGCATAGACCTCCAAATCACAAACGTTGGCAGCGGGCAGAACAGCTACTCGGTGAGTATTCAACAGCTCAATCCCGGTAACGGAATTACACTGACGCCTTCAACTGCGAATCTGACTTTGACGCAAGGTCAGACGGGAACTGCAACGATCACGATCACAGCGATCGCCGGTTCGCAGCGGCGCGACTACACTGGTTACGTTAATGTCACAGGAGGCGGTCAAACGCTTCACGTGCCGTACTGGATTCGCTACGTCAAGAAGAAGGTATAGAAACGCTAGACACCAAAAAGAGAAGGGCAGAAGTTTCGAGGTTCTCCTTGGCTTCTGCCCTTCATTTTCTTCACCAGAGCCGCTTCGTTGTTTGAATCGACCGCGTTTGTCGTGATAGATTTGCCCCGTTTCTAAGATCATTCAAACCGACCTGCAATAGATTGTGAGCGTCAAAACTTTTATCAAGGCGAGGGCGCTCGCGCTCATGTTCTTTTTGGCGTGCGTCTCGTGCGGGAACAAAACAGAAACCTCGCCGAAGGCCACGGAATGGGTTGCCGGTCCGACAATCGGTACACTCGATCTTCTGGCCGTCGACTTCATAGATGACAATACAGGCTGGGCCGTTGGAGACATTGAGCCGGGTGGGACAGCGGGAAGCATATTCCACACGACTGATGGTGGACGAAGCTGGCAACCGATCGCGCAAACTTCCGAGATCTACGCCGCTATCCACTTTTTAAGTTCGACCGACGGCTGGATTGCGGGCTACGGTGGGCGTATCGAGCGAACGCGCGACGGCGGTCGAAGCTGGCAAGTGGAAAGATCCGAGCGTGAAGGCGAGGTACTTAATTCAATTTTCTTCATCGACGATGAACGCGGATGGATCGCTGGCGGAAGAGGCCTCGTGCTCCGAACCACGAATGCCGGCCAAAGCTGGCAAGTCATTTTCACCGCCCGCGTTGAAGATCTCTGGTCGGTGCGTTTTGCAACACCTGAGCTCGGCTGGATAGTTGGCGACGATGGCCTGATTCTCGCGACGACCAACGGCGGAAACAGTTGGTCTGCACGGTCTTGTCCGGCGAAGAATGCGCTCTACGGGATTGCAGTCGCGTCTCGCAACTTGATAGTAGCGGTAGGCGAAGGCGGTACGATCTTGCGAAGCGAAGACGGAAACACCTGGACAATGGTTCAATCGAATACGAGTGAAACTCTAAACTCGGCCTCCACGTCGAGCACTAACATCTTCTGGGCAGTTGGAAGTCGAGGCGCTTCGGTTGGCTCGAGTGACGGAGGCCGCACCTGGAACTCTGCTGCTCCGGTTTCATCTCGAACCTTGACCGCCGTCGCAATCACGGGTCGAGCGCATGGAGTTGCAGTTGGACGCCGCGGCGCGACTCAGATTCTTCAACAGACTTCAAAGTAGGGACGACATAGGAGTGAATCTATGACTGAGCGAAGAAATGCAACTTTATGCGCGACGGCACTTGTTGCATTTGCAATTCTGGGTTGGCCGCCAGGTAACAACGCCCATCACGCGGTACTGCGGTTCAACCTCGAGGAGATGACCGCGACTGCGGATCGCGTTTTCGTTGGCCGTTGTCTCGCGGTTGAACAAGGCGAGGAGACAATCGCTCAGGGCCAGATGCCGGTCACGCGGTATACGTTCGAAGTGGAGCGTGCAATAAAAGGAAAGTTGCCGCGCCAGCTTACGTTCCGACAACTAGGTCATCCGGCACAACGCGCTCTTGGAAAAGGCGATCAGGTGACCATGCATGGTGAGGCGGTCACCCGGAGCACTTTCATCCACGGGATGAGTGAATATCACGCCGGCGATCGAATGCTGTTGTTTCTCATTCCCAATTATCTCGGCGGCAAGGTGACTTATCCGGTGGGACTCTACCAGGGTGCGTTTCTCGTTTCAAAGATGCCGTCAGGTGAGCAGCTTGCGCGCAATAGCATAAACAACCTCGGTCTGTTCACGGCTCCTTACAACGGCACGTCGATGTCTGCGACGGAAGCCAGAATAATCCATCCCGACCGTGACAATCCGATAGCGGATAATCAGGCAATCAGTCTTGCGAGCCGATCGCTCGCCGACAAACGCGGGGCGTTGCCGCTGGATGCTTTGCTTGAAATGATCGATCAGATCAACATTGTTCGCGGAGGCGAACGAGGCGCCATCGATGTGTCAAACAGAGGAGGTATCAACCAATGATAATTCGTTGCTTGAAATCTTATCTGATTCTGTCTTCGATTGTGATGACTGCCGCCGTTGTGTTTGCTGCGTCGTTGGCTTCTGCAAGTGGCCCGTTACTGGTAGTGAATGGAAAGCCCGTATTGTGGCCGCACCGCGAGATCAGAGGCGGACCGCTCAACTCGCAGACCGTCGATGCATCGGGCCGCGTTTTGTATCGAGTGGATTCGGGTCCGCTCGGACCTTTGAACAATTCTCAGGCGACCGCGATCGTCGATCGAATCTTCAAGCTCTACACTGACATTCCCACGGCGAATATTGAATTCATGAATGCGGGCCGCATTATGGATCCGGCGACTGGCAATCCCGTAGACGTGACCGGCGCGAACGCCGGCAAATTCATAGGCAAGAACCCAACTTTTCAAAACCCTATTATCTTTGACAGTGACGGCTCGATTACAGGCGGCGGCGGAGTGCTCGGGTTTTTCGGGTTCCTCCAGTTTGACGATCCACTGACTCCTTCCGAGCTTCAAGAAGGGTTCGTGGTACTCAATGGCGCATCGTTGACTCGCGGGTCATTGAGCGTGACGTCGTTTCTCGGCGTCTTCACTCATGAATTCGGACACTTCGCCGGGCCGCTCGATCACGCTCAAATAAATGGCAACATCGCGGAGAGCGGAACCGACTCCACTGTTCCACAGGGGTTCAGTAATGCGCAGGCTTTCGACCTTTATGCGCCTTTCACCGAGACACTCTATCCGTTTATTTTTGACGCTCCTTCGGGCTCGCTACTCGGCAGTCAGTTCAAAGATTCCGGTTTCTTCGTAGCGTCGCTGGATCTGGACACACAAAACGGGTTGTCGAATCTTTACCCAACGCCTGACTATCTTGCTTCAAGAGGTTCGATTGAGGGCCGCGTACTGCTCAAGGTAGGCACATCCGAGATTCCGGTTTCAGGAATCAACGCCATCGCGCGTCGGATCGATCAAGGCGCGTACCCTCCTCCGATTGGTACCCCGGCTTTTCCAGGTGCTCCAACAATCGATAGCGATGGAGTGCCCCAGATTCCGCCCGCTCAAGCTTCGACCGACTCGCTCTCAACTGTCGCGAGCGCGGTTACCGGACTCGACTTCGGACTTGGTACGTTTCGAATTCAAGGATTGCCCCCTGGCCAGTACATGGTTGAGATTCAGCAGATCAATCCGAATGCGATAAAGGGATCGGGAATAGGACCTCTAAGCACGCAGTTCCCACTGCCCGCAAGAGAGGAGTTTTTCAATGGTCCGGGCAGTTCGTCGAACCTGGCGAGTGTATTTCTGCCGGTCACCGTGTCTGCTGGTCAGGTGACGACTGGAATAGACTTCGTGATCAACGGCATCAGTAGCGCAACGCCGGCGGTTGTCAACGAGAAGGAGCCAAATGAAAAGACCGCGAAAGCACAGAGGCTGGACATCCCGGTGGAATTGTCGGGTAGCGCTTCTTCGACCGATGACGCATTGTTGAGAATAAACTTGCCTGATGGAACGACGGACTTCATCGAGGACCTTTACAGATTCTCTGTCGATCAGTCGCGCATAGTCTTCATCATCCTAGAGCCGACTTCAGGTTCGGGCGATCTCGATATGTATTTGTTTACTTCGGGCGTCAATAAGAAGAAGACTTCTCTCAGCGATCCCAATCTACTCTCTTTCAGCGCGGGCCCGACGGCAAACGAGATGATTGCGGTTCAACTCGACCCTGGCGCCTACATCGTCGGAGTAAGCGCTTTTTCTGGTAGCCTCAACTACAAACTGCGGATAGTAACGACTCAATGAGAGCTGCAACAATCAGGGAAATCTACGTCTGGGCTTCTCTCGCTGTTTCTTCTGCTGTTGCTCGAGCTCTGAGGCCGACGGCTGAGACGCCGCGAATGTAATCTCTTCACGATAAGTTGCGAACACCGCTTTTCCATTCAACAACGCCGGAGAAAACTTGTACTGGCGAAACGCTCCGACAGCTCGCTCGTCGATCACCGGATCTAGAGATCTCATCACGTGAATGTTGATGATCTTTCCTTCGGGTGTAACGACTCCGCCCAGCAAAACAGAGCCTCGAACGTTGCGGCCGGATTCAAACTGCGGAGCCACGCGCTCAAGGGCAACCGGCGGCGTGAAGCGATCACTCTCTTTCATCGAAACTATGCCGCCGAATTCATCCACCGGATGTGACAACTCCTGAGGCCGGTTGTGTAGATTGGCGACCGGCACTATTTCCGGCGTCACCGAAACGAGCAATGTTCGCTCGGCGGGCACGCTCTCCTGACGCCCGCCCGCTCCGATGAAGAACTTCGCGCCGAACATCCCTTTGCCGCCGCGGAAGAGTTTTGTTTCGTAGTTGTCGAACTCAGCACCATTCACTTCGAGCAAAGGCTCGTTGGCGTAGCGCACTCGCAAATCGAGTTTCATGTAGCCTCGAACTGCATCGCGAGGAGTCATCGTGAAGACCATGTATTCAGGGCCAAGCAGCAACGCGTCGTTGAATGTTTCTCCCGTTCGAAGCCCGACCGACCGTAGATGCCTAACAGCCAGCCCCTCGAGCTTGTACTTGTCTTTGAGACTTGCGATCTCTTCCTCTGCCGTTGAATAAGTCCCCGCGAGCGTTGTCACGTCTTGCATCGCCGGAGAGCGTTCGGCTTCAAATTGGTAAACTGCGAAAGTAAGATTAACTCCGTAGTCGCGGCCCGTGGATCTTGTTCCGCTCGCGCCACTCTGAGCAAGGACCCCGGCTTCCGTCATGACAAAACAGGCTATGAGGCACAAAGCACACGAACGCAGGCGTTCTGCTTTCAACCGATTCGAACACTTCATAGAATCTATTACTCCTGACGTTCAGCAATCATCAATCTGTAAGCTTCGCTCTTGCTGATACCGCGCGCGCGAGCGATGCGTTTAAGCGCGGTTTTTTGATCGAGTCCTGCTTCGCGCATTAGTTGTTCGACCTCTTCGGCTATCGATCGGGTTGCCTCGCCTTCTTGTTTCGAATAATTTTCATGCGATGCGTCGACTAGTAGAACTATTTCGCCGCGCTCCGCCGCTTCCGGAATCTGTAAACGTCCAAGTGAGCCGCGCAGAAATTCTTCGTGAACCTTAGTGAGTTCTCGCGCAACGACGCACTCGCGGTCGCCGAGAACATCGCGTAGATCGCGGATTGTCTGCGCAATTCGATGTGGAGCTTCGTAAAAAATTAGTGTCGACTGAAGCCCGGCAAGCTCTTTCAGGCGTGTTAGTCGCTGGCTTCTACGAGCGGGCAAGAACCCTACGAACGTGAAAGTATCGAACGCCAAACCCGAAGCGGCAAGCGCGGTCACCAACGCAGAAGGTCCGGGGATCGGTACCACGCGAATCCCTCGATCGACGGCTTCTCGCACAATCCAGGAGCCCGGATCTGAAATCAGCGGAGTCCCGGCGTCAGACACGAGCGCGATGTTTTGACCCGCTTCAAGCTTCTTGATCAGTTCACGTCCTCGATCACGCTCGTTGTGTTCGTGATAGCTAACCGTGGGTTTGCTGATTTGATAGCGAGCGAAAAGCTTTCTCGAATGTCGCGTATCTTCGCAGGCAATGAGGTCAATTTCTTTGAGCACTCGCAGCGCACGTAAGGTAACGTCTTCAAGATTCCCGATCGGTGTCGCGACGATGTAAAGAGTGCCTGCCATCGAGTGTGAGCGTAGCGAAGAATTAGGTCTAGAGAAGTATAGTGTATGAGACTCGCCGCACAGAAGCGAAGGCCATGTCGTTGCGTTCACATGGCTCCTGACGTCCTCATAACAGCGACGTTTGACAACCTTCATTTGCTTGCGATACGCTGAAAGCCCGTGAAGGGGGTAGCAGTCGCGATCATCCCTGCGCGATATTCCTCGACTAGATTGCCGGGAAAACCCCTCCTCCCCATTGCGAGAATTCCGATGATAATGCACGTCGCTCAGCGAGCGTCGCGTGCCCGATTGGTTTCTCGCGTTATCGTGGCGACCGATGACGAACGCATATTGCAGGCGGTGCGTGAACACGGTTGCGAAGCGCAAATGACTTCTTCAGAGCACGCATCCGGCACGGATCGAGTCGCAGAAGTTGCTGCCGGGTTGGACGCTGAGTTCATTGTAAACGTTCAGGGCGACGAGCCGCTCATCGAACCATCGACGATCGACGCTGCAATCGAGCCGCTTCTCGCCGGAGACTCGCTTCTTCAGATGTGTACTACCTCGGAGCCCATCACACGCGCGGACGACGTTTTCAATTCGGGCATTGTAAAAGTCACTGTCGATTCGTATGGCTCCGCGCTTTATTTCTCTCGATCTCCGATTCCGTTTTTGAGGCCTGCGACAGGACTCACGCCCGACGAAATGCTGCAGGCCAATCCGGAACTTCTGACGAACTATCGCAAACATTCGGGACTCTACGCATACACCAATGATTTTCTTCAGGAGTTCGCAAAGATGGAGCCCTCGCCTCTCGAGCTAATGGAAGGCCTGGAGCAGCTTCGAGCGCTCGAGAATGGAATTGATATTCGTGTCGTTCCGGTTGAGCACCGTTCGATAAGCGTTGACACCGAGCAGGACTACGAACGAGTAAAAAGGTTAATTGAGGAGATCCCAAAATGACCAAATATATTTTTGTTACCGGCGGAGTCGTATCGAGCCTGGGGAAGGGACTGGCCGCTGCTTCCATCGGGGCCCTGCTTGAAGCTCGTGGATTGAAAGTTACACTTCAAAAACTTGACCCTTATATCAACGTCGATCCCGGAACGATGTCGCCTTTCCAACACGGAGAAGTATTCGTCACCGACGACGGTGCTGAAACCGATCTCGATCTCGGACACTATGAAAGATTCACTCATGCGGAACTCTCGCAAGCCAACAACTGGACCACGGGCCGAATCTATCTCTCGGTAATAAACAAAGAGCGCCGGGGCGACTATCTCGGCAAAACAATTCAGGTCATCCCGCACGTTACAAACGAAATCAAAGAGGCGATCCGGGCGGTGTGTGACTCAACCGAAGTTGTCATTGTCGAAGTTGGTGGAACGGTCGGGGATATAGAGTCGCTGCCGTTTTTGGAAAGCATTCGCCAAATGGGCAATGAAGTAGGCCGTGAAAACGCGCTGTTCATTCATTTGACTCTCGTGCCGTTCATCGCGGCTTCGGGCGAGCTCAAGTCAAAGCCGACTCAACACTCGGTGAAAGAGCTTCGAGAGATCGGTATTCAACCCGACATTCTTTTGTGCCGTTGCGATCGCGCGCTGCCTAAGGATATGAAGGCGAAGATCGCGCTCTTCTGCAACGTTCGCGAAGACGAAGTAATCACCGCCCAGGACGTCGAAACGATTTACGAAGTGCCGCTGATGTTTGCGCGCCAAGGACTCGATGACATGATCGTCAAGAAGCTTGGTTTGCCCGCTGCTGAGCGAGATCTCCGCCGCTGGTCAGAGCTAGTCGAGACGATCAAGAAGCCCGACGCAACCGTGACGATCGGAATCGTTGGCAAATATGTCGAGCTCGAGGATTCATACAAGAGCCTTCACGAAGCTCTCGTTCACGGAGGCGTTGCCAACCGCCTGCGCGTTCAGTTTCGATGGGTGGAATCCGAAGACCTGATGGACGATCCGAATTGGGAAGAGCGGCTAATCGACTTCGACGCGATACTCGTGCCCGGAGGCTTCGGCAAGCGCGGCATTTCGGGAATGCTTCGTGCGATCAACTTCGCGCGCCGCGAGCAAACTCCGTATTTTGGGATTTGTCTCGGCATGCAATGTGCGACGATTGAGTTTGCTCGCAACGTGTGCGGACTCGAAGGCGCCGATTCGACGGAGTTCGACGACGATACACCGCATCCGGTGATCTTCAAACTACGCGATCTGGTTGACGTTGAAGCGATGGGCGGGACGATGAGGCTCGGCGCGTATCCTTGCGAGCTGCAACCCGGCTCTTTAGCCGCGCGAATCTATGGTGCGAGCGATATCAGCGAGCGACATCGGCATCGATACGAATTCAATCCTCGCTACGAAGACGAACTCGGGGGAAAAGGGCTTGTGTTTTCGGGAAAGTCACCTGATGGGAAGTTTGTGGAGATCGTCGAGCTGCCGGATCATCCGTGGTTTCTCGGCTGCCAGTTCCATCCCGAGTTCAAATCCAAGCCGCTTGATCCGCATCCTCTGTTCGTGTCATTCATTCAAGCCGCTTATCAGCACCGCATTCGCGATGAGGCTAACACGGCGCGGGAAGATGAGAGCGCTGCAATTCGTAAGACTGAGATCGACGGATGGAAGCTTGGCGCTTCGAGCACGGATTGATTTGAGCGACGACAATGCTGGGCGAGGACTAACCGGAACGAGCGAGCGATGGATTGTTAAATGGATCGTTGGTCATCGCTTCAATTTCTAGTTTCTAGTCAAGGCAAGAGAGACTCTTCTAAGCCTGTACCTTACTCCAATCAAATTAGTCTACTCTGGATACGAGGGTTTGATATACTTGTGTGCCAAGATGGTCCGCTGTTCAAGTTGTAGTCAAGGTTCGGATGTGTTCAGGATGTTGAAGTGCGCAATATGTTTCAAAGCCGTTTGTGAAGAATGTGCGGTCAGACTTTATGCACAGAACTTCTGTTCACAGGCGTGCGCGAGGCTTTTTCTTTTTGACTCAGAAAACCAAATCGACACTGAGTGAGAGACTGAGGAGTTAGAATGAATTTGATTGAACGTCCGCGACGACTCAGGCGAACCGAGTCGATTCGCGCTCTGGTGCGCGAGACAAGGCTTTCGCCGGACGATTTTGTCTATCCTCTTTTTGTGTGTGAAGGCGAAGGGGTGCGTCGCGAAGTCTCGTCGATGCCCGGCGTATTCAATCTTTCGATCGACCATCTTGTGAAGGAAGCTGAAGCAGCGCGCGGAGCAGGCGTGCGATCTGTAATACTGTTCGGAGTGCCCGATCAAAAAGACCCGGTCGGAAGCCAGGCTTATGCGGAAGATGGAATAACCCAGCGCGCCATTCGAGCAATCAAACGCGAGGTAAAGGACGTGTTAGTGATTGCTGACAACTGCTTGTGCGAGTACACGGATCACGGGCATTGTGGAGTAATCGAAAGCGGCGAAGTGCTCAACGATCCAACTCTCGAGCTGCTCGCTCGCACGGCGGTTTCACAAGCCGAAGCCGGTGCGGACATCATTGCGCCTTCGAATATGATGGATGGATTCGTCGCTGCGATTCGCGACGCTCTCGACGAAGCGGGCTTCGAGCAGACGCCGATAATGTCTTATGCGGTTAAGTATGCTTCGGGCTTCTATGGTCCGTTTCGGGAAGCAGCAGGTTCTACTCCCCAATTTGGTGACCGGCGCGCTTATCAAATGGATCCGGCTAACGTGCGCGAAGCGATGCGTGAAGCGGAAATGGACTTCGAGCAGGGAGCAGACATTTTGATGGTCAAGCCGGCGCTTCCATATCTCGACATTATTAGAGCGGTGCGTGAGCGATTTGATTTGCCGGTCGCTGCTTATCAAGTCTCAGGCGAATACGCAATGATCAAAGCAGCCGCCCGGCTGGGCTGGATCGACGAAGAGCGAGTCGCTCTTGAGTCGCTTACGTCAATAAAGCGAGCGGGCGCGGGAATCATTCTCACTTATTTCGCCGTCGAAATGGCGAAGCGACTCAGTTAGTCAACTCGCTCCGGTCTACGCTACAAAAAAGGGCTTGCTCTTTGAAGCAAGCCCTTTCCTTAAATTGGACAGCTGGACTTTTATTGCCAAACGCGTTGCGCCTGTTCTTCCACGTCGGCCGCGGTGGCCAACAGTAGTTGTTCTCCTGAACGGACCACCTTCAGCAAAGTGATTCCGCAAGTCGGCTTGGTTATGCGAATGAACCGCGTGGCACCATTCGGGAAGAATACTCCCAAATCGAGACCGTTAATCGTCCCTTTGCTCAGAAACTTCCCGCCAGACTTCTTGATCTTGCCCGGCTTCGAGAAAGTGAAGAACGTAGTGCCGGCCGCATCCGACGAGACTTCAACCAAGGTGTCGGAAGAGAAGAGAATCTCGCTGCCACCGGCCGGTGCAGTAGTCAAGAGGAAGAGCTGGAAGTCACCGAAGATGAACATATTGCTTGTGTCGATCGTCGGCCCCGGTTCTCCGATCGCGAAGTCAGCATCGCTCGTGTCTGACGTTCTCGCGTTAGTGATGCTGGTTGTGACGACCGCTACTCTCGCTTTCGTGGTGCAGATGGAAGGAACCGTCCATGCAAAGCTCCGCACCGCCGGACCCAGCGCCGGCTGAGCAGGGTCACCGCTAGGTGCAATCTTGATCGGGAAGGTCTGACCGCTGTCAGTCGAGAGCGACAAGTCAAAGCCCTTGATTGAACCTTCAACCCCGGCTGGAACCGTCCAGGTGATCGTGAACTGCTGTGCGAACCTGAGAGTCTGCCCGCCGTTGGGACTGGTCAGAGTTGCAGTGGCGCCTACATCGGTTATCGTGAAATTTGCGTTGCTTTCGTCCTGACCGGTTAAGCTTCCGGCATCAGTCGCGATCACACGAATACGCCCCTGAGTTGTATTGAATCCAACCGCGACCGTCCACGTGAATGTGCGCGCGGTACCCACTACATTTGGAGCTATTGTGAAGTTGAAGTTCGTGCCTCCGTCGGTCGAAAGGCGAATCTCGAACTTTTGAATCGTAGCGTCGCCATTCGGATCAGAAGCGGTCCATTTGATATCGAAGTTCTGCCCGACTTGCAGAGTCTCTCCACCGTTCGGCGCAGTGACTGTCACGGTAGGAGGCAGATTCACCGGTGGCGGCGATGTCGTCGAAGGAAGCATGAAAACGAGCCCCGCTTGCGTGCGAACCCCTGAAGCTACACTCGCGTTTGCGAACGGCGCGCCAACTACAAGATCGCCTCCCTGATTATTGTTAAGGTCTGCCGTGGCGATTGCCCAACCGAGTTCGTCACCTTCGTTGAGGCTGGAGATGCCCCCGCCGTTGGAAGCTGTTCGGAAAGTGACGCCATTGTCGAGACTGGTCTCGATCTTCACGCTGGTTCCCGCTTGAGCAGTTTGGACCCACGATATCAACGAAGTACTAACGTTGGTCGAGGCTGGAAACGTAAACATGCTGACTCGATTACCCGTCAAAAAGTGGCGATCGGTCGGATTGATGATGCTCGCGCCTCCAGACAACGCGCCATTGTTTCCATTCGAGGTGAGATCGTTTGCGTTTCCGGCATTGAAGTTCCAATAAGCCGCCAAGCCGGTTTCGTTGCCGACCAGCTCCGATCTGAAGTTGTCCTGAATTTGTTGGGCTGTCCGCGCAACGTTCCACACTCGGATATCGTCGAGGTTCGCTTGCAGGAACCTCGAGCTAGGCGGCGCGTCCTTTCCGATGAACAAAGAGTCCGTCTGATCTACTGCGCCAGTCGGAAAAGTAATGCTTACACTGGCGTCCAATGCTCCATTCTTGAAGAATTGAACGCGGCTCTGTGTGCGGTCGAACACTACTGCCCAATGCTGCCAGGTGCCGGCGGTGACACCGCTCGCGCTCTGCACTGACACACCTCCAAACCCTGTGCTCACATCACGGAAGTGTGAAGTGACCTTGAAGGAACCGTCAGTAGCTTGCAAAGAGACTCCCCAGCCCTTTTCAGTAGCCGAGATGCCCGGACGTGAATTGATTACTTGCGGGAAGTCTCCAGCTCCAGCGCCCGTTCTTTGGATCCAGAACTCTACAGTCCAACTCCCGCTTCCCGGTTGTAACGACGCGGAGTTGGGAGCCGACATGAAACCTGTCGAGCCGTCTAGAGACAACGCTGGGTCGGAAGCAAGCTCCAGATCGCCGACCGCAGTTGCGTCCCCTGCTATCACCGTGCTCGCTGCAACGACTTGTGTGAGGGTTCCTACACTAAACTGAGCTTGTGTATCGTCGTTGACCACTGGAGCGTTTCCGTTGATGCTGACCATCAGTTGCTGAAGGAACGGAGTGAGAGCTTGATCTGTGGTCGAAAGAGTCTGTCTGATTTTCAATGCCTTGCCGGACAGATCGCTGTTCGCTGATGACTGTCCGACGATCTCCAGATTGTCCTGACCCAGCGCAAGATCTCTAAGCGACACCAGCAGAATGTTCGCTCCGCCAAACACGATTGAAACCAATCCTGTGCGATTGTTTGCTCCGGGCGCACCGACGATCAAGTCGGGAGTCGCATCAGGATTCTCCGCTGTGTTGTAGTTCCCCGATGTGACCGTCGAGCCGAAATGATCACCGGCTTGTGCGCCGAACACCGTGAGTGTCGCACTACCGTTGAAGAGATCGATTCTCTTTTCCGAACCGGTCGTCGGGTTGAGAGCGGAGCCTCCCTGAATCATATAGACCTCGCCGGCGCTCGCACGGTCTTCGCTCGGCCCGTCTGCGTCGGGCGCTCCCATCAAGAGATCGGGGACTCCATCGCCGGTCACATCTCCGGCCGCGACTGAGAACCCGAGATGATCTGCGTCGTCGGCTCCCGGTGTGAGACGATTGCCCGCGCCATACACGGACAGGTTCTGCTGACCGGAGCTTATGTCGAAGGTCTTCGATGTTCCAACAGTCGGGTTCAGGTTAACACCACCGAACACACCGAACACGGCGCCGGTATTTGTCGCGGCGGGAACTGGAGCGGCAGCCGGTCGGTCAGCGAGCGGAGCTCCGACGATTATGTCTTGTGCGCCGCCTCCATTGATGTCGCCGATTGCGACTGAAGTTCCGAGCAGGTCTCCAGTCTTTCCGAAGACGATGACGTTAGCCGGAGTAGTTGCGAGATCGAAGACAACAGTTGCTCCCGCGACAGGCGTCAAAGCCTGGCCTCCGAACTTCAAGTAGGCCGCTCCGGCGCCCGGCCGCGAAGTTCCATCCGGTCCACCAACAGTGGGAGCTCCCACAAGTATGTCCTTGACGCTTTGATCCGCCGGCGTTTGGGTTGTGAGACCTCCGACGTTTCCTACGGCTACCGATGCGCCGAATTGATCGCCGGTGTTTACGCCGAACAAGGCGACATTCGCGGCGTTGGCCGTAGCCAGGTCAATCGTATGCGGCGAACTCAAGGCTGAGCCGCCAAGGATCACAAACACAGCGCCAGTGTTGCTGCGCGGCGCAACCAATGGGGATGATGTTCCTGGAAAGTCGGCGCCCGTCGCTCCGATAATAATATCGTCAATTCCATCGCCGTTGACGTCGCCGATCGCAACTGAGAACCCAAGTTTATCTCCAGTCTTAATTCCAAGTATTGTCACGTCTGCCTGGTTGGCGCCGGTGTCGAGCGTTCCGGAAAGCCCGTTTCTTCCAAGCACAACGTAGGCGATTCCTGCGCCGGTTCGTGTTTGGGTTCCGCCGCCCGCTACCGGCACTGTGAAAGTCGAGTCTGGAGCGCCAACAACAAGATCCGGAATTCCGTCGCCGTTCACGTCGCCGGTCGCGATGGCGTGAGCGCGGACATTGCTCGCGTTTACATCGAAGCTCGGGGCCGACCCGTTTCCGCTGAGATGTTGATTAGTGCTGGCTCCGAGGATAGTTAAGGCTGCTTCCGACGTCACGTTTATGACTCTTGACGCTTGTGGCGATTGAGATGCGTTTGTTGAGAAATTAATGGAGACGGAGATTATTGCGGTGAGAAATACCACCAACAGTGCGATGCTGTAGCTTGCCCTTCGGCTCGCATTATGAGAATTCATTTGAGCTGTCCTCCTCTGCGTAAGTCTAGACGGTTAGTTTCGGCCCACTTTAGATCGTATATTTCGATCATCCGAAAGAGTTGCGCTCTATTTGTGTTGCTTGTTCAGCGCATTGCCTGTCGCGACCCGAACTGGTAGGAGTGCCTCTGCGCAACCAACGTATCGATTCTACCAGTCAGCTTTACAGCGAGCAATCATTGTTCGGGTGACGATTTATGGATTTTTGGCAAACAATCAAGACCTAATAAGTTTTCGAGTGACAAAACAAACCAGCGAAATGCTGGCGAATGAAACGTATGTCAATCGAACATTCGAGGCAGAGACAGACGATGGGGCTGCAACTCCTATGCCCCAATTACTAAAAGTCCTTTCCATCATCCAGGGCGATAACGGCGGATAAAACGCGATTCAATGTCCGGAATAAAGAAGGCGGTGTATACTAAGTTCGCTTAGTTAGTATCCATTCGATACTCAATAGTCGCCTATCCATATTTCTGATTCTATCTCCAGTTGCGACTACGAACCCGCCATTGTACCTTGTCAAGGATTCTCACTCGAAGAAGTTATTGATGACTGACTTTGGTAAGAATGGCGTTAATGTGAAGCGCACGCTGGCAACACTCCTTTTATTCCTTCACGTGACCGGAGCGGTGAGCGTGTCGGTCGCTTCTTCGCTCACGCTACGGAGTCTTAATGTCCAATCAAAGAGCGAGCAGTCGGCCGATAGGCTGGATTCGCTCCGCGAACGCATTACTGCGCATATCGGGCAGCAAAAATTTGCGGCGGCTCAATGGGGTGTGAAAATAGTTTCTCTGGACACCGGCAAAACGATCTTCGAGCATAATGCGCAGAAATTTTTCAATCCCGCTTCAAACGCGAAGCTTTACACCGCAGCGATGGCGCTTGACTCGTTAGGACTAGACTACCGAATCAAGACGTCGTTGTATTCGAATGCAAGGCCCGACGCCTCGGGCACGCTCAAGTCCGACCTGATCGTTTATGGACGAGGCGATCCGACCATGGCTGCGAGGTTGAATGGCGGCGATTACTTCAAGGGATTTGATCCGCTGATAACTCAACTCACCAATGCAGGAGTGAGACGTATCGAAGGTGATCTCGTCGCTGATGAAAGTTATTTCACTGGCCCGCCATTCGGATCGGGTTGGCAGTGGGATGATTTGCAAGCCTATTACGGCGCCGAAGTCTCGTCGTTGACCGTTGACGACAACGCGCTCGACTTGTTTGTTAAGCCCGCCGAGCGAGTCGGAATGCCCTGCCGCATCACAACAGGACCTCCTACTACATTTGTAACTTTCATCAATCGAACTCAGACTGCGCCGAAGGGAAGCGAGACGCACATCGTCGTTTATCGGCCGGTAGCTGAGAACATCATTTATGTTTCAGGAACCCTCGCAATTGATAGTTCGGGCTACTATGCAGCGGTGGCCGTTCACAATCCCGCGAGTCTTTTTGTCACCCTTCTCAAAGATGCGTTGGCTGCGCGGGGCATAGTTGTCAGCGGACGCACACGGGTCATTGATTGGAAATACCGCGAGGTAACTCCGGTCGATTTTACCAGGTTCATCGAACTGGGCTCTGTTGAATCAATGCCGCTCGGTGACATCGTACGCGAAACTTTGAAGCCTTCACAGAATCTTTATGCGCAGTTATTGCTGCTTCAAGTCGGGGCCCGAGTCCGAACAAGATCAGGCAAGAAGGATTCGATTCGGGAATCGGAGACGCCCGGTTCCTTTTCGACTACCGAAGCACTTGGTATCAATTCGATGAATGATTTTCTGGCGCGAATCGGCGTGAAGCAAGGGGATGTTCTTCTCGAAGAAGGTTCGGGGTTGTCGCGCCTGGATGTGATCACGCCCGAAGCGACTGTGGCTCTGTTGAGTTATGCAAGTCGAAGTTCGTGGGCCGAAATCTACCGCAATGCGCTGCCGATCGCAGCAGTCGACGGCACTTTGCAGAATCGGATGAAAGGGACAGCGGCGGCGGGAAACGTCAGGGCGAAAACCGGCACGCTCCGTTATGTGCACGCGCTTTCAGGCTTTGTAACCACCGCGGCTGGCGAGCATCTCGTGTTCTCGATCATGCTCAACAACTACAATAATCGCGAGCCGGCCGCGCTCACCGGCGCTGCTGGAACTCGAGCCAGGCACGCCCCGCCTGCTGCGCCTCGCGATGAATTGGACGCGATTGCGATAATGCTTGCAGGGTTCACCGGACACAGCCAGTAGAAGAAAATCAAGGCGAGATCGTTATTCTCAACTGAAGGGAGTTAACTGTGTTCGGCGTAGCGTCCGTGACGCTGACCAGGAAACTAAAAGGTCCAGTTGCAGTGGGCTTGCCGGAGATCACTCCCGTGCTCGTGTTGAGAGTCAATCCAGTGGGCAGCGCTCCGCTTCCGCTAACTAAAGCCCAGGTGTAAGGTGTTCTTCCGCCGGTTGCGGCGAGCTGGAATGAGTAGTCCGTATTAACCTTGCCTCCGGTTAAATCGCCCGCCGTAGTTAGCACCAGCGGCGCCGGGTCGACAACGATCCTCAAGGTTCCGGACGGTACGTTGATCGACTGCGAATCGGTCCCGCGGACTGTAAACGAGAACGTACCATATTGTGTCGGAGTGCCGGAGATCTTTCCGGTATTTGTGTCTAACGATAGTCCCGCGGGCAATGCACCGCTGGCGATTTGCCAGGTGTAAGGTGGAACGCCACCAGAGATCTGAAGAAAATAAGAATAAGACACGTTTACGGTGCCCTTGGTCAGGTCTCCAGCGGATTGCACAACCAACGGATCAACAACCACAATCGACAACGGATCAGAAGTGACAGTCTGCGGTGTTGAATCCGTCAGCTTGACGGTGAACGGGAACGTACCGATTTGAGTTGGTGTTCCGGATATGACCCCGCCGCTGCTGAGTGAGAGCCCGGGAGGTAGAGCTCCCGTTCCCATACTCCAACCCCGCGGAGGAACTCCGCCACTAAAAAGCAGCTGAAAAGAATAAGCGACTCCGGTGGTGCCTTGACTGATGATCCCGCCACTGATGATTCGCAATGGTTGAACATCGGTGAGAACCACCATCGCGAAACTTGCGACCGAGCTTGCGCCGGTCGCGTCAGTTGCTTTCAAGCTGAAAGAGAAAGTGCCAAAGACTGTGGGCGTTCCTGAGATCAGTCCCGATGCGTTCATCGAGAGTCCGGACGGAAGCGATCCCGAAACCAGGGTCCACGTAAATGGCAGCGTGCCGTTTGCTGCGAGCAGTTGAAGGCTGTACGGATCTCCCTTCTTTCCGCGGGGAATGTCAGTCGTCGTTATTGTGAAGACGCGGTTTTGAAATACGACCGTTCGAGTTCCAACGATAGTCACGTTACCAGCAGCATCCATCAACTGCACTGCGAGCGTGTGCTCGCCAGTCGCGAACTTCGTCGTGTCGATCGTAAAGCTGAATCCCGAATGAATGGCGTCGGGGAAGCCGCCCCAAACGGCAGCGATGTCGGGCCGGCTCAAGCCGTAGATAGCGACTCCAGCCTTCTGTCCGTCGACCAGCACGTCCACTTCAGCGACGCCGACGTTGTCGAGCGCCCAGCCGCTGCCACTTGCCGTAAGGTTCAGTGTCGCTCGAACTCCCGGAGTTTCGAGCACGCCAAAGGGCGCCAGCTTATCAGCAGGCTTCACCGTGATGGCCAATGTTCGCGTCACTGACTGTCCTGCCGAGTCAGTAAGCTGTACCACAAAAACGCTTGTACCCGGCAAAAGTGGCGTTCCTGAAATGACGCCGCTCGCGGAGAGATTCAAACCGGTTCCGAGACTGCCGCTGGCAAGGGTCCACGTGTAAGGGGGCACGCCTCCGGTAGCCTGCAATGTTTGTAAGTATGGCCGCTCGGCCGTTGTGTCGGGCAGCGAAACTGTCTGTATCACAAGCGGTGGAGGCGGCTGCGCGACAACGATGAATAACGACTTGGTGCTCGAAGTCCCGAGCGAATCCTTCACTCTGACTACGAAGGAGCCTGCACCGGGCGTTGTCGGTTTACCAGAGATCGCTCCGCCGGTAGTTATTGTAAGACCATCGGGCAATGCTCCAGTGTCGATGCTCCATGTGTAAGGCCCCACGCCTCCCGACGCTTCGAGAGACGCGCTATAAGGGAATCCCTGGAGCGCTTGCGGAAGCGAATCGGTTCTTATCGAGAGCGGTGGCGGCGGCGGACCGACTTCAAGAGTAACAGGCTTGGCTGCCTGTTTGCCGTTCGCGTCGCTCACAACAACTGTAAAATCTGAGACGCCCTGAGTTGTCGGTGTGCCGGAAATGATGCCGTCTGACGAAAGCGACAAGCCATCCGGCAACGCGCCGAATTTTTTCTTCTTCTTCTTGACCCAGGTGTAAGGCGCCACACCAGCCGAAGCTTTCAGCTCGTAGTGATAAGGCACTCCGACAGCGGCGACCGGCAAACCCGTTGGGCTCAAGATAGTAAGCTCGGGGGGAGGATTGATATCGATTGACAGCGATACGGAGATCGTTTGATTGCTTTGATCAGTAGCGCGAGCCTCGAAGGTGAGTTCGCCCGCGGACGTAGGCGTCCCTGAGATCACTCCAGCATCTGAGAGCTGCAAACCATCCGGAAGCTGTCCCGACTTTAAGTTCCAGTGATAAGGCGGCGTTCCTCCCGATGCGGACAGCGTTTGTGAATAGGCATCTCCAACAACTCCGTCCGGTAAAGAAGCCGTATCAACGTTGAGTGGCAGAATTGCCGGGTTGGTCGTTATCGAGAGCGTAGTAGTAACGCTCGCGGACACCGCATCGGAAAGCTTGAGCACAAAACTTGTAGTACCGGCTCGCTCCGGCGTTCCCGAAATGATACCTGTTTGATTCAAAGTCAAACCGTCGGGGAGATTGCCCGATTGAATAGCCCACGTGTAGGGCGTCTGTCCTCCTGCGGCGCCTATGTTCTGACTATAAGTGGTGCCGACTGATGCGCGTGGAAGCTGAGTGGTCGTAATAGTGAGCGGCGCGGAGGGCTTAACCAGTATCGTCAACGCTTTCGTTGCCGAAGCGCCATTAGAATCGGTAACTTTTACAACGAAGTTGAAGGTCCCTGCGGTTGAGGCCGTGCCGCTGATTGAACCGGACTGCCCTCCCAACGTGAGTCCGGGGGCGAGGGCTCCACTGTCAATCAGCCATGAGAAGTCCGGCTTGCCACCAGACGCGGCTAACGTCCGGCTATATGGCACCCCCACGGTTGCATCCGGCATGTCGGTGGTGCTGATCGCGAGTGCAGGCGCTACGGTTGGCGTCAATATGGTAGCTTCATTTGAGTAGTTTGATGTTCCAGACGAATTGAACGCCCGCACTCGATAAGCATAGGCCGTGTTGGGCTGAACGTTGACATCATTGTATCGTGTCGTCGTGGACGGCACGACATCGATCTGTGAGTAGTCCGCGCTTGTTCCGCCGCGACGTTCGATTTGACACCCGTCCATGTCTCCCGAAGTGTCTTGCCAAACCAGAGACACCTCAGAGGGCGAGTTTGCGCTTGCCACTAAGCCGACGGGACTTCCCGGCGGCGGCTTCGGCACTGCCGATGTCCAACCGATCTGCGCAACCGTAAACGGACACAATGCAGCTTCATTGAGCCGCATCATGCATTGAGTCGACGCTCGATTGCAGGATAAGTCCTGACAGTTACCGTTCGTCGCCGAAGGTCTCACCTCTGGCGCGCATGTGCAACTGCAAACCTGATAGCCAGGTTGGAAGTATTCATCACAAGCGTAAAAGATATGACCGGTCTCGTGGCTTGCTATTGTAGAAAGCGGCCATCCAAAGCTGTGAAACAGGCTGATCGTGTAAGGACCGCCGATGTACGCCCACGATGCTCGCCCGTCGGTAAAGGACGATCTTGCGGGCGACGGGTTGTAAGCGACGAACATCGAGTAAGCCCAGTCAGTGTTGTTCTGAGTTCGGGCCGCAATGTCGAACGCGGCGACTCGCTCGAAGACACTTCCGGCTGATGCGCCCGCATTGCTCATTATCTGATTGACCCAGAGAGCTGCGTCCGTGCCGGGACGTATTACGGGCTCGTACGGCACCTGGCATATCGGATTCGCCGGCAAATACTGGATCAGGGTGAATTGCAATGGCTTCGCGAGATTGAAAGCGCGTGACTGCTCGACCCACCAGTTCAGTCCGTCAAGCACTTGCGAAAACGCGAGGGCCTGATCGGCTGGAGTCCAGGTGTAAATATTGGGGTCTATGCCGCCGTTGCTCTCTACTAGAAAAACCGATACGGTAACCGTGCCGTTCATCACGTCACTGTTGCTGAAATACTGAGGTGTTACCGACGATTGGATTCCGAGAATTGAATCTTCAGAGCCGAGCAAGCGCAGGTTGCGAATGAAGTTGTCCTTATTGATGCTGGGATGAGGCAGCGAGCAGTCGATCATTCCGGGACGTCCGGCGTCCGCTCCCACGGGTTGTTTCGATTCACGCAGCCTTCGCTTTGCAGTCCTTCCTGAAGCGATGTCATTGAAAGCCCCGATCGCTATCTCTGTTTCGCGATCTCTGAATCCCGCAGGCGGTGATGCAAGAGGAGAGCGATGGATCGAGCGAATTCCGTTATGACCTAAGATTTTGGATTCGGTTGTAGGGCTGATCCAGCCGAGAATTGCGTGAGGCGGAACAACCACTGCGACGCGGCCACCTTGTGAAACGATGAAGTCACGAGCTTCGGCCAGCGCTGACTTTGAAGCGGCATCAACAAGTATAAGAGCGTAGTCGTTGCGGTTGCCCGCGCCAGAAGCTGCAGAATTATTCAGTGTCTGAGTTCTGGCATAGGCGCTAAAGGTCGTCAAGACCACAAGCGCTACGAAAAACCGGAACAACAAGCGAACCATCAAACAGACCTCAGTGATTGAATCCCACGGTCGCTAATGCCTGCTTGATCGCCGTGGAGGGCCAGATAGAAATGCAAACACAACCCTGGACTAAGACAGCCCCGCGCATGCTCTAACCATCATCATGACTCGCGAAGAGGGTTTGCCACGGGGTGATCGGGGAGGGACCTTGTCGATATAAAGACATTGACTTCGGCCGTACTGTTTCAGCTTGACCGGCTGCAGATCGTTTCCCAGAAACCTCGTAACAGTAGGCCACCCAATACTCCCAAACTACGTTGTATTTCTTCACAGGGCCGCGAGTATACCTCATGCCCCCGAATCGTCGCAAGCAAAAAACTTATTGACGGCAGACCCACTCCAAAGCGTCAGTTCCGGCGGGGTTTGCGACTTCTGTTGCAAGCTTCATTTGGTCAAGTCTTTTTAGAACCTCCATTGATTACTCGAATACGTGACTTGTGTAATACAATCAACAATATGTCGGATTTTTAAAGACCTCAACCTGCGAGCTGTCTCCAGCAGAGTGCATAGAGTGGAAGTTGCAAGAAAGCCAAACGCGTCTGCGGTTGCGGATGCTTGACACCTGCAAAGTCAAAAGTGTAGAGTTCAGCCTTGCCTCAGAGCACTTATGAAGCGAGAAACACACTGGCGCGTGTACTCGGAGTCCTGTTAACGATCTCTCTCGGCAAGAGAGTTCCGCATCAGCTAGACCTTAAGCCGCATCGATCTGCTCTTCTTAACAAGTAATGAGCAGGGACGGCAAGCAGGCAGCTTCGCAGCGCGACCGCGCAAAGACTCTCCTCACGACGACGTTGATGCTCGTGCTTTCGTGATGCTCAAGGCTTGAAGCTTGGTAGCTCGATGAAGCATACTATGTCACAACATAGTTCAATCGGTTCCGGTTTCACCATTCCGATGAATTTCAAAAAGCAGTCCGGGAGGAATAGCGATTAATGGCCACAGAGAATGTAAACCAGTCCGGTGCGAGCGCCGCGGCTGACAGCGCCCGAGAAGAGGCTGTCCCGCTCGAGCAAAGCGCCGGCCCAGACAGCGCAGGTGCTGAGCCACACGCTGCGGCTGACACCGATCAAAAGGCTCACGAAGCCAACACTGGATCCACCTCGCAGCAAACAACCGATACCGAGGCGAGCGGCGCGCAGGATTTCAGCGCGATGCTTGAGACTTATGAGAAGGAGAGCGCTGCGTCGCGACAGGAAGGCGAGATCGTTCGCGGAATTGTTGTCGGCATCTCCGATCAGAACGTGCTCGTTGATATCGGCTACAAGTCTGAAGGTGTTGTGGCGCGCGAGGAGTTTCTGGATCGACAGGGTAACTTGACTGTCAAGCGCGGCGATGAAGTCGACGTGCTTATTAAGAGTCTCGAAAACCAGGACGGCTATGCTGAACTCTCCCGCGCCGCGGCAATGCAGCTTCAATCGTGGGAGCGTCTTCGCCACGCCCACCAGACTCACGAGACGATCAAAGGCCGCGTAGTCGAACGCATAAAGGGCGGGCTTCAGGTCGATCTCGACGGTGTCCCTGCTTTTCTTCCCGGCTCGCAAATTGACATTCGTCCCGTGCGCAACCTCGAACATTTTATCAAACAGGAAATCGAGGTCCGCGTAATCAAGCTCAATCGAAAGCGCGGCAACGTAGTCGTTTCCCGCAAGGCTGTATTGGAAGAAGCTTCGGGCAAGAAAAAGTCCGAAACACTTGCCAACATCGAGGAAGGCGTCGTGCTGGAAGGCGTCGTGAAGAACATCACCGATTACGGTGCGTTCATCGACCTCGGTGGAATCGACGGGCTTTTGCACATCATCGATATGAGCTGGGGCCGTATTCAATCGCCGAACGACATAATCAAAGTGGGCGATTCGATTCAAGTCAAAGTTCTTAAGTTCGACCGCGAGCGAGAGCGGATATCGCTTGGCTACAAACAGCTCCTGCCCGATCCCTGGCAGAGCGTCGCCGAGCGCTTTCCAAAGGGCTCGCACGTTCGTGGAAGAGTGGTCAGCCTCACCGACTACGGCGCGTTCATCGAGATCGAACCGGGCGTCGAGGGTCTCGTACATGTGACAGAAATGACCTGGTCCAAGCGCTTGAAGCATCCCTCGAAGCTGCTCTCGATTGGACAGGAGCTCGAGGCGGTTGTTCTCGAAGCCGACCCTCACAGCCGGCGAATCAGCCTCGGCCTGAAACAGATCAGCGCTGATCCGTGGGAGACGCTGCCTGTTCGTTATCACGTTGGCTCGCGAGTGACCGGAAAGGTGCGATCGCTTACTGACTTCGGCGCATTCGTCGAAATTGAAGACGGCATCGACGGGCTCGTTCACGTGTCGGATATCTCCTGGACCAAACGAATCAAGCATCCGTCAGACGTGCTTAAGAAAGGCCAGCAAGTCGACGCGGTGATAACGAACATCGACGTTGACGGCCGCCGTTTGAGCTTGTCGATAAAAGATCTCGAGCCCAATGCCTGGGATCGCTTCTTCGACACACACAAGCTCGGCGATGTGATCAAAGGCCGCGTCGTTCGGTTCGCGAACTTCGGAGCTTTTATCGAGATCGAGGAAGGCATCGAAGGCTTATGCCATGTCTCGGAGTTGAGCGATTCGCGAGTTGAGAAGCCCGAGGACGCAGTAAAGATCGGACAGATACTTCCCTTCAAGATTCTTAAGCTCGATCCGTCGCAAAAGAAGATCGGCTTGTCGGCGCGCGCCGTCGGCAAGGAAAACGATCCTGAAGACGTGCGTAGCTATCACGAGACCGGCGCGGGAATGGCGACGCTTGGCGACATCGCTAATCTGCTGAACCCAACCGGGGAGAAGAAGGACCAGGAATAAGACTAGTTTGGTACATCGAGCGGCTTCCGTAACGCGACTCACGGCTTGGGTGATGAACACTTCAATGAGCCGGGGTCGCGTTGTTGTTTGTGGGAATGAGCTATGAAGAAACTCAATCTGTTAACGGTGTTGATAGTCGCAGGGTTCGGTTTCGTGTTTTTCGTTGCGGTGATTCTTATTGCGGCTCTTGTGCTCTCCCGTGAAGGCGGCTTCACCGGATGGGGCGGTGATCGAATCGCCGTCGTCTATCTGGAAGGTGTGATTTTCGATTCGAAAACCGTCAATGAGCACTTGAAGATGTACGCAAACGACTCGAGAGTAAAAGCGATCGTTGTGCGAATGGACACTCCCGGTGGCGGGGTCGCGGCGTCGCAGGAAATTGCCGACCAGATCAAATGGCTCCGGAATGAGAAGGGCAAGACAGTCGTAATATCGATGGGATCAGTCGGCGCGTCCGGCGGCTACTACGTGGCTTGCGCCGCTGACAAGATCTACGCGAATCCGGGTACTATCACGGGCTCGATTGGAGTTATCGCCGAGTGGGTGAACTATGGGAACCTTCTCAAGTGGGCACAAATGCAACCGGAAGTAATCAAGCGCGGCGAATTCAAGGATGTAGGCTCTCCGACGCGTGAGGTGACACCCAAGGAGCGCGAATACCTTCAGGGCTTGATCAATCAGATGTACGAGCAGTTCGTCGGCGCCGTAGCCGAAGGCCGCAAGGAGTTGACTCGCGACCGAATCAAGGAGCTTGCTGACGGCCGCGTCTACACGGGAGAAGAAGCGTTGCGCGAGAAGTTGATCGACGGCCTAGGAAACTACGACGCAGTGTTAAAAGCTACGGCGGAAATGGTCGGCATAAAAGGTGAGCCGCAGGTTGTCACTCCGCCGAAGCCTCGCAAGGGGTCAATCCTTGATTTGCTGACGTCGACCGATCTTGGGGAGATGGTTTCGCGCAACACACTTCAGCCTCCCGGCTCTTCGTTGCAGTTTGAATATCTTTGGAAGTGACCAGTCACAAGGTGGTCGGTGGCCGGTGATCGGCGGCCGGTTCAATCAACATTGTGCAGCCACGCTCTACTGATGACCGGCCACCGATCGCTGACCACGGCAACCGTCATTATGGAGCACATCTGGAGTCCCTGGCGCTATAGATACATCGCTTCGGCAGGCAACGAAGAAGGTTGTGTGTTCTGTCGAATCGAACAGGAACACCGCGATGCCGAGAACTATCTGGTTTGTCGCGCGCCGTTGAATTTTATCATCCTCAATTTGTTTCCTTACACGAGCGGGCACCTAATGATCGTGCCTTATCGGCACGAAGCCTCACTTGCGTCGGTGGACACGGCAACTACCACCGAGATGATTGAGTTGGCAAAGCGAGCGCAGACGGCTCTGGAGGCGGAGTATCACCCTGACGGCTTTAACATTGGAATGAATCTTGGAAGAAGCGCGGGAGCCGGAGTCGCCGATCATTTACACTTGCACGTGGTGCCGCGATGGAGCGGCGACGCTAATTTCGTATCGATAGTGGGCGAGACTCGAGTCCTGCCCGAAGACCTCGCGGCAACCTATTTAAAGCTTAAAGCACACTTCCGTGAGTGAAGCCATCTGCTGAGAACTCGAGTCGATGCATCTACGGCCGCTTTCTTGGAAATGGAAGCTTTATTCCGCCCGGCACGGTGACGGTTCTGTCATTCATAAGCTCTCGCACTGAAGGCGGCAAGTACGATTGCATGCGACCTGACACTCCGCTATCCCTTAGGACTTTTATTGCGGCCTTAAGCGTCGGGTCGTATTCACGGGCTTCGGACTCATGACCTTTGCCTGCCTGGCTTATGGCTTCTCCGTCGGAGCCGCCGACCTGCTGACCCTTCTCGGTGTACAACGCCGATAGAGCCAGGTGATTGCCAGCCATCTCACCTGAGTTGTTGGTTTCGCTTCGATAGCCGGTCGCCGTGTTGTATTCACCAATCGCCTGATCTGTATCGCCCTCGGCGTGATAACAATATGCCAGCTCGCGATGGGCGTCGTAATAATCGGGCCGCAGCTCGAGCGCCTTCTTCAACTGTGGAATCGCTTGCTGGTATTGCTTCATCAATCGATACGTGTAGCCTACGCCGTAATAAGCTTCCGGGTCTTCCGGAGCGATCGTCGATGCCCGCACAAAAGCCGCGAGCGCCTTTTGACGGTCGTGTTCATCAAGCGAGTACGCATAGCCAAGCGCGAGATTGACTATCGCGAGGTCGGCGGACTTCCTGGCAGCAAGCTCAGCCGTGCGCACCGCTTCTTTGCGAGCGTCCTTCTGCTTGCTCGCTTTGTCGGGACGCTGATTAACAGACGCGTCCTGCGTTTCGTCAAGCAGTGACCATTCACTCAGAGCGCGCGACCGTCGCGCAAGCAGCTCCGCGTTGTCTGGCGACTTGTCGGAAGCCGTCGAGAGCAAATCGACCGCGTCTCGATGACGGCCCGCGCCCATATAAGCATCCGCTAACCGTTGGTAAGCGGCGATAGACGCGGGGTCTTCGCGAATCGCCTGCTCGTAAGAAGCGATGGCTTGAGGCCATAACTTCTGGGATTCGAACTTCACTCCTTTTTCGTAGCTCGCATTACTAGTCGCAGGCTTCAGTGTGACCGTGAAGTCCTGTTGATATCCGGCCATCACCGTTATCTTCTCTTCGGCCGGTTGAAAACCTTGCAGGGCAGCGCGCACGGTGTACTCGCCGGGTTTCAATTCTTTTTCGATGGGCCCGGTTCCAAGAGTCTCGCCGTTCAAAGTAATAGTCGCATTCGCCGGCGAAGTCTCGAGTACGGCAGTGCCGGTGGTCGGCGGCGAAGGCGGATTCGCGGCGAGTTTAGACAAGCGAACGATGACCATTGGACCATGGACTTCAGTCGCAACCATCATTGGAGTTTGCTCGACCGCAAACTTTGCGCGGCTCTGAAAATCGGCGCTCCATTTGTGAACGTTCTCTCGAAGGAAGGTCGCCAGATAACCGGCTTCTACTCGGCCGTCGGGCCTGTTGGCCACCTCGCGAATCCCTTCGAGGATGTAGTAAGTAAAAACACCATGCCTGAGCTGCGGATCTTCGTAAGCTCGCTCGCCAACCTGGCACGCATAAAACACGATCGCAGTTGCTGGCGTGGCCGGTGAAGATAGACCGGCGCTCGGAGTAATGCGAAGCCCGCGGCTCATCACGTCGGTCATCGTGTTTCCCTTGATGCCGCGACCGGGGAAAGGATCTTCGCGGCACGCATCGATGAAGATCGAAAACTGAGTCGCCTTCAACGCGCTGAGCTTTCGGCCTAGCTCTTCAAGATCAACAGCGGTTCGCTCGAGCGAATCCTTTGATTGAGCGTCGACATCCACCGGCAGGAAATAACTCTTAGCCGACTGACCCAGGCCGCGCGCGATGCCGTGACCGGCAAGAAACACGATTACTTCCTGGCCCGCTTGCACGCGCGGCGCGAGGTAGTTGTCGACCGCCGCGAATATATTTTGTTTGGTTGCTTTCGATTCTGCCGCGCCTTCGTCGGTTAGTAGTCTAACGTGATCTTCAGAGAAGCCCGCCGTGCTGACCAACAAGTCCTTGATTGCACGCGCATCGTCTCTCGGAAAAGTCAGGCTTTGAATCTGGCCGGGATAGTGGCTTATTCCAACGAGCAGCGCCCATTGATTGCCGGCCGCAGAATTCGCTGCCGGTGGCTTGGGTTTTACTTCAGGTTTTTGCGCGCCGCGCGCAAGTACCATCGGGCCGGACAGACAGATTACAAGAATCAAAGTAAGAATATTTCGATGCATCACAAACCCCCATTTTGAAGACCGACATTTTCATTCAAGCTGTCGGTTGTGACTTGATTATCTCAAGTAGTTCGGCAGGACAAGAGTGAGGTTGTCGCACGCCCTTTATTCGCTCATTGGTTCGCGAGTATCCCACAGCCACTGCAACGGAATCAAGAACAAGCGATCTCGAGTGAAACGTGCGCTCCATCGTTATGACTTCGGTGACCAATAGCCTTTGCGTGTTCGTGTTGTCAGCCCGGCGCGATTTGCGTCAACGGATACCTTCCGCCAGCGGCCGTCTCGCTTTTGATTCGAGGGATAGTAGGTGATGGTGTATTGGTTTCTCAGTTCCTCGACGATATGCGTGAACGCTTCTTCCAACTTGTCGCCTTGTGGAGAATGAACGTAACGCCCACCGGTTTGAAGAGCAAACTCCTTCAATTCGCTTTCGCCTCGCTTCAACTCCAGGATCTCGTTTCCACTTCCGGAAGTCCTCGCCACGTCATCGATCAAGTCTACCGAATAGATAGTAACTCCCAAAGATAGGGCTCTCTTCATCACCGAACTGAAAGTTGCTTTGTGACTCGTGGTATCACAGCCATCGGAGATCAACAGAATCGCACGGCGCTTTTCGGAGCGCTTCTCCAATGCGTCGAGAGCTTCATTCGCGCAGTCGTATAACCTTGTATTGTCTTCCGCCTTTGCATCCCAAACATATTCCGAGATGTCGTGCAAATCGGAAAAATCCTGAAACTGTTTAATTTTGTCATTGAACCCGTAGACGGCGACTTGATCGTCCTCGCGAATGTGATCGACAAAAGAAGCCGCTGCCGCTCTGACGAGCCCGAACTTGTAGTCCATGCTGCCGCTCATGTCGATGAGAATCGCTGCCGCGAATGGGGCTTCTTCGGCGAAAAAGGAATTGATCGATTGAGGGACGCCGTCTTCGAGTATGGTGAAGTCTTTTGCGCTGAGACCGTGGGCATACAGTCCGCCAACGTCTGTGACAATCAGATTTGCCACAATCAAATCGGAATGCAACCGCACCACGTCGTCATCGCCCCGTTGCCGCGTGGCGTTCGCGTTTTTGTCCTGAAGCCGAGCGAGGGAAGAACTCGGCGCGGTCAACAGAGCTAAGAGGAGAAGCGTAATGAAGCCGGCGCGCGGCGAAAACAAAGACGCGTGGGCTCGGTGATTTGCTGCGTGGGACATCAGTCTGCTTTAAGAGAGCGTCTTATGAACCGAGTAAGATTGATCACTTCGTTGGAGTTCGCGATCACAACCGCTGAAACTACGAATCGGGTTCCGGTCTTCATGTCCTTCTCGATGTTTGCCGCTGCTGTTTTCAATTTGTCGATAGCGTCGGGAAGTGTCAGGTGGCCCGCCGTGTCGTCGCTGGTCTCTTCACCCCCGCTGTGAGTAAGCACGTGCTTGGCGAGCTTCTCAATCGCGCGAAGTTTTTTTATGTCGTCAGCCGAGACCTGCTTATGTTCGCCGAAGCTTTTAGCCACCTCGTCGGAAAGCCGGTTCAGCTTCTCGACGTCGTCAAGCACCTTTTTGTGCTCGTTCTCAAGCCGCTCGTTTGTCATTCTGGAGCGCATTTCCTCTGGCAACCCGTCGTCCTGTTCCTGGTCTGATGACGGCTTTTCCGGCCCCATCCGCCGAGCGTTCTGTGCACCGACAACCGATATAAAGAGGAAGACTATAGCGAGAATCAGCAGCAGTTTCTTGGGCATGACTTCAATTCCGGCTCGATTTCAAACCAATAAGTTTTTAACACAATCCAAATCGCAACTCAATCAAACAAGACTAACGAGGTCGAGTGTGTCGCTTCGGCGTAAACTTGAGAAAGGGCAGTCGATGTAGTACACTCAGGTTTGAAAAAAAATGGAGGGAAGCCTGTGAGCCCTGAATTGAGTCAGCTCATTGAGCTCCAGGAACTCGATCTCGAGATACAGCGCATATCAGATCGGCTTTCGAAAATACCGGAAGAACGCGATCGAACGGAAAACGAATTTAAACAACACGCCGCTGAGTTCCTGGATCTGAAGAGCAAGCACGAACGAACCCTCGAAGACCGCAAACAGCTAGAAGCCGAACTGGCAACCACTCAACAAAACCAAGAAAAGTTCGAACGAGACAAAACTCGAGTGCAAAACGAGAAGGAGTATACGGCCGTCTTGCGCGAGATCGACACTGCTCGCAGACACGTCGGCGCATTGGAGACCGATATTCTCAAGCGAATGGAAGAACTTGAGAAACTCGAGGCTGAGCTTACTACTCGCACGCCGGACGTCGAGCGCATGCGCTCGGAGATCGACGTCACCCTGAGCGCTTTGGACAAGGAGCGTGAGGAAGCAAGCCGACAGTTGGCGAAGTTCGGCGAACGAAGAAAGAATCTTGCTGTTCAATTGCCCCGGCGACTCTTCTCAGTCTACGATCGAATGTCTCGCCTGGGTCGGGGACAGGCGTTGGCTGAAATCAGCAGATCGGGCATTTGCGTTGCTTGTCGAGTTCGTGTTCGGCCAAAAGTCTTCAGCGACGTTCGAAAGGGTGATCAGCTCGTCACATGCGAGAATTGCGGTCGTATCCTTTATTATCGTAACGAAACCTCTACTCAGTCAGCTGAAGCTGCAACACCCGACTAAAGCGGTTGATTCGCCGGCTCTCATTGGCGCGCATGTCGAAGGGCGTTGACGTCACCGGCCCGCGTTCGTGAAACTTCGAACGTCATTAATAATGTTTTCATTTGTGCCCACGTCTCAATAGATGACCAGCGGAAAAGCACCCGACAGATTACAGATTGAGGGCATCGCCGAGGCGTGGCTGAAGCCGGAAAGCGGAAGCGATTCCGACTCGCTGCACTATCGGCCGGCGTTGCTCATCGAATGCACGGTGAAGTACCGCAGCTTGCGTGCGGGGCTCAACCATTCGGAAGAGCGCAACTATTCGGCCTGGCTTCCTGAGGGCGATCTTGCGATAGACTGGGATTCGCCGGCGGCCGACCTCGAAGATCTCAGTCAGCTCGCTCCTCACGCTGATCCGAGCATCGGTTATCGAACTGCGGCTTACGTTACAAGTCGAGCTGGGGTTATCGACTGTGTCGCCGAGCTGATTGAGAAGCTCGTAAGAACAGATCGGCTTTCGGTGTTCTTTAACCCGGTCTTCGGGTTATTCTCGGCGCCGGGCGATGCGCTTGAAGACTTTCTTGGTCGAGTCGCCGATGCCGCGCTGGGACGTATCGAACCCGAGCTGAAGAGATTGCGCAGCCGTTTCGAGTTACAACTGGAACAACTCCGTGAAGCTCAGGCGGCCAAAGGATCGTTTACAGAGCAATTGAATCTCGAGAGTTTTATTTCCAACAAGCTCCACTTTTTCGAAAGCGAAAACCGGCTTGCCGGCATGTTCTCAACTCTCGCCGGCGCAGTATTCGGTTCTGCGGAGCCTCGGTCGCAGGAGGAAACATACCGGGCGGACGAAGCCGAGCTGCGTGAGGATCTCGAGCGAGTTGAGCGCGAGGCGAGCGACGCTTTGCGGGCACTCTACGACGAATATCTTGCGCTCGCAAACGAGTACGACACGTTTGAAATCGGACTTCAGCCCGACAACGTACAGGTAATTCGCCGTCTGCTCCTTTGGGTGCCGGTCGCTGCCGAACACAAGGCGTAGAGCGGCGAACCAATCGGACGCGCAGGAGACGTAAAATCAAGGCGCCAATCTAATTTTGACTTTTAACTGATCATCATGCCGCAAGAACTTCCCGCCCGACTCGGGATCATCACCAAGCCTAACGAGCCGCGAGCTGCCGAGCTTGCAGCCCGGATAGCTGAGTGGGCTGCGGAGCACGAAATCAATCTCTTCGTCAACAATCGAGTTCGCGATTTGCCTCCGGGAACGTTCTCTGCTTCAGCGAGGGAAATTGCCGACAATTGCGACTTGCTCATCGTGCTTGGCGGAGATGGAACGATGATCGCGACGGCGCGTTTGGTAGCCGGACGCGGCACGCCGGTACTCGGCATCAATCTCGGCACGCTTGGCTACTTGACCGAGTTCGCGATGGATGAAGCAATGCCGGCTCTCGAGTACGTTGTTCGCGGCGAATATGAAATCGAAAAGCGGACCATGCTCGACTGGCAAGTTCTTCGCGACGGCGATCAGGTCGGCGCCGGCACCGCTCTGAATGACATCGTCCTCAATAAGTCAGCGCTTGCGCGAATAATTGATATCGACTGCTGGGTGGGATCGCATTACGTCACAGGTTACCGCGCGGACGGTTTGATCATCGCGACTCCGACTGGCTCGACCGCTTACAATCTGTCTGCCGGCGGCCCGATTATCGCGCCGGCCACTGAAGCGATATCGATTTGTCCGATCTGTCCGCACACACTCACCAATCGACCTTTGGTTCTTCCATTCGGCGTAGAGATTGCGCTTCAACTGAATACTCACGAGCAGGAAGTGATGTTAACTTCGGATGGGCAAATCGGTCTTCCGCTGATGCAAGGCGACAGGGTCGAGGTACGCAAGAGTGAGAAAACCTTCAACACGGTTTGCGCGCACGATCGCGACTACTTTGAAATTCTCCGAAACAAATTGAGATGGAGCGGAAGGTAAACGCGCCTTGCGAGTGGAACTTAACTCCGGCTGAATCTATGCTACTCTTGATCGGAGCACGCAGATGCTTCTACCGATTTCTGACGACAACCAGGGCCGCACCACGACTCCGTTTGTGATGTACATAATCGTGGCGATCAACGTCGCGGTTTTCCTGTTGCAGCTCTCCGACGATCGATTCACGCTCGCCTATTCGGCGGTTCCCTACAAGATTACGCACAACGTAACGGTGGTGCCGCCGGGTCACGGAGCGCTTCCGCCGGGCATCGAAGCGAATCCGCGAGCAGCGAGCCTGGTGGCGACGCGCGGCGTCCCGCAAGAACCGGGTCCGAGCTTTATCTGGCTGACCTTACTCACATCGATGTTCATGCACGGTGGGTTGTTGCACATCGCGGGAAACATGCTTTACCTGTGGATCTTCGGCGACAATATTGAGGACAACTTCGGTCATGGAAAGTTTCTGATCTTTTATCTCATATGCGGATTTGCCGCGTCGTTCGCTCAGATTGTAGTAGATCCGGATTCACCAATTCCTTCGCTGGGTGCATCGGGCGCAATCGCGGGTGTGCTCGGCGCGTACCTCATCATGTTCCCCCGTAATCGTGTGCGAACGTTGCTCCCACTGGGATTCTTGTGGACGACAATCGAGCTCCCCGCGATTGTTGTTCTGGGTTTCTGGATCGTGATTCAGGTCTTCAGTCAATACACGGCGATGGCATCGGCAAAGCATGCGAGCGGCGGCGTCGCTTACATGGCTCACATAGGCGGATTCGCGACCGGCCTGGTGTTGTGCTTTCTGTTTCGGCGCCGCACTAACAGTTATCCTGCAAGCTATGGAAGTTAATATGGCAACTGAAGTAATGGAACATTCAGGTTTGGTGGTTGAAGAAACGCCGGTCGACGCGATGGATCTGCCGGCGCTCGACACGTTTGAATACAAATATGCAGGCAAGGAAATAAACATATCGTTCACGTGTCCCGAGTTTACTGCCATCTGCCCGTTCTCGGACTTTCCTGACTTCGCAACGATAAAGATCGACTACATACCAAACGAGCTTTGCGTCGAGCTGAAGTCGCTCAAGCTCTACATCAACGGGTTTCGCTCGGTGAAGATTTTTCACGAACACGTAGTCAATCGGATACTCGAAGATCTGGTCAAAGCTTGCGATCCAATGGCGATGGATATAGAAGGCGACTTCAATATTCGAGGAAACATTAAGACCGTTATCCGCGCTTCATACCGGAAGAAATAGTTCCGAGTTCCGAGTTCCGAGTTCCGGGTTCGACCGCAGAGAAACTGTTATCAAAGACTGAACCCGAACCCGAAACTCTGAACCCGAAACCCGGAACGTCGAACCCGGAACCCGGAACCATGACGACCCCATGGAAATGGAGAAGGCATTTTATGTGGTCACCTTCAAACCGTCTTACCTGAAGCTCGTGCGTGAAAAATCTGCTCAACGGGACTCGACTTTCGATGAAGCCGACGAAGCCGCGCAACGAATGATAGTGGCGCTAACTCAAGGCGGCTTCGGACAGGATGTAGTCGATGACGAACGTCAGGTTAAAGAGCGCTTTCTCGAATACCTTTTTTTCTCGAGCGACCTCGACCTTCCAAGAAGCGCTGAGGTCTTCGACGAATACTTTGAGCTCGATCCTGCGACTGAGTTCGTTGATCTCGATGAAGAAGTGTAATTACTGATTCGTCTCCCTCGGACAATTCCGGCACGTTCGCAAAAGACTTCAAACTTTTCGTGGTTGGGTTCTGAGCAATGTTGCGTGGATGGAAGGCTGCAAGAGCTGTAGTAACAATTACTGTCTCGGCTAATCGAGTCGCGGCTCAACCACGCAGCGCCCGACACGGGATTAAACAATCTCGGCTTTCGCAGGGACAAATAAGGCGCTTACTTTTTCTTGAAGACAAAGATGTATTCGTGCTTGAAAATGTAGAACCCGCCAACAAGCGCCCGATAGCGCCATAGCTGTTTCTGATCTCGCTTCGCGCGGGTCTCTTCGAAATTCTTAACGACGATGCTCTTGAGAGAATAACTGCGCTTGAGAACTTCGCTCATGCAGTAGAAGCCCAGCGGTATCCACTCGCCCTTCGAGTACTTATCTCCGATCACCAGCGCGAAATACCTTCCGCGCTCGAGTACCGGCGAGAGGTTGTCAACCGTTTCACCAAACATCTTTACGAACTGCTCGGTGCTCGACGCATTCGATAAGTCCTTCTCGTCTTCGGAGAAACTGATGATGTCGTGATACGGCGGATGCATTATTAGAAGCTGAACTTGCTTCTTCGGAATCTTGCGCAGGATCCGTTTCGAATCGATAGACGTTGCATCGCCAGTGATGATCTCAGTTCTTATCGAGTGCGGGTTCTTTTCCTTCCCAACAAGCTTCTTAGCTTCGCCCGCGACCTTTGCATTCAGCTCGATGCCGATACCGTTGCGTCCCAGCCTTCGGCACTCGATCAATGTCGTTCCGCTTCCGAGAAATGGATCGAGCACCCAATCACCTTTCTTTGTATAGCGAAGCATCAGTTGATGCGGAATCTGCGGAATGAAATTGCCCCAGTACCACGCGAGATGCGCGCCCGCCGAATCGCGCTTTGGGAGCACCCACAAACTGTCGGTGATGATGTCGGTATGCTCTTGCCACCGATTCAGGTTTATATCGTTCAGCTCGGAAGTCCTGACGTTCCTGATGCCGCGCGCGAGTCGCTTCACGTAATAAAGTGCGCGTTCGATTGTGCGAGCGTTCAGAATTTGATCTAGTTCAGAAGCGAGCACATCTCGGCGAAGAGCGATGAACTCGCCGTTTGAATCGGCA
>Ga0075436_100000157_pt1 | contig 42464 bp, 36 predicted proteins | sample RhiMethybrSRZTD5_FD_75303 | JGI IMG/M metagenome (GOLD analysis project Ga0075436, IMG submission 75303) | Populus rhizosphere microbial communities from Tennessee, USA - Rhizosphere MetaG P. TD hybrid SRZTD5 | ecosystem: Host-associated > Plants > Roots > Rhizosphere > Soil | place: USA...
CGGAGTTCAAGAAGCAGATAATCGCGAGTACGTCGCTGGGCCGCGTCGGCCAACCCGAGGACATCGCGCGCGTGGCCGTATTTCTTGCCTCGGATGATGCGGGGTGGCTCACGGGAGAAACCATCTTCGCGAACGGCGGCCACAAGTAAAACGACTCCGGGTAAGTGACGCGAGGTGTTGCGATTTGTAGTCCTTAAGTGGAACACCTGCTACATCGAGGATTGCTTTTACCGCTTCTTCAAATTCGGATGGACTAAGAGTAATCGGATCAAAAGTCAACATAACTTGCCTCGCACTCGTCATCTAGTTCGTTCGGTCGAAAGCGGCAGCGATTGTTCTTGAACTCAAGTTAGCAAATACAGCTTTGTACGCGTTGAGCATAACAAACTGATTGATCTGATCGACCTTTTCTCGGTTGACGGGGATTAACGTGTCTCCACCCTTCACGTCATCAATTAGCAGACAACGCCTGGGCGATAAGGGTAACAGCACGGAACCCGGTCTGAGACCAATGACGCGCCAGCACGATTCAGACTCCGGGCGACTGATCAACATTGGATTGTCAGAGGTCACGAAAACCCGCGACGTTGTTGATTCCAGGAGACGCCAATTCCTTCCTTCAATAATCGCTGCCGTGTCCTTAGCCATGTCCAACGCGATCTCGATCAAGCTGGCATCACTCTTCGAAGGTTCCCTCACTAGGTAACTCGCTTTCGAACCCTCTACAAGTCCTAAGCGGATGCTTTCTAACTCCTCGTCGGTTCCGGAATAGCCCAGCGCTCTTTGGGACTGAATGAAATCCTCTTTGTCGCAAAAGAAGTCTTCGAGGCTTCCGACGAAAAATGAATGTTGCGTATGGAGTTTCTCTTGCGTGCTTGGAGTACGGTTGCCAAGTGTTCCTATAAAGGCCGACAACCGCTGTCGCTGCTTGCTATCAATGTCAATGCGATCAGAATCGAGCAATGCCTTTATCGTTTGCGCTGATTCTTTCTCCTGTTTAGTCAAAATCTTATCCACCCGCCCCGGATAGTATTCCGCCTCGCAAGCGATGCGGTTGATTGCAACCAACTCTGGTCTCTCACCTCTTCGATATTGGTAAATCTGATTCGGTCTTTGCGACTGTGAGAAGTTTCTAAGATAGAATTGTGGAACGTAGTGATCTTTAGCCATTCAAGCAGTTAGTTTACCAAATGTCGCGGGTGCGTCATGTCAAAAGCAGTCAAAGGAAGATTGAAAATCCCTAGGCTTACCATTGAGCTGAGGCATGACCGCAACACTAAACTTATGCTCTTCAGAAACGATCGGAGCGATACACCACACCTGACACTCTCGTGGAACAATCCGAGTAAATCAATTGATGTCCACTTGAAGGCGCGCGGTTCCGGCGGGAGCGAGAGTCATCGCGAGATTGCCATGATCCCGGAGCGGAATTTTCTCCGTGTGCTAGGAATGTTCAAAGACGCACTTCGGGATAACGTTCTTGCTAACTTCCGCGTGGCTGCAAGGATAAGACCGGGCCGATTGGGAAGATGGGGTTATGCCGTTTTCTATTTGGACGAGGATGAAAAGCGCGAGTTCATTAACCAAATCGCTCCCATGAAGAAACATCGAAAACTTGAGCGCGTGTTTGATCCGAAAGCCTTCGCAGATTGGGCAAACTCTTCCGACCGAAAACTGAATTTTTACCATCCGTCGATTCTGCATCATATCGCCACCGTCGGAACTGAGGACGTCATCATGGCGGGTCGAATCCGCGGAAAACATAAGCCCAAACTTCTACCGCTGGGTTTGTTCAGAACCGCTGGCGGCCAACCAGTTTGGCTTGCAATGGATAAGCTGAGCCGGGGCATGTTGAATGTCTCAGAGGGCTTTGTGCTTTCTTGCTTAAAGCAACTGCTTCCCAATGATGCTTGGGATATCGTCTTCAATGAACTCCACCTCGAAGAAATTGAATCGAATGACAACTGGACAACAACGGCCTCTTGAGGATATTGGGATGGAGAAACTGAAACAACTTTCCGAAGTCTGTGAGCCAGACATTCGCTACAAAGGCCGAGTTGATCTAGACAGAACTACCGGACTTGTATCAGAAACAACAATCGAATCGCTCTATTCCCTGATAGAACCTTTAATTCTAAATTCAAACGTTCCTAATGACGTCCGCAGTCATTTTGAGATCTCAAAGAACCTCGCTCTTTATGCTTGGTTCGTCTATTCATTCAATGTAGTCGCTGCCATGCAGTCGTTTGCGTCACTTGAGATGGCCTTAAGAATAAAATTGAACGACAAGAAGGCGCCTTTTAAACATCTCATCGATAAAGCCTTCAATAACCGCAAACTGCACAACGGTCTAGGCCCTCCAATCGATTTATCCGTTGTTTTATCCCGAATGCGAAATGACTTGGCGCATGGCAGCGCGACGATGCACGGACAAGGCATAGCCGTGCTGCAAACCTGCTCGGAACTGATAAACGAACTGTTTGTATAGACTGGGTTCTTGGAATTAAACGAAATGGCAATCTTTGGGCGACGGACAACTCAACGCTTAATTGATGAAACTGCCCCAATCATAAAGCGACGGCAGATCAAGAAAATCGTTGACGACTTGAATGCTATGCCGGAAAGGCAAACTCTGAGTCCAGATTGGGAGCTATTACTGCTGAATGTATTCAGCAGAATCGGGCGAGTGGAACATGAACAAAGTTTCGGAGGAAACACAAAGCCGGACCTATTCTTTGAATGTCGATGCCACCCCGAGGTCAGATTTGTCGCTGACATTAGAACGGTGTCTGATAAAGGGTTCAAAGACGCCAATCCATTTGGAGTTCTCTTCGACGATCTAATGAATCGAGTAGAGAAACGCGGATTAAGGGCGCTCTCTTTTTCCCTCGATGTCGGTGGAAATTATCGAGATATTCAGCGAGGTCAGTTCTTCATCGATCCGCACGACGAAACACAAACGATCCAGTACAAGGGCGGAATCAAAACGAGGTTGAAGATGCCCGGTCAAGCGAGATTTGCGGAAAAAATCTTTAATGAGGAATTTGAGGAGTTTCTGAATGCGATCGAAGCTTCACCTGATCAAAGACGTGTCTTGAATGTGTTAAGCCAATCGGAAGATATAGAAGTCAAAATCACTTACGACCCAGCTCAAATGTTTGCTGGCGGGGGCCATCTTGAATACCGTCGCATCAATCATCTTACGCAAAACCCTCTCTATCAGGCTTTGGAAGAAAAAGCCTCACAGGTGATAGATTCTCAATACAACGGCACGCTTGGCATAATTATTTGTGACGGCGGCTTTACGCCTTTTCATAGTTTTTCCCACTTCTCAACCCACACAGTCGAACAGGTCATCTCATATTTCTTTAACAACAATCCTCGCATTGACTTTGTCCTAACGTTTGTTCTGAAGAAAGAGTCAATGCAAGCGGGCGCTCCGATTCAGATTAGAACAACACTTTATTCGAATACGGATTTCAAACCTCGCGAGGAGGAGTTCATTGAGTGCTTGAATGAAATGACCGAGTTTCTTCCATTTCCGAGAGTAGATGCGTTCAATGCACTTAATCGTGGCAGAGGTAAATACCCCAACGAAGGCGGATACATTGCGATGCAAAACCAGTATTACGACAAATCGTCTAGGCGAATGGTAATTTCAGCGAGGATTCTTCTGGAACTTTTAGCAGGAAGGATGACATACGAGGAGTTTGCCGAAAGGTATGGCTTCGTCGAGGTCGATCCATTCCCTCCGAGAGAACCCAATCCATTTAGACTTAGCCTTGAAAACGGCGCCTTGATTCGAGATGTGCGATTTCAAAAAGGCAATGATGACATCGATGACGATGCGGTGATCATCGAACTCAGTGACGAAGCCGATCCAGCCATTTCACCTTTTCGTTACCCACCGAAACTGACGACAACGATAAGCGGCGGATAATAGAAAGATTGTTTCTGCGAACTCTTACGTGGCGCGTGTAGATGTAATTATTGTCGAATGCCTGAAAGTGGAACGGTAACCGATTGACCGTTAGCTGCCGTAACTCGCGCTGTCCCCGTCATCTTGTCGCCGTCAATTGTTGCGGAAAGGTCAATTGTCACACGCTGCCGATCAATTACATCTTGGAATGTCGCGGTAATGACGTTACCTGTCAACTCGATCCTATTGACGGGTGTTATCCCTCCAGCAGAGACAAATTGTCCTGAGAATCCATCTCCGGCAGACGTGATGCTCAATCTCGTTTGCGACGACTGGGTGCCAATCGTTAGCGTCACCAGCCATGTGCCTACGATATTTGGCGGGCCAGAAGCGTCGGCACTCTTAACAACATTCGCCGTCTCATTTGAGGGTGCTGAGGGCTGAGGAGAATTCATCAATGAATTCGCGCGATCGATGTGAGCGCGCGCGGCAGCCCACACTGCCGACAATACATAGTCTCTAGGCAAAGCAAGCGTGCTGCGATTACCCGGGACCAGCTCTCGCGCTTGCAACGAATACTTACTGATTAGCGTTAATCCCAGTGCAGTATTTGGAAGCATAAAATCGTAGCGCAGCATTTGATTCCAGGCTTGACCGGCGTCTACATACGCTTCCATTGCTGAAGTTAATTCATTCTTAAGATCGCTCGCCGGTATTCGACTGGTTGCTTCATCAACCTCATTCTTTATGTCAATCAACCGCGAGCCATATTCCTGGAAACTGATCCCTATCTCTGTCGCGCCACCCAATTTCCTGAGCGCCCGAAGCGCACGATTGGCATCTTCGTTTTTCTGAGGCGCCGTCTCGACAGCTTGCTTAGGCACCAATTCAGGCGCGAAGACGAGGCTAACGACATCTTCTATTTTTATCTTGAGTAAATTACCTGCAACTTCGATTTGAATGGTCGAGGCATCAGCTTGAATAAATTGACCCGTAACCGGAGCGCCCACCTTAAGATTCACCGTCACTTGACGTCGGGAGGTGGGCTGATTCTCCTCCTTCTCGGCTTTCGGCGTTGGCGATGGTTTCGGTTGCGCGGGCGAGGTGCGAGTTCTCTGTGCGAATCCACTGACGAAACTAAGGGCGATCAATCCATTGATTAGAGTTGCGCGAATGAGGAATTTCATTAAATCTTCGTCTACTAAGCGTGCGTCTGCGATCGTTGCGAGGACGAGGGTTTGCCTTTGGAATCACCCGGATTCTGCACTTTGAAGGAGCTTTCAGTTAGTGACCGCACCACTTGTTCAAGTCCGCGCTTGGCCAAGATTGCATTTGTTTCGCCGTCAAAACGTTGATCCAAGATTACCGTCTTAGCAATTTGACCATCAATCTCAACGGTCACTTTGACGTCCACTGAACGATCCCACGCGGCCTTGATAGCCAAGAGTCGCGCAATGCGAACGCGGTCCTCAGAACTTGTCAGTTTTGGTAACGTCTGATCAAGTTGCCCAACCAGCCACTTCCATTCGTAATACGCCTCTTCAACCGTGAACTCGAAAGGCGGGGCTATGAGAATGCCCAACAAGATGTGGCTATTGTCACGTAACAGAGCGGCAAAAGAGCGAAAATGTTCCGCACCCAATCGGTATTTCACGGGCTCAATTCTTCGGGCCTTAAAGGGATTATTTAATGGCTCGTTCAATGCCAAGGCAATGTACTCCGTCTGATTCGACGCAAAGCTTTCATCAGTACCGCTCGCCAGGAGTCCGCCGAAGATGCCGGTCAACATCGCTTGAACAAAACGGCGAAGGATCAAGTAGTGCTCATCTGGCGAAATTCGTTTCTCGATCATGACCCGTTGAAGGTAGCATATCATTCGGCTAGCTTTCCAACTTTATGACCGGCTCACAGAGCCGAGTGTTTCTTACATTTTTTGATAGTCTAATGGTATTGGTCACTTTCCGTACTTACTTGGCTTAGGACTGAATGATCGACGCTTCTCAAGATCACTTACCTTTTGGTCCGTTAACTAATCGGGATTTCCTGTCTAATCATTGGCTTCGAGCGCGGCTTCCAATGGAGCCCGACTGGGCTCTATACAAAGAAACTGCCGGGCGGGTCCTTGAGCAACTGGGAGAGCTATGGAAGGTCCAGCGCAATCGCGTCGTCCAATATGGCGATGAACAGGGATTAGAGGAAGCGTTCATCCAGCCAGTTCTAAGGACACTTGCTTGGAGATTTAAATATCAACCTCATCTTAAGGGTCGAGATCCTGACTACGCCCTTTTCGCCGACGAGGCATCGCTGGAAGCAGCACTGCAAGAATCTCGGACCGCCCCTGAGTTCTGGAAGTCTGTTTCGGTAGTGGCTGACGCAAAGGCCTGGCATATTCGGTTGGATCGGCCAATCAAGACCGAATACAAACGCGAGTACCCGCCCGAACAAATGGAGTGGTACTTAAACAACAGCAATGTCGATTACGGCATTCTCACGAACGGAAGACTTTGGCGATTGATTCCGAGAGAATTGAAATTACAGCAGAGACGATTTGAGACCTACATCGAATTTGATTTACCTCGCGTCCTAGACGCTTGGGTTGGGTCACCGAATCTCACCGAACAATCGCACTTGATTGATGAATTTCTTTACTTCTATCTGTTCTTTAGTCCGGTTGCACATGTCGAAACCGAGGGGCGGCGTCCACTAATCGTTCGCGCCATCGAAGGCAGCACAGAATATCGTATCGGAGTAGGTGACAGATTAAAACAAAATGCCTTCGAAGCGCTTCGACTTAGCATTGAGGGATTTCTCGCTCTTAAGGCAAACGGCTTGGACCCGACCAGCGATCTTCAAACCGTACGGGAGCAATCGTTCGTACTGCTATATCGCCTTCTCTTCATAATGTATGCCGAGGATCGGCAGCTTCTCCCGTATAAAATCAATCGCACATATACCAATAATCGATCACTAGGAAGATTGCGTGATGAAATTGCGTCGCGTCTAGACAACATTCGGTCGAAGCGAGAGCCCGCCTATTCTCCTGGTGATACCAGTATATGGGCACATCTGATTGAGTTGTTTGACCTGGTAGATCGAGGCCACAAAGCGTACGGCGTTCCTGCTTACAACGGCGGACTTTTTGATGGTGATGCGCATCCGTTTTTTGCTGAGCATCGGATCTCAGACTCGTACATGGCCGGGCTCATTGATGAAATCGGACGCGCTTTCGATCCTATATATTCCCATCTCGGTCGTTCACGCGTTGATTATCACGATCTTTCAATCCAGCACCTTGGCTCTATCTACGAAGGGCTTCTCGAACTTCAGCCGCATCATGCTGCCGAGACTATGGTGGTTGTAACACGGCGCACCCAAGGTCGCGACGAGGAAAAAGTGCAACCTTTGAGTCAGTCTGTTGAACTCGGCTTCAGGACCACTTCTATAAGATACCCGGCGGGTTCTGTTTATCTCCTCACAGACAAGGGCGAAAGACGTGCAACTGGAAGCTATTACACGCCAGATCATATTGTTAATTATATTGTAGAAAGAACGCTCCGACCTCTTTGTGAATCTATCTCTCAGGAATTGAATAAGGAACTCGTCGAAGCCGAAGCGGAAGTACGGAGTGCGAAGCGAGACGACATCACTGTCCAGAACGAACGGCTTGACCGGCTGCGTGGAGATTTTGATGATCGAGTCTTGAAGCTTCGAGTGCTCGATCCGGCGATGGGCTCCGGGCATTTTCTTTTGCGCGCCTGCCAATACCTTGCTGAAGAGATCGCAACAAACCCTCACACTCAGGATCAGGAAGCGGATCAGATTCAAGGAGACGAGTCCGCTTTAACCTTCTGGAAGCGCAAGGTTGTAGAGCATTGTCTTTATGGTGTTGACATGAACCCACTGGCAGTCGAACTCGCGAAGTTAGCCCTTTGGCTTGAGACTGTCGCTGCGGACCGGCCCTTGACCTTTCTCGACCACCATTTGCGCTGCGGTAATAGTCTGATTGGCGCGAGGATCAACAAGCTCGGGCTTCTTCACAATGAGTTCGGCATGGTAAGCCGAGAATTCGTTACTCAGGTCGAAGACCAACTTCACGCTCTTTTAGAGCCCTTGGCCGGCATTCGAGATGCTCCTTCTGATACCACGGAGCAGGTCAAAGAAAAGCAGAAGCTTCTGACAGTTTTCGAGCGGGCCCGTGAGCCGTTTCGCGCGATGGCGGATCTCTGGATAGCGAATCTAATCAACGCGGATGGTGAGCTGGCGTCAGAGCAATACCAAGCTGCACTCCGATTAGTGAGTCGCCCGAGAGATTTTCGAAAGCTTGTCGGCGAGCAACCGTTCCTTCGTAGCAGAGAAAGAGCATTAGCAGCTGATGTTGCTTCTTTTCATTGGGAACTAGAATTTCCTGAGGTCTTCTTCGGAGACCAAGGACGACTGGCGACACCTGGTTTCGATGGTGTTATCGGAAATCCGCCTTACGATGTTCTTTCGGAAAAGGAGAGCAAAAAAGACTTATCCGCGCTCCGCGCCTTCGTTCAGACGGAGCCGACATATGAACCGTCGAGACGCGGGAAGAACAATCTGTACAAATTGTTCACGTGCCGCGCTCTTGATCTATTAGCGAATGGCGGCCGCCTGGGATTTATTACTCCAATGGCAGTCCTGGGGGACGATGGCGCAGCGGATGTACGCAGAATGATAGTTGACGTTGGAATTTTTACGGGAATTGAAGCATTCCCTCAGAAGGACGACCCTGCAAATAGAATCTTTCCTGAAGCGAAGCTTTCCACAGCTATCTTCACTATCGTCAAGACGAAGAGTCCCGACGCAACGACGCGTCCGTTTAGTTCACGAGTACATCGAGGCAGACTTATTGAGGCCACTTCGCCAAGCCTCACTCTGACTTCGCAAAGTATTCCTTTGTACGATCCTCAGAATTTTACGATTGTAAGCTGCTCCCAAGCCGATTGGGACCTAGCGACGCGAATAATGCAGACCGGGAGAATGAAAAGACTCAGAGAATACGTGGAGTTCTTCCAAGGCGAGGTAAACGAGACTAACGAACGCGCGAAAGGCACTTTAACCAACGATCGGGTTAGCGGCAAGCTGGTAACCAGGGGTGCTTCTATTTGTCTTTACGTGACAAGGCAGGCTTCGCAAGGAAATGACTTGTTATTGAATGTCGAGAAGTTCCTTGATGGAAAGAACCCCGAGAGCAAAGCCTTCCATCATCGCTTTCGGCGTGCTGGTTTGCAGGAAAGCAGTCCTCAGAATAACTTTCGTCGCATTATTGCTGCGTATGTACCTGTCGGAGAATTTTGCAATCACAAGATTAACTACGCACCTGAATCCAAGTCTAAGCTAACAATCTATTTCTTACTCGCACTACTGAATTCGAAGTTGGCCGACTGGTATTTCCGACTTGGAAGCACTAATGCCGCAGTGAGCCATTACCAGCTCTACAACTTGCCGTGTCCGAACTTCACATCGACGTCTCGGGATGAAGACAAAGGAGTTGAAGCCGAAGCGATGAATGCGCTTACTCGTGGAGATTTGGGAGTTGCTTTCGAAATGTTGGAACCGATGACGACGCGACACCCCTATAGCGTTGTCCTCAGCAATCTGATTGGCGAAGCCGCAAGGAAAATAATCCAAATCGAGAACGAACGGAAAGGTATTTCACGTTCCGCTCGCTCTGCTCTCGATCCCAAAGCGCAACCATACCAAGACTTGATCGACAAATTGTTCTACAAGCTCGCTGGATTAACCGAAATTGAATCGGCGGCTATAGAAGAGCGACTTTTGCACATGCTCTAAACGTAGCCCGCTGCCAATCCAAGCTGTTCACCTCTGGAGCAATTTGAAAAAGAAAACAGGTGAGGCCCTCCCACAAGCCTCACCCTTAGGTTACGTGTCCTCACCCCACGTAACCATTACGCCCACCGGGGAGGCAGGCGCGGTCAGAGATTATTCACAACCCGAAGAAAGTTGCAATCCGCCGGACCAATTGTGTTGCGCAACACAGACGGCGGAGCAAGTTTCCATATATTCTTATGCATTAGGGACCCTGATTGTGCCCGGTTCGCCTCTGACGCGCTTCCGAAGACGTACGAGGTCGATAGGTCGGTAGCGTGCGGCAAGCCGAAATCGCCGTGAATTCGTCAATACACAACCAGCCAGATATGCAAAAGATTGACGAGCAGCTATTGCCGTATCTTCAGGCTACAGACAAGTCAGAAACTCAAGAGCACCTGAATCGACTGTTAGAGAAAGCCCGCCCAATTGTTTACCGTATTGCACGTAGCGTGAGAGTGGGCGCCAACCAGAGCGTAGCCCCTTTCAGCACCCAAGACATCTTTGGTGATGTTTGCGTGCAGCTTATCCAAAAGTTGCGTGCTTGTAAGAATGATCCTCATCAGCATCCGATTTCAAATTTCTCCGGTTTGGTCGCAACCACTACATCTGCTGTCTTTGCCGATTTCATGCGTGGCAGGGATCGTCAGCGACGAAGTCTTTATCAAAAGATTCGGCGACTAATTACCGCTAATCACGAACTGGCAACTTGGAAGGACGATGATGGCTCGTTGGTGTGTGGCTATGCCGCGTGGCGCTCCGCCAGCGTTATTTCGGCACCCGTCCCGGCGCAAATGAAACTGGACTTTCAGTCGGATCAGTTTGAGCGACCAATTAAGCGAAATACTGCGGAGTTAATCTTACTTGTTCTGAACAATGTCGGCTGTCCGATCAAGTTCGATGAATTTGTAAACCTCGTGAACATCGCCAGTGCCGGCGTTCAGGTTCAGACAATCAACATTGACGATGAACATTTCGTGCAATCGAGTCCGTTGGTTTCCTATCAGCCGGATTTCATTGGCGGCTTGGAGAATCAACGATTGCTGAATCGGCTAATCGCGGAAATAGGGACACTGCGCATAGAACAACGGAAGTCATTGCTGCTGAATATGACTGACAGCAACGGCTTCGGCATTGAATGGTTCCTTTTTACGAAGATTGCTACTGAAGAACATCTGGCAAAGCTGCTGGAAGTTTCAATTGAGCAGTTCAGGAAAATCTTGAACGACCTACCGATGTCGGACGCGCAGATTGCGCGAGAATTGGGACTCGGCGAGTCACAAGTAAGGCATATTCGCAATGCGGTACGACAGCGCCTCGAAAGACGCCGGCGAGCGTTCTTGGGAGAAAGCGGTTCTGATTCGATGAGGTTGAAATGAACGCACATCTTTCAAATGAAATTGTCGAACGGTTTCACAGTCAGTCGTTAACTGGTGCAGACCGCGGAGTGATTTACAACCACATTCTCGGATGTGAGGCTTGCCGCCGACGAGTGGTAACCCCTCAAGCCGAAGCTGTCGCGCTGCAAACGCTTAGCGACCATCTGCTCCCGCAAGAAGGCGAAGAACCTTATCACCTCGATCCAACTACCATCGAGGCGTTTGTTGACGACAAGCTTGATGCATTGGACCGCAACATCGCGAAACTGCATTTGGAAGACTGCGCCGAATGCTCCGATGAAGTAATCGACCTTCGGGAATCGCTTGCGACAATGAAAGCGGTTTCGCGGGCGGCTGAAATGAGCCCATCCTTGCGATCGCATGCGAGATTTTCAACTCCAATGAGGATTGCGGCGGCGGTTGCACTCGTGTCATTTGCAGCAATCGCGCTCTTCGTTATCTGGAGATTGAAATCTACAATTACTGAACGCTCGCCTGGGCGTGACATTACAGTTCAGAATCAACCAACTCCGGGGCCTTCCCCTGTCGCTACACCTACACCCAAGCTAGAACCATCACCCAATCTCGCTGCTAATCCGAACGGCTCCAATGAAGGACCTTCCCAACCACCACCGAAAGAGACGCTCGCTAGTCTTAAGGATGGGCCGAATCAAATTCGACTCGACCAGTCTGGCACTGTGAGCGGATTGGGGTCATTGCCTGTGGAATCACGCGTTGCCGTAAAGAACGCTTTGGCAGGAGAAAAGCTAGATCGGCCTGATGTTCTTGATGAAGTAACGACGCCGCAAGCCTCCGTCCGAGGCCCGAACGAGGATGAAGAACCAATTAGGATCGCCTATCCAACCAATGCTGTTATCGCGGAGGCGAAACCCAAGTTTCGATGGGCGGCTTCCAAAACCGCTGCTGCTTACCGGATTGAAATAGCGGACGAAGGTTTTCGCCAAGTCGCCAAGAGTCAGGACTTGCCCGCTAACACTTTATCTTGGACACCCGCATCAGTGTTGAAGCGAGGAGTGGTTTATTCATGGACCATCCGTGCCGTGAACCAGAACGGAGAGGTATCTTCGCTCACGTCGCAAGGGAAATTCAAAGTTCTTGGTGAAGAAGGAAACAGGAGACTTAATCGACTAAAGATTACTTCGCAATCTCATCTTGCGTTGGGTCTGTTTTATGCTCGTGAAGGAATGATCGCTCAGGCGGAACGCGAGTTCGGTGTTCTGGTCAAGGAGAATCCTGATTCGTCCGTCGCGAAAAGGCTATTGTCTGAGGTTCGTTCTTGGCGAAAGCGCTGATTGATTCTTCCCGAGTACAATAAACCCCGCCCAAAAGTAAGGATGACGATAACGCGGATCTTTCATAACATTGAGCGCCGCTTGTTGAAGAGCCGTCGCCGTAGTTTGGGACTGAGCGAATGATTCCTCCTTCAGCCTTTTGTGAAAGTCGATCATCAACTTTGCTGTACTTTCCGAATTGACTTTCCATTGGCTCGCGACCATGGTGGGAACTCCGGCCACAAAGAAAGCCCAGGACATTCCTATCATCCCTTCGCCGGCACCAATTCGTCCGCGTGCAGTTTGGCAAGCTGAAAGCACTACGAGATCAGCATGGAGATCCAGTCTCATAATTTCGCGGGCCTCGAGTAATCCATCGTCGTTCGGATCATCGTTAGCGCGAGCCATAATCAGCCTCGAATACATCGGGCTTGTGTCGTCCAGGATTCCATGCGTCGCAAGATGAATGATGTTGTATTTCGAAGCTTCAGAACGAAACACGTTCTTGCTCGCGCTTGGCCCGACCAATACGCGGCTTGATGATGTCCCCCAAATATTCTTAAGCGCGCTGACTTCAACTTCCGCGTCGGGTAATGGACCAAGGCTCTCTCCTCGATAGGTGGTTTTAATATTCGCGGCGATTTCGTTGGGGAGGGTAGGATTGCCGAACGCGAGTAATGAAGTGGACACTCGTTCCGTTTTCTTCCGGGCTGACATTTCCGTTAGCACACTCAAAGATGGCGCATAGGAAATCGCATAATCCTCAACTAGATAGTGGCCGTCTCGTGGCTCCAACGCTTGAAACGGAAGGTCCCAGAGGATTCCATCGGGAACAATGCAGAGCGATGTCTTCCCTTTCAACTGTTCCTCCGCCGGTTTCAAGAGCAAGTCGTACAGATGACGAGCATCATCGGCGAAAGCGCTCTGGGTTGTAATCATGTCGCGGAAGTCGCGAGTCCGCTTTGCAATGTCACCGGAGCTGATTGCGATTGGGTAAGTGCGCAGTGCTGGCGATTCGCCGTCCTTACTCTTCGTTATTACCAGCAGATATGTTTTGGAATCATTTACAACGTACTCAAGGAACGCGGATGTAAGACTAACCAGACTGTTGATATCCCCGAGGGTCGCAGGTTGTGTTTGCCGACGGTTTGTACGCAGCTCCTGGTGTGCGGCATACAGGGAGTTTTGAAAGGTTTCATATTGAGTACGCGCCGATCTTAATTGTTCATCCAGGCTCTTCAGGCGAGCAGTATCTGAACTTCCTTTTCCGTTCTGTTGAGCAATTTCATTATTCAAATCTACGATACGTCGGTTCAGTTTCGTTTCTTCTTCTTTCTCACGATCTGACATCACTTTCGCAAGATCGATTCTTCCTGTGCTGAACACATCAAGCAGCACACGGGCTTTGGCAGATTCGGCGATACCCAACGCTTGCTCATTGCTGTCCTTTCTGTTGGAGGCGATGAGCATATCTACCATTTCGTGGTACGGCACAACCTTGTCCTCGAAAAAGAGCTGACGCTCGTTCTCAAGACCCACAACCGCGTCGCGCATTTCCTCAATTTGGCTTGTGGCTTTCTTGAAAGTCTGCAACGCGAGGTCATTTTCACCACGACCACGATAGGCTTTTCCAAGATTGGTGAGGGCTAGATAACGAACGTTTCTCAAGCTGAGTTGCTCTGCCAGCTTGATTGCTTCCGTTGCACTTTCAATCGATATCGCGGCATCGCCCTTTGCCAACTGGACTTCAGATTTACGCCATAACAGTTCGGCTACTCGTGTTTTGTCTCCGATTCGAGTTGCCAATTCAAGACCGGCATCCAAAGAGTCCAATGCGTCTTTGTATTTACCTTGTGCCTTTAGTACCGCTCCTTTTCCCTCATATATGTGAATGATTACCTCTGAATAATTGGTCTGTCTGGCGACTTCCATGGCTCGGTCGAAACTATTCAGAGCAGCCGGATAATTCTGCTGAAATTGGTAAGCGACGCCCACATTCAATAACAGCTCAGCCTGTTTGAATCTGTCATTCATTTGAACAGCAACACCGAGTCCTCTTTGAAAGAACTCAATCGCTTTCTCGTAATCCCGCTGGTTTGTATAAAGGATGCCGATGCTGTTGCAGATGCCGGCTTCTCGGTCGGACTCCTTGGCAAGACCCATCGCTTGGTTGAGATAGTTCAGTGCTCGAAGCGAATCACCGCGCGCAAGATACGTGCGGCCGATATCCGCCAAATCATCGAGAATTTCAACCTTAAACTTACCTGTTCCATTGTCGATTCTCTGGTAAGCTGCAAGTGACTTCTTGAAATATTCGATTGCCTTGTCGTGCTCACCGTCGTGGCGGCTAACATTGCCGAGGTTTGACAGCGCCGTACCAATCCCATAATCGTCCGGCCAGGCGCCAGCCGATTCGCTGCTGTCCTTTAACGCTTCAGCTAATGCAAGGCTCTGTTCGGAATAGACCTTGGAAGTTTTGTAGTCGGCCCTATAGATGTATAGGGAACCGAGATCGGCAAGAATGTAGATTAGATCTCGTCTCGCATGCGCTTCCTCAAAAAGCCGTTTGCTTTCGAGATACTTTTCAATCGCGCTTGCAATATTGCCACGCCCGAACTCCGCCCATCCAATTGTGTAGTAAGCGGATGCATCGCGGCGTAGCTGTTCGGAATCATTGGTTTGCCCTACACGCGGTTGTTGGCTGTGCGCACCTATGGCTAATGCGCCAATCATCATTAACGCAAAGAGAACGCGAGCCAATCGTCCCTGTTGGTTTCTCATGCGCACACGGACAACCGCTCGTAGGCGCCGAGCGGTTGCCGTGCCCTTTTGTTTGCGAATTCGCAGCCTTTTGGGTTAATCAGAGAAGACCCAATAGCCACAAGATTATGAGCCACAGAAGGGAATAGTCAGTCTGCGAGCCAGTTGACGGCCCCTTTGACTTGCTGTCTGTTTGCCCTTGAGGGCCAGTCGTGTCAGCCCTCACGTGAACGACTGAGCCAATTCCAAATAGGAAAGCACACGCTAGGGTTAGCGTTGCGACGAGGCGTTTCATTTTTTTCATGGTTTTTCTCCAGTGGAACAAGATTTAAGACCCTTTGTTTGTCGGGACTACTTAAGCAGAAATTCCTTGACGAACATCACGGTTTGGTACAACTGAAGATCTAGAGTTCTTTGAGTGAAATCGTGACCCTCATTCTTGGCGAGCAGATACCACACGGGTGTGCCAGTCTTCTTTAGAGCAGCAACGATTTGATTAGCTTCGCTGGCAGGAACACGAGCGTCATTCTCGCCCTGGACGATCATTATCGGCTTCTTGATCTTGCCGACGTTATTTGAAGGCGCGATCCGATTGAGAAACTCCCTCATCTTTGGATCTCTTTCATCGCCGTATTCTTCACGCCTTCGGTCACGCCGCCAGTCCTCAGTATGTTCGTTGAAAGTGACGAGGTTCGTAGGGCCAGAAATTGATTCGGCAGCGCGAATTCGATCCGCATAGTTTGCGGCCACCGAAAGTGCAACATAGCCGCCATAACTCACGCCTGTCACCAATACTCGATCAGAGTCGAGATAGGGCTGCGCCTTAATCCAATCAAGAAGTGATCCGATATCCTTGATTGCATCTTCGCGTTTGAAGCCGTTGTCGAGCTTGAGAAACGTCTTCCCATAGCCAGTTGATCCTCGCACGTTCGGATAAATCTTGACGACGCCCAATTCGTTAATGAAGTAGTTGTCGGCACCATTGAAGTCTGGTCTCGCCTGATCATCCGGTCCTCCATGAATATCGACGATGACTGGTCGCTTACCCGTGAATTTCGCCGGCGGACGATACAGAAAACCTGATATCTGGCGATCATCGAACGATTTCCAATGAATAACTTCGGGCTCCGAAAACTTTTCCGCATTCAACCCGTCACTCGTTCCTTTTACCCAACGGTCAATCTTTCCGTTCGAGACGTTAATGCAATAGATGTCCCAAATAGAACGAGCCGATACGAACGTAAACGCGAGATCGTTGTTGTTGTTATGCCATCGAAGATTTGAAATGACGCCCACGCGCGGCCAAGTCACTGGACGTTCTTTGTTGGTTGTCGTATCAAGCAGATGAAGACGGCTAACACCATCCTCATTGCTCACAAACGCCAGCATCTTTCGGTCTGGCGAAACGGCAAACAGTTCTATGTTCCACTTGATGCTGTCAGAGAAGTACGTGACCTTCTTGCTGGCAAGGTCCATGTAAGCGAGCCGCAGGAATTCGGAATCGCGATCGGTTGTTAGGTAAATGCCCTTACCATCGGCGCTGAACTGCGCGTAATCGTACGCAACGTTGTCTGAACCGACTTTAGGCGTGAGCAAAGTCTTTTCGCCTGAACTTACATCGACGGTATAGAGGTAACTCTCATTAGCCGAGAGCCAGTTGTAGAACAATGCCTGATGATCATCGGGCGACCAGTCAAATACCTTCAGATATCCAGTGTCTTGTGCGAGCAGACGAGTCGAACTTGGATCAAGAGCCTTCGCGATGTAGAGATCAGTGTCTCTGCCATTCCGACGATTAGACGAATAGATCACCCACTCACTGTTGTTGGACCAGACAGGTTCGGTGTTGCGCGATTTTCCATCTGAAAGCAGCGAACTCTTCCGACTTGAAGGATCGTATGCGTAGACTTGAAAAACTTCATTGCCATCTGAATCTTTCACGTAGACGGCAGACTTACCATTCGGCGAGTAATAAACGTCGTAGGTATTTGCAGGAAAGACCGCGTCGACTTGAGGAGAGTCACCAGGTGCGCCAACTTTTGCGATCCCGAGGTACGATGACGTGATCGCCTTCGCCCACAACTCACGCTTACTAGGATTCCAACCCGCCAGTCCGTATGAGGACATGCTTGTATAAGGACCAACTTCACGAATTAGCGATGAAGGAACCTTCGGAAGCGTGTCTGATTCGGTCGAATCATTTGAACCTTGGGCGAGCGTTGACTGGACGTATAGACAAATGAGCAGGCAAAGAGTGACTACTGCGCCCCAGCGTTTTCTCTGAAGAGAAACCACGACCATACCCCTCGACGACTTTCAGTTCTCTGGTTGGCTTGTGATGCCCTGGGTAGTCTGTCGGGGAGACAGTTTAAACCCAAACGGCATTTAAGCAATAGGAAAGATTACACATTCCACCGGCGCAAGTCTGTGTTGCGCAACACAATTGTGCTGCCCTTTTTCGCCCTTTTTTGGGTCTTCTAAAGATTTTCAGAAAAATTTTCCATGCCGGTACACGCAAAACGCGATTTGTGCCGACATACATATATAGAGGGACAAATTTTTCGGTTGGGGCTTCGGCATTCCTGAACGCCATGAAAGTCGGTCCGAGAATGGGAAATCGCTTGCTGAAGACTCTGTCGGCCGTGGAGTACGGCCGGCTAAGTGCAAGGCTGCGCATGGTCCAGCTGCCCCCCGGAGAGGTCTTGTATAACGCTGGCGACCGCGCCGACTTCGTTTATTTCCCGATTAGCGGAGTCGTGTCGCTATTGTCCACAACTGAATCGGGCGAGGTCATTGAGGTAGCAATGGTCGGAAGTGAAGGTACGACCTGTCTTCCTGTAATTACGCACCAACAAGAAATGCCCTACCGGCTACTTGTACAAATTGCGGGTCACGCCTTAAGGATCGAAGCGGACACCGTGCGTAAGGAATTCGTTCGGGGCGGGCGACTTCACGATCTTCTCATCTGTCACACGCACTCGCTCTTCTCAGAAATCACGCAATCTGCTGTGTGTAATCGGTTTCATTTGGCCGAAGCTCGTTTCTGCCGCTGGCTTCTGTCGATGCAAGATCGAGTTGGATCTGAACTGCCCTTAACACACGAAATCATTTCCTACATGCTTGGAGCGGACCGTTCCAACGTGAGCCGCATTGCCAAAACGCTGCAAGAGGGAGGATCGATCCGTTACAAGTACGGCTCGATCACAATTCTGGACCGCGCGGGTCTCGAAGCGGCTTCGTGCGAGTGCTATCGGGTAGTGAAGCAGAGCGTGACGCACTGCCTCGCGGCTTGAATCACAACGATTATTGTAATGGAGAAGAATTTTCGTGACTGCAGAACTACCCTTCAAGAATAACGGTATCGTCGGCAATTCGGCGGTAATGAAAACCCTGGACTGTCAGATCAGCACGGCTGCCCGTAGCGATCTATCGGTCTTAATCACCGGCGAATCAGGAACCGGCAAGGAATTGGTTGCGCGTGCAATCCACAATTACAGCGCCAGAGCGGAAGCTCCCTTCATTTCATTTAACTGCGGAGCCATTACTGAGAGTTTGTTGGAGTCCGAACTCTTCGGTTATGAGCGCGGCGCGTTCACTGGAGCGAGCCAGAGCCGGCGAGGACTGTTCGAGGCAGCCAACGGTGGAACAATCCTTCTCGACGAGATCGGAGAAATGTCCACGAGTTGCCAAGTGAAGCTATTGCGTGTCCTTCAGGAAAAAGCGGTCCGTCCGGTTGGAGCACATGAAGAGATCGCTGTCGATATCCGTGTAGTAGCCGCGACTAATCGTCATCTGCCGGAAGAAATCGCCAAGGGGCGTTTTCGACAGGACCTCTTTTATCGGATTGCCGTGCTGACTATTTCGACGCCGCCACTTCGTGAGCGAGCCGCTGATGTGCCTTTGCTCGTGGAACACTTCTTATCTGAGTCAGCAAAAACAATGAAACGCGTTTCTCCGCCGGGAATCGAAGCTGACGCGATAAAAACCTTGTCTCTCTACACTTGGCCCGGCAATGTGCGACAACTTCAGCACGTGATGCAACGACTTGTCGCGAGCCATACGAACGGCCACAGGATCACTGCCGCCGAGGTTCAGGATGCACTGAGAGATGTAAGTCTCTTAAACATCGGTCCGCAAGTCCCGATGGTATTTCGTGAAGATGACTCGCTCGAAAGCTTCATAGATCGTATTCTGCTCGGACTCTACAATCACTTCCGAGCCCTGGGCGGAAGCCACTCCGAGGCCGCACGCCTGCTCCGCACGAACCGGAACTCGCTTTACCATCGGGTCAGGCGCGCGCAATTGAGAGAGAACATCCAGGCAGTGTCGGACGATGACGAATTCCTTTCTCTCGACTCATAAATCCTTTGGGCGTTACGAAACCGGAATTTGCGTGAGTGATTGGCGAAAGCGCAGGAGCACAATAACGTTGGCCAGCCTAATTGTCTTTTGCGGAAAATCCTATCTGTCGATGCGATGGAGCCGGTGGATTTGATAGCTTTTCAAGCTCATCGAAGACAACTTTGAAATACTTATCATGCTGGCCAAGTTTTCTAATGACGGCAGCGAATTTGCGATTAAGCTCTTCGTTTGACTCCAATATTTGCCTAAGTCTGACAAAGGCTCGCATTATGGCAACATTGACTTGTACTGCTCGCTTGCTCCGCAGAACGCTGGAGAGCATTGCCACACCTTCTTGGGTGAAAACGTACGGAAGATAACCGCCGAGGCTTTTCTTAGAAGGTATCACACTTTGTGATACCAACAGGCCGGCCTCCTTCTCGGTGAGTTGAAACATAAAGTCTTCCGGGAAACGCTCCAAGTTTCGTTTGACCTGTTGTCGAAGGGCGATGGGTTTGACTTGATAAAGCTCAGCGAGATCGCGGTCCAGCATGACCTTCTGGCCCCGAATCAAATAGATTCGGCGCTCAATGAGTTGAATCTGAATGGGAGGATCGTGATCCGGGATCGATTGTTTCTTGGGCATTGAGCGCAGCCTCAAAAACGTATTCGCATACCTTGACCAACTTCTCTCGAGATCTCCCGTCCAACTTGGGCAATGACCGCCGCTGCTTGGCGTAGCTTCGCCGCTTCGAGACCAGCACCTCGAATCTGACCCGCCGCATCGACCTGGCTGATGTAAACCTGCCGATTCGCTCCTAATTCAAGTTGATAGTTTTGCTCCACGCCTGACCGGGATTGCGCGGCGGCACGTTGGTATCCGCCGATCGCCTGGCCAGCACCAGCGTTGACGCCGGCAATCTGAGCACCCGCTTGTTTGTCGATCGCTTGATTCATTTCAGTTTGATATTGCTGCGAAGAATTAACCACGCGGTTAGCGGTGGTCTCTTGATTCTGAACCATGTCGCGACTGAATTGTGTCGTAGCATTGGTGGCAACGTTCTGACGAGCATTGACGGCCTCGACTTTCGGCCACGTCACAAGGCCCCTAAGTAATGGGGCGTCGGACGGTATCGCAGACTCCGTTACTTCCATTGCCTTCTCAATCTTTCCCACAGACGCGTTTCCGCGAGTCATGCTCAGATCACGTTCAGCGCCGGCAACGATGTTGCTAACTTCTCGCGACGCGCCGATGTTGGTTTCACGAACGCTACGCGACACGTCAGCGGCTGTCGACGACTTCTGGAATCCGGCCGAAGCCTGAATGATCATGCGTTGCGTCGTGGCGGCGCCGAGAGTGGCGGCTGTTTGGCCGGTTAACGCCGCCTGAATTGACGCAAGTTGGGCGGTTCGTTGGCCTTGCGCGCGCATATTCCCCGCCTCTTGTTGTCCGGATGAGCGAGTGACATCAGCCTGATAGCCGGCGTTGTACTGTGTCGCTTCCGCCTGCCGATTGATTGACGCTGCGGCCTCCGCGCTGTATTTCTCGATGCCGGTTCCAACCATTGCGCCCATCCAGCTCGATACGACCGTAGCAACCGATTCATATACACGGCCCGACAGGATGTACAAGGAGATAAACGGAGTGCCATATAAGCAGAGTGCGCCGAGCCCCATCGCAAACGCAGCCAGAGCGATCGTGTATTGCGGCTGCGCGAGCGGATTAGTGATCGCGCGCATCGTCTGGTAGTCCCATATATATAAAGGAGAACTATCACCCACAGCCATGGCCACGTTTCCCCACATGTAGGCGACGATGCGAATAACCTTTGAGACAGACGGCCACAAGAGAGTTAGGGCTATCACTCCATAGAAGAATGGGTAGGTTGTCTTGCTGGCAATTTGCTTGTCGACAATGCAGGCAATCATGAACGGCATTGTCAGCTTAAGAGCAAGTGTCAGTGCCGCACCGAGGATAACGAGTATCAAGTCTCCGAATTCAAGCAACGCCCTCTCAAAATTGAGCCAGGTCATCATCGTTGAAATGTTCCACTGGGAGACATCGGCTTTTTGATCGAAGTTTTGAATCGTACTGTCGGTGTCAACGAGAATTCCGAGCACTGATTCACTGCCGAGCGGTACCGCGTTTACCGAAGTCTCGCGGCCATCAACCTTCACCGTGAACAGGTTCTGCTGAAACTTGGCATACGAATCGTTGAAGCTATCTCGCTGCGCCAGATAAAGGTTTTGCAGGACTGATCGTTGTCCAGTTTCGTTGCCATTGGCGATCTCATAACCAATCGCGCTCATGCCATTAATAATTGCCAGACTCGTTCCCGATAACATGAAAAACAGAGCTAGGCGACCAAACCACCAATACAGATTTGGACCTTCGCCGTTGTCTTCGCGCATGACGCGCAGCATGGCAAAGCCGGCCAGACAGTTGCCGAACACCCACGCGAGTAATTCAAACCAGCCAATTAGCTTGGAAACAATCTCGTTGTTGATGTACGGGAGCAGCGCGCCGGCTCGCTGCGATAACGCGGCGATGTTGTCAGAAAGAGATCGCACCGGCGAGGGCGCCGGAGTCGGACTCGGTGATTGAGCTTCGACAACGAGTGGCAGCAATACGATGCCAAGCAGGACTAAGAACGAAAGGATACGTTTGATTCTCATAGTGACCTTGCAGTCTAAATTGCGGTTATCCTGTTTGGTTGATTGATTACGGACGCGGCGACGGAGATGGCGCTGGGACGCCGCCCTGTTGGATTGCCTCGAATATGCCGTCCTTTACGATGTTTAGATTGTCCCAGGCTTCGTCCGTCGCTTTCACCTGATTGGCGATGCGGACGCGCTCTTCCATCGTCAGGTTGTAGCGCTTCACCCGATCCTCAATCTGAGTTGAGAGGTTGGTAATCTGGGCGTCCAGATCCGCGATCATCTTTTCGCAATTCGCGATCTCCAGCTTCAAATCAGAAATGCAGTGGGCGCATTGTTCTTCTTGTGGCTTCGCTAGTTCGGCGTCGAGTTTGTCCTTGGCCTGTTTCATCTCCTGAGCTGCACCCGCTTGCCGCGCTTCGGCAGTTTGCAGATCGTGGTAGAGACGAGCCAGAGTCGCATCGAACATAGCGATGCGGTTCATCGTGGCGATCTTGTCCTGCTCCTGTCGTCCGATTGAGTTGCGCAGGTAATCCTCAAAGTCGCGTAGATCAGCGTCAGGGTCGAAGATGCCGTTCATCAGGCGCGTCTTGATCGACTTGATCATGTTGAGCCGCGAAATGATCATCGTCTCAATAGCACGCTTAAGAGCGAAGACATCACGCACCGTCTGACCAATCTGAGCCATGGTGCGCGTGAGGTTGGCATTATGCAGCACCAGCTTCTCGGCCTGACCAAGCACTCCTTTCATGGTGCTGAGTTGTTCCGCCAGTTTGTTAATCTCTTCTGAGTATTGCCGCACCCTCTCCAGCCAACGGTTCGCTTCTTCAATTTGTCGTTCGATCTGTAGCGAATACTGCGCCGGATCAAAGACTGTCCATTGAGCTTGCGCAGTAATAGGCGTCAGAAGAATGCCGATTAAGAGTCCTAGTAATAAGTGCTTGATGCTGTGCTTCATTTTCATGCCTCTCTTTATCAGGCTGCTACTTCCAAAAGCGTTTCGTCGATCTCTCGGAGACCAGCGGCAGTCAACCCTCGGGGATAGTGTTCAGCGAGCCAACCATGAACCTCCATGTCAGTCCACATCGGTCGGGAAGCCAAAACACGATTGCGAGCGTTCCTTTCGTCGGCGTTCGTAGTGAGCGTCCAGAGCATTAATGGACTCAGTTCATGCTGGACCATCTCAACCACTTGATCGGGTCCTGTGCCGATGACCATGAGAAATTGCGAGAAGCGACCGGGCGCGGACTTGATGTGACCAATGGCTTCCATGCCGTTAGCTGAGAGCTTCGCGTGCGCCACAATCTTCGAATAGTCACCGAGCTGCTTGCCCACGAATAGCACATTGCCGGTCTTTGAAAGCGAAGCTACATCTTCAATGTCCTCGAAAGCGTGCGTGGCAAGGATCGTGATCGAGTTCTCCTTTGGTCCCTTTCGACCGGCGTGCTGAAGGACTTTGAAGATGAACGGATACTCTTCTTTGATCTCCCACATTTCGTCGAAGAGGTTCGCCGTAGGTGCACGGGTGCCATCCGCGCGCTTCCTGCCGATGCAACGAGCCACATGCGCCGCGATCCGGTAGGCGAGCGACAGCTTGATGTCGTGGGGAAAGTCTTTCAGTGAACCGAGTTCAAAGACATCGAAAGCAGACCTATTTTCGTAATCCGGATGGGTTGGCGCGTCAAGCCAGGGATGGCCGACGTAATTGCTCAAAGCGAGCACCAGCGTTTCTCGTCGCTCGCGGACCATGGCGGACTCAAACGGATAGGTTCTGAGTTGAGCAATGAAATGAGAAAGCGTGGGTTCGAACAACGGTCTCCCTGGTCCGTTCTGCGAAACAATGTTCTCGTACACTTGAGACACGACCGCGCTGATGATGTCTTCGGCTGTCTTGTCCGCATCGCCGACGCGCGCAAGCATCTTCAAGTCTCCCACAACCAAAGCCTTCTGAATGTCGTCAGGCATTTCGCCATTTTTCAAATCCTCATAAGACCAGATGTTGATGGCCCGAACCTCGTCCGGTTGCGGGCGGATATACCGACCACCTAGCACGGTCACTAACGGCAACAGAGTCTCACCGATGTCGATAGCATTTACGCTCGCGTCTCGCAGACTTGCGAGTATGTCGCAGGCAAACTGTGCCATCAGGATGGACTTGCCACCGCGAGGCGCTGCGATAATCTGAATCAGTGGCGAGGGAATTTGATTGCGATCAAAGAGGTCAATTCCGATTAGACGGCCAGTGACAGTCGCGAGTAACGTGTGCGGTCGGCTGGCGCCAGGCCATGCATCTTCTGTGGGCGTTAAAGCCGCAACGGAGTTTGAGATCTCCGTCAGCTCGCGGCCCGTTAACTTGGGACTCAATTCTCCGACGATCGCTGACGGATAGAGAGCGCGCAGGGCTTCCGGCTCCTCCCGTTCGGCATTCGCTCCTGGAATCTGACGAATGGCCGCAACGACCTTCTCACACTGATCGTCGAGCTTCTCTACTGAAGTTCTGAGTTCGACAAGGTTGCGGGCGCGATCACCATAGAGCACGATGAAAAACCGTGTCGGTAGCAATGATTCGCGCGCGCCTGCGACTTCGTCTCGCACGGCGCGCAAACTTCTGAGAGCCGCTGCGCCTTCAGGATTGTCGCGCTTGGTGAAAGTTCTCTTGACCTGCTTGATACGCCGGTCCAACCGCTTCGTTTCTTTACGCTGTTCTGGAAAAAGGTACTCGGTGACAATTGTGTGACGAGTGTTAAAGTCCCTTCGTCCGATCAGACCACGCATTGCGTCAGCAGTGACGAATTCATTAGGCGGCGTGAACATCGAGACGATCGCGACTGGATAATGCCCGTGCATCAAATAGTTCAGTTCACCTTCGATGGTCTCGCTGCAAAGGTAATCACGCAGATCTCTTCCTACGCTGGCCGGGAGCTGCGCTGGCGAACCTGCATTCTGGCAGTTGCCGAAAAATACGGCTTCCCATATCTCCTGACGAGTGAGCCTTCGCAGCCTCAAAGGTGATGAATTCTCAATCTGTCGCCACACGCCCTGCGCGCAACTGTAATTTCGCTTTTCATCTTCAAGTGTGCGGCGAATCACCGAATCATCAGAGGTGCGCGCGTAGATTGTCGGCAGCCGTCTTAGGGCCTGAGCGAATCCGTTTGTTTTGATTTCATCGCGCAGCGCCGAATTGAAATCCGTCACCGCGCTCATCGTGGAATTCGCGCGGCGCTTCGCAGGCACCCGCACCCAGAGCGTTAGTATCGAGCGCCGATACGGAACCGACCGTGCCGAACTCTCGAGGAAACCCAGATTGGAAGCCTGCAAGAGCGAGGCCAGCATGTGCGTGCCGTGCTCGGGGCGGGAGCTTATGACATTGATAATCGAGAATCCGGGATCAGGAATGGTTGCATAACGAAATTGCATGAGAGTCCCGGCAGGTTTGTCAAGAGCGAGCATCCGCGCCAGGTCATCATATTGCGCGTCAACCACTGAATCGTCTGCGAACATTGTCGACGGCATCTCTACGTGGTAAGCGACCGTCAGCGCTCCATCCTTGTGGCGCAGAGCGTCGTTGAAAATACCGACAATTGATGAGTCGCGCCGCCGCCCGGCAGGTCGTCGCAGTGTGGATGTTCGGCGATTACTATCGCGATCACTGGCTAGCTCGTCGTAAGCAAAAGTGCGTTCCATTTCTCGTCACAAGCCTCCTGAAAAATCCCGTGTTGTTCAAAAAGAAATCGGGTCGATGTCGATCTTTCGGCGACTTCTATTTCGCCGTCATAGCTTTCTGAATCAATTAACCACGGGCGATTGAATGTCTTCCTCCCATTCGGAATCGCGCGATTGTGCCGATGGTGGTGGACAAGCGCTTTCAATCTGTGCGGCAGCCAGCGAGGTTTCCGGCCAATGCGGATGTAATTGAAGAAAGCAATGCTGCCGGCCGTTGCCAGTAACCACGTCCACATTTGTAGCGGCACATACAGCACCGTGAGGCCGAACGGTATGGGCGCCAGATATCCCGCGCACGAAATCAAGAGCACTGAAAACCAGTCACTGTCGGCGACGCCGAAACGCACTACCGGCAGATAAATGTTTGGCCTTACAGGACGCGCTCGCATCCTTCACCTCCACGAATCTTTATGTGAGCAGGCTCTTAACGTCAGAATGTATTGTCGAGCGGCACCGAATCGCCCTGACTGAATGCGTAGATCGCGGCGCATACCCCGCCGAAGGCGAAGCACGCTGCGCCCGTGATGAACTTCCAGGTTGAAAGCGATTCGCGTAGTCCCGACGTCACAATTCCGATCGCGATAAAGATGATGCCCGCGATGATCATCGCCGCCGCCAGAAAGAAGGTGACGGATCGCAGACTGTTGCCGAGCTGCGAGCTGTTGCCGTTGAAGAACGATCCCGTTGGCGTTTGCGCCGAAACGGAAGCCACGCCAACCAGCAGCATCAACGCAGCAGCAATCGGGCCATTTAGCGTTTTTACTGCTAACGCGATCGTCATCAATCTCCGTCCAATGCGGACTGCACGCGATTGATCCAACTCTGGAAACTGATTCCATTCAATTGAATTCTTCATGTCTCTACTCCTCAGTGTTTGCTTCTTTACTGCACCCCGCCTGAGTTGATCGTCGTCAACTTCATGCGTGCTCTTGTGGGCGGTCGCTTTTCAATTGCTGTGCCACGCGTATGGCCCAACCGTTGCTGAGGCGGCGGTCACCATGATTCGTAAACTGATGAGATCGATTGTGTGGGTGATCCTCTTGACGGGAAGTGTCGTGGCCCAGGAGCGTGATTCAACGCTCACTCAACGAGCGAGATTGCTTGAGCCGTTGATAATTGAATCCGCACAACGATATGGCATCGACGCTCGTCTTTTGTGGACGCTTTGCTTCATTGAGTCGCGTTTCAAAGTAGACGCGGTGAGCCCGAAGGGAGCACGTGGGCCAATGCAGTTTATGCCCGACACGGCGGCTCGTTACGGGCTGATTAATCCGCACGATCCAAAGCCGGCAATAGACGCAGCCGCTCGATATTTGCGGGATCTCTTGCGGAAATTCGATGGCCGAATTGATCTCGCTCTCGCCGCCTACAACTCGGGAGAAGGAGCCGTGGAATCGTTTCGTACTGGCAGACCGTTAGTGCTTCGCACTGGCAAGATCATCAATCGGCGTGGAGTTATCACGGGCGGCATTCCCCCTTATCCCGAAACGCAGAGCTATGTGAATTCGATCCTGAAGTTGTCGTTCGGATCGTCAACAGTTGCTCACTCGAATATGGACCGGCGGACCGCCGTCAGATCACCATCAAGAAAAACTTTTCCGGGAAGAGAGACGCAGCACACTTTGGAGTCTTCCTTCATCGAGGTCGAACCATGAAAGTGACACATTTTGTGCACAAGGCTGCTCGATTTAGCACCACTTTGGATCTCCGATCTGAAAATTCAGTTCTCGATCTCGCTTGGCACATGACTTGTTTAGCGAGCGCAAACTGAAACGGAAGTCTTGTGGTTGAGAATTATTTTGAAAGCAAAGCAGGAGAGTCTCTATGAGCGCAGATGCTTTAGATATGCAGTTGCCGATCGATCGCGAAGAAGTCGAGCAATTGAGAATCGCGCATTTTGAGGACGCGGACAGTCACACGGTAAGCAGCACGTCACCGGTTATCTGCTATCGCGATCCGGCAGACGTACGCACCATTCGACGACAATCGAGACTCATCCTTCTGTCTTTTGCAATCGTCGCCATTGCCGTAGTTGGTGTGGTTTATAAGGCGATTCAACGGCCCGATCGCATTGTCGTCGATATGACGTCTGGACGCGCCGTCATGATCAACGACCGTGAACTAGGCGCAACTGAGGCGGTCAAGCTGGAAAAGGACAAGCTGCAACTCGCCGACATGGATTACGTCGTCAAGGCCTATGTGGAATATCTCTATCGAGTCGATCAGCGGTCGAGATCCAAAGACATTGAAGCGGCGCTAAAGCTGATGGTGCCAGGCCAAGCCAAGAAGTTCGCGCAGTATCTCACCGATCAGAAAATTCTCCAGACACAACGCGAACAACAATGGAATGCCACCTGGAAAACTGAGTATCTCGAACATGCGCCCGGAAAACCTTTGACGGTAAAGGTCTATGGGACGCAAGACGTAGATATGGTCGTAAAGAATGAGAGTAAGCACGCTACCAAACATCTTTTGTTGACGGTGGAATTACTGCCCGACGCGCCGGAGAACGGCACCTTCCGGCTCGATCGCAATTTACGTTCAGGCTTTCGTATTAACTCAATCGACTATAAGGAACTTAGTTCCACGGAATCCGACACACCGGTCGTCGCTTCAACTCAAGGTTAAGAAGGAACGAAACCAATGAAGACAATTATTTCTCTGTTCGTACTCTCGTGCGCATCGACGGTTGCTTTTGCCCAGCAGCCCACGCCATCGCCTAGTCAACCCGTCGTGCAACGCACGGCTTACCGTCACCGTATTCCGAAGCGGCCAGCATTGTCATCGGCAAAGGCGACGTCACCAGCTAAAGCAGAAGCGCCGGCGGATTACTTGATGGGTGATGCCAAGGTTGACGTTACGAAAGATGAGACCGTAGTGCGGTTGGCGATGGCCCAGCACGGGAGCGTCTTGATTGAACTGCCGGCCAATGACGGACCGCGCTACATCATTCCCGGCGATCCCGAGATGGCCACCGTCGACGAGAAAGCGCTGGAGCGAAATAAACGCGCGATTGTGGTCCGGCCAGGCTCGTTGTTTGTTCCACCTTTGCCAAATCACAAAGCGCGAACGCCGGCGGCAACTGTAACCGCGCAGATGCGCAGTGGCTTGGTCGTTACTTTTCTTTTCTTTCCAGTTGAAGATCTCGCGCAAAACGTTCATCGCTGCGTTTTAAGTTACAACCGCGATGAGGTCGTGGCGAGACGGCGCGCGGCAGGACTGCCAGTGAACCTCGACAATAACTCAACCAGTAGCGAAAGGAGGGATTCGACTGGGCAGTCCACCGCGCCAACTTCAATTTCAGTTGACACTAACGACGATCCGAAACCTGCTGACAAGCCAACAGACAGCAAACCAGCAACTGCGATCTCAGAATTGTCGCCAAAGGAAAAACTGGAGCCGAAAACCGTTGCACCTTCAACGGCAGTCACTACCGCAGAAGCGCCGACGAGCAAGGTTGAGAAGACTGTCGAACCAGACGAGCAAGTAAAGACTACGATGCGTGAGGCATTGGCGAAGGCGATCAAGAAGCCGAAACAGTTTAAGAACTGGACGAAACCGACGCACGGACTCGCGCTATCGGTTTTGAAACCAGCTGATCCGAAGCGCGCGTTTCAGTTGTTGATCGTCGCGATCAGAAATACGAGCAATGAAAGTCTGAAGCTCGTCTCAGGCAGCCCTGACCTGTTCATAGAAATGATCGATGACAGTGGAAAGCCAATCAATCTTGAATCTATCAAGAAGCTTCACACTGAAATACCTTCGACCGGCAGTGATATTGCGCCTGGTGCTACAGCCTACTACGCCGTTGTTTATGCGCAGCCGGTCCTAGGTGCTCATCAACAGGTGAAGGTTGTTGTGAGCCAAACCAACGCCGCGGATGAGCCGGCATCGATCGCCCTTGCAAACAGTGGACGCTAAAAGGAGCACCAATGAACCAGAACGGCAAACATCGGAACGTTGCAGTAATTGAAACGGTCGACGAAGAAGCTCGCGCCGACGAAGCGACGAGTTTCTATGACACGCGTGAACCTGCGCTTAAACCGGCGAAGGAATTGGAGACTAAGAAACGAGGGAACTGGAAGCGCAAGTTCGTAGGGTGGTCATTTCTGCTCCTTCTCATAGCCGGTGGGGCCGTCGCACTGTATCTCCTATTGAGAGTCAATCGCGTCAATGTGCGGGTGCAGGCCGATTCTCCGCGAGAGGCACAGAGTGCAAAGCCGAAAGGCGAAGCAAACAATTCGGAGAATGCGGTTACGGCGGAAGCGATCAATATCGCTCGCGAGGCAGCGGGCCTCGACAGCGGAGGGCCACGGAATCCGAGCGCCTCAGCTTCGCCAAGCGCCTCACCGGCACCGTCGCCATCTATCCAGTTTGTCAAAGGCCCCAATCTCGCGTTTACCGGCAACTCTTCCCCGGCAACTGATCGCATTGATAATGCCGCGTTGAATGGAAACGCGAATCAGCAGCAAAACAACGGCACGACGCCGCCGGTGAGGAATACGGACATTTCTGCGCCCACTGTTTTGCAGAGTCATGCCAATGCGACGCAAAGCATCTACGTCGAAGATTTGCTGCTGAAGACCACCAACGAAAGAAGCGTGATCCCACTTCAATCGCGTCTTGAGAAGACCCCGGTTTCGATAATTGCTTACAAACCATCGCCTGCAGTCCTGCCACCTTTTGGCACCATGTTGCCGGTGCGTACTCAGGGGGTGATCTTCACGCTGCGCAACAACTCTTACGCGCGCCTGGAATTGATGAGAGATTGCACGGGCGCCGGATGGTCGCTGTCGAAGGGCACGGTTCTGGTTGGCCGTACCAGCGGCAGCGAATTCGACCGCGCTTTCGTTAACGTCATTGGCTATATCGATCCGCGTGACAACAAGCTGGTAAAGATGACGGGCGACGTGCTTGGCGCCGATGGCGCGTCGGGCATTCCGGGAAAGCGGATGGGTGTCGATCGCAATCGACTGAAGCAAACGCTGCGGAAGGTCGCAGCTAGTGGTGTCCAGGTCGCTGGAAGTATGGCAGGCGCGCTGACCGGTCGCGGCACCGTGGTAATTGACAGCGCCGGGTATCGATTGATGAATCCGCTCACTAACGATGCTCGCGGCATGATTAGCGGTAACAACGATCGGAATAGCTTCGTCAAGGTGGAAGCGGGTCGCGCGGCGTACGTCATGGTCGCTGATTTGCCAAAGAGTCTCCAGGCAGTCGATGCGCCCGGTGACGATGAACTAGGCCGAGCCGCGAATTCGCTCACCGATCGTGAAGTCATGGAGTTAATTCTGTTCGGAACTCCCGACGAGATCCGCGCGGCTTTGCCGCTGATGAATGACGAGCAGAAACGGCTGGCTATCAAGACAGTCGCCGCAGAGAGTGATAAGCAATGATTCCGTCTGATCCACATCGCAAAGTGATCGATCCGCGCCGGTTGGTGCGCGAACATGGGCGTGATGCTTTGGCCGACCTGGTGGCGCGCGAGTCGGGTTACATCTTTCAATCACGGCCGCTGAAGGATCTCTGTCAGGCGTTGAAATCGGGGATGCCTTTGCTGGCGGAAGGCGAGCGCGGAGGCGGCAAGACCGAGATGGTAGACGCGCTCGCTTACTCCTGTAATCGGCCGTACTTTGAATTACAGGGGATGGAAGACCTCACCCTAAAGGACATTCTGTTTGAATGGGACGAGCAGGGGCAAAACAACTTCGTGATTCAGGCTGTGACAAGCGGCGAAATGACGTTGGCTGAAGCGAGATGTCACCGATGGCGAAGCGAATTCCTTAACTTGGGTGAAATTCTTAAAGCTTATGACTATCTCGCGCGGACCGGCATCGTGCCTATCATCAAGTTGGATGAATTCGAAAAACTGCCGCAGGCCTGCCAAGCCTTCTTCTACCAGTTATTCACCGATGGTCACGCTTCAATTCCCCGACTTTCAGAAAACAGCGGACACATCGGCGTTGCGAAAGACGATGAGAAGCCTGTCGTAATTCTCACTTCCAATAATCAACATGTAGTTCATCCGCCGCTACGTTCGCGCTGCGTCTACACCAAAGTGCGGCTGCCTACAGATTTCGAAGAAGTCCGCATTCTGCATTCGCGCGTACCGTCCGCCGAAGCGAGTCTATTGATTCAAGTAGTCAAAGTGGTCAGATATATCCGGGTCATGATGCCTACTGTTCGCGATAAGCCAGGACTTCGGGAATCGATAGCTCTGCTAAAGGCCCTGCAAGGAGAAGGCGCTCAAGACTTGGGTGCTGAACTGATTGATGACCATCTCGGCTTCATTGCTCGCAACGCTGACGATCTCGCCAATCTCGAACTCGGCTTGCAGCGACTGGAAAGAGCGGCCCACACGTCGGATGTCATCATCGAACAAATGATTCAACAGGTGCTATCTGAACGAGTCATTCAGCTGCGAGAGGCGGCATAAGGATGCGCGAGCGAGGCAACATTTGGCCGGTAATTTCTGTCGCCGCTGGCGCTTTCTTTGTGCTGGTGGTTATGCCGCTCATCCTGCACCGACAGAAGACGGGCGAGATGGCCACTGTCGATGCCCAAGTCACGATTGGTGATGGCGCCAGTGAATCAGCGTCACGACCAAATTCATCCGCACATCGCTGGCCGGACGGTGAAGTGCCGCGCACTGCCGAACGTCTGCGTGATGTAACTGCCGTCGCTATTGCTGCTTCCGCGAATGTCGTCGAGGGCGCCATGACAGGCCGCTTGCCGCGCGATGTGAATACGATCCTCAATGACACTTCCCGTCGGAAATTGATTCCATCGGAATGGCTGACAAGCGAGCCCGGTGTCTTGCAAATGCCTCAAGGCACAGTTCACCTCCGCTATTTGCCGAAAGAGTCGAGCATTGAACTGATTTCCATGCCAAGTGAGCGCAATGACGGTCCGGCAATCTTGATACGCATCCCTGACACTGAAAATACCAGTGTCGGAATCAGATACTTCGAATCGATGCAGCTTGACGGGATTATTTATCCACCACCGTTCGCTCCCATCGCGCAAATAATTGCATCCGGTTGGCAGCCTAAGCCCTTCAAGCAAACCCAGATTCCTGACGAGCAGCGCGTGCAATTAGAGCAGTGGGCCAGAACCATCAGTCTGAAGCAACAAAAGTGAGGTAGCTATGAGCTTCCGCGCGAAGATCGAACGAATAGATGCGGACTACTTTATTCCACGCCCGGCGGACGAGCCGGAACTGGATTCGTTTCAGGCGGCGCGTCGCTTCATGCAGGACGCTTCCACCTGCGGAACTTTGTTCTTGAGCAGCTCGATCGCGGGCTACATCTTTTTTCGCTCCGGTCAGTTACTCAATCTGGACTTGAAATGGATGACATTCGTGTTGCTCGGCGCGTTCTTCGTAGCACTGGTCGGAGTCTTTGAATCGATCTCACTGGCCTATCCGTATTACAGTTTGAACCAAAGACTCACGCACGGTTCGGCGCGTTGGGCCACCATCTCGGAACTGAAAGCTAAAGGGTTGGCGCATCGCGCCGGCAAGCCACTGCCGTTCGGCGCAGTGCGCGTTGGGCGTCTCAGCTCCGCGCTCAATCCGAAGCCCTACGATCTAGTTCTCGGCATCAAACAACTACTCACTCATACCGGCATCTTTGGACCATCCGGCTCCGGCAAGTCATCTACGTTTTACATGAACATCCTCCGGGATTGGGCGCAGTGGGGATCGGCGCTGGTCATGGATATCAAAGGAGAACTCTACGCGCACACGGCAGGTTATTACGATCAGGTCTATCGATTGGATCTTGAAAACCCTTCGCTGTCCGATCTGTGGAATCCGCTCCCGCGCTGTCTCGCTAACGGCGAACTGGCACATTCAATTGCTTCGATTGTCGTTGGCTACGAACCTGAGAACATGAAGGTCAACGATGGCACCCATTACTGGATCTCCGGCGAGACGGCTCTGATGAAAGCGCTCTGCCTCCACCTGCCTACGATCGCTGCGAATCCCACTTTGCCAATGATCAAGGAGTACCTGTCACGGAATGATCTGAAGACGCTGACCGAAGAGATGAAAGCATCCGAAGACGAAGAAGCTCAGATCGAGTGGGGCAACTTCACCAAAGTCGATCCCGAGAAGACTCAAGGCGGCGTCATCACCGGACTCAACAACAAGATCGCGCCGTTACGATCTCCGAATGCCATGAGCGTGCTGCGCACATTGACCGATGAAGAACACGCGCGCGGCGTCAGGGAAATAGATCTCGCCAGCTTGCGCGTTCCCAGTACGGCCATCTTTATCGTCTTGTCTGAGCGCCAGGCCAGTCAGTACCGAATTCTGCTGGAATTGATGTTTGGTTTGGCGGCTGTGGAAATGGAAGCGTCCACGGAGAAGGATGCTACACCAGTGCTGATGGCCTTAGATGAGGCGGGTAACATCAAGCCACCCAAGCTTCAGGAGCGACTTAAGATTGGCAGATTTCGGAATACGCCTTACGTGCTCGGCTTTCAGGATGTCTCGCAGCTTAAATTTCATTTTCAGGAGAACGGGGCGAAGGCCGTGCTCGCGGGCATTAAGAACCAAATCTTCCTTCCGGGAATTGACCATGAGACAGGTGTCTATGCGTCTTCATTGCTTGGCCCGACTACCGTGCTCTCCCGCACTGAAGTTGATGCGCCCGGAACTAAACTCGATTCCGAGCGCGTATCGGAGAGCCGACGCGATTTTAAGCAAGCGCCAGAGCTTCGTCGACTGGTTGATTATCGTCAGGCGATCGCGATTGTCGGCACGTCTGACCCTATCCTTTTCCGCTTTCCACCAAGGGCTGATCAGGGAGAAGTGACAACTGCTCCACGACGGCGGCTAGCTCCTCCGCAAACTCTGGCTGAGGCAGTCGCAGCCATGAAGGAGATTAAAGAAGAGGAAAAGGCGAGAGAAGCCGCTGCGCAAATGACTTCGGCTGTGTCGGATCAAGAGCCCAACGAAGAACGTGAGTCTGAATCGCAACACGTGGCTGGTGACGACACCGTAGATGAGCAGAAACCAGCCAAGAGGCAAGCAGTTCGCCTTTCTGGGTTGACGGATAACGACGCCCAAACGGAGTTACCCTTCGACCCAGCCGATGAGGAGGATGAGTCATGCGCGGCGTAGAAGGAAAGGAAGGCAAACGCAGGTTTGGATTCTCTTATGTGCTTTTGGTGCTTGCGATTCTTACTTATCTCTGCGCCTGGGGCTATTCAGTATTTGCCGCTGACTGGAAAGCCAAGGCCGAGATACCGCAAATTGATCCCATCCTCAAAATCATCAAGGGTCTGCGCCAGTACCAACAAACGACCGCTTCGTTTCCGCAGACCTTCGATCAGGTCGAGTCGCAGGTGTGGAAGCATGCGAACGCGCCGAGCTATGGTTCAGGCGGTCATACGTTAGTGTTGAAGAACTACTACTATTTCTACACTTGGATCAGTCCCACACGCTGCACCCTCTGGGCCATTCCCTTGGGATCGCGCGCCAGCGAAGCCAGCAGCTACTTCTTGGTTCTTACGCCGACCGACCGAGAGAAATTCAAAGGTCCCGCGCTCGACCTTAAAGAGGCCAGCACGATCACCGGAGTGCCCACTTATACTCAGCTCGCCCTATTGGGAATGATCAAGCAGGACGATCCACCTCCTAAAAAGAGATAACTCCCATGCGAGTTGTCTTTCATATCATCTCAACCGGTGGAGGCGGCGGCGCCAGCCGCGCCACGCGGTACATCTCTGAACGAGACAAACATCCTACGCGCGAAGGTTCCGGCCCGCGCCCACTATTCAGCGAGGATCGAGATAACCTCACCTACCGGAACGCTGATCGGATTCTCGATCCGACTGATGGCCAGCCGCAAAAGGACGACTTGATGCATCTGTCTGTGAGCTTTCACGAAGAAGACTTCGAGAAGTTCGGTAAGGACGAAAAAGAAAGACTAGCCGGCCTACAACGCGTCATCCGCGAAGGCATGAAAGGCATGGCTGAGGAGCTAAACGTAGAAGCGTTGACATGGGTCGCCGGCATTCATCGCAACTCCGAGAATCCCCACGCTCACATCGTGCTGCGAAACCAAGCCATAGAGCGCGGGGCAATCCGTGAGAAGCCAATTGGGAAAATCCGAACCAGCCTCTTACCGCACAAACAAATAGTTGAAGGCAAGGAAGTCATCGTTTCGGGAAAGATCGGCGATAGGTTTCTCGCAGCCCTCGATAGACAGCAAGATCGTTTTCTCGGACAGAATCAAGATCGCACCAGGGCGCGTGACGCTTGGGAGGAACTTAGTCAGGGACTACAAGCCAAAAGTAGCGGGCAGGAGCCCACCGCATCACCGGAAAACGAATCAAGAGATGACAAGCTCACCAGACAATTCAAGAGCTGGAGAAACACATCGTCGCATCAGACGCTGGATCATCGGTCGGTTGCCGCAAGTTGGCGCGAAGGCGCGGCTTTATGGGAACACGATCACGCCGACTATCGAACTGCGCTTGGCAAACACTTGGAGTTCAGCCTGCGTCTGGCTTTTGCCGAAGTTTGGCACGAGCGCGCCGTCAAACATGGCGACACTTATCGATTCAACGTCATCGATCAAACAACGAACGCAGAGAGGAAGATTTCGGAACTGGACGTGCATCGACGTGCTTCGGCACGAGCGCAACGTACGGCTACGCCGGATCGGGCCGCTAGAGAGCAGGCGTTTGAAGCAGACCTGTCACGTCACCGGGAAACGCTTGACCAATTGCTCGAAGCGCGAGAAGCCAAAATCGCTGCCCTCGGAAAAGATGTCGGCTCGCTACGCGGAACTTTAGCCAAGGTCGAGCAGGTACTAACCCAGCGTTATGAAACTCCTTCCGAAAAACGACTGATTCCAATTTTGTCGCGCGAAACTCTTTCGGAACTTCAGGAGACAGCCGTCAAGCTCAATATGGCCAAGAGAGTAGACGAACTGGAGAAGCTACGCGTTGCTCTCGCGCGGGAGTACAAGGCGCCAACTCGTACCGACGACGAAGCCGCTATGTTGAGTGCGCAGGTCAATGTCGCTCGCGCCGATTTGATGGCGAGAAATGAGCGTTTGGAAAAGTTCGACGCCTCATCTCATCTAGCCCCCTATGAAGTACACGGCGAGCGCTGGTCACTCGCCGCACTCGACAAACAGATCTCCCGCTCGCGGGAAGACAGCAAGTTCGCTCCTGAGCGAGCCATACGCTTGGATCTTCGCTCTTTGACGCGTTTCAACTATTCGACCGCTGAACGCGAAAGAGCCGCAACTGAAGTTGAACATTTGACCTTTATACGTGGCGAGGTGGTTCGCCAGATTAACCAGCGCCGGGAACCGCTCATTATCGATCGCGATCTTGCGCGCGACATGTCTGAGATTCTTGAAGATGCCTACGATCGCGAGTACCGCACGCGCGAGCGAGAGGGCAAAGAGACGCCCGAGCCGAGGTATGAGCCTTACCAAATAAGAGCGCTGGAAACGAGCGCCGAAACCCTGCGCGATTCGCAGTTATTACGTGAAGTAAATGATTGGGAAAAGACGGCCTTTAAGAATGAACGCGAAGGCTCCTGGGAAGGCCGCGCTGTGGCCAGAGAGGTTATGGCCGAGATAGGCGTACAGGAAACTAGAGAGCGTTTACAGCACTTTCTCGAAAGCAAGAGAGTGGCCTCGCTTAATCTGGGTGATCATCGCACCGGAACGTTGCGTGAAGTCGAGGCACGAACGCTAACGGATTACCTCGCCAGAGCGATTGAATCGACCCAGCAACGAGATCATAGGCATTCGATAAATCTCGCGGCGCGAGAACATCATGGCCGTCTGGTCAGTGATTTTGAGAAGGCGAAGGACTATTACGCGACCGCGCGTGAGCTGGCTTCCGATGCGCACGGCAGTGAGCCGCAGTTTACTGACAAGGAAAAGATCAATTTGGAGATTTACGCGGAGCGGCAGAACGATGAAATGACTAGGCAACAATATTTGGAACTTCCGCGAACGGAAGGCTCAGACGAACGGGACATTTCGGTTTCACTTAGCCGCTAACGAAAGCACAAAGAAAGGTGCAATCGAAATCATTCTTTGAGCGATTTTACAAATCGGTCTTTATCAATTTCTGCACGGTAAGGTTCGTCAGACATCGAATCCTCAACCTGAACAATAAAGTATTTATGGCTCAGATATTTTTGCAGTAATGGCTGAGTCTGGTCAATTGCCCCGCTCCATTCGTTACCTGCTTCAAGCCGATACGGGAACGGACCCGTGGCATATAACGGATTGAGGTTAATGCTAACGTCTTGACCGTTTCGCTTTTTCATCTCCTTCTTAGAATCGAATCCGTGAAAAGATAAAAGCTTTAAAGTCGTTGGCACCTTCCCAATATTCGTAACACTAATACTAATTAACGTTTCGTTTGGATTAGCAGTGTTTGCAAATCCCGGTGTGGCCCAAACACGAAGTCGAACTCGTTCAGAGTATCGCCACTTATAGAAATCCCAAACAAGCGCGGCAATTGCCAGCATCGTGCCGGTGATTCCCGTGACGGCTCCAATGATTGCCAATACGTCAGTCGTGGTCATCGTGGTAGCTGCTTTATCTCATGGCTCAAAGCTAAGAATCTATCCACCATAATCTGTGCTTCACCTTCTGACATTTGGCGAACTGTGCCATGAATTGAGCCTCCACCATCGGGGGTAGCCCCTTCTACTTTTGTCAGGTCGGCCATGAACTCTAGGAATTGCTCACGCAATTCATCTGGCATCTTCGCCAATTCTCTTTCGTTGCCGTGAAGATGAGCGATTCCGTTAATGGAGGCATCAATCAGCCGTTCCTTGATAGCGGCTAGATGTCGCGCCAACGTGCTTTCGGTCCGCATAAACTCTTCTCTGAAACTTCCCATAATTAAGATTTCTCCTCGCCTGCCTCTCGGCTATTCGTACTACCTTCATAAGTTTTGAAAACTCGGCCTTGCGTTCGTCAGTCGGTAAGATTACTACCTTTGACCGAGTGGGCAATTAGATTCTGCCGATACTCTGGTAGAACCCATGGGCTACATCAGTTAATTTTCCAACTACAACCTCGTATTCTGGCGTCAATGACTTTTTGAATAACTTAACGCGGGCGTGAATTACTCCATCCCAATCAAACCAGCCATTCACATCATGGTCGCTGAGCATTTTCTTGGTATGTCTATAGACTTCCTGTTCGCCGTCACTCCCAACCCAATTCCAAATATCATTGTTAGTTCCCAAGATCGCGGGTACTACATAACGCTCACCAATGTTTTTCAAACCAAAACGCCATACGCTAATGCAATAAGCAATCTTCGCTATCATCCGTAGAAATCCACTAACATCAATTTGGAAATCAACGCTTACGTCCTCTGCCTCGTACTTCTCTGCGAGTTTTTGCAAATGCTCATCGTCCCTAATCTTGAAGGGATGAATTTGGTATTGTCCGTTTAGCAGACCTAACTTATGCGGTCGATTTGGATAGACTCCAGGAGGCCCAACTTCAAGCATCGGAATCAGCGGGAACGACTCATCAAGCGGAACGTTGACCCTTTGGTTTTCGCCTCCCTTCGTTAAGCGAATCGGGAATTCGGTCGGTCTTCGCTTCTTAGGTCGCTTCGATTTCATATTCCAAACCGTCCGAACCGCGAGTAATGATTGACGAGCATAGTCTCCTTCAAATCGGCTTGTTATTCTTCCGCAAGCTTCGCAACTACCCTTCTCTAAAATCATTACGCCATTCAACGACTCAGGAATACAATGCTCGTTGTGGAGGTCATCTGTTGAACCACAATAGATGCACTCACCCACATACTTATAAGTATTGTGTTGAGCGTGAATGTAGTTCATGAAATTGATTACATGCCATTTTGATTGAGATAACAACTCCGAAACCCGTCCTAAAAAGAAAGGCCAGCCTGCCAGAGATACTCAGGCGCTCAGATTTGACCTACAATCGATTTTTCAGAAAGCGGCAAGGCGCTGACATGGACTTTTCGTGTCACGAACAACGCCACTTGCAGAATCAAAACAAGCTTAGAGTAGTGCCCACTTCAGCATCAACCCGCTCGATCAGGTCAGCACGGTCGTTCTCAGGGACGTTAACCGCGCGACTCACAGGGTGACTGCTCATCTTTGACGCTGGAAATGGCGTAAGCAGTTTCTCCAATACGGCAGCATCGGTTTTTGGATCAATCCAGACCTCATACGCATCAGGTTTCAACATCGCTGGCATTCGGTCATGAAGTTCCGACACCAATTCGTTGGCACTCGTAGTTATGATCGCACATGAAGTAATCACTTCTTTCTGATTGCGCCACGTATCCCAGATGCCGGCAAACATCATTGGACCACCATCAATTGACTGGATGTAATAAGGCCGCTTCTCCCTCCCCGTGCGCTTCCATTCAAAAAAGCCGTCCGCAGGAATCAAGCATCGACGTGATCGAAACGACTCGCTGAAGCTAGGTTTTTCGTCGAGCGTTTCAGCCCGAGCGTTTATGAATCCTTTCCCGTCGTTACTCCAGGATGGAATCAGTCCCCATACCATCGGGTATAACTCTGGTCCGCTCCCTAGATTTACGATCGTGACGATCGTCTGACTGGGAGCAATGTTATAGCGGGGTTCAAAAGGGAGATCTAAGGCAGGTGTCCCTTTGAGTCTAATTCTGTCGCGAGAATGAAGCGTGTAACGCCCACACATAGGATCACAATACAAGAGTCATTCGCAGCACACAAAGATTTGAATTCCTATTCTGAACAAGCACAAGGCCGTTGTTCTGCCCGGAACTTCGTCAATGTCGAAATATCGGTCATTTCTTAACGACGCCTAACTCTTTCCTCTCAACAACTTACCGTTGGCCGTCAGATTGCTATTACTGCATCAACGAAACGAGTGGAGGCAACTTACATGGCAAGCGGACCTATTCGCGATCCGAAAACAGACGATCTGTTGACACCCCAGAACTCGGCGCTGGTCATCATCGACTATCAGCCGCTGCAAGTGAATTCGATCGCCTCGATGGATCGCCCACTGCTGGTGAACCACATCCTGGCGGTGGCGAAGGCCGGCGTCGGCTACCGGCTGCCGATCGTCCATTCCACGGTGAACGTCAAGACCGGATGGAACAAGCCGCCCATCCCGCCGCTGCGGAAGGTTCTCGAGGAGTACCCGACGTATGACCGCACCTCGATCAACGCATGGGAGGACGTGGAGTTCCGGAAGGCGGTCGAGGGTACGAAACGGAAGAAGATCATCTTGACGGCGCTGTGGACGGAAGCCTGTCTCCAATTCCCGGCGCTCGACATGCTGAAGGAGGGATATGAAGTCTACGCCGTCGCCGATGCCGTGGGTGGCACCTCGCCCGAGGCGCACGAAATGGCGCTGCGACGGATCCAGCAGGCGGGAGGCCGCACGATCAGCGTCACTGGCCTCATCTGTGAGCTGCAGCGTGACTGGAACCGCATGGACACCGTGCAGCTGATGATCGATCTCTTCACCACTGCCGGAGGCACGCCCGGGCTCCAGATGATGTACGACCGCAACACGGCGGCGCCCAAGTAACGAACGAGCGGTAGCGGGGCGCGAACAGTTCCTTTCAACCGCAGCCAATGGCTAAGGCTTTTCAAGGCAGAGGGGAGCCTGCATGCTGAAAATTGAGAGAACAGGAAATGGTCAAGTGCTGTTCGCACTCAGTGGCCGGATTGAAGCAGAAGAAATCAAAGAGCTCGAGCAACTGCTCGCCTTAGAAACATCTGGGCATCAGGTGATTTTCAATTTGCGGGACGTGACGCTCGTCAACCAGGATGCCGTGAACTTTCTAGCCCAGTGCGAGGCGGATGGCATCAAGCTCGAAAATTGTCCTCTCCACGTCCGGACGTGGATCGATCAAGGGAAGGGCCGAATTGAGTGAGCCCTGATGCGATTAAAGGCTTTGTTTTTAGCGCAACTGATTTCCCCAATCGGTCTGACATCGCGAAGCAAGACGCACTCGCCGGGGCGTAATTCCGGCCCAAATCTAAAGGGAAGTTTCCAAAGGAAGGAAGGATAACTATGTCTCTCAGCAATAGACTTGCGGCTCGCAGCGAAAAAGGACTACTTACGCCCGATAACTGTGTCGTGGCGTTCATTGATCATGAACCCCAAATGCTTTTCGCAACCGCCAACTTCGACCGGCAGTCGATCATCAACAGCACAGTCGCCCTTGCCAAGGCAACGCGGATCTTTGACGTGCCGGTTGTGTTGACCACGATCGAATCAAAGACCTTCAGCGGGTATATGTGGCCGCAGCTCACGGCGATCTTTCCTGACAAGGAGCCCATTGAGCGCTCCTCAATGAACTCGTGGGACGACAAGAACTTCGTCGCGGCCATCGAAAGAATCGGCAAGAAGAAGATCGTGCTTGCAGGCTTGTGGACCGAGACCTGTATCGCGATGCCCACGATCCAGGCGATTCACGACGGCTACGACATTTATGTGGCTGAGGATTGCTGCGGAGATGTCAGCCAGCTCGCTCACGACAATGCGATGCGCCGACTTA
>Ga0075436_100000161_pt1 | contig 41699 bp, 32 predicted proteins | sample RhiMethybrSRZTD5_FD_75303 | JGI IMG/M metagenome (GOLD analysis project Ga0075436, IMG submission 75303) | Populus rhizosphere microbial communities from Tennessee, USA - Rhizosphere MetaG P. TD hybrid SRZTD5 | ecosystem: Host-associated > Plants > Roots > Rhizosphere > Soil | place: USA...
ACCGACCGGCTGCCGCTCAGTTCAATCGCTTGCGCCTGGTGAGTGACTGCTGCCATTCGGCCCGTGTCTTCCTCTTAGGGGTCCTGCTACCTCTCCATATTATACCCAGGTTAATCACGTTCGAGTAAACTCAAAGTTCCGAAATGTTCACTTTATCACGCGTTCCGTATCGCTAAGACCCTCTTGGTTGACAACGCAGTGGCCGCCTATATAATGAATATCTTTTGCGTAGGGCGATTTTCTTTGCCACCATGACCACGGGTAGCAGTACGGTAACTCGCGAGCAGAATCACGGGATGAAGATCGTCGTTGCTCAGATAAGCGAGGATGAGGGACTCAGTTTTCATCACCTCTATCCGGAAGGTGAGCCGGATTTGTTAGGAGGCGACGGTCATGTCATTGGGCGGCCCGAGATTTCCTTGCAGGCAGCCCGCGCCGATGAAAAGGTCGAGTTGACAGGCAGGTTGACCGCCGTGGTCGGCTTTGAATGTGATCGATGCTTGAAACCACTGTCGGTCCCGGTCGAGCAATCCTTCGAGTTGCTGTACGTGCCTCCGTTGAGGGCCGGCGACGAAAAGGAATTGGGTGAAGACGATCTTTCAATAGGGTTTTATCAGGGCGAATCAATCGACGTCGATGATCTCGTGCGAGAGCAAATTGAATTAGCTTTGCCGATGGCGCGACTTTGCGGCGAAGGCTGCCGCGGCCTTTGCCCTGATTGCGGCGCGAACCTGAACGATCGAGTTTGCGGCTGCAATGAAAAGCAGCTCGATCCACGATGGGCGGCGCTTACGGATCTTAAATCCAAACTGAACTGATAATTGGAGTCATTAATGCCAAATCCAAAACGAAAACATTCTAAGTCACGCACCGGCAAACGCAGGGCGCACGATCATCTAGCGACGCCGGCATTCGGGACGTGTCCGAATTGCGGCGAGTCTCGCCCGCCTCATCGAGTCTGCCCGAAGTGTGGTTTCTACCGCGGGCGCGTCGTCATCGAAATGAAAGAAGAAGAGTAAGGAACCGAGGACCGGGGATCGACAATCGAGAATTGTGCTATTCTTGGTCCTCGATTCTCTATCTTCGACTCCTTCACGACTATGCTTAAGATCGCTGTGGACGCAATGGGTGGCGACTTTGCCCCCGCGAGCGAGGTAGAAGGCGCAATCGAAGCCGCGCGCGATCTCGGCGTCGGCGTGATCCTGGTTGGGCGATCTGAATCAATTCAAGCTGAGCTCGACAAGCATCGCAGAAGTCGTGCTCTTGGCGGCACACGTCGCTCCTGGCGCAGCTCGAGCATAGAAATCGTCGACGCACCCGAAGTCATAACGATGAATGATCCGGTTGCGGTCGCTGTCAGACGTAAGAAAAACAGTTCGATTCGCGTGGCAGCAAAACTTGTGCGCGACGGACAGGCTCAAGCGCTCGTGAGCGCGGGAAACACGGGCGCAGTAATGATGACCTCGAAGCTGGTTATAGGCGCGCTTCCAAAAGTTGATCGTCCCGCTCTTGCGGCTGTGCTTCCGACGCTGACCGGTCACGGAACTGTGATTCTGGACGTGGGAGCGAACGCAGAGTGCAAGCCCGCGCACCTTTACGATTTCGCGGTAATGGGCTCGCTTTATTCAAGCGTCGTTGTTGGAGTGAACAATCCGCGCGTCGGCTTGCTTTCAATTGGCGAAGAGGAGATCAAAGGCAATGACCTCACGAAGGAGGCTTTCAAGCTCCTGAAAAGCTCGTCGCTCAATTTCGTCGGCAACGTCGAAGGCCGGGACATGTACACAGGCCAGGTAGACGTCGTCGTGTGTGACGGCTTTACCGGCAATGTAGCGCTGAAGGTAAGCGAGGGCGTCTTTGAATTCATAATGCTTCTTCTAAAGCACGAGCTCAAAGCGTCTCTTCAAACCAAGGCAGGAGCGATGCTGACCCGGCCGGCGTTTCAGAAATTCAAGGAGAAGCTCGACTATGCTGAATACGGCGGAGCGCCGCTGCTCGGAATCAAGGGCGTTGCCGTGATATGCCACGGCCGTTCGAACGCAAAGGCCATTCGAAACGCGATCGCTGTTGCGCGCACTTATTGCCTCGGCGAGGTCAATGGCAGGATAGAAACTGAATTGGGCGCGGCTATGGTAGCCAGCCGTGATGGGCGCCATTAGCGATTGTCAGTGTCAGTCGGACCGTGGTCAGTAGCAGATTGGTGGGTTTGGGCATTGAAAGCGATGGCTCGTTAGATGGTTCGATCAGAGAAACTGGCCAACCGGTCACCGGCATCCGGCCACTGACTATGAAGACCGCTTTCTTATTTCCTGGCCAGGGTTCGCAGTATGTTGGAATGGGCAAGGACCTGGCTTCCTCACAGCCGATTGCCCGCGAGGTCTTTGAAGAAGCCGATCGCGTGCTTGAAATCAGACTCTCGAGCTTATGCTTTGAAGGTCCCGAAGAAGAGCTGCGGCTGACGATGAATACGCAGCCGGCGATCTTGACTACTTCAATCGCTGCACTCAAAGCATTGGAGGCTCGTGGAGCGCGGCCGTCCTTTGTAGCTGGACACTCGCTCGGAGAATATAGCGCGTTGATCTCGGCAGGAGCTTTAACTTTTGAAGACGCGTTGAAGTCGGTTCGCAAGCGCGGACAGTACATGCAAGAGGCTGTGCCGCCGGGCGAAGGAGCGATGGCTGCACTGATCGGTTTGGACATCACGACGGTTAGAGAGATTTGCGCCGAGTCTTCGAAGCTTGGAGTTTGTGCGCCGGCGAATCTAAACTCGCCGAATCAGACGGTGATTGGCGGATCAAAGCCGGCAGTCGAACATGCGGTTGAGCTTGCCAGGGCTCACGGCGCGAAACGAGCAGTGATGCTCGCCGTAAGCGCGCCGTTTCATTGTGAGCTCATGAGGCCCGCTGCCGAACGACTGCGAGCTTTGTTCGAGGATATCTCTTTTTCGGATTTGAAAACTCGGCTCGTGACGAACGTCGATGCCGAAATGATAGCCTCGGGAAGTGAAGCTCAGGACGCGCTCATTCGGCAGGTTGCATCGCCTGTGCGCTGGAGCGAATCCATTAAACGCTTGCTCGATGAAGGAGTAACTCGATTTGTCGAAGTCGGTCCGGGCAAGGTACTGTCGGGTCTCGTAAGGCAAATGAGCAAGCAGAGTCAGATCTTGAATGTCGAAGATGTCAAATCGCTTGATGCGACTGCGGCAGCGTTGGGATTGTAGCGGAAAATTGAAAGCCGAGCTTGGTGCATTTGGGACTGTTCGTTCATAATCAACACGGCAGCTGACCGAGGCAAGCTCAAGCCTGTCGAACATTTTATTTAGGAGGAGCTAAGAAATGGAAGGTTCCGTTGAGGAAAGAGTGAAACAGATAATCGTCGATGAGTTGGGTGTCGACGAAGGCGAAGTAACTCCAAACGCTCGGTTCATCGATGATCTCGGCGCCGACTCGCTCGACACAGTCGAACTTGTGATGCGTTTCGAGGAGGAGTTCAACATCGAAATACCGGACGAAGACGCCGAAAAAATTCAAAGCGTCCGCGATGCCAACGATTACATCGGGAAGCACTCGAAGTAATGCTTGCTCGGCAAGCTTTTGTGTCGGGAGGTAAGCTTTGAATCGTCGTGTTGTAATCACAGGCATGGGCTTGATCTGCGGCTCGGGCAATACCAAGGAAGAAGTGTGGTCGAATTTGCTCGCAGCTAGAAGCGGCGTCGCAGCGATCGCGCGCTTCGACGTCTCCGCGTTCCCGGTGCGTATCGCAAGCGAAGTGAAGAACTTCGATCCGCTGAAGTTCATCGAGAAAAAAGAAGTCAAGAAAATGGATCCGTTCATCCACTACGCGGTTGCCGCTTCACAGGAGGCGATGGACGATTCGGGTCTGCGGGTTACCGACGACAACTCAACACTTATCGGAACCTACATCGGCTCGGGCATCGGCGGATTTGGAGTCATCGAGCGCGAACACGAGAAGTATCTGAAGGGCGGTCCCGGCAAGATCTCCCCTTTCTTTATTCCGGCGGCGATTGTCAATCTCGCATCAGGACAGGTCTCTATTCGGTTCGGACTCAAGGGGCCGAACTCTGCAACCTGCACCGCCTGTTCGACGGGCGCTCACGCTGTCGGCGACAGCTTTAAGATCATCCAGCGCGGCGATGCCGATGCAATGCTTTGCGGTGGTGCTGAAGCTGCGATAACTCCGATGGGTGTTGGTGGTTTCGCGGCAATGCGAGCGCTGTCTACGCGAAATGATGATCCGGAACACGCGAGCCGTCCGTTCGATGCTGATCGAGACGGGTTCGTGATCGGTGAAGGCGCGGGCGTTTTGATTCTTGAAGAGCTCGATCACGCAAAATCGCGAGGCGCGAAGATCTACGCTGAAGTAGTCGGTTACGGAATGTCGAGCGATGCTTTTCATATCACTCAGCCTTCTGAGAACGGCGACGGCGCGATTCGAGTAATGACGAACGCTCTCAAGGATGCGGGCGTTGAAGCGCACGAAGTCGATTACATCAACGCTCACGGCACATCGACCCATTACAACGACAAGCTTGAGACGATGGCAATCAAGCAGGTCTTCGGCGACTCCGCTTATTCCATTCCCGTAAGCTCGACCAAGTCGATGATGGGGCATTTGCTTGGCGCCGCAGGCGGAGTCGAGGCGGGAGTGATTGCTCTCGCGCTGCGCGATCAGATCATCCCCCCGACCGCCAATCTCTATAAGGCCGACGCGGAATGCGATCTTGACTATGTTCCGAATCATTCGAGGCGCAGGACGATGAAATATGCGCTCTCAAATTCGTTTGGCTTCGGCGGAACTAATGCGGCGCTGCTGATGAAACGATTTGACGGTGACTAGCATTCATGGCCCTGAAGAGTAGCGCGTCGTTTCAAAAGTCGATTTCGAAAAAAGATTTGTTACTATCGAGCGCGGCTGAGCTCGCCTTCTCGACTTCCATAAGAGGATCGTATGAACATAGTTGTTTGTTTGAAGCAGGTGCCAAAGAAAGATTCTATACTTCGCATAGCGGCTGCTCAGAAGTGGATCGATGACCGCGACATCAGCTACGAGATGAGCGAAGCAGACGCGTACGCGCTCGAGGAAGCGCTTCGGCAAAAAGAAAAACACGGCGGCGAGGTCATTGTTATCTCGCTGGGACCAGAGCGCGTGCGGCAGTCGATCAAGGAAGCGTTGGCGAAGGGCGCGGACCGCGCCATTCATCTGCACGATTCGATCTTCGACAGCGCCGTAGACGCCGCCGCTGTCGCTCGTTTATTGGCTGCTGCGCTCAAAGATGAGAAGTATGACCTGATCTTTACCGGTTTGCAGTCGGATGACTACGGCTTTGCACAGGTGGGCTTGATACTCGCTGAAACTTTGGGATTGGCCAGTGCGACAATCGTCATGGAAGTTCAACCGCAAGAAGGGTCGGTGCGCGTCAAACGCGAGCTTGAGAGCGGATGGTTTCAGTGGGTCAAGCTTCCGATGCCGGCGCTGTTGACGATTCAATCGGGAATCAATCAGCTTCGCTATGCGACGCTGAAGGGAATTATGGCTGCGAAGAAAAAAGAGATTCGCGAAGTGAAGGCTGCCGACGTCGGATTGACTGCAGATGACCTGAAGCCGGCGCAAGTAATCGAGCGCGCTTATCTGCCGGAGAAAACAAAACGAACTGAGTTCATCGAAGGAAAGCCGGCTGAGGCCGCAGCAAAGCTGATTGAAAAACTCAGGTTCGACGCGAGAGTGATCTGAAGAAACGATGAATGATTAACGCGGCATGATAAGGAACCGTTAGTTCATCGTTCATAATTCCGCGTTCATCATTTTGGCTGGGGGATTAATGAGTCAAGGAATACTACTTTTCATTGAGCAGCGCGACGGCGTTCTCAATCGCACTTCGTTTGAGGCTATGGTTGCAGCACAGTCGATCGCTGAGTCGACCGGCGAAAAACTGTCGGCCATAGTGGTTGGGAAAGCCATCGCAGCGGTGGCGTCTGATGTAGCGTCCAGGAAACTCGAGCGAGTCTACACCGTAGAAGACGACAAACTTGCCGAATACACACCGGATGGTTACGTTGAAGCGCTCAAGCAGACGATCGAGAAGCTCGATCCTCGCTTCGTCATTTTGAGTCACACTTACCAGGTGCGAGATTTTGCTCCGAAGCTTGCGGCTGCTCTCGGAAAAACATTCGTCACCGACTGTGTTGGCTTTCGCGTAGAAGACGGCGATGTTGTGTTCACACGACAGATATTCCAGGGCAAGATCAGCACCGACGTTCGAGTCAACGGCAACCCGCCGATCTTCGCTTCTTTTCAGGCGGGAGCCTATCGGGCCGACAAAGCCGAGTCAGCGGAATCGCCTGCGGAAATCACCGCGCTAGACGTGAATATGTCCGGCGTCGAGATACGAGCGCAAAGCGAACCGAAGTTTCAGGAAGCAAAACAGGCAGTCGATTTGAGCCAGGCGCCGCTAATCGTAGCAGTCGGCCGCGGGATCAAGAGTCAGGAGAACATTGAGATGGTCCAGAAGCTAGCTGAAGCGATGGGAGCTGAGATTGCCGCTTCGCGGCCGATTTGCGATAACGAATGGCTGCCGATGGATCGCCAGATCGGAAGCTCGGGTCAAACCGTCTCGCCGAAACTTTACCTGGCGGTCGGGATATCGGGCGCAATTCAGCACGTGGTTGGAATGAAGAATTCACAAACGATCGTTGCAATAAATAAGGATGCTGAAGCGCCGATCTTCGACATCGCTGACTATGGGATCGTCGGGGATTTGTTCGATATTGTTCCGGCACTGACTGCTGAAATCAATAAGGTGAAAGGCTCGTCTTAGGCTGGCAGAGTTTTGCGGTCGTTTCAACTCAGTTACAATGGGAAACATTAGTCAGCGACCGGTGCCGCAGGTGGAGGAGGCTTATGACCTCTGAAGAAATGGAACGAGCAATGGAGTTTCTGCTTGATCACCACGCCAAGTTCGCCGCCGAACTGCAGCAGAGTCGCGACGATATGCAGATCATCAGAGAGACGCAACGTGACTTTCAGTCACAACTTGGCAAGCTCGGAGAAGCGGTAATAGCATTGACGGGCATGGTGGGCAGGATCGCGGAGGCACAGATCAGGACCGATACCCGTGTAGCTGAGATTGCCGAGGCGCAGGTCGCAATGACCGCGCGAGTCGCAGAAATCGCGGAGCGATTGAATGATTTTATTGTTGTGGTGGAGCGCTACATAGGCGGTAACGGTAAGAAGTCCTAATCGATCGAGAACATCGGCAACGACCCCTTAGTTGTGCAGTCGTTGACTTCTAAACAGGCAATACGAAGCTGCCCGCTTTCTGGAACGAACCTGGTATGTCAGTCGAACGAGAGACCCTGGAAATGGATGTCCTGCTCGTGGGGGCTGGGCCGGCGACCCTCGCCTGCGCGCTGCACCTCACGAAGCTGATAGCCGAACACAACGAGCGCGCTAGACAATCAGGCGCGAAAGCGCTCGACGAAATAAATATCGCGGTCATCGAGAAGGCTTCCGAAATCGGCGCTCATCAACTTTCAGGCGCCGTGCTCGATCCGATCAGCCTTCGAGAGCTAATTCCCGATTTCGAAAATGAAGGAGCCCCGCTCGAAGCGCCGGTCGGCGAGGAGCACGTCTACTTTCTCTCCGAGCGCGGCAAGATTCCGTTGCCTGTGCTGCCGCCTCCGCTTCGCAATCATGGAAACTTCGTTGTGTCACTGAACAAGCTGACTCGATGGCTTGGCGAGAAGTGCGAAGCGGCCGGAGTGAATATCTTTCCTGATTTTCCCGGCGCCGAAATGCTTTATGAAGGCGATTCAGTGATTGGCGTTCGGACCGGCGACAAGGGAATCGACAAGACAGGAAAACCGAAACCGAACTTTGAGCCGGGCGTCGACATTGCTGCAAAGATTACTGTGCTCGGTGAAGGAGTTCGCGGCTCGTTAACCAAGCAGTTGATCAAGCGATTGAATCTGGACGCCGAGAGCGATCCGCAAGTCTATTCGGTTGGCATCAAGGAACTTTGGGAAGTGCCCGACGACCGCTTTCCGGCGGGCTCGGTGATTCACACTATGGGCTGGCCGCTTGATTCGAAAACGTTCGGTGGCTCGTGGGTATACGGCATGCGGGATCGAATAATCGACATCGGTCTCGCTGTCGGGTTGGACTATCGCGATCCAGGTATCGATCCGCATCACGAGTTTCAGCGCTTCAAGAGTCATCCGCTGATCGGGGATTTACTCAAGGGCGGCAAGCTGATTAGATACGGCGCGAAGGCGATGCCGGTTGGCGGCTGGTACACCATGCCGCAACTGACTGCGGATGGCGTGATGATAATTGGCGACTCGGCCGGCATGCTCAACGGCGAACGACTCAAAGGAATTCACACGGCTATAAAAGCTGGAATGCTTGCGGCTGAAACGATCGTCGATGCGTTGATACGAAGTGACTTCACGCGCAAAACGCTCGCCGCGTTCGATACTAAACTCAAAGAGAGTGACGTCGGCAGCGAGCTTTACAAGGCTCGAAACTTTCATCAGGCATTTGATCGAGGCCGCATGTTCGGGCTGATGACTGAAGGCGTTTCGATAATGACAGGCGGGCGTCTTCCGTCCCGACTTCCGATCAAAGCCGGTCACGAGCATATGCAAAAGCTGACAAACGGAAGCACAGATCGTTACGCTGACTTGAAGTACGACGGTCAGCTCACAATCGACAAGCTCACGGATGTTTACTACTCAAGCACGCATCACGATGAAGATCAGCCTTCGCACCTGAAGGTCGCCGACACGAACATCTGTGTCGATCGTTGCGTGCGCGAGTATGGAAACCCGTGCCAGAACTTTTGTCCTGCAAATGTCTACGAAATGCTCGATGCCGGTGAAGGGAAGCGACTACAAATCAATTTCTCGAACTGCGTTCACTGCAAGACGTGCGATATCATGGACCCCTATCAAATCATCACCTGGGTTCCGCCTGAAGGAGGCGGCCCAAATTATCGTAACATGTGACTCCGGCTTATCCGGGAGCCTACCCCAAGAAATGCACTATCCTCGTCAGTGAGCTCAATGAGCTTGCTTGACAACTAAAGGGTGGAAAGATAGATTGCTCTCGGACGACATCAGTACGAAAGATTCCACTGAATAGTTAGCTCAAAAAATCCCTCCCGGTGCCCGTGGTGTGCGCTACCGGGGGGGGGGGGATGGCTCCGTCGGCGTTTGTAATCGCGACGGAGACGGGAGGAAATCAATGAAGAAGATCGGTAGCGTACAGCTCATCCTCTTTTTCACTGGCCTCACAGTGGTGTTGACGTGGTTTGTGATCTTTTCCTATGAGAGCTATCTGCGCCGGCCGTTTTACGTCTGGGTCGAAGCGCGCTATTCCGACGACAAGCAACTCCAGGATCAGATTGAGCAACGAGTCGAACACTTCTACATCTCGACGACGGTTGATGTGATAGTTGTGACTCTATTGCTTGGCCTGGTCAAGCGTCAGCAGCGAAAGTTGAGGGATAGCGAGGAGCGTTACCGTGCGCTTTTCGAGCACGCCGGCGACGGCATTGGAATAGTGACCGCAATAGACCATCGACTGGTCGATGCGAATATGAAATTCGGCGAGATACTCGGCAACGCCTGCCAAGCCCTCTTGGGAAAACAACTTTGTGAAGTACTGTGCGCGGACGAAGCGGGACCGCAGCATCCTCTGCTTTCGAGGGTGCTCGGTTGCGACTCAGGAAGCGACGCTGAGCTCGAGAGCAATGTGTGGTCGGAGGAGGTTGAGTTGAGCGTTAGGACAGACTCCGGCTGTCCAGTGAGCGTGTCGGCGGCGTGCAGCCAGCTTTCAACCGGAAAGCAGCGATTTTTCATACTGATCATCCGAGACCTGACCGAACGCAAGCGGCTGGAGCGCGAGAGGCAGGAGTTCGAACGCCAGCTCTTCCAGCAGTCAAAGCTGGCGTCGATCGGAGAGCTGTCAGCCGGCGTCGCTCACGAGATAAACAATCCGCTGAACTGCATCGTGAATTTCGCCCAATTGCTCAAGGATGACGGCGTGGCGCGTAACGATATCGAGCGGCAGATGGTGGATGGCATCATCGATGAGGGCGAACGCATCGCCAGGATTGTCCGCGACCTGCTTACCTTCGCCCGACAGGACCCCAGCATGCAGTCTCGAATAGAGGTCGGCCAGGTAATTCACCACTCAGTCTCATTGTTTGGCCGGCAGCTCGAGAGAGATGGAATAAGGCTTCAGATAGAAGCCGGGGACGACATCCTGCCGGTGCGGGCCGATGCCTCGAGGCTTCGTCAGGTTGTCGTCAACATGATAAGCAATGCGCACCACGAATTGAAGCGTAAGGAGGGCGGCGAAAAAGTGTTTAGCATAACCGCGTGCAACGTCGAGCGGGCGGGTGAGCGAATTGTGCGACTAGAGTTCTACGATAATGGCCGCGGTATACCTCGCGAGAACATGGATAAGATTTTCGATCCGTTCTTTACAACCCGGCGTGACGAAGGCGGGACAGGGCTCGGGCTCAGCCTGAGCTTTGGAATCATCCGCAGCTACGGCGGGCATATATGGGTTGAAAGCGAAGAGGGCAGCTACACAAGGTTCATTGTAGAACTGCCGGCTGACGGTTCCTGGGTGACTGAATATGCCGAGAGTCTTGCTGGTGGACGACGAGCCGAACATTCGTTTGACAATGGCTGAGTTGCTCAGACGGGAAGGCTACGAGACGCTTACAGCATCGGGGTTTGACAGCGCGATCTCGGTCATCGAAAACACTGAGCTCGACGCAGCCCTGGTCGATATTGTCCTGCCTCAGCGCAGCGGGATAGAGATTCTGAAAGTACTGCGCCGACAGAAGTCATATATTCCCGTCATAATGATGACAGGTGAACCTAACCTATCTCAGATGCCTGAGATAGTGCGGGCAGGTGCGTATGACTTCCTTTCCAAACCGGTGGTCAAGGATGCGCTCATCAGAACCGTCTCGAAGGCCGTGGAAAAGAAGCGGCTTATAGACGAAAAGCGCACCCTTGAGCAGCAGATCAAACAGCACGCCGAGCAATTGGAAATGTCGGTCGCCGAGCGCACGAGCGAATTGGAGGACGCCCACGACTTCCTGAACGCCGTTCTCGATAGCTCGACCGAATACGCCATCATAGCCCTGGATACCGATGGGCAGGTTACGCTGTTCAATCGCGGAGCTGAGCTAATGTTCCTGTACGGCGCGCACCAGGCTATGGGCAGGGTTCTTTCCGAGCTGATAGGAAGCGGTTTAGCTGTTGGCGAAAAAGCCTTTCTGAACTGGGCCCGTCAGGCAGAGGTCAAGGGCCGCCATCAGGAGGAAGTTGAATTAAGGCGAGCAGACGAAGGAAGATTCACTGCTTCCGTTACAATGACGCCCATTCGCGCTCAGAACGTCCGGTTGCTCGGGTACGTTGGTATTATCAAGGACCTAACGATTGAGCGCCAAAATGAAGAGCGCCTCCGGCAGATGCGACAACGTTTGGCGCGTCACGAAAAGATTGCCGCGCTGGGTCGCATGGCCGCGCAAGTTACTCACGAGGTGAAGAATCCCCTGGCCGGGCTGCGCCTCTACACTCTTCATCTGAAGAGCAAGATCGCCGGCAAGATTCCTGCCGCTGAAGAAACTCTGGTCGACAAGATCATCGATGGCATCAACCAGCTTTCAGATACGTGTGAACAGGTCCTTAACTTTGCGCGCCCGATCACGGTGACGCGTCGCCTTGTCGACCTCAATCGCATCATTGCCGCCTCGCTTGCACTGGTGGAGCCCCAGTTGAACGCTAAAAGAATCAAAGTAGTATCGAACCTCAGTGAACCGGGGGCCAACTCGCTTCTTGACGAAGCAGCTCTGCGCTCGACTCTGATCAACCTGCTGCTCAATTCGATCCATGCAATGAACGAGGGTGGAGAGCTGAAGATGTCTACGACGACTGCGGAACAAGGACTCCTGCTCAAGATATCCGACACGGGCTGCGGTATGACTGAAGAACAAGCTAAACATATGTTTGAGCCGTTCTATACCACCAAGAGTCAGGGTCTGGGCCTTGGACTTTACTTCGCAGCTACAGTGGTCGAAAACCACGGCGGCTCAATCGAGGCCAAGAGCGAAGCCGGGAAAGGCACCGAGATCACAATCAAACTGCCGGGTGAAGGGGGAGAGGCAGATGGAGCAATCGCATCGAATCCTGGTAGTAGATGACGAGAGCAGCATTACCGATGCTCTCGAACTGATACTTGGGGAGAAGGGCTATCAGGTAAAAACTGCGACCACCATAGCCGAGGCCATCGAACTACTGGCGCGCTACCCTTTCGATCTTGTTCTAACCGACCTCAGATTGACAGACTCCTCCGGCCTCGAGCTTCTAGCTCACATCAAGCAACACTCTTCCGGAATTGAAGTCATACTAATGACCGGCCACGGCTCGCTTGATGTAACGATCGAGGCCATCAAGAAGGGGGCATACTATTACCTGGAGAAACCTTTTACGCCAGACCATGTTCTGATGCTTATCGAGCGGGCCCTGGAGCTCGCCGCTTTCAAGCAAGAGAACCAAGTCTTGAAACGGACGCTCCGCGGCGAGTCCGATGTTTTTGGAATGGTGGGACGCACACCGAAGTTGTTGAGAATCTTCGAAACGATTCGCGCAACCGCCCCGTCCGAAGCTTCGGTGCTAATCGAAGGTGAGAGCGGGACAGGTAAAGAACTGATAGCCGCAGCGTTTCATTTTCGCAGCAACCGCGCCAATAAACCGTTCATACGAATCAACTGCGCTGCGATTCCTCGCGACTTGATCGAGTCTGAGCTATTCGGCTACAAGAAGGGCGCCTTTACCGGGGCGGATCGGGACAAGCGGGGTTTGATCGAAGCTGCGTCCGGCGGAACTCTATTACTGGACGAAATCGCAGACATGCCGGCACATCTTCAAACCAAGTTGCTACGCGTACTTCAAGAAAGAAAGCTGCGGCGCGTAGGCGATGAACGAGAGATTCCCGTCGACTTCAGGCTGGTCGCGGCCACCAACCGCGATACCGCGCAGGCAATTAAGGAAGGGGTTTTGCGCGAAGACCTTTATTTTAGAATCAGCACCATCAAAATAAGTGTTCCACCTCTTCGAGAACGGCTGGACGACCTGGCCTTGCTTGCCGAAGAGTTCGTCAAGCGCTACTCAAGGAAATACAACAAAACGATTCGAGGCATATCACAGACGGCCTTTTCGCTTCTTTCGCGCTACGAATGGCCAGGAAACGTTCGGGAGCTGGAGAGTGTGATCGAGCGAGCGGTCTTGTTTTGTCAGGAAGATGAGATCAGTCCCGAGCACCTCCCCGACCACATACACAGTTCGCGACCGGGCAAATTTCTGTGCGAGATACCGCCGTATTTGACACTCGAGGAGATCGAACGCGAAGCGATCGAACACACGCTCGAGCGAACTGCGGGTAACGTCAAGAAGACTGCCCAGATATTAAGACTCCACCGGCCAACCCTGTACCGCAAACTACGAAGATATGGCCTGAAGCGCGACGCGTCAGTTGAAGAATAAATCTCGCCAGCCGTATCAGATTTCCGAGCCCCTGGCCCTGATGAGTGTCGGACTACCGATGTCGAATCAGGCCCATCAGTTGCTGGTGCTCTGCGATCGACCTGCGTCCGGCCGGACCGCTGAGGCGAACCCCCAGGAGAATGGGTATCCGTCACATATAGAAGAGTTCATAACAGGAGGGGGATGGCCCAGAAGGAAACAGTGCTAGTAATAGACGATGAACCGAGCATTGCTGATGCGCTCAAGCTGATCTTAAGCGACAGCGGTTACCGGGTAGGGGTATCTATGACTGGGCGGGAGGCGCTTGAAAAATTGGACAATTGGCAGTTCGACCTCGTGATCACCGACGTCCGGCTGCCTGACATATCTGGGCTCGATGTTCTGCGTCATCTTCGACAAAGACATCCTAACTTAAGGGTTATCATCATCACTGCGCACTACACGCCGGAGATGGCCGACGAGTCTATGGCCCTGGGGGCGTCGGGCGTGTTGGCTAAACCATTTTCACCATCCGATCTACTCACAATGATCAAGAGCGCTTCCAGCAAAGCCAGGCGGCGACACTCTAATCCATAATTGATTGTCCTCGCGCGCGCGCAAATTCCCCTTGTTAAGCTTTGAGCCACACCGGCAATGTGAGTGATTCACAGTGGAACACCCCTGAAAGTCTTTACGCCAGTTCCTCAAGACGACAATTCCCACAACGTGTACTTATTGTTAGGGTCTTCCCGGCTCCCGGAAAAGTTCGTACGAAGGTACGTGCTTTGCCTCACAGTTCTCGGCAATATCAGGTGCGTCGTCTTGTATGCGGTTGTGGACAAGGCGTTCTTCGGCACACTAGTTCAAGACACTGTGGAAGTACTTATATGGATCAGTCTTGGTCCTAAAGGTGAAGGGTTGCCCCGCGCTCAGTACCTTCGAGCGCGTGTAAGTTTGATTTCCGTTGAAGAGAACCACGGGTGGAAATAGCATCCACCCTCACTTTCATCGGTCATTTTGTCGCACACTCAAAATACAGTTGAGTGTTCGCGAACTTCATGAACTTGGTCCTCACCGAGAACCGAACCCGGCCCTCGGAGTAGACAGCTTCAAAGGAGAAGGGTCATGAGCGAACGAAACTTTTTCTTACGTGAGAACGCGTCGAAGGCACGGCTCAGAGAAGCTGAGAATGCGCGAAGGAATCGTCAGGAGATTCTCAAAGCTCACTCTCAGGGACAGGTCACGCGCCGCGATTTGATCAAGATGGGACTAATGACGGGGGCCGGCTTGTTGCTCCCGATGAAGGGTTTGAGCCCCTTCGCCAGAAGCGCCTATGCGAGCTCGAACATTCCGACCGGCTTGCCGCCGAGCCCACTGTTTGGCGTCCAGCCGTTCACCCAGCCGATGGCCCGCTTCGACCTCCTGCCGCGGCACACCAGCCCGTCGACGTTCCTGAATCCGGCCCCAACGGCGGCATCCAATCAGACCCAGCAGCTTCTGAATACCGCGTTGGAGGGTGTGAGGGCAGGAGACACAGGACCGATCGAGGGGCGCCCGCCGGGAGCGATCTGGACCCACCAGGGGTTCAGCACTTTCCCGCCGCAGATCGCCATCGAGGCTACGCAGGAGGGGGCCAAGACCAATACCGTTTACAATCCCGGGGTTCCCTCGAGTCTCAATTCGGGCATAAACCCTGCTACGCCCGTACCCTTCAAATTCCACCCCGGCCTTCCGACTCAGGGGCCGCTGGCGGTGTGGACGTTCAATGGCACCGTTCCGCCCAAGTTGGCGATTGCTCGCTATGCCGAGCCTATTCTCTTCCGCCACCACAATTTGCTGCCGTTTGATATCACCCAGAACGGGGGATTTGGACGGCACACGATCTCGACCCACGAGCACAACGGGCACCACGGGGCGGAGAACGACGGCTTCACTGGAGCCTTTTTCTATCCAGGCCAGTTCTACGACTACCACTGGCCGATCGTCCTGGCGGGGTTCCGGACTATCAACACCGCCGCCACGGACCCCAAGGCCGGCAGCCCGACGGACGCCGGCGGCATCCTGAAGGTTCCGGGCGACTGGCACGAGACAATGAGCACGCACTGGTTCCACGACCACATGTTCAGCTTCACTTCGCAGAACGTCTATAAGGGCAACGCCGCGATGTTCAACATCTACAGCTCGCTGGATCGGGGTAACGAGAGTCTCAACGACGGAACGAATCTCCGGCTGCCCAGCGGCACCGCAAAGTCGTGGGGCAATCTCGACTACGACGTGAACCTCATGCTGGCGGACAAAGCTTGGGATGCGAACGGGCAGCTGTCGATGGACATCTTCGACTTCGACGGCTTCCTCGGCGATCAGATGACGGTGAACCTCGCCTATAAGCCGTACTTCGAGGTGGAGCGGAGGAAGTACCGCTTCCGGATCCTCAACGCCAGCGTCTCACGCTTCTTCAAGCTCTCGCTGAGCGACGGTTCAGTGATGATCCAGATCGCCAACGACGGTAACCTTTTCCCCCATCCGGTTGCACTCAGCGAGTTGGACGAGCAGGGTATCGCCGAGCGCTATGACATCGTCATCGACTTCTCCCGTTACAGCATCGGTCAGAGGGTCCACTTGGTGAACCTCGCCGAGCACCAGGACGGAAAGAAGGTGGCGAAGGACCTCACGCTTGCCGAGGCCCTTTCGGGCAATTCGTCCGATCCCTGCGTGGGAAGATTTCTCGAGTTCCGGATCGTCCGCAATCCAGCCGTCCCCGATGTGAGCCAAGTGCCGGCCACGATGATCCCGAACCCGGATCTGTCCCTGATTCCGGTCGTGCGTGAGCGGACCTTCGAATTCAATTCCGGCGCTGGCCAGACGACCAACGACCCCATCACGACGGCCTTTGGCCCCTGGGGCATAAAGACGGATAACCAGGGATCTACGCTCGCCGCGGACTTCGGCAGGATCTCGGCGGGGCCCAGCTACAGTACCCGGGAAGTCTGGCATTTGAGAAATGGCGGTGGTGGCTGGGATCATCCGATCCACATCCACTTCGAGGAGTGCCAGACTCTGGCTCGCAACGGAAGCGCGGCTAACGTCCCGGCGTGGGAGAAGGGCCGGAAGGATGTCTGGCGGCTCCGCCCATCCGGGTCCGTCGACATTACGCTGCAGTTCCGCGACTGGGGCGGGATGTTCATGGAGCACTGCCACAACACCGTGCATGAGGACAACGCCATGCTGCTCAGGTGGGAGATCGACAACAACGGCGCGCCGTTCTTGCGGCCGCTTCCGACGCCGATTCCGAGGCCACAGGGCGTGACCTTCCAAGCCCCTGACGACATCCTCCCGACCGCCTTCTGAGGCGGTGCGCGGAGTCGGCACGCGGCGAACGGAGGTTCGTCCAGTTGAAAGTTACTCTCCGAAAGGAGAAAGGAGTGAAACCATGAAGACACTGCGAAACATGAAAAGACGGCGATCGGTTTGCAGTCTTATCGTCCTGTCACTCGTCGTCGGGATCATCGGGGGCCTTGCTTGGAGCAGTACGTCCGGACTCGCCGCTACTGTCCAGGTCGCTACCGTCGCTACAGTCGACAGCACCCTTGATATTCCGGTCTCCGGCACTGTGATCGAGTCAGATGGCACCATCCTCACAGTGAGTGGGTACGAGACGATTAACAGCACCAAGGTAACGGATGCTGACGGGACATCACCTCGTGTGGTGCTTAGCTTCGATTTTACCCACGTGATGGCCTCAGACGGAACAACCGCTACAGGGGCGTTAAAAACCGGGGGGTTTCAGGTTATTAAGATCAGGCCGCTGCAGGCCTCCGACGTGATCCCGATCACATGTCCCTACTACCTGAATAAGCTCGGGGTTTCGACGGCTGAAACGTGGCTGGTGACGACGACCCTCAAATTCGACGTCATCACGGGACTGCTCGCGGGTGGAAGCGCCAGCGTTGGCGCCAACCCTTACTTGAGCTTTACAACCTTCTTGTGAAGCAGTGGGGCATTTTGCAGGCCGCCGTGTAGGCGGCCTGCCTTTCTGTTCCACTCTGCAACCGAGGTCAAGACTGCGAACGTCAATAAGGCGAATGTGTGGTGGATCACGGTTGTCTGCAACGAGATCGTTGACCGACGCAATTCGAAGAAGCTGAAGATTTCAAAGATGAAGATAAGGAGAAGCCGGCTATGAACAGCAAGTTCGCGAAGCTGTTTGTGCTTGGGGTGCTGATGTTCAGCATAGCCCTCTCAGTCAGTTTTCAAGGCGCTGCTGCAGGCGGTCCCATACAGCAGCAGGACCTCCAATACAGTTGCCCTATGCATGCAGAGGTCAAGTCAAAGACTGCCGGCACATGCCCGAAATGCGGAATGACCCTCAAGCAGGGTTCCAATGCATCCGCCGCCGTGGTGCCCACGGGCACTCCCTGGGGGGCAAACTATTTTCCCAACGTCACGCTCACGACCCAGGACGGAAGAACGGTCCACTTCTACGATGATCTGCTCAAGGATAAGGTCGTTGCGATCGAGCTCATGTACACCCAATGCCGTTATAACTGCCCGCTTGAGACCGCGCGATTGGTCCAAGTGCAGAACTTGTTGGGCGACCAGATGGGGAAAGGTGTCTTCTTCTACTCGATCAGCATTGATCCAAAGCGTGATACGCCGGCGGCGCTCAAGGCCTATGCGGAGAAGTTTCAGACCGGGCCCGGCTGGCTGTTCCTCACCGGAAAAGAGGAGGACATCGAGCTGATCAGCAAGAAGCTGGGGTTGTATTCCAATCCCGATCCATCCAACCCGGACGGACACACTCCAGTCTTGATGATCGGAAATGTGGCGGGCGGCATATGGATGAGGAGCGCTGCCTTGGGCGACGCGCGATTTCTTGCCCGGCGGATCGGTGAATTCATCGACGATAGACAGAGCCGGAAGGTGGAGGTGGCCAAGAGTTACTCGGAGGCGCCCAAACTCACCTTAAACGGAGGGCAGTACCTATTCTCGGCGCGGTGCGACGCCTGTCACACGATTGGACACGGGGACAAAGCCACGGGGCCGGATCTGCTCGGCGTGACGAGCACGCGAGACCGGGCCTGGCTCCGACGGATCATTGCGATGCCCGACCGACTGCTGGCGGAGAAAGACCCCGTCGCCACGGCTCTCTTCAAGAAGTACAAAGAGATTCAGATGCCCAACCTGTGGTTGTCTGAAGCAGAGGTGGCAATCTTGATTGACTATATCGAGGCTCAAACCGCAGCCGTCCGTGAGAGAGAGCCCGTGACAGAGAAGTCTGGAACGATGAAACAGACGCCGGAGCGATGATGATTGATCGACCCCGATGGCAATTCGCCCATCGGGGCCTTGGCATGCCGCCATAGGAGCGCATCGCTCAGTAGGCACTGCGCTCCTACGGTAAGGGGGATTCCTATTCTTGTGTTGCTTAGGTCTCAAATTATTCTCAACCCTGTTCAATATTGAACAGACTTTCTAAGTTGTGGTTTGTATCATAGACGGCGATCAGCTCAAACCGTGTTGCAAGACTGAAAGCCGACCGCCGTAGTTCTGCAATTCGGACCTCTTCGAGCGCTCAAGATCTTCGAGCGCGTGAGTTTCATAACGGTCAAAACAGAAGGAGGAAACATGAAGCCCAGACTTCGCACCATGCATATCTGGTTATGCGGCGTGGTGGCGTTGATGCTCTTTGCCATTCCCTATGAGGCGAGAGGACAGACCCCCACCTGTAATCGTACAATCTCGGCTGACGTTGTCGCGTTGGATCAAGTCTTCTTCTGGAATCGCCTGGGAGCGGTCCAGCCACAGGGCATGATCTTCGCGCTGCGGCGTGACGTAGTGGCGATCAATCCGGCACTGGGACTCGTCGCCGGCAATGTTCAGCTCAGGCCAGACAAACGTCCGCGACCTATCGCTCTACGGATGAACGTGGGCGATTGTCTCAAGGTCAATTTCTGGAATCTCTTGAATCCCACACCTGTTGATATGGAGCAGCCTGCGACGCGTACTGCTTCTGTTCATGTTGTGGGAATGCAGCTCAGAAACACCATCCTCGACGATGGTTCCAATGTTGGCAACATTGCAAGCCCCGGAGGCTTAGTCGCTCCCGCGACTGTTGCGAGCACCACACCCCAGCGGGTCTACACCTTCTACGCCGAGCGGGAAGGTGGCTATGTGCTGCATAGCACCGCCGCGAATACGGGCGGCGAAGGTGACGGCGGCTCGTTGGACGCGGGCCTGTTTGGAACCGTAAATGTCCAGCCGGCTAACGCAGAGTGGTACCGCAGCCAGGTGACGGCGAATGATTTGCAACTGGCGACCATCGGACAAACGAGTGATGGCCACCCAATCATCAACTACAATGCGGTTTATCCGGCGGGACATCCGCGCGCCGGGCTTCCGATCCTGAAGATGCTCAACGGCACTGAGATTGTTCACACAGATCTCAATGCCATTATCACCGGCCCGAACGCGGGGCGCTTCGCGCCCACAACTTACCGGGACACGCCCGTGAATCCCGACCGCAACCAGCCGTTTCGTGAATTCACGATCATTTATCACGATGAGATCGGCGCGGTTCAAGCGTTCCCGCAATTTGAGCAACAGCCGCTCAAACACACCTTGCACAGTGTCCGCGACGCCTTTGCCATCAACTACGGCACGGGCGGAATCGGCGCTGAGATCATAGCCAACCGAATCGGCGTAGGCCCGGTATTCAATTGCACCGAGTGCAAATATGAAGAGTTCTTCCTCTCTTCGTGGCCGCTCGGTGATCCGGCAATGGTGGTTGATGTTCCGGCTAACGCGCCCTGCACGCCCGCGAGCATCGTAGCCGGGACCTGCACTCCGACTCCCGGACCGAAGGCCACCAAGGCCTTCTATCCCGACGATCCGTCAAACGTGCATCACAGCTACATCAACGATCACACGAAGATGAGAATCCTGCACGGCGGAGCGAAGGAACATCACATTCATCACCTTCACGCGCATCAATGGGTGCACACTCCGGATGACGACAATTCAACGTACCTCGACAGTCAGGCGATTGGGCCGGGCAGTTCGTTTACGTTGGAGATAACCTACAACGGCTCGGGCAATCGCAATAAGGTTGTCGGTGATTCGATCTTTCACTGCCACTTCTATCCGCACTTCGCGATGGGCATGTGGGAGTTGTGGCGCAGCCACGATGTATTCGAGGCTGGGACTGTGCTTGATGCGAACGGGAGGCCCGCGGCAGGTTCACGGGCGTACCCGGATGCGGAGATTCTGGCGGGCACGCCGATTGTAGCATTGGTTCCGGTGCCTACGCTTGCGATGGCTCCGCTGCCTCAGGCGCAGGCGACGATAGTCAACGGGCAGGTCGTGATAACCGGCGCCGGAAATCCCGGCTACCCGTTTTTCAATCCTGCCGTTGCAGGGCATCGTCCGGCGCATCCGCCTCTTGATTCGATTGACGACGGCGGTCTGCCCCGGCATATCATCACCAACGGAACATTCACCCACGTAGAGACGCGACTCGATTTCGACAAGACGCTGGTGACGGCAAATGCGACAGCAATCCCAGAGACTGGAGCGCCGGTCGAGTTGGCAGCAATGGCCTACCACGCCATTCGCAATCATCCGAGCTTTAAGCCGGATGGCACGGCTGCCAGCTTCGTAACCAACGGATTGCCGGCGCAACCCGGCGCGCCTTACGCAGACCCGTGTATCGACGACGCAGGCGCTGCCGTTGGCGTACCACGCCTTTACAAAGCTGCCGCTTTTCAGTTCGACATAAAACTCAACAAGGAAGGCTGGCACTTCCCGCAGCAGCGCATCCTCGCGCTATGGGCAGATGTTAACCCAACGTTGGCAGGAGGGAGGCCGCCACAGCCGTTCTTCTTCCGCGCGAACACAAACGACTGTATCACCTACTACCACACGAACCTGGTTCCCAATGTGTACAAGCTGGACGACTTCCAGGTTCGAACTCCAACCGACATCCTCGGCCAGCACATCCATCTTGTGAAGTTCGACGTGACATCTTCGGATGGATCAGGAAACGGATGGAATTACGAGGATGGCACGTTCAGCCCCGATGAGGTGCTCGAGCGCATTGCTGCGATCAATGCGGCAGGCGGGCTGGTGCCGTTCGGCGGAGGGACAGGGCAGCACCTGACTCCGGTGCCTCATCCATTCTTCGGAACACCAGGCGCCCAGACCACAGTACAGCGCTGGTACGCTGATGAGACTCTCAACCTCAACGGCAAGGACCGCACGCTGCGCACCGTGTTCACTCACGACCACTTCGGTCCGTCAACTCACCAGCAAGTGGGACTGTACGCGGGACTGGTAATCGAGCCGCAGAATTCTGTGTGGCGCGATCCTGAAACAGGCGAAGTATTCGGAGGTCGTTTTGATGGAGGCCCGACCAGTTGGCACGCCGACATCTTGACAGCGGCTACCGCCCAGAGCTACCGCGAATTCATGTTTGAATTTGCGGATTTCCAGCACGCTTATCTGGCAGGCCGCGGCGGCGATGCAGCTCATCCCGTTCCGGACCCCGGCTTCGCGATCAATCCGCCGGGCAGAATCGAGATAGGGTTGCCGTTCCTGTTTAGGCCGCCCGTGAATCCAGGGGATTGCCCCGGTGGTGTTAATCCACCTTGCCCCGAAGCTATTTCGTCGGCTGATGTCGGGACAATGGTGACCAACTATCGCGACGAGTCGGTCGCGCTTCGCGTGCGCGATCCGAATACCAACGCGCAGGCTGCTGGCGATGCGGGTGATCTCTCGAAGGTCTACCTGTCGAACATCGTTCGAGCCGATCCGCTATTGAACGTGCAGCCTACGTTCTATCCGCCTCTAACGGGCGGTGTGCAGCCCGGCGATCCGTTTACGCCTCTGCTGCGCGCGTATGAGAATGACAAGGTTCAGATACGCATACTTGTTGGCGCGCATGAAGAAGGTCACAACTTCACCGTGCACGGACACAAGTGGCTGTTCGAGCCTGGCACTCCTCAGGACCCGATCTCATCGGCCAACAACAACACAGGGTATCGGAATTCCCAGATGATGGGAATCTCCGAGCACTTTGAGTTTGTCGCTGGCGCGGAAGCCGCGATCAAAAACGGTGCTCCGAGTGCTGATTACCTGTACAAGCCTGGTGCTTCCGTGGACGACCAATGGCCTGGATTGTGGGGACTCTTCCGCGTCTACAACGGCGCAGTAACCCTGCAGCCGAACCTGTTGACGTTGCCGAACAATGCGGATGGAAAAGCGCCTCGCAATAACGAAAACGATTTTGCGGGGATATGCCCGAAGACGGCGCCCACAAGAAACTTGAGCGTCACGGCGGTCACTGCCCAGCAGGCGATCCCCGGCGGCAGGTTGGTCTACAACAATCGCAACTTCTCGGTGACCGATCCGATCACTGGCCAGGTTCGCACAGGGCCGTTGAACGATCCAACCGCGATCCTCTACGTTCGCAGCACGGATCTAGACGGGACCGGCAAGATCAAAGCGGGCGTGCCGATTGAGCCGCTTGTTCTGAGAGCTAACGCAGGCGAGTGCATCAAGCTCACGCTAACCAACAACCTGCCTGCGGTTCTTCCGGATTTGGCTGGCTTCAATTCGTTGGCGATGCTCATTCCCAACTTCAATGCCAACCAGGTCGCCCCGTCTAATCAGGTAGGATTGCACCCGCAATTGGTCAGCTACGACGTTACGTCCGATGACGGCGCTAATGCGGGATTCAATCCTATTCAGACCGTCGGTCCGGGCGGCATAATCACCTACAAGTGGTATGCCGGCAGTGTCTTGATCGGTTCCACCGGGCTCAAGACGGCAACCCCGGTAGAATTTGGCGCAATCAACCTGATCTCGTCCGATCCGATCAAGCACAGCAACAAGGGCGCGATTGGATCGCTGATCATCGAGCCGGCTGGTTCGACCTGGGTTGAAGACGCAACCTCCAGAGCGCAGGCCACGGTCACCCCGCCGGGCGGTCCAAGCTTCAGAGATTTTGTGCTTCAATTCCAGAATGACGTGAACCTCAGATTCGGCGATGGAACTGCCGTGCCGGTCATCGCTGAAGAAGAAGATCCCGAAGACGGAGCGGGCAAGGCGCTCAACTATCGCACGGAGCCGATGTGGACTCGACTGCAATTCTTCCCGTCCACGCCGTTGACGACCACGCGCACGTTCATCTTCACCAACGCGTTGAACAACGTGCAGGTCGCGGGTATTCCGCTTATCCCGACGGCCGGATTCTTCACGCCGCAGTTCGCAGGCGATCCAGTCACGCCAATCTTCAAGGCGACGGCAGGTACGCCGGTGAGGTTCCGCGCGTTGATGTCGAACGGGCATCAGCGTAACAACATCTTCGTGGTCCACGGCCATGCATGGCAGGAGGAGCCGTTTGCCAGCAACTCGACGGTGATCGGTTCCAATCCCTTCTCAGAAGTTAAGGGAGCCGAGATGGGCGTTGGGCCTTCATTCCACTTCAATGCTATTCCGTTGCATGGAGCGGGTGGGAAGTTTGGAGTGAAGGGTGATTACCTCTTCCGCACTTTCCAATCCTTCCAGTTCGACGGAGGCATCTGGGGTATCTTCCGAGTCAGTCTGTAGCTGACTCGCGCAAATCAAATGGAGTGCAGCTTGCGTTTTAAGCTGCACTCCGCGTTTCTTGATAATGTTAAGGAGGAAATACGATGAATACCAAGATGAAGAACAAACTCAGTGTGAGAACCATAAGGATCTTTGCAGTAGTGATGTTCGCAACGTTATCTGTCGTAGGCTCCACTGGAGCAGGCGCGACGGTGCAACTGACGACCCCGTGCGATGGGTCTATCACCACCTTACGAACCGACACGGTAAACGCCGCAAGCTTGGCCGACAAGAATAAGGGTGCGCTTTTGCTGAAGGTCGATAGTACTGCAGTCAAGCTGAGCGAGGGCAAATTCTGCGACGCGCTAGCGAAACTCAACGACTACAAGAGTAACTTGGACGCGTTGCACTTCGCCGCAAAGCCTAAGATATCGGATATCGATTACCAAACGCTGTCGGGAGACGTGGGCAACGCAATAGCTTGCGTTACGACCCTGGCTTGCAATGCGGGGAGCACCTGTGGCGGCACGATCACGTGCCCGTGAGAAATCGTAGCTGGTTTAGTGCGGGTACGGCACTGAATTCGCGGGACGATCGCGCGGCGAAGGCGCCGCGCTCTCAAGGCGAGTGGGAATCTTCTGAGGGGCGGCGCCGCGAGAACTGGAAGTAATGCGACCCCGCAGCATTACGCTTGATGAAGCCAAGGATGAAAGCATGATGAACCACCCTAAGGACACATTTCCGCTCTTCGAAACATCCGATCTGAACCTGGCAAGCTTTCTACGCTGCCGCGGCTTCAGCATAGAAGACATCAAGCGCCAGAACGGCAGGACGATTTTTCTCTTCATCGATTCCACCGAACTGCATGGCGCAATCCTGGACTTCGCCAATGATGGGCCGGTTCCCGTGCGCGCGTTCTGCAACACCGCGAGAGATCTGAAAGGCATTACGCGATAAGCGCTATCTGAAGAAAGTTGAGAGGAGATCGGTGATGAACAGACACAATGAACAGCAAGAAATCAAGATTGAAAGACGCCTCGCCGGCAACGTTGGCCGCCTAAGTGTCTCGCCAGCACTGCTGCTGATGCTCGCGCTGATTGTCGTTGGAGCCGCTCCGCAAGCGCATAGCTTCACGAGTGTTCAACACTCGTCGAACAAGAAGGAGACCGCGCAAAGGAAGGATGCGCCGGAAAGTGCGAAGAAACCGGACGCCGTCAAAGCCAATCTCGATGCACAAACAACGGCACCAGCCTCAGCAAAACGCGGCCCGCAGAAGATAGTCCAGGAAGGTGTCGCCGTAGAACTGACTATCGATCCTGCCTCGAGCGGGGCAATGAAATCGTCAGACTTGTTGGAAGGCGAAGACTACCTTGTGCAATTCAAGATTACCGATAACCGAACGGGCTCACCGTTGACCGGGCTTCACCCAACGGGCTGGATGGACCTTCGCGACGCAGGCAAGTTAACCGGGGGAAAAGATTGCCGGCAGAAGATTCAGGCGTTCCTGCAGGCAAGTCTCAGCTCACGCCCCGACATTGACTTGAATACGTATTACATTCTAGCGCTCAACGAAGACGCCAATATTTCCGTGATAGATCCTCTTCTGGGATACGGCTCAAGCAAGTTGCTCACGATGGTCCTGTTGAAAAAACCAGGAGAGGATTGGGTCTTGTGCAAGGACAAGAGACGACTGTTCATCACCATGCCACTGGCAAACCAGGTCGCGGTGGTCGACACAAACACCTGGAAGGTGGTTACCAATGTTGACGTGGGGACGAGGCCGGCTCGCATTCTTTTTCAACAGGATCAGAAATACATCTGGGTAGGCGACGATTCTACGGACAACGGCCAGGGCGGGGTCACTGTTATCGATCCGGCTGTACCTCGAGTTGTTGCGTTCATTCAGACCGGCGCCGGACATCACGAAATTGCGTTCAACACGGATGACCGGTATGCCTTTGTGACCAATAAGCAAGATGGAACGCTGTCGGTCATCGATGTGCAGAAGCTGGCAAAGATCAAGGACATCAAGATTGGCGCGCAGCCTGCCTCGATCGCATTCTCTACTCTCAGCAAAGCAATCTACGTTGCTAACGAAGGAGACGGCACGATTGCTGTGGTGGGTGGCGTCACTCAGGAGGTCCTCACGCGTCTGACGGCAAAGCCCGGGCTGAAGGCAATTCGTTTTGTGCCCGGAGGCCGCTGGGGATTTGTGGCCAGCAGCAAAGAGGATGCCGTTCATATTGTAGACTCCTCGACGAACCGGTTTGTGCAGACTGTGGAAGTCGGAAAGCGCCCTGACAAGATTTCATTCACCAAGACCTTTGCCTACGTTCGCTCGCTCGGCACCGAGCAGGTTTCAATGATTCAATTGGATTCGATTGGCAAAAGTGGGAAGGTACCAGTGCTCGATTTCCCGGGCGGGCAGATAGCTCCTGAAAAGTCATCGAACCAGGCTGTGGCGGATTCGATAGTCGCCGCGCCGGAAGGGGAATCTGTTCTGGTGGCGAATCCGATGGACAAGACAATCTATTACTACACCGAAGGGATGGCGGCTCCAATGGGCAGTTTCCAGAACTATAGCCACGAGCCCAGAGCAGTGATGGTGTGGGATGGAAGCCTGCGCGAGACCGGGCCGGGGACTTATTCGACGAACGTGAAGCTGACCGCAAGCGGCGAATATGATGTTGCTTACCTGTTGGACTCGCCTCGTATCTATCACTGTTTCGATATGTCTGTGAAGCCGAACGCGGCGCTTCGAAAAAACGACGAGCGCGTCCCCATCTTCGTTCAGACCCTGATTCAGGATACCAAGATTCAAACAGGTGTGGAGCTCAAGCTCCAATTCAAGATCATGGACTCGAAGACCAACGAGCCCCGGCCGGGATTGAAAGATGTCGGAGTCCTCGTGTTTCTGGCTCCCGGCATCTGGCAGAATCGGGTGTGGGCAAAGTCAGCCGCCGACGGCAAGTATGAAGTAACATTCACTCCGCCGAAGCCGGGCGTCTACTACGTTTTCGTATATTGCCCTTCGTTGGGAGTGCGCTACAACCAGTTGCCCTACGTGATCCTGGAGGCGAACGAGGAAAAGACGGCTGCCCCGGCGAAGGCTTCCAAATGAGCCTGAACCTGGAGCGCGGGCATCCCCTGCCTGCCTCTTCTCGCGCGCAACGCCGAGCAGGAAGAGATGCCTTCGCTCCCAGGGATTTCGATTAGAGGTGATGAGATGACCAAAAAAGAGACAGTCTACCCGAGATGGAGAGCCGGTCGAGTTGTGTTGTTGGCTGCGTTTGTGATCTTGATAGCCGGGCCGCCCTGCGCGGCACAATCAAAGGACGGTGAGCTGGAGAAGAGCGACCCCGCGCGAAATTATTTCACCGACGTCGAACTGATCAATCAGGACGGCAAGCCGATGCGATTCTACAGCGACTTGCTCAAGGACAAGGTGGTTATCATCAACACATTCTTTACGACCTGCACGAGCGTCTGTCCTCCGATGAGCAGGAACCTCCAGCAGATCCAAACCTGGCTGGGCGACCGGCTCGGCAAAGACGTTCACATCATATCGATCAGCGTTGATTCGGCTACCGACACGCCGCCGCGGCTTAAAGATTATGCCGGGAAGTATAAGGCAAAGCCGGGCTGGTTTTTCCTGACCGGCAAGAAAGAGAATGCCGAGTTCGCCCTGCGCAAGATCGGACAGTTTGTCGAATCCAGAGACGATCACTCGACGGTGATCATCATCGGGAGTCTGCATACCGGACTTTGGAAGAAAGCGATGGGCATGGCTAAGCCTGAAGACTTGATCAAAATTGTCGAGAGTGTGCTCGAAGATAAGCCGGGGAACGTGAAGTGAGCTCATCCGGAGAGGCGAAGATGGGTATCAAGCGGATAGCATTTGCGCTCGGGCTGATATTGATGCTGTGGCTTATGGGCAGCGTGTTTGTGGCGCAGACGTCAGTCTGTGGGAACTGCCTGAGCTATGATGCAGCTCACAGACTAAAGTCTGCGCCACAACCTGCAGTGCGGCAACTCACCGATCAGGAGAAGCGCGGCAAGTTCATTTATCTGCGAGGCGGTAGTCCGTCAGGCAGAGAGATAACTTGCTATCTTGGCGACGGGACAACCGAAGTGCCCGCCGCGGCGATGCTCTGCGCCAACTGTCACGGGTTTGATGGCCGCGGCAATCCTGAAGGCGGCGTCGTGCCCTCGGACATTACATGGGAAGCGCTCACCAAGTCTTATGGAGTCACGCACTCGAGCGGCCGGAAGCACCCGGCCTATACTGAACGCGCTGTTGGGATGGCGGTCACCAAAGGAATCGACCCTGCTGGAAATAAACTGCCCGATACGATGCCCAGATTCTGGATGTCACCGGAGGATCTCGCGGACCTGGTCGCCTATGTGAAGCGTTTGGGGAAGGACCAGGACCCTGGACTAACCGAGACGAGCATCAAGGTCGGGACCATTGTGGCCGGGCAAGGGCCGATGGCTGAAATGGGCCAGGCAGTGAAAGCGGCTCTGGGAGCCTATTTCGAGGAGGTCAATGCCCAGGGGGGGATTTACAATCGCAAGATCGAGCTCTGCACCGCCGAAGCGCCTGCTGACCCTAAAGAGGCCAGATCGAATGCCGAACGATTCATCGACGCTCAACAGGTCTTCGCGATGGCGGGCGCTTTCATTGCCGGAGCGGATAAGGAAATTGCTTCGCTTGTCGAGGAAAAAGAGGTCGTGCTGGTAGGGCCGTCCACTCTTTATCCGGAGATCGGATTTCCATTAAACCGGTATACGTTCTATCTATTCTCGGGCTTGAAGGAGGAAGCCGGGGCGCTGGTTAACTTCATCGGAGAGAAACTCCAGAAGCAGAACCCGAAGTTTGCAATTGTCTATCCTGACATCGGCAGGCCAGTGGGAGTGAGCGAGGCGATTGAAGAGCATGCGAACCGACGCGGCTACAAGTCCGTAGCTAAAATCAGTTATACGCGCGCTCAGTTCGACGCCGGCCAACTGGCCAAGAAGTTGAGCGACGGCGGCGCCGAGGCCGTTTTCTTTTTGGGTTCCGGCTCCGAAGAGCTGGCATTGATGCAAGCTGCTGAGAAGCTGAAATGGACGCCTTACTTTTTGCTCCCCGGCTCGCTGGCCAATAAAGAAATTCTAGAGGCGCCGCTGGGGTTCAAGGATAAGATTTTCTTGTCGTTTCCGACCCTTCCTTCAGACCGAACGAGAGATGGAGTCACGGAATTCCTCGCGCTTGCTGAAAAGCATAAGCTTCCGACACGTCAGCTTGGGGCTCAGCTTTCAGCGTATTGCGCGGCAAAAATACTGGTCGAAGGCTTGAAGCTCACAGGCAAAGAACTGAGCCGCGAAAGACTGATAAGAACGCTGGAGGGACTTTACAACTTCGACACCGGATTGAGTCCGAGAGTGTCTTATGGCCCGAATCGCCGAATCGGCGCACTCGGCGCATATATCGTGACTATCGATCCAGAGAAGAAACAATTCGTCACGGCAAGCGGGTGGATCACCCCTGAATGATCAGGCTTGCTTAGGAGGAAATATCATGAAACCGAGGATGTCTGTGCTTTTCATCGCAATAATAATCAGCGGGTTTGTGGCCGGGGCCCACTCAGTCTCGGCGGCAGCTAACGGCGGACAGGAGCAGACAAAGGGCGCGAAGCAGACCGCGGCGCAACCGGCTGCAAAACCGGCCGCAAGGAAAGAGGAAGATTGCGGCTGCGAGACCAGGAATGCCCCGGCTGATTTTGCGGCCACTGTGAACGGCGTGAAAATCACATCAAAAGAGATCGATGACCCGATCAAAGATGAAAAGGACTCGCTGCAAAAGCAGGTCGTGGAAGCCCGCCGCCGAGAGCTGAACCTCCAAATCAACTCACGACTGCTTGAGACTGAAGCTAAGAGAAAGGGAGTGACAGGCTCGAAGCTGGTTGAGCAAGAGATCGTCTCCAGAGTGAAAGAGCCAACCGAAGCGGAAGCGCAAGCATTCTACGATGAGAACAGGGTCCGAATACCGGGAGAGTTCAAAGATTTCAAGCAGCGCATTTTTGATTACCTGAAGGCCCGGCGGCAGGAAGAGGCCGCGAAGCAGTACGCCGATAAGCTCCGAGCAGCGGCGGACATAAAAGTACTTGTAGAGAAGGCGGCGCCTCCCGAAAAAGAGTCAGATCGGGCGACTGTGCTGGCAACCATAAACGGAGAGAAGATCACATCCGGAGACGTCGAGGATGCGTTGAAGCCCTTGATCTATGACGTGCAACTGCGGGTGTACGGCCTGAGAAAGTCTGAGCTGGAACTGAGGATCAACGACATTCTGCTCGAGCAGGAAGCCCAGAAGAGAAAGATAACGACCGGCGCGCTCGTAGAAGCCGACCTGACCCCGAAGGTGAAGAAAGTTAGCGAGCAAGAAGCGAAGAAGTTTTACGAGGAGAATAAGGACGAGATCGGTGGCGACTTTGCTCAGTCAAGGGATCAGATCATCGATTACCTTCAAAAGAAGGAACAGCGCAGAGCGGAGCAGGTCTTTGCCCAGCAATTAAGGCAAGGCGCGAAGATCGAAATGAATCTGACGGAGCCCGAATCCCCGGTATTTCAAATCGCTACCGACGATCAGCCATCAAAGGGAAGAGCTGATGCGCCGGTGACGATAGTAGTGTTCACAGACTTCGAGTGTTCGACTTGCCGGCAGTCTCATCCCGTTCTTGAAAAACTTGCCGAGGATTATACGGGTAGGGTAAGGCTGGTAATCAAGGACTATCCGCTCGATAAACACAAGAACGCGTTTAAGGCGGCGGAAGCGGCAGAAGCGGCGCGGGAGCAGGGCAAATACTGGGAATATGCATCCGTGTTGTTTGAGAATCAAAAAGAATTGGCAGGAGAGAAGCTGAAAGAATATGCAAGTAAGGTCGGGCTTGACCGAAAGAAGTTCGACGCCGAATTGGATGGCAGCAAGTATGCCGCGAAGGTCCAGCGTGATTTGCAGGATGGGATGCGAGTCGGTGTGAATGCGACGCCTACTGTATTCATCAACGGGCGGCGCGTTTCAGATAGAAGCTACGCGGCGTTGAAAGCGGCCATCGAAGAGGCTTTGAAGACACTGGCTAAGAACTAAGCACTTGAGTTGCCGTCATCACATCGGAACAAGAGAATGCTGCGCGCGTTCGAATAGTACCTTAAGAACCAAAGATAAGGATAGAGGAAGGAGCGGGATGTGAACGACAGAATCAAAGCCACGCTAATGCTTTGCAGCCTGTTGGTTTTCAATTTCGGGCTCGGAATCTTAAGCCATACGCCGGCTCAACAACCTGAAGCGAAGCGAAATGCTGCTGGATACTATTGTGTGATGGACTCTGATGTTAAATCTAAAAAGCCTGGCAAGTGTCCGAAATGCGGCATGGATCTGAGACCTAATCAGAACGACGGCGATTCCACTCCGCCGATTGGCAGCTCGCCGAAAATGAAGGTTGAGGAGCCGGACTCGGATATCAAGCCACAGATTCCGAACGTGACTGTATACGATCAGGATGGCAGGAAGCTGCTATTCTTCAGCGATCTTGTTAAAGGCAAGACCGTCGCGATCAATTTCATCTTTACAACTTGCACGACGATCTGCCCGCCGCTGGCGGCGACTTTTCGACGGATACAGATAGAGCTCGGCGACCGCGTTGGCAACGATGTACGATTGATCTCGATCAGCGTTGACCCGGTGACCGATGTGCCCGCAAGACTGAAGGCATTCGGCGCGAAGTTCAAAGCGGGGCCGGGATGGACCTTCGTCACCGGCAGCAAGCCTGAGATCGATGTGCTTTTGAAGTCGCTTGGTGCGGCAGTCTCCGATAAAAACGATCACACGCCGATGATGGTGGTAGGCAACGAACCCGCCGGATATTGGACGCGGACTTATGGGCTCGCCCCGGCGCCGGTCCTAGTGAAGGTGATCACCGATGCCGCGAGCAAAGGCCCGGCGGGCGCTGGTGCGCGTGGCCTGCCAATTCGATCGGATGTTTCGAGCACTCGCGTCCGAGACGGTACGTTTTAAAGAACGCACCATGAAATGGCAGTGTGGAATCAACCAACCGACTCTTGCCATCGATCATCTCCCATTTCGCTTTCGGATCGAGATGACTTCACCGAGTTCGTCGCGGTGATGCAAATGGCAGGTCGAAGTTGCGAAGCGCGGCCTTCCAGGCAGTGGCTATGGGCGGCAAACGTTTTTGTCGAAACAGTCAAGAATAGCGATAGACAGCTCAGCCGGACCGCACTTGTCAATTCGCTCGAACACCTGCAAAACTTCAAGGCGGTAGTCATTCGGCCGGTGAAGTTTGGGCCTAATCAAAGAGCAGGCGCAGCCGGTTCCTACATTTTCGGAGTAGATGTGAATAAGAAACAATACGCTCGAGTGACCGCGAGAATTGTGCCGAAGCGAAAGAACGAGTAGCCTGAGGGCCGTGGTTAGTGGACAATGGCTGTTTCCTGGCAGTCATTGCCCGGTTACACTGGCTGAGACGTGCATCGGAGGGTTTGATGAACAGGATTCGACTGTTTCTGATTAAAGGACTCATAATTTCTGCCGTCGTCGCGGAGATTGTTGTGGCTTCGCCCAACACGCACGCGAGCGCGGACGCGGCTGAGCATCGCGCTACTGAGCAATCCGTCGGGCCCCAACCGTCAAAGCCTGCCGATAGAAAGCAAGAGGACTGTGGCTGCGAAGCAAAAGCCCCTGCTGATGTGTTTGCCATTGTGAATGGCGTCAAGATCGCGGCAAAGGACGTCGATGAGTCGATTAAAGACCGAATCAAAGAACTCGAGGGGCAGGTAATCGAAGCACGAAAGCACCAGCTCGATCTCGAAATCAATTCACGATTACTCGATGCAGAAGCGAAGCGGCTTGGAATCAGCTCTGAGCGATTGCTCGACCGCGAAGTAACACAGAAACTAAAGAGCCCGACCGAGGCCGAGGCGCGAGCCTTCTACGATCAGAATCGAAGTCGCATCGAGGGTGAATTTCAAGACATTAAAGAGCAGATCATCGGTTACCTGCGCGATCAGCGGCAGCAGGCGGAAGCGAAAAAGCTCGCCGATCAGTTGCGAGCTGCGGCAGATCTGAAAATATTGACGGCTACGGTGACGCCGCCGGAAACAGATGCCGATCGCGGGCGAGTGCTTGCGACTTTAAACGGAAGCTCGATCACATCGGCAGATATCGAGAATGCCTTGAAGCCTCTTGTGTACAGCATTCAGGATCAGGTCTACTCTGCGCGCAAACAGTCGCTTGATGTGAAGATCAACGACGTACTTCTCGATCAGGAAGCGAAGAAGAAGAATATTACCGCCGAGGCTCTGTTCGATGCCGAGATACTTCCTCGTGTTAAGCAGGTGACCGAGATGGATGCCCGCGCTTTTTACGAAAAAAATCGTGACCGTGCGCGAGGAAGCTACGCGCAGCTTCGCTCGCAGATAATTGAATATCTGCAGACTCGCGAACAGGGCGCAGCCGCAGCGGCTTACGCGGAACAATTGAGAAAGGGAGCTACTGTGCAAGTCTTCTTGAGACCACCCGACCCGCCCGTGCTGGAGGTCTCAATCGAAAATCGTCCGTGGACTGGCGGCGCCAACGCTCGAGTGACGATCGTAGAATTCACAGACTTCGAATGTCCGAGTTGTGCGGCGACTCAACCGGTCCTGGAAGACCTGATAAAACAGTACGGTGACAGGGTAAAACTCGCGGCGCGTAGCTACCCTCTCGATCAGCATAAGCATGCCTTCAAAGCGGCGGAGGCCGCTGAAGCCGCGCGAGAGCAGGGCAAGTATTGGGAATACACCGCCCTCCTGTTCAAGAACCAGAAGGCGCTTGAAATCGACAAGCTCAAAGAATACGCGAGCCAACTCGGACTCGATCGAAAGAAATTCGACGATGCGTTGGATTCGGGAAAGTTCACCGACGCTGTAAAACACGACGTGGCTGAAGGAGACAAGCTCGGCGTTGACGCAACTCCAACCGTCTTTATCAATGGCAAGCGCGTCATTGATAAAACACAAGATGGCTTGAAATCGGCCATAGAAGCCGCTTTCACGGAAGGTTCTAAAAAATAAGCTCGCTTTTTTCGACGAAGAATCGCCGATCAGCCCTGCGGTTGTGGCGGCTGTAGCCGCGCCCTCAACGTTTCAACGTCCTGGCTTATTCTCGACGCATCGGGCGCATTGGGCTGAAGCTGCAAGTATATGTTCAGCTCGTTGATCGCGTCCTTAAACTGGCCCTGAGATTCGTAGGCATAAGCGAGAAACTTGTGCGCGTCTACCAAACCCGGTTCAAGCGCGAGCGCCGTCTTCAACAAACGCATGCCCACATCGTTATTCCCCTTCTTGATCAGCGTCCCGCCGAGATGAAAATTGATCATCGCGTTTTCGGAATTGAAGCTTAGCCCGCGTTGGAAGCACGCAATCGCCCGGTCATAGTTCTTTACCGCGGTGTCGAACGTGTAGATCATTCCCAGAGTGTCCCATAACGGCGGGAACGTGTCGGTTATATTCATTCCTTGTTCGCAAAGTTCGAGCGCTCGATCCAACGGGGAACGATCGGCAGTCACGGGATTCACTGCTGCTTGATACTGGTAGATCAGGACGTACGATGCCGCCAGGTTGCTGATGACGATCACGTTCTTAGGATTCATTTTCATGTATTGCTCGAGCTCACTTGCGGCGTTCACGTAGTCTGCATGAAGAATGTACTTGTGCCCTAAGATGAAATGTGACATTGCTTGTTCTGACGCAGTCTGCGCGCCGTGACGCCATACCGTCATATCGTCTTTCCAGGTCGCATTCTGCGCCAGGCTTTTCCCTGCGAGCAATAAAACAAAGAAACCTACGACCGTAGCCTGCGCAAGACGCCGATTGCGAATGCGAAGCAGTCTTTCAACCGGAACTTTGGTGAGCGCCATCGCTACGAGAAGTGAGAACCCGATCGACGGAAGGTAAACATACCGTTCCTGCACAAGAAAGTCTTCAGTGAACGCGCTGAGATTCAGGACCGGTAGCAGATTGACGGCAAACCAAAGAATCGCAAAGCGCGCAACAATCGACTGTCGTAGGCGCCACAATCCGTATGCGAGCGGAACCAGCCCAAGAACCGGCAAGAGAAAGCGCACATCGAGCGGACTCTTGACCAGTGTCGTTGCGTGAAAAAGCGAGAGATCGATGGGCCACAGCAGCAGCCCGATGTACTTCCAGATTACCAGCGGCATGGTCAGCACTACTTTGTACATGCTGTAGGACTTGAACCCGCCGTTGTTGAGCGCGAAGCCCAGCGCGTAATATCTTGCCGTAAAATACAGCGCGGACACCACAAGAAATGGCGCGCTGTGCTTAATTGCCGCCTTGATCCTTGCGCGAAAGCTGTCGCCTTGATTGGTTATGAAAAGTTCATAGGCTACGATTATGATTGGCAACGCGACTGCAGGTTCTTTGATGAAGGCTGCTACTAAGAACAAAACGAGCGAAGTTGCAATTGACGTGGTTCGCCTATCTTCCCGATATCGGATGTAAAAATAGAGGGACGAAAGCATGAACACCGCAAGCAAGGGATCAGTTACACCGCTCACCCATGCTACGGACTCGCTTCGCAATGGATGAACGGCGAAGAACAGCGAGGCAATCGCAGAAAGGCGGATATCTTTTGTGACTTTTTCGATCACCAGAAAAACGAAATATACGGCAAGCACGTGCAGAGCTACATTCAGGAAATGCCAGCCTGGAGCCCAAGCGCCAAACAGCTTCCACAACAGCATCAAGTAAATCATCACTACCGGGCGATAGTATGAAGTCGAGGGCTTGTCTTGTTCGTTTGGGTCCTTGTCTTCCTGCGCGCGCCAATACCAGGCTTCAGTGACCAACGCTTTCGGGATGTTGCCCAGGTTGCGAATGAAAGTGTTGTTTAGAATTTGAGTATTATCATCGTAGGCGAAGCCGTTGAAGATCGAATTGGAGAACGCAAAGAAGGTAACACCCAAAACCATCATTATGACGAGGCTGCGTGAAGATGTGAGCCTGCGCGACATCGTCTTCTGACGAGACTGTTCTTTTCCAGCGGCATCTTCCTTATTACGTTTCTTCCGCGAACGATTTTTATTGCTCAACTTGAGTCCCTGCTTGTATTAAGTGGAATTAGCCAATTGAATTCAAACAATGGGTTGTGCCTGCGATCAGCGGCTCGAATCCGGATTGAATTCGTAGTGAAAAATAGTATCGTCGCTGCGAATCGAGTGTCAACTTCAGCGAATAGGTAGACGTAAGCTATCCCGGAATGGTGTGTGCAGTTCTCCAACGGCGCGAGAGGGCTGAAGGCATACTTAGCCAGCCTGACTGATGCCGTTTATATCCATGAAACTTCTGAAGTGATCCCAACAATAGGCGTGGCTCCATGGCTGGGGAACCCGTGGGTCGCATCGGATTGGCTCTGACTTCATAAGCCATGCGCGATACGTAGCCGCTACCTCCGGCCATGGAGCCGCGTCTATTGTTGATTCAAGAAGCAAGTGCGAACCTTCAAGGACGTCGTCGAACAATCCGCACTGCGGCTTTCGGCAATTAAGTTCTGACAGACTCTGATATCCGCACCTAAGCGGACAGAGTGCGTGATACTTTTGCCGGATTCTCCGCGAAGTCCCTCACATGATTAAAGTGTAGGTAAGCGGCGAACTATCGCACTTGAATTAAGAGAATTGAAAGAATTATGCGACGCATCAAGGCGAGGTCCTGATCTCAATAAGCGCCGGCTTGCTATCGGACAAACGAAAGTTCTTGAGATTTCGCACTCATTGTCCAGATCCTCTGGTTTCATCATCGCTCCGTTTGATTTCTGCATTGACTTGCTTGCGGAGCTTCTCGATAGCACGATTGCAGGTCTTTGCAACCTTGCCTATGGCGCGTTCTCTAATCTTCATAACCTCAGTAGAGATTATTTCAAGCTCTTCGGCGATCTTCTCGTGCGACATATCTTCCAGATAATGAAGACAGACAATCTTTTGTTCCAGTTCGTTGAGGCATGCGAACGATTCTTCAATCAAGATGTGGGAATATGACTGTGAGGCCGTGTTCAGACCCGATGGCAACACGTCGTCTTCGTCTGCTAATTCTCCGGGATTGGCGAGACCCAATGCGGCAAAGGCATTCTGGATCTGTTCGATGGTCAGCGTCGTTTTCTCCGCGATTTCTTCAACCGACGGATTTCGACGAAGGGTCCTTGTTAACGCATCCTCTGCTTTCCTTGCCTTACGGTAGATTTCTCTCTGGGTGCGAGTCATGTTCCGGGTGAGTTCCGGGCTGTCGAGAATCGCTCCGCGAATCTAACGCTTTGCAAACACTCTGAACTCCACGCCCCGGTCCGGGTGAAATCTTTCAATCGCCTTCATCAAACCAATGGCAGCATCCTGCCTCAAATCTTCCCAGCCGTCCCGGCCTGCAATTCTCGCGATATATTTTGCCGGACGGTCAATTATGGACAGATAGAACGCGGTCAGTTCATTCCGCGCATTTTCGTAACGTTCCCACAAGTGAAGTTCATCTTCCGTCATTCTTCTTTCCCCTCAGATGATTGACGCACACCACACCCATCCAAACTTTACTTTTGTGCTCGAGGGACAACCCGTACAAAACGCGACGCTGGCGGAAGCCATCGTAGAAGCAGCCATCCGCACGCTGCTCCCAGATAAAAAGTGATAGCAAGGTGTCAAGTATCGCACCTCTCTGAACAATTATTTCATTACGCGCATCGCCCTTGATTCTTCAAAGCTGCGTCAGGCGCAAGCCGGGCCCTGAGAAAAGAACAACAACCCGAAAAAAAATTTTCTCCATCCTGTCCTGCGGTAGTCGGCTACTGCCGATGAGGTGAGCGAAGGCAGCCACGAGCTGACTTCGAAAGGAAAACTCACCATGGACAGTAAACAAACTTCACAGGGAACGCACGCTAGCGTTCTCTCCACCGTTAACCGACAACTTTTTTGGGCTCGCTTTTTCCTCTTAGTGTTTTTCCTGGCACTGAGTGTGATAAGCCTTCAGCCGAAGCCCTCGCAAGCGGCTGACCAGAAATTGCGAAGGGTTGGCTTGACCAGCCATCAATCGAGGGCAGGTGCTCCGGATTGTGGTGACGACTGCCACCAGGCTTACGTCCAATGCTTGGCAAGTGGCGGCCATTTCTGCGGTGTTCTGCTCGACGACTGCCTTTCGGGGTGCCCAACGACCAGATGACGAACAGTCAGCGGGATAAATATCGGGAGATTAATCCTACCCGACGTTTATCCCGCTCTGTCGACTGAGTCCTAACGAAATGGCTTGAGACAACGATGAGCATATTCTCGATTGAAGTTTTGAACCTCGCTGTTAGAGCTCGCGAAACGGTCCATGAAGATGGGCCCTTGTGTCGGACTGAACCTTCCCATCCAAACTTCTCTCTATTATAATTTCCGGTTTACACGCACATCACGACGGTGTATTCTCGCTGCCATCCTTCCCCAGGGGTTTATCACGAATCTTTTTCGCGACGTGAAACGCTTGATACCTAACGCCGCCATAAAATACTCCATCGCGTTCACTGCGATTGCCTTCTTGCTGATCGCTGCTGACTCACGCGGCTTTACGCAAGATAATAGTGGAACAGACCAGCGGCAATCATCGGGAGTTCCAACTCAACCGGAAGAGTTGTTTCAGGATGCTTTAGTTCAATCTGATACTCAGGACTTCGCGACGGCACGAATTCGGCTGCAACAAGCAATGGGTTTATGGGTGCAGTTGCGCGATCCTGAAAAGGCAGCAGAAGCGGCTCTGCAAATGGGCGACCACTGTAATCAAGCCGGTGAATATTATGAAGCTCTCTATTATTACAATCAGGCTTTGGACGTAAGATCGCTCCCCTCCACGTTCAAGCCGAATGGGTTTAATGCCATTGCCAAAGTCTACGCCGAGCTCTTTCTGGACGATCTGGCTATGCACTATTTCAGCCAGGCTCTCGATCAGGCACGGCTCATCAAGTATCTCCCGGGGCAGACGCTTGCCTTGACTGGTTTGGCGAATCTCTACCGGCAACAGGGTGACACAACGAAGGCTCTGGCGTTTATCTCACGCGCGCAGCGGCTGAATGATCAAAAGAATGTCGAGACGGAAGCAGCCTTGCTGTGCTTGTTTGGCGAGATCAAACAGGAAGAAGGGTCGGTGACAGAAGCGAAACGCGCTCTTGAAGATGCTCTGGCGATTTATGAAAAATGCCACGACACCGCAGGCAAGATCAGAGTGTTATGCGATTTGTCAACGCTCTCCTTGCACGCGTCACAGAGGCAAGCCGCACTCAAACAGGCGGAACAGGCTGTGGAGATGGCAGAACAGCAAGCGAAACGAGCACTAAATGATGCGGATGATTTGAACGCCAGAGAATTGAGATGGCCTGCGTGGCTCAGGCGCGCCCGCGCCGAACGCGCGCTCGGACAAAAAGAGCGTGCGCTCAGATCTTATTTCTGGGCTGTTAACCATTTCGAGGGAGTGTGGTGGGGGCGCGCAGTTTTCAGGGGAGCTGAAGCCAGCGCAATTGGTCTCAGAGAAGAATCTCAGGCGGCCTATCGAGAATACACAGATCTCCTGGTGGAGCTAGGGCAATTCAAGCGGGCTTATGAAATAGCAGACAAGTCCAGGGCCAGGACCATACTGAATCGCATCACTGCACGTCGGGCAACATCGCGATTCCAAGGTGATCAAGAAGGGTTAATGCAAGAGGCATCCGGCTCGATCGCTCGCCTTCGTCTCCAACTGCTCGATCCCAAGATCAGCGCACGACAAAAGACAAAGCTTCAAAAGGAGATTGCTGATGAAGAATATAGACTAGAAGAAGCTCGCTTGAGGAATGATATGGCGCATTCCAGAGAGCGAATGGTGTGGTCACAACTGATCAGCGCTGAACAGTTGCAGAAGAAGACGGCCCGCGATGGGAACGCGCTGGTAGAATTCTTGTTGGGCGAGAACCGCTCTTTCATCTGGTTGTTCAACCATGGCGAGGTTTTTTATGCGACGTTACCGCCGCGTCAGGTGATCGACAAAGCCGTAAGATCCTACTTAGACCTTCTCGCAACTCCACCTGACCCTCTATTAATTGAACAGGAGCTCGCAAAAGTTAAGGTGCAAGGCGAGATGCTGTTCTCAATGTTGTTTGGGCCTCTGGCGAAACAGATCGACCCGCTCGAGCGATTGATCGTCGTGCCGGATGGCTTGCTGAATTACCTGCCTTTCGAGGGACTAATTCTTAACGGACAATACCTGGTCGAAAGTCATGAGATCAGTTATGTACCATCGGCGAGCATGCTTGCTCTATGGCAGGAGTCTTCAAATCGGGCGCCAAGTAACGACCAGATGGAACTCTTTGCCGTCGGCGATCCGGACTTCGGGCCGCAAACTAAGGTTGCTGCCATTAGAGTTTCAGCAAAGGGTTTAAGGTCACGGACAAGCCGTGCGACGCCGGCTCGCAGCTCCCAATTGCCGTCCCTGCCACGCACGCGCGATGAAGTGCAATTTATCGCTAACCTCTTTCCTGCAGATCGAAGCAAGGTGCTGCTCGGAAGCGCGGCCACGGAAACGGCCATCAAGCACGAATCGCTAAACCATTACCGTCGGCTGCATTTTGCAACTCATAGCATCGTCGACGACAAGACGCCCTGGCGCTCCGCAGTTCTGCTTACAGCCGACGAGGAAGAAGACGGATATCTGGAAGTGGATGAGATTTCCGAACTGGACCTGGATTGTGAGCTTGTTGTTCTGAGCGCGTGTCAAACAGGTCAGGGCCAATTACTATCAGGCGAGGGAATTGTTGGCCTCAGCCGCGCATTTCTTCGTGCAGGAGCTCAATCAGTAGTTGTGAGTTTATGGAGCGTAAGCGATATTTCTACCGGACAACTAATGAAGAGTTTCTATCAACATCTGGCAGGTAATGTCGGTAATGCGTCGGCCCTTCGCTCGGCAAAGTTACAGATGTTGGAAAGCAACGCTGATTCGCGCCATCCATATTACTGGGCGTCTTTCATCAGCGTAGGAAAACCTTAAATAAGAATTGAGCGTGCGATCGATAAATCTAACCGGCAAGAACGGCGATACGGAATTGGCCGACATCGTTAAGCGGATCATGGCCGGCGATTCAGCCGCTGAGGAAGAGCTCATCTTGCGTTACAGCCATGGCGTGTCGGTGATCATTAAGCGAATTGTCCAAAGTCATTCTGCTGCCCAGGATGTATCACAGGAAACGTTCAGAATAGCTCTCGAAAAGATCAGGAGTGGGCATGTTCGGCAGCCTGAAAGGCTCTCAGGGTTTGTCTGTGCTGTTGCCCGAAACACTGCCATTGATTTCGTCCGTCGAGCGAAAAAGACGTTGCCATTGGAAGACGGACTCAACGGGCAATATATTCCCGACAGTGCACCAAGTCAGCTTGAGGAGATGTTGAACCGGGAAAGGGCCGCGATAGTCCGCCGAATCATCAGCGAGCTGAAGATCAAGCGCGACAGGGACGTGCTGTT
>Ga0075436_100000162_pt1 | contig 41609 bp, 33 predicted proteins | sample RhiMethybrSRZTD5_FD_75303 | JGI IMG/M metagenome (GOLD analysis project Ga0075436, IMG submission 75303) | Populus rhizosphere microbial communities from Tennessee, USA - Rhizosphere MetaG P. TD hybrid SRZTD5 | ecosystem: Host-associated > Plants > Roots > Rhizosphere > Soil | place: USA...
ATCCCCGAGGAGACGAAGGAGGAGCGGGCCGGCTTCGGCGAGATCCTCCTGCCCTACACGAAGGAGGAGGCCGTCCTCGAGGCCCAGCGCTGCCTCCAGTGCGCGATGCCGTACTGCGTCCAGGCGTGCCCGATCACCCAGGACTGCCGCGGGTACATCGCGCTGATCGCGCAGCAGCGGTTCGACGACGCGGCCCGGCTCACCCTCCGCGAGAACCCGCTCGCGACGGTCCTCTGCAAGACGTGCTACCACTACTGCGAGGAGGACTGCGTGATGGGCGGCCGGGGCGTGCCGATCGCGATCCGGCACCTCAAGCGCGCCGCCCTCGAGCTCGGGAAGTCCGACCTCGCGTACGTCCCGAGCGCCCCGAAGGCCCAGCGGGTCGCGGTGATCGGCGCAGGTCCGGCCGGGCTCATGGCGGCGTGGGAGCTCGGCGTCCGAGGCTACGCCGTAACGGTCTACGAGGCGCAGCGCTTCCTCGGAGGCCAGGTCGCGACCATCCCGAAGTACCACATGGACGGGACGGAGCTCGACGTCGACCTCGCGCGGTTCAAGGACCTCGACTGCACGTTCGTCACCGGGAAGCGGGCGGGGGTCGACTTCACCCCCGAGTCGCTGCTCGCCGAGGGGTATCTCGCGGTGTTCGTCGCCATCGGCGCTTCGGACCCGAGGGCGACGGGCGTGCCCGGCGAGCGGCTCCCCGGCGTCTACTTCGCGGTCCAGTTCCTCCTCGCCGTGAACCGGGGTCCGAACCCGTTGCTCGGGCGCACGGGGCGCAAGGTCGTCGTGATCGGCGGTGGCGACGTCGCCCTCGACGCCGCCCGGTCGGCGCTCCGGCTGTCGGCGAAAGGCGACGTGACCGTCGTCTACCGGAACGGCCGGGACGAGATGCCCGCCGGGGGCGAGGAGGTCGAGGGCGGCGAGGAGGAGGGTCTCCGCTTCCTGTTCCACCGGGCGCCGGTCCGCATCCTCGGTAGCGGCCGCGTGGAGGGCATCGTCGTCGAGACGACGCAAGCGGGACCCCGCGACGCGGCGGGACATCGCACCGTCGTCTCGGTCCCCGGCTCCGAGGAGACCCTCGCGTGCGACACGGTCATCATCGCCGTCGGGGAGAAGGCCGACCTCGCGGGACTCCCGACCGAGCTCGACCTCTCCCTCGACCAGCACCCGTGGCCCGAGGGAAAGCGGGAGGACTGGATGACGGACGTCGAGGGGGTCTTCGCGTCCGGCGGCCGCTCCGTCGTCTACGCGATGGCCGCCGGGACGAAAGCCGCTGAGGCGATCGACGCGTATCTCGCGAAGAAGCGCCGTGGCGCGCCGACGATCCGACCCGACCCGCTGGGGAGCAAGGATCCCCCGAGGCTCCCGGAGGGCTACGGCGGCCCCACGTGGCACCTCTGAGGACCGCGAGACCGGCCGCGACCTGGGCGCCGCACCCGTGGGACCCGTCGAGGCAGGTTCGGAACGGCGCTATCCCCTCGAGCGCTCCCAGGTCAATGCGGACTCACGCCGTTCGCCGGCGGGACACCGCGACGCCGACCACGACCGCACCGACCGCCGCTCCCCCGACGATCACCCAGAGCAGGGTCGAGGGGGCGGTCGAACCGGAACCGGGGCCGATCGGCAGCGGCTGCCCGGGGGTGTAGGGGAGGAGCGCACCGCCGGGGAACGTGCTGACGTAGTACCCTCCCGTGACGTGGCCCTGGAAGAACCCGAAGACCGACGCGGCCGGGAGCTGGTCGGGGCTGTGGGGGGCGTACGGCTCGTAGAGGTCGAGCCAGCGGTACGCGGAGGGCGTCGCGTTCGATAGCGAGGCGAACACGACGGTGCAGTTGGGGGGTTCGCCCATCGACGTGGCGACGTCGCACGTCGAGTTCACGAACGTGCTGTTCACGTTCGCGTACGGCCACGCCGCGAAGTCGTTCGGCGCCCGCGTGTCCTCGCCGCCCCCCGCGACGAAGAGGGGGATGCCGGAGAAGTTCTCCGGATGGAACCGCGCGACGCTGAGGTACGTCCAGACGCGGTTGGTGTTCGTCGCCGTCGGCCCCGGGTGCGCGCCGCACATCGCATCGTAGAGGCCGTGGGGCTCGGAGTGGGTGACGGAGTTGTAGTCGATCGTCTCGTAGATGTCGGTGATCGTGCCGGCGGTGGCGATCCCCGCGATCAGCCCGGGGTGGTGGCCCGCGACCGAGAACGCACCCAGGCTGCCCATGCTGAACCCGATGAAGTACGTCGCCGTGACCGAGCGCAGCGTCTTCTCGTGGGCGATCGCGTCGAGGACGTCCTGCTCCTGCGGACCGCCGCACGGCGAGTTGACGTAGAACCCATCGCTCGAGCGAGTGTTCAGGGCGATCAGGATGAACCCGGCCGCGGACGCGTTGTCGACCAGCGGCGGGTCGACGTCGACGTCCCCGCCGATCCCGCCGGAGACCCACGTGCTCGACGACCCGACGCCGTGGAGGAAGACTGCGAGCGGGTACGCCCCGGACGACGTGTACCCCGTCGGGAGCCACTCGAGGTACGAGAGCGCGAACCCATCGACGGTGCTCTGGTACGCGATCGTGGTCGAGCCGGGCGGCACGACGCCCGGCCCGACCGAGAGCGACCCCGACGACGGACCGAGCGCGGCGGTAGCCGTCGCGCCACCCGACGCGAGGAGGGCGACCGAGCCGCCCGCCACGACGACGACGGCCAGGCAGACCGCCGCCAGCACGTGCCTACCGCGCAAGGTCCTCCCCGGTCGTTCGGCCGCGACCGCGCGCGGCCGAACGCGTCGCGTTCGAGCGCGTTGGACCATAGGAGGTTTGCGCTACCGCGCCGAGAGGCTACCGACCGTTCGGTGCTTTCGGGCCCCGGGGGAGCACCAGGAAATGGGTCGCGCGCGAACCCCGAAGCTCGACCGGATCGCCTGCCCCTGGCCGATCGAGGGCTCGTCGACCTGGACGCGGAGCCCCAGGACGCCGCGATCGAGAGCGCCGGCCCCGGGTCGGCCGCGATGGGGTTACGGACGATCGCGAAGGACGACCACGAGAACATGCGTCTCCAGCTCCCGCTCTACGACGCACTCCACGCGTACTGCGCCGCCGAGGTCGGTGGGAAGGCGGCTCTCGACCACGCCGGCCCAGTGCCTCGATCGCCGGCCCGTGTCGGCGCGTTACCCACGGGGGGGCCGACGGCGTCGGCGCCACAGCAGGACGAGGAGCACGACCGCCACGGCCGCGACGGCCAGCAGCGCGATCGGCAGCAGGTAGGCGGGGCTTGCACTCGCCGACACGATCGCGTCGAGGGTCACGGCCACGTTCGTCGCCCGGCCCGCGTCGACCGTGAGGTTCTCGTCGGTCGTCGCGTAGCCGTCCGAGGTCGCGCGAAGGTGGTGGGTCCCGGGTGACGCGGAGACGTTGAACGCCCCGTTACTGGCGACCGCGACCGGACGCGCGTCGATGAGCAGTTCGGCGCTGTTCGGGTCCACGTGGCCGGTGATCCAGCCGTCGGAGACGTTGAGCGTGAGGACGAGGCGCGTGGTCTCGTTCGCCCGGACGTCGGCGGAGAGGTTGAGGGGGTCGTACCCGGACGCAGACGCTGTCACGATGTAGCGGGCCGGGACGAGGTCCAGCGCAAAGGTGCCGGCGGACAGCACGACGGGGGTACCGTTCACCGTGAGGGCCGCGCTGACGGGGATCACGAGGCCGGAGAGGCTCCCGAGGATCTGGACGAGAGCGAGGTCCACCGAGACCGAGCCGAATGGGCCGACGACGAGCGGGCCCGAGCCGCTGGGAAGATAGCCGGGCGCCGTCGCGTTGACCCAGTAGGAGCCCGGGTCCACGCGGGCGGAGAAGGCGCCGGTCGACGGGTCCACGGGCGTCGACCGGTCGTTGACAGTCACGACGGCGATCGACGCGGGCGCCACCGTCCCGTTGATCCAACCCGGTAGCCCAACGAGCACTATCGACAGGAACGTTGTGTTCGAGGCGGTGACCGGGACGCCGACTGCCGTGAACGTGTAGTAGTCGAGCGCGGAGGCGACGACGTCGTACGATCCGGGGAGCAGAGGCGTCGCGAACGACCCGTTCGAAAGGACGGGGACGTTCGTGCCGTTCACGGTCACCCGGGCGTACGTCGGGTCGACGGTGCCGGCGAGGACGCCCTGGATCGGTGCCAACACGATCGCGACCGCGCTCGTGTTGCCGGGCGTGACGGTGACCGACCGGTTGAGGGGGAAGTATCCGGGGGCCGTCGCGTTGACCCAGTGGTGCCCGGGCGATGCGGGGAAGGTGGCCCCTCCGGCGGTGATCGACCGGGCGACGCCGTCGACGGTGACGTTCGCGTACGCGGGGGCGACGGAGACGTTGAGGAACCCGGGCGCCCCCGGGGCCTGGCAGGTGCCGCTCGGTTGCGCCGAGTAGCAGGCGGTGAGGTGCTCGCCGCCGGCCACCGTGCCGGCGAGGGTGACCCCGGTCGAGTAGAGCAGCGGGTTCGACCGCGCCCCGTACCAGTAGTCGAAGTAGTACGTAGACCCGTTCCAGACGGTCGTCGACGGGGCGGTGACGTCGTACGAGGCCCCGACGAGCCAGAGCGCGGGGGTCGGAGCGGCGCCGAGGGCGATCGAACCGGTCCCACCGACGGTCCCACCGAGGGAGACGTTCACCGGCACCGACGCGCCGATCGAGTCGTTGACGAGGAGCGCCGTGTAGAAGCTGATGTTGTAGACGTACCCCCACAGGCACGGGCTGACGCACGTCCAACCCTCGGTGGCCCGCGCGTCGGTCCAGAGCGGGCGCGCTCCGGTCGCGTCGGCGGTGATGTCGGTGTAGTCCCCGATCCACCAGTCGGGACCGGTCGCCGCCGTCGACGGGATCGAGTCCACGTCGCTCACGATCACCTCGGGCGCGAACGTCCGTCCCCCGTCGACCGATAAGGCCGCCTTGAGGCGGTACGCGCCCGAGGACGCGTTCTCCCCGTACCAGTCGACGTAGACCGCCCCGTCCGGGCCGACCGCGACCGACGGCTGGAAATCCTCGTCCGTCGTGTTCGAGCTCACGCGGATCGGCGTCGACCAGGTCGAGCCGTTGTTCGTAGAACGGCTGAGCTTGACCGTCGGATCGCCGGCGGCCCCGCCGAGCCCGTCCTGCCAGACCGAGTAGAGCGTGCCCGTGTACGGGTTGCCGGGGAACCCGTCGACCCCGAGCGCGGGCAGGGTGAAGGTCCGGAACGCGTCGGGGTAGGGGGACGAGTAGGTCGTGACCGGCGTCCCGATGACGACCGGCGTCGAGAACGTCGCGCCGTGGTCCGTCGAGCGGGTGAACAAGACCTGCCCCCCGCCCGAGTCGATCCACGCGGCGTCAACGCCGCCCGAGGGGTCGACCATCAGCTCCACGCCGAGGCCGGTCCGACCGCCCGACGTCAGCTCGAGGGCGTCGGACCAGCTCGCCCCCTCGTCCGTCGAGTTCTGGATCCAGATCCCCGACCCGTTGTTGTCGTCGGTGTAGGCGACGTACGCCTCGCCCGTGTTCGGGTCGACGGCGATCCAGGGTTTGTCCACCGACGTACCCGCGACGGTTCCGCGCAGGGCGACGGGGGCGTTCCACGTTGTCCCGCCGTCGTGGGAGACCGCACCGTAGAGCCCGATGCCCGCCTGGGGGTTAGGGCACGTCGTGCTCGAGGCGATCGGGTACGAGAGGTCGATGTAGTAGACGACGTCGTTCGGGCCGAAGCCGATCGCCGTGTCCGCGAGATGGATGTGCCCGCACTCGGCCGACGTCGCGTCCGACCAATCCGGGCTGGGCGGGAGGGTCTGGTCGAACCACGTACGACCTCCGTCGCGGGAGGTGAAGACCCCGCTCACGCCCGACGTGTTGTAGGTCCCGGTATCGTTCGCCGCGCTCGGGGCCTGGTAGAGGCCCCCGGCCACGAGGTTGCGGGGGTCGTTGGGGTTCTCCCGGATCATGCCCTCCCCGGCCCAGTTCGCCACGTACCAGTTCGTGGCGGTCGACCCGAGGCCGGCGTGCGGAACCAAAGGGGCGGAGGATCGCGGCCCCGTCGAACACGCCATCGGAAGGCAGGTCGCGATCGGCCCGACGTGGGAGGCCGCGATCGCGGGACCGCTCGATCCGCGTTCCGGGCTCCCGATCACCCCCGGCCGCGGTTGAAATGCGGTGAGGTTCGGGGCGAGCCCGACGACCAACAGGATCAGGGCCACGCCGATGGCGAGCGACGTTCGGGCGTCCCAGCGGCGAAACGTGTACTTCAACCGGGCTCCCGTAGAAAACCCCTCGAACGCGGTGCCCCGCTATTATGCCTCCGGGTCGGCCCACCGACGGACCGCTCCCCGCCCTACGCCGACCCGGGGTGGGTCGGGCTGGGATCGCGGCCGACCCCCCACCCACCGAGCCGGACGGTCACCGCGCCGGGAGCCGGTAGTACTTGGGGAGGCGCTCGGTGGGCGCGCGCGGGAACTTCTCGTAGAGCTTCTCGCCGCACTTGCAGATGTGGACGATGTAGGTGACCCCCTGGTAGAGGAACTGGCTGTGGGGCCGGGTCGAGATGCACTGGTGCTTTTTTCGGATGGTGTTCAGCAGGACCTGGGTGTACCAAACGACATGACAGATGGCCATTCGGTTCTAGAGGCCCCAGAATTGGTGGAACCGGTTCATCCGCGCCGCGGCACGCCCGACCGGGGGGGCCCGGTCGCCGTACGACCCGGTGCCGGATGTCGCCCCCCGGCCCCGCCCCATGTTCACCGGGCCGAGGTCGGCGGTTGCTATGAAGATTGTTTAGGCCCGGCGGGCCCACGAGGAAAGCAAATCGACTCATAGGGGGGACGAATACGGCGTTCTCCCCCCCGGCGCGCCGCTCGATCGTCCCGTCGCCCGTCGGAGGGGCGCCGACGCCGATCGTCGCCGGCTCCGGGAGGAACCGGGGCGCCGTCGACCGAGGTGGTCGTCGGGCTACAGCGACTCGAGCAGCATCCCGATCCCGAGCAGGATCGCCCCGACGCCGGCGATGATGATCCCCGCCTCGAGGGTGTTGAGGAAGGAGGTGAACGCCGTCGTCGAGTTGGCGATTGAGCTGTTGAGCGAGTTGACGAGGAAGCCGAGGGACGCCCCCGAGATGATGATCCCGATGCCGTCGAGCAGCAGCGCGACCATCTTGACGGCGCCGGAGATCGGTCGCCAGTTCCGTCGCATCATCATGTGGTGACCGGTCGGCGGGTAGTACGTGGGGCCGGTCGCCGGCGGCGGGTCCATGGAGGCTGTCTGGCCCTGCATCTCGAGGTTCAGGAGAGGATCCTCGGATTTAGACCCAGCGGAGCGCGGTCGGCCGGTCCCGCGGAGCCGACGTACCTGCGCGAGGGCCCGTGATCGGCCCGAGCGCGGCCGCGCCACAGCGGCCCTCCGCGCGCCCCCGGCCAGGGGCCGCCGCGCGGGGGCGGCTCGGGCACCCCACCCCGGCCCCGGCGATGGTCGAACCGACCGACCGGGCCGAACGACCCGTTCATCGTCAATGGTCGAACCCCGGCCACCGTCCGCTCCCACCGTTGGACAAGGGTCTATCTAGCGTTAGGACGGAGAACCATCGAGGTGAGCCCACATGCCATCGCTGTTCGTCCACTGCAAGAGCTGCGGCGCCTCGTTCGCGAGCGGGATCGCCGTCGACGCGGCGGACGCGGGCAAGGTCCTGATGTTCGACGTCTTCCACCGATGCCCGAAGTGCGGGCACCTGGCCGCCTACTCGACGCCCGACTATTCGGTTCCGATCGAAATGGGGGAGGCCAAGGGGGCCGCGGCCGCGTCGCGGGAGAAGCCGGGGCCGTCGGACCGAAAACCCGGTCGCAAGAACGGCGCGAAGCCAAAGCCCGTCCCCGGTGAATCCACCGTCGCCTCCCGACTCGGGCTCACGCCGACCGAGGTCACCGAGTAGTCGGTCGGGGCCGTGCGCCGCCGAGCCGGGTGATTGGACCGTTGGAGAACCGCCGCCTCGCCCGGATCTTCGGCGTCCTCGGCGGAGCGCTGATCCTGCTCGCCGGCGTTCTCGAGCTGCTCGGCAGCGTCTCGGGAGCGTTGCTGGGGCACGCCTCCGCCCGCAGCCTGGTGGGCGGGATCGACGGCGCGCTCGTCGACGTCGCGGTGGCGGCGGTCATCGTCCTCTTCGCCGTCCTCGGGAGCCGGCGATCGACCGACGTCCGGACCGCCTCGGGCGCCATCCTCGTCGTCGTGCCGGTCGTTGTGTGGTTCCTCCTCGGCACGTCGGCGCTCCTCCTCGTCGGCGGGCTCTGCGCGCTCGTCGCGGGGCTCCTGCTGTTGGTGGGCCCGCGGTAGCGTGCGGGCCGATCCGATCGTCGGGGAGCGGCCTTCCCCGAGCGGCCGGCCCCTGGGGACGGCGGTCGCGCCGACCCGCCTACTGATACTCACGCTGCGTGTCCCGCAGGATACGCAGGACGTCGGGCAGACGGTTCTCGACGAAGCAGACCGGCGCGGTCTCCTTGCCGCGGCGCCCCATCTCGACCCGGAGCGTCGGGTCGGCGAGCATTCGCCCCAGCCGGTCCACGAGCGCGTCGGTGTCGCCGGACGGGAAGGTGAGGCCGTTCTGCCCGTTGACGATCAGCTCCGCGACCCCGGCCCCGTCGCTCACGATCACGGGCGTCCCGAACATCCACGCCTCGGGGACGACGAGCCCGAACCCCTCGCGCGTCGACGGGAGCACGACGACGTCGGCGCGGCCGTACGCCGCCTTGAGCTCCTCCTCGGAGAGGAACCCGACGAACCGCGTCTGGGGCTCGATCCCGAGGCTGCGGACGAGGTCGAGGAGGTGGCGCCGCCAGTCGTCGGCCTTCGAATGGCCGAGGCCGCCGGACGCCGAGCTCGTGAAGCTTCCGTTGCCGACGAGCACGAGCCGCGCGTTCGGGTGGTCCGTCGAGAGCTTGCGGAACGCCCGCAGGAGGACGTCCTGGCCCTTCATCGGGTCCATCCGCCCGACGCAGAGGACCAGTCGGTCGTCGGGCGAGGTGCCGAGGCGCACGTCGATCCCCTCGGTGAACTCCGGCTTCGCGGGCGCGAGGCGCGCGGGGTCGAGGACGGGGTAGACCTGGAACGCGCGCCCGTGGTAGCCGGCGGCGACGAGCGCCTCGAGGTCCCGGCGGCACGAGACGATCACCGAGTCGAAGCTCTCGAGCCCCTTCAGGATGAACCGTCGGTGGATCGGGGCGAGCCGGTCGAGGAGCAACGGGATGTGCCACTGGAGCACCACCGGCGCCGCGAGGCCGATCATCGCGCCGGTCTGGATCTGCTGGAAGTCGTGGACGTAGTACAGGTCGACCTCGCCCGCCAGGCGGAACATCGCCCGCGTGCACTCCCAGTTGTACCGGGCGAACGCCTGAAAGTCCGACGGCTCCATGGGGGCGTGGGCGAGACCGTGCAACGTGTTCCAGAGGCGCTCCTTCGCGACGGTGTACGCCCCGAGGCTCTCGGGGTCCAGCAGCACCCCGTGCATCGAGATCCGGCCGTCCTTGATCCGGAATCGCGCCGTCGGGGCGATCGAGAGCCAGTGCGCCTGGTCGATGGCGCCGGTCTCGAGCATCGACATCAGGAGCGGCCGGACCACCTGCGTGACGCCGCCGGCCGTCGGGACGTACTCGACGCCCTGGGTGAACGTGTCGAGGGAGGTCGGACCGGGGTCCCGCCAGAGCCGCGCCGCGAGCTCGTCCGGCGGAATCAGGAAGCGGAGGAGCGGGGTCTGGCTGTTGACGCAGAGACTGTGGAGCTCCCCCATGGCCGCGCGGGCAGGAGTACCGCGCGGCTAGTTACGTCTTCGCGGCGTCCCGATCCCGGTCCTGCGTCCGAGGTCGTAGAGCGTCCTTCGCACCGTCCCCACGGAGGGGCCTCCGAGTGACCGGCGAGGGCCCAGGGGGGACCGACCCCGGCGCGGCGGCATGGCGCGACATCTACGACTACGGCGCGATCGGCAACCTTCGCACCGCCGCGCTCGTCTCGCGGTTCGGGTCGGTCGACTGGGCGTGCTTCCCGCACTTCCACAGCCCGTCGGTGTTCGGTCGGCTCCTCGACCGCCGCCGCGGCGGCTACGCGTCGGTCACGCCCGTCGGGTGGCGCGAGACGACGCAACGGTACCTCCCGGGAACGAACGTGCTCACCAGCTACTTCGCCCTCCCCGGCGGGCGCCAGTTCGAGCTCACGGACTTCATGCCGGTGACGCCGTCGTTCGTCACCGAGAGCGACGCGCGCATCGTGCGGCGGTTGGGGGTCGAGGGGGGCCCGGTCGATATCCGCGTCGAGGTCGAGCCACGGTTCGACTACGGCCGCGGTAGCGCTCCCGCGTGGGCGCGCGAGGCGCCGACCCGGCTCGTCTGGACCCGCGGGGAGGATCGGCTCACCGGGACCGCGCCGTGGCCGTGGCGTCGCGAGGGCCGCGCGGCGGTCGCGGAGGGTACGCTCGCGCCCGGCGACGAGGCGTTCGTCCTCCTCGACTGGGGCGACCCGCCCGCCCCGTCGGACCCGGCGGTGCTGTTGAGCGCCACGGCGCGGTTCTGGCGGAACTGGGTGCGGCATCCGGACGCGCCGCTGCTGCGATCGACGCACGTGTGGCGCGACTGGGTCGAGCGGTCGGAACTGCTGCTGAAGCTCCTCTCGAGCCGGGAGACCGGGGCGTTCGTCGCCGCGCCGACGACCTCGCTCCCCGAGTGGCCCGGCGGTCCGCGCAACTGGGACTACCGGTACGCGTGGGTCCGGGACGCGGCGTTCGCCGCCCAGTCGCTGCTCCTGCTGGGCCACGTCCGCGAGGCCCGCGACTACGTCCGATGGATCGTCGGACGGCTCTCGGGGAAGGGCGGGCTCGCCACGATGTACCGCGTGACCGGCGATCCGGTCGATCGCGAGGAGTTCCTCGACCACTGGGAAGGGTACGACGCGTCGCGGCCCGTCCGCGTGGGGAACGCGGCCGGCGACCAGACCCAGCTCGACATCTACGGCGAGGTCCTCGACGCCGTCGAGCAGCTCGCGCCCGTCGACCCGGAGTTCGTGGCGCAGGAGTGGCCCGCGCTCTCGAAGCTCGTCGCGGCCGCGGCCGACCGATGGCGGCGGCCCGACGCGGGCATCTGGGAGTCGCGCGCCGCGCCGGCGCACTACGTCCACTCGAAGGTGATGTGCTGGGTCGCCGTCGACCGGGGGTCCCGGATCGCCGAGCGGCTCGGCCGGCGCGCGCGCGCGGAGGCGTGGCGGCGCGTTGCGGCGACGATCCACCGGACGGTGCTGAAGGAGGGGTACGACGAGGAGCGCAGGGCGTTCGTCCAGGCGTTCGACCGGCGTTGGCTCGACGCGAGCGCGCTACGGATCCCGATGACGGGGTTCCTCGACTTCAACGACCCGAGGGTGACCTCCACGGTCCGGGTCATCGAGCGGGAGCTCGGCAAGGGGCCGTTCGTCTACCGGTACCGGGCGGCGCGGAGCCTCCACGGACCCGAAGGGGCGTTCCTGCTCTGCTCCTTCTGGCTCGTCGAGTGCCTCGCGCGATCCGGCGAGCGGGAGCGCGCGGTCCGGATCTTCCGCCAGCTGCTCCAGGCGGCGGGGCCGCTCCGCCTGTTCCCCGAGGAGTTCGACCCCCAACGGCGCCGACCGCTGGGGAACTACCCGCAGGCGTTCACCCACATCGGTGTGCTCCGCGCCGCGCTCGCGATCGGCGTCGAACCGACTGACGCCGTGCGACGCGCGACCGGCGGCCCGACGGCCTGACCAACGCGGGAGCGACCCGTCGGGGTCTACCGCAGCCACGACCTGGGCAGCGCGGCCCCGCAGGCCTCGCACGTCTCACGGATCGACAGGTTGGCCGTGCCGCAGACGCGGCAGACCTTCATGCCCTTGACCGTCTTGGCGGGGTCGGTCGCAGGGACGCGTCCCGCGTGGCTCGGGTAGCCGCGCTCCCCCGTCCGCCGCTGCCAGAGCAGGGCGATCGCCGCGCCGATGACCCCGAGCAGAAGGCCGAGCCCGAGGACCACGCCCGCCGAGAACCACGGCTCGGGCGGAGGTGGCGCGGTAACCGTGATCGTCGAGAAGGTCGCGACGCTCGATGCGCCGAGCCGGTCCGTCACCGTCACGACGGGGCGGTAGGTGCCGGCCGAGGCGAACGTGTGGTTGACGGAGGCGCCGTAGGCGGTGCCGTTGTCCCCGAACGACCACGAGACGTTGTACGGGCCGCCAGCGCCCCCCGCTACGGTCACGGCGAAATGGACCGTGTCGCCCGTACCGGTGGCGGAGGCGACGGTGCCAAGGGCGACCGAGATCGCGGCGACCCTCACATCGGTCGACGAGGCGACCGTGGCGCCGTTCGAGTCGGTGACGTGGAACTGGCACGAGTAGTTGCCGTCGGCGCCGAACGCGTGGGTGGCGTTCATCGAGGCGGAGGTCGACCCGTCGCCGAAGATCCAGCCGTAGGCGGAGTACGCGCCGGAGCCGTTGTGGGCGAGGCCGGTGAACGAGAGGGTCGTGCCGGGGGCGGCGGCCGTCGCGCTCGCGGCGGCGGAGACGAGCAGCACCGGGCTCACGTCGACGGAGAGGAGCGCGACGGCCGAAGTGCCGGTCGCGTCGGTCGCCGAGCACGTCGCGGCGTACGCGCCGGGCGCGCCGTAGACGTGGGTGGCGACGCCACCCACCGCGGAGACGGTGTCGCCGAACGTCCAGGTGATCGAGTACGGGGTGACGCCGAGGGTGACGTCGCAGGTCAGGCCGACGGACTGGCCGACGTCGGCCGTCGAGCGGTTGGTCGAAACGGTGACGTTCGGGTCCGCGTTCACCGTCACCGTCGTCGCGGCCGTCGACTGCGAGGCGATGCCGTCGGTGACCCGGCACGTCACGGTGACGGGGCCGACCGATCCGAACGAACCGCTGATCCCGCCGTCGCCGGGAACGAACGAGCCGTTCCCGAGGTCCCAGGCGAACGTGAACGGCGCCGTCCCGCCCGAAGGGGTGCAGGTGAAGTAGTCGAGCTGGCCGACGTCGACGCTCGGCCGGTTCGCCGACACGGAGGCGACGAGCGGGAGCGGCGTGCCGAGGGTCACGGCGTTCGACTCCGTGACCGCCAGGCTCGGGCTCCCCGTGCCGCACCCGCCGAAGCACTCCGAGGTGTTGAGGTAGAAGCTGTAGCTCGCGCCCGCGGACAGGCCGGCGACGCTCGTGCTGCGCGTCCCGACGGTCGTGATCGTCGCGACCGCCGACGCGGGGGCGGTCCCGACCGCCTCGTAGAGGACGTACGACGCGAACTGGAGGAGGCCCCCGTAGGAGGCGTTGTTCGTCCAGTTGAACACCGCGTTGGTCGGCGTCACGAGGGTGTAGTTGAGGTAGGCAAGGGTCGGCTGGGTCGCGTTGACGACGTTCGAGTACGAGGTGCCGAAGAGGTCGGTCAGGGCGACCTGCCACCAGTACGTCGTGTTGGGGGCGAGCCCGTCGGTCGCGAACGCCGTCGCCGACGCGGAGTTGATCACGCCGACCGACTGCCACGGACCGGTCGGTCCGGCGGTCGACACGTAGACGGTGAAGTAGTTCGTGGCCACGGCCCCGCTCGAGCTCCACGCGAGGCTCACGGCCGATGGGGACGTCCCGTCGACGGAGAGCGCCACGGTCGCGGCCGGCGCGACCACCGCGGGCTGGAGTTGGACGGCCGACCCGCCGCCGAAACCCGACCCGCCAGAACCCGAGCCCGCCCCATCACCGGGCGCCGACCGGACCGGGGCGGCCGTCGCTGGGTGGGCGCCACCGAGCGATGCGGCGAGCCACGGAACGGCAATCGAGCCGAGGAGGAGGAGCGTGACTCCGGCGCCCAAGAGCGCGGTTCCGGGTCGACCGGATCGGGTGCGAGGCATCGCGTACGGGATGAACTGGGCCCCGACCATGAGTTATATCTTGCGGAGCGGTCGAACCGCACCCCGCTTCCCGGCGAGCCGGCGCGACCGGTCGGAACGCTCCGAACGCCCCCGGAGGGGGGCCTCCAAACGCCGGTTCACGCCCGGCGGTGGTTCGGGGAGGGGCCGGGCCGCCGATTCCTGGCCGCAGATATTCCACGGAGGGAAAACGAGCAGGGTTTCCCGCGTGAACCTTTATCAGCAAAATCGCCGGAAGGAGGTGCATGGACCCCCACCGAGCGGCCGGCCTTCGCGGTTCGACCGCCGACCAACCCTATCCCTGGATCCACGGAGCGTGGGCCGCGCTCGTTCTGGTCTCCCTGCTGCTCGTCGGCGGGGTCGGGGGAGCCACCGGTCCGACCCACTCCGACCGGTCCGTGCCCCAAGGCCCGGGAGGCGTAGTCGGGGCCGTCCCGTCGATCGCGTCGTCGTCCACCTCGGGCGTCCACTGGGGTCACCCGACGGACCTCGGGACGGTCCGCGCTTCCCTCGCCCACGGCCCGACGCCCCAGACGAGCTCGCCGTGCACCTCCTGGCTCAACAACACGGTCATCGGCGAATTCGGCATCTCCTTCACGCTCACCACCACCCCCGCGAACCTCAGCGGGCCCGCCCCGCTCAACGTCAGCTGGAACCTCACCGTCTACGGCGGCGGGCTCCCGCCGTACCGCGCGTACGTCCTGGTCTACGGGAGCGGGTGGAGCAACCTCTCGACGGACCTGGTCGGGACCATTTCGGTACCGACGGAGGGCCTCTACGCGATGGACGCCGACGTCTTCGACGCGACGTGCACCCAGGTCGGGGGCGTCTTCGGCCTCCCCGTGATGGCCTGGGGCGCCCTCGGCCCCCATCCGTTCACGGTCTCGGCGTCGCCGCTCCGCGGCACCGTTCCCGCCCCGATCCACTACGCGGCCAACACCTCGCGGCTCCCGTCGAACTGGTCGGTCCTCTGGACGACGCCGTACCTCTACTCGAACGTGAGCTGGGTCGACCACACGTACTACGCGCCGGGCGAGTACAACGCGACCGCCTGCTTCGTCGAGCCGAACCAGAACCTCTACGCCTGCGCCACGTCGCCGACCGTCGCGATCAACGGTACCTCGGTGCTCCAGGTCGGCGCGTCGGTCGCGCCGGGTGCGGGTCCGGTGAACGTGACGTTCTACGCGAACCTCACCAACGCGTCGCTCGTCCCGAACGGGACCGAGATGTACCTCTACGCGTGGAACGGGACCGTCGGCGCGTGGCTCTACTCGAACACGACGACCATCGCGCTGACCGAGAGCGTCGGCTGCGGGACCCCGTGGACCCAGTACGTGCCGCTCTCGGGCAACTGCACGTGGACGGCGACCGCGTCGCTGATCGACCCCGACGGGGCGGTGGACAACGGGTTCCTCACGCTCACCGAGATCCGCGCCAATGTGAGCGCGAACGCGAGCCTCGGTCCCTACTATCCGTCCGGGACGTTCTCGTACGGGCCCACCAACGGCACCGCGCCGCTGAACCTCTCGCTCAACTTCTCGATCACGGGAGGCCTCGGTCCGTACCGGTACTACTACGACGTGTTCGGCCGCAGCTCGGTCTTCGCGAACGGCACCAACTATCCGACCCTCGGCGGGAGCTCGTCCGTCCACGGCGCGCCGAGCGTCTGGAACGGCTCGACGGTCTCGGTCGTCGTCCCCCTGAACGCGACCGGGGTGTACTGGGGGGAGGTCTTCCTCACCGACGACCTCTCCGGGTTCCTGACGTTCGAGGTGCCGCTGTTCTACGTCGGCAACGTCACCATCTACGTCCCGGTTCCGCTCCACGTCACCGGCAGCTCGACGGTGACGTCGAGCGGTGTCGGGGCCACGATCGTCCAGTTCGCGGCGGTCGTCCAGGGCGGGGTCGGGCCGTTCACCGTCCAGTGGTCGTTCGGGGACGGAACGTTCGGCTCCTCGGTCGTCGGCGTTCCGATCACGCACACGTACCTACAGCCCGGGCGCTACCAGCCGACGGTGACGATCACCGACGCGCGCGGGGCGGTCGTCACCGAATCGCTGCCACCGGTCACGGTCGCGAAGGCGATCGTGCCCCTGCCCACGACGGCCTACCACGGCGCGCCGTCGTGGGGTTCGTGGCTGTTCGGGGCGGTCGCGGCGGTCGCCGTCGGCTTATGTATGACGGTCTGGTTCGTCGTCCGCCGAGGGGAACGGACGGAGGCGGAGGCCCTTGTGGCCGACCTGGAACGGAGCTGCGAGCCCGGGCGGCAGGGACCCGACCCGTAGGGTGTGCGACCCCCGCTCCCGTTCGCGCGCTCGCCTCCTCAGCGTGGTCGTCCCGCTCGGCGTCGCGCTGCTCCTCCTTCCTTCGGGGTCCTGGGGAGCGCCCATCGGACACGTTCCCCGCGCGGCCCAGTCCGGGTTGGGGCTCACGGTATCGTCCGCCGTCGGGGTCGCCCCGCTCCTCGTGCGGTTCTCCGTCACGACCCCCAACGCGACCACCCCGACCCTCAGCTGGACGTTCGGCGACGGGGCGTACCTCAATGGTTCGTTCCAGGACGCCCACGCCCCGGTCCACGCCTACGACGCGCCCGGGACGTTCCTCGCCGCCGTGGCGGCCCACTACGGTGGAGGCGACGTCATCGCGTCGGCCACGATCCGCGTCGTCGCGTCGAACCTCACCGCGTCGGTGATCGCCACGCCCGCCAACGGCACCGCGCCGCTGTCGGTCTGGCTCAACGGAACGCCGGCCGGGGGCACCGGGACCTACGTAGCGTTCGCGTGGGCGTTCGGGGACGGGCACAACGGGAGCGGGCTCTCGGTCGAGTACACGTTCGCCGCGGTCGGAACGTTCGTCGCCCATTTCAGCGTCACCGACACGCTCAACGAGACCGCCACCGCCTCCGCGACGATCGTGGTGACCAACGCATCGAACACGTCCTCGGGGGACGCGGGCGCCGGCGCGCGGCACGTAGGGAGCTCTCCCTGGGCCCCGTTCTCGCCCCCCGTGGTCGCCGGCACGGCGGTCGTCGGCCTCGGCGCCGTCCTCGCCGTCGTCGCGTGGGTCTGGGCGAGCCGGCGCCGACCCGCCGCCGCTCGAGGCCCGGTCGCGACCCGGGCCCTCCTCGTCGCACCGTTCGCCGGCCCGATCGCCGTGGTCGGCCCCGGGCCGCAAGAGCTGGATCTCGCTGCGGTGCCACCCCACTCCCCGGCCGCCCCGAGGTCGGAGCGGGCCTACGAGTTCGTCGGAACCCGCCAGCTCTCGTTCCGGGTGCTGACCCTGCTCCTCGAGCTCGCGGACGATCGCCAGGGCTCGCGCTTCTCGCCCGCCGGCACTCAGTCGGGTCTCGCGGATCGGCTCGGCGTCGGGCAGAGCGCCGTCAGCAAGGTCCTGCGGCAGCTCGTCCTCGGGGGCGTCGTCGAGGTCACGTCGGAGCACGTGGCGGGCGCGTCGCGTCGCGTCCGCGTCTACCGGCTCACGGCCAAGGGGGACCGGCTCGCCCGAGCGCTGCGGGAGCGCCCCGGCCGATCCGCGTCCTAGGGCGACCGACCGCCGCCGCCCGGTACGACACCACGAGCTCGGCGGACCCCGACGCCCTTCGGGCTGGAGATTAGTCGCTCAACGGGTCGCCGCGTTCGAGGCGGCCCAGCGCCGCGCGGATCCGACGCGCCCGGGTCTCCGGGTTCTTCGTCGCGCGGAGCCAATCCACGTACTCCTTGCGATGGGAGAACGAGAGTTCGCCCCACGTCGATCGGGCGCGGGCGGAAGTCCGAAGGGCCCGGGCGAGGTCGTCCGGGGTCCGGACGGTGCGGCGGGCCGTGTCCACCTCGAGACGAACCACGACCCGGTCCCCCTCGTCGGCGTGCGCCGCGGACCGCGTCGTGGCGTTCACGACCATCGTGAACCCCCCGTCGCCGTCCGGGAGGAGCGAGGTCCGCACCGGGGCGCCGTTGACGGTCCCGCGCACCGCTACGCGGGCCCGCGTTCCGAGCCGGTCGGTCTCGGTCCTCGGGACCTCGAGGTAGCTCCACGTCCCCGGGCCGTGACGCTTGATCGTCGCGGAGAACGCGAGCCCCGCCATCGCGCCCGGCATCCGGCGTTCGGTAGTTATCCTTGACGAGGGCCCGCCGCCCGAGAACCGCTCGAACGTGGCGTGCCGCGCCGGTGAAGCCGCCGATCGATCGGCGGGCGGTACTGTCCCGCGACTAGCTGAGGACCGTGACCTTGCCGGAGCGGCCCATCGTGACCTGGAGCTTGCCGCGGAAGTCCTTCACCCAAGCGTCGGTGATCTGGAGCTTTTGCCCGGTCTTGTACTTCGTGATGTCCTCGCCCCAGAGCGTCAACGTCGTTGTCCCGGTCTCGTCCTGCAACGTCGCGTCGGCGACCTTGGACGTGCCGCGGGAGGTCGTGACCTCGCGGGGCTCGGAGATGGCGGTGATCGTGGCCGTAAACGTCGCGTTGGCGTTCGCTTGGAGGCTCGCAATGCCGGGCATGACGGTCGGGGCCAGCACGGTGGGGGTTAAGGTGCTTTGGCCCCCCCTACCGGGACCGGAGCGGGCGCCCGCGACCCGGTTCGGCCGACCCGCGGGCGAGGGACGCCCCGGAGGTCAGGGGGGCGCCCGGCGGTCGTCCTGACCGACCCCGTTTCACCCCCTCCCCCTCCGTTTTCAATACCTCCGGGGTTTGGTCACCCGCGTCGGCAACCCCGACCAAGGAGCACCAACATGACCGACCCGAAACCTGGAGCGATCGTCCACGTCGAACTGACCTCGAGCGACCCGGAGGCGACCCGGAAGTTCCTGACCGGAGTCTTCGGTTGGAAGTTCAAGAAGGAGGAAGCGATGCCCGAGATGGAGTACTGGACGTTCGACGCCGGCTCCGGCCCGGGCGGCGGTCTCATGAAGCCGATGGGCGGCAGCCCGACCGGGACGCTCAACTACATCCTCGTCACGTCGGTCGACGCCGCGGTGAAGAAGATCACGAGCCACGGCGGGAAGATCTTGATGCCGAAGCAGGAGATCCCGAACGTTGGGTGGTTCGCCGTGTACGAGATCCCCGGCGGGATCATGCAGGCGATCTACCAACCGAAGGCGCCCGCGTAGGCCCCCGACCGCGGCCCGCCGCACGCCGACGCACGTCGGGCGTCCGTCGGGCCGCCTCTACCTCGTAGGGCACGCGACGGAGCGACGGTACCGCGGCACGGTGCGACGATCGAATGTCCGCCGACGCACCGCCGGAGGGCCGCCTCCCGACCCGGGTCCTCCGCCACCGCAACTTCCGCCTCCTGTGGATCGGCACGATCGCCTCCGCGAGCGGCTTCTCGATGGGCGGGGTGATCGTCGCGTGGCTGATCTTCTCGACCACGGGCTCCGCGTTCGCCATCACGGCGCTCGGGATCGTCGAGTTCCTGCCGACGATCGCGTTCGGGCTCTTCGCGGGGGCGCTGATCGACCGGTACAACCGACGGGCCCTCATGATCGTCGCCGACGCGGCGCGCGCGGTCCTCGTCGCGGCCCTGGCGGCGTACATCGCGTTCTTCGGGCTGCATCTCGTCATCGTCCTTCTCGCGATCGCGGGGGTCGCGTCGTTCAGCGCCGTCTTCCGCCCGACGACGAACGCCCTCCTCCCGTCGCTCCTGGACCGCGGCGAGCTCGCCGACGGGAACGGTCTCCTGCTCGCGGGCAGCACCGCGGCCGGGCTGCTCGGGAGCCCGCTCGGTGGGATCGCCCTCGTCACCGTCGGGGCGATCGTCGGGCTCGCCTACAACTCGCTGACGTTCGTCGTCTCGGGGCTGCTCATCGTGGCGATGACGCTCCCTCGGTCCAGCGCCCCGATCACCGAACGGACCACGACGATCTGGTCCGAGGTCGGCGAGGGGATGCGGTACCTCTGGTCGCAGAACGCCCTCTTCTGGATCACGATGACCGCGATGGCGGCGAACTTCTTCCTCGCGATGTACGGGACGTACATGGTCGTCTACTCGTCGACCCAGCTCCACGCGGGCCCCGCCGTGTTCGGGATCCTCCTGGGGGTCAACTCGGCGGGGTTCGGGGTCGGCGCGGTCCTCGTCGGGCGGCTCCATCTCGCGCACCGCGCGGGGCTCTGGTTCTCGGTGGCGTGGGGCGGCTCGGGGCTGAGCATCCTCGCCCTCGCTTTCGTCACCTCGGTGCCCATTGCCGTTACGGCGGTGGCCGCCTTCGGCATCCTCGGAGGGTTCGGCAACACGATCTGGCTCTCGGCCGTCCAGCAGACGGTGCCCGACCGTTTCCTCGGCCGGTACTTCGCGATGGACGAGGCGGGGAGCTTCGCGATGATCCCCCTCGGGCAGATCGCGGGCGGCCTCGTGATCACCGCCTACGGGGTCGGCGTCGCCTACGCCGCCGCGGGGATCGGGGCAGCGCTCGTGAGCTTCAGCCTGCTCCTCCACGCCGGGGTTCGCGCCTGGGGCGCCCCCCAGACTCCTTCCGAATCGCGCCCCGCCGGCCCGACGCCCCTCCCCACCTCGGAGACCGGCCCCGAGGGGTGAGCCGCCGCCGCGGCGGTGGCCTTCGGCCCGGAACCCGCGGAATCGTCTGCGCGGGCACGGGTCACCGGTCGTGAGCATCGACCGTGCGTCCGGAGCATGACCCCCGCGACCTATCGTCCTGCCGATGACCGCCTGGGACGTCCCCTCCAACGCGAGCGCCGAGACGATCCGCCGAATGAACTTCGGGCCCGAGGACTACGAACGGAAGCTCGGGCTGGAGGAGCCGACCTACTCGCGGGCCGAACGGGCCCTGATGTTGCGTCGGATTTTCGGACCACGGGCGCGGGATCGGTCCCCCAGCTGAGCACGCGCCCGGCGCCGCCGAACCCGGGGATCTCGACGATCGTCCGCCCTTGACGGTGGAGCCCGGGAGGGCGAGCGCGCGACCGGGTCCGCCTACTTCCGGTGGTCGTGGAGGCGCAGCACGTTACCGGACGGGTCCCATACGATCCCCTGCTGGTCGCCTTCACGGCGGTGCCGGATCCCCTTCGCCTTCAGGATCGCCTCGGCCGCGGGATAGTCGGCGACGTGGAACACGAGCGGGGTGTCCTCTCCGTTGGGACCGAGGGCGATCTTCGCGGCGTCCGGCTCCCGGTAGAGGGTGAGGGGGAACCCGCCGGCGTCGAGCTCCGTCCAGACGGGGTTGACCTTCCCCCGCACGCTGAAGCCAAGCAGGTCGACGTAGAACGTCAGCGACGCGGTCATGTCGTCGACCGGGAGGATGATGTGACCGACGCCTTGCACCAGACCGGGCATGGCCGACCTTAGCCCGGTCCCACTTACCGACTTCGACCCGGTCGCGAGAACGGGCTAGGTCGGGGCCGGTTCGGCCGGAGCGGTCGATCCAAGCCGTGTCGGACCCGACGGTGGGTGGCTCCCCGGGGGCGGCCGCCACCCTAGCCGCACGACGAACGGGGAGAGGAACGCGGTGACGATCGTCACTGCTCCGATGACGGGCAGGAGGAACGCGCTCGTGACGCCGATGTCCGTTCCACCCTTCGCGACCACGAGTGCGAGCTCACCGCCTGACGGCGTGAGGCTCAAGGACGCGCGCCGCGCCGTCGCCGACGGGAGCGACTGGCTGCGGGAAGCGAGGTAGACGAACGCCGACTTCGAGCCGTAGGCGACGACGATGAGCACCGTGACGGGAAGCAGGTAGAGCGGCAGGATGTCGATGTTCATCAGCGCCCCCATCGACACGAAGAAGATCGCTCCGAAGAGGATCTTCAACGGCGCGAAGAGCTGGATCGCCCGGCCCTGGCTTTTCGACTCGGCCACGAGGACGCCCGCCAGGAACGCCCCGGTCGCGACCGAGATGCCCAGCACGCTCGAGAGGATCGAGAACCCGAACGCGACCCCGAGCAGGGCGATGAGCAGGAGGTCCGCGCGTTCGGTCCTCGCGACGGCCTCGACGAGGCGCGGGACGACCCGCGGTCCGAGCAGGAGGGCTCCCGCGATGAAAGCGACGACGAGGACGAGGGTGACGCCGATCCCGAGCAGTGCCAGGTGGCCCGTGAGCGCGAGGGACTGGATCGTGGCGAGCGTCGAGACGACGACGACGTCCTCGATGATCGCGACGCCAAGGATGAGGCTCGCGTCCGGGCTCTGGATCACGCCCAGGTCCTCGAGGATCCGCGAGAGGATCACCGTGCTCGTGACGGAGACGGCGAGGCCCAGGAACAGGCTGTCGAACCGCCCGAACCCGAGCGCCGACGCGGCGGCGACGCCGAATGCGAACGTCCCGAGGGCCTCGGTGACCGCGATCACGAGCGCCTTGCGCCCGACGCGACGGAGCTTCGCGAGCGGGAACTCGAGGCCGATCGCGAAGAGCAGGAAGACGATCCCGATCTCGGCGAACAGGTTCAGGACCTCCGGGTGGGCGAGGAACCCGAACGGCGGCGTGTACGGCCCGACGATGATCCCGGCCAGGATGTAGCCGATCACGAGCGGCTGCTTGAGCAGGTGGGAGAGCACGGCCATCGGGAGGGCGACGATCATCACGATGGCCAGGTCCTGGATGACCTGGATCGCATCGATGACGATGACCATGCGGACCGGGGAACGATAGGCTCCGGGACTTATCTCCCGTGCGGGCGTCAGGCGCCCTCGATGGCGACGTGGCGCACCGGGGCGGTCGGGACCGTTCGGGCCGGAGGACCGACGGCCCGCCGTGCCCACGGAACCGATTTCACGACCGAGCGTTCCTTCGAGATCGACCATGCCGCCGACGCCGCGGTTGCGCACCGTGCGCGGGACCTCGCCCCGCAACCTCGATGCGGCGCGCCGATTGTTCCGCGAGTACGCCCGGCAGATCGACGTCGACCTCTGCTTCGAGGGGTTCGACGACGAGCTCGACCACCTCGACCGGATGTACGGCCCGCCGGCCGGGGAGCTCTGGGTCACCTGGAGCGGCCCCCGTCCGGTCGCCTGCGTCGGGCTCCGTCGCTATTCGAGGAGCGACGCGGAGATGAAACGCCTCTACGTCCGCGTCGGGCACCGCGGTCGAGGCGTGGGCCGACGTCTCGTCCGAGCGCTCCTCACCCGAGCCCGAAGCCTCGGGTATCGGGCCGTGCGGCTCGATACCCTGCCCTCGATGCGGGAGGCGCAGGCGCTCTACCGGTCGCTCGGGTTCCGCCCGATACCCGCGTACCAGAACAGTCCCGTCCCCGGGACCGTCTACCTGCGGCGGACCGTCGATCGTGAGCGGGACGCGGACCGCGGCCGGCCAGGAGCTACGTCGTCGCCCGACGTTCGGCCGGGGTCGGCCGCCGACCGACGGTGATCCAGATCCCGTCGGGGTCCAGCACGCTGAACATCCAACCCTCGGTGTTCGACGGCGAGTAACCGGTCGGGCGTCCGCCTCCAGCGAGCAACCGCCGGTACAGCCGCTCGAACCGCGTCCGGCTCATCGCACCGGCGGTGAAGTCGAGGTGGTCGAGGGCCTCGCCGGCGGAGTAGCGTCGATAGAACAGCGACCCCTTGGGGTACCAGTTCAGCTCGATGCGACGCTTCGATCGAGGGTCGACGAGCAGCACCCACCGGCCACCGCCCCACGATCGCGTGTCGCCGCGTCGCTCGACGCGCAACCCGAGCGCGCGCGTGTAGAACCGGAGCGACCGCTCGAGGACCGTGACCCGAAGACCGGCGTACTCCAGCCGCACGGTCGGGCGCAGGGCGAGGCGAGCTATGACGCCGTCGCGGGTCGCCGAAGGCGGCGACGGCGCGGGCCCGGGGCCGCCGAGGGCCGCGCGCTAGGGATCAGGGCCCGCCGGGTCGGCGGGCGTTGCGTCGTCGGTCGGGGTCGGCGCCTCCTCGGACCAGGTAGGGGTCGGGGGCGACGACGCGGGCGGCGTCGCACGGCGCATCCTCCAGACGGCGAAGACGACCACCGCCACGACGAGGGCCGCGATGAGACCGAGCGCGAGGTACCCCATCGAACCCAATCCGAACGGGCCCGACGCGGCCGGGGCGGCGACGCTGAGCGTCGCCGATCCGTTCGACGACTGGCCGAGTTCGTCGGTGACGGTGACGTTCACGACGAAGTCGCCGGAGGCCGTCGGGGTGCACGTGATCGTCGGCGCGTCCAGCGAGGGGCACCCGGCGGGGAGCCCGGAGTAGGCATAGGCGAGCATGCCGGTGCCGCCGCCCGCCGCGACGCTGAGGGTCACCGAGTCGCCCTGGGTGATCGCTTCGGAGGAGAACGATGCGGTCGTGATCGACGGTAGAGCGTTCACGGTGAGAAGGAGCGACTGGCTCGCGTGGCCACCGGCGGCGTCCGAGGCGGTGACGACGACGGTGGCGATCCCGACCGCCCTCGGCGTGCAGCTGATCGTCGGGGCGTTGACGCTCGCGCACCCGCTCGGGAGGCCGACGTAGCTCAGGGTCAAGGTCCCCGTGCCGCCCGTCGCCGACGTCGAGAGGACGGTGGTCATCCCGACGTCGAGCAGCGCTCGCGTGGCCGTGAAGGTCCCGACGCTCGGGGCGATGTTGGCGGCCACCGTGACGTTCCCGGTGGTGGTCATGCCGAACGCGTCCGTCGCCGTGACGGTGACGGTCGAGATCCCCGTCGCCGTCGGGACGCAGTCCAGCGCCGCGGTGTCGCTCGAGACGCACCCGGCGGGCAGGCCCGTGTAGGCGTAGGAGATCGGGGGGGTGCCCCCGAAGAGCGTCGTCGTGATCCGCGTCGCGACCCCGACGTCGGTGATCGCCGGCACGGCGCTCACGTCGGTCACGACCGGCAGGGGGTTCACGACCAGGGGGGCGGCGCCGGTCGACCCGACGCCGAGCGCGTCGGTGACCCCCACGGTCACGCCCGCGGTCGAGGGGAACGTCGGGACGCAGACGAAGGAGGCGGTGTTCCCCGCGCACCCCGAGGGCAACGTCGTGTAGTCGTAGGTGAGGGGTTGCGTCCCGCCCGTCACGGTCGTCGTGATCGTGGTCGGAATCCCCTCATCGACCGCCAGCGGGGACGCGGTGACGGAGACGGCCACGACGTCGTTCACCGGTACGGCGACGGTCTCGGAATAGCCCGTCCGTCCGATCGAGTCGGTCGCTTGCAGCGTGACCGAGTAGACCCCCGCCGCGGTCGGGATGCAGACGATCGTGCTCGCGTCGGCGGCGGCGCATCCGGTCGGAAGACCGGACCATCCGTAGGTGAACGGCGCGCTGCCGGACGACCAGCCGGTGAACGTGATCGGGAGCCCGACGTCCGTCGGGGTCGGGAGGTCGAGCAGGCTCACCGTGAGCTCGGGGGCGATGATCGCGCTGAACGTCCCGGGGCCGGTCACGTTCAAGGTCGTCGACAACGGGGCGCTGCTGCCGAACGAGAGGCCCGGGCTCGCGTCCCATCCCAGGAAGGTGGACGACGAGGGGAACGCGCCCGACGCCGAGAGGTCGATCGTGTAGACGCCGGCCCGAAGCCATAGCGTCGTGCCCTCGGTCCACGACGTCGTGCCGTTGAACAGTACGGTCACGCCGTCGGGCGGGTTCATCGGCGAGTTGGCGGAGAACGTGACCGGGTACGAGGGCGTCGGGATCGCGATGAACGGTACGACGACCGTCGCCGAGCCGGTCCCCGAGAACGCGAGCGCCCAACCGGCGGGCGTGAAGACGAGCGAGCCGCTCCCGTTCACGAGGAGGCCGAGCCCGGACCAAAGCTCGTAGCCAGGGTTCGGGACCGGGATCAGATAGTACACGCCCGTCGCGACGCTCGAGTTCACCGTGCCGTTCGAGTACGACAGGCCGTTGAACCCGACGGACCCGCCCGCGGCCGGGCTGATCACGAAGTGGACCGAACCGCTGGGCGCGGCGACGTACGACGCGGTCACGGTCGCGGAGGCGTTGAACAGCGCCCAGCTCACCGAGCTCACAGGGTCGTAGACCCACGCCGCCGAGCTGTTGTTGACGGACCAACCCGTGAAGTTGTACCCGGCCGCGGGCAGGGCGAACAGGAGGAGCCGCCCCGAGGTCGTCGGGGCGACCGTTCCGCTCGGGTTCGGCGTTACGACCTCCTGCGGGGCCGACGCGAACCCGATCGCTCCGCCGTTCGATGGGGAGTCGTCGAGCGTGACGTTCACCGCGACCGGGATCGGCGAGAAGTAGGCGTAGAGGAACGACGTGCCGTTCTCGAACGTCGCGTTCGTCGCGGTCGAGAAGTCCGTCATCACGCCGCTCGGGCCGTACGACCAGCCCGCGAACGTCCAACCGGGGTCGGGGATCGCCGCGACCGGCCGCGCCCCCACCGGCATCGTCGTTACGTTGCCGGAGTTCGTCGCGACGCCGTTGAGGGTCATGTTCCCTGCGCCGCTCACGCCGTAGTAGACCGTAGCGAGGTCGCTCGTCGGCGTGCTCACCGCGGTTAGCGTGACGGTGCCGCCCGCGCCCGTGACGTCGAGGTTCGCGTACGGGAACCGAGCGGCCGAGACCGAGATCGCGGAGCCGCTCGTGGTCCACTGGGTGAACGCCGACCCGGGCGGAGGCAGCGCCTGGATCCCGTAGACCCCGGGCGAGAGGTTGAGCGAGCCCCCGTGGGCCACGTTCGCGAGCGGCAACCCATCGGTGTACGTCCGGGCGGGGCTGACCACGATGCTGCCGTGCGACGTCGCCCCCGTGTCCGCGAACGTCACGGTCGTCAGGACGGGGACCGGCGTGAAGACCGCGGTGACGAACCCCGTACCGGTGACGACGAGGGTCGCCCACGGGTCCGTCGCGGCGCCGAGGACCGAGAGGCCGCCCGTCGTGATCCAATGAAGGAAGGCGCCGGTCGGCGGAGCGATCGGGTAGATCGAGTACGAGCCCGGCAACAGCCCGCTCACCGTCGTCGCGCTCGACAGCGATTGCGAGAGGAAGTAGACCGACCCGCCCGGGAGGCCGGAGGTCCCGATCGACGCCGAGTACGAGGTCTGGCCGCAGTCCGGGATCGAGAAGTTGGTCGGGGGGAAGTAGCCGAATCCGAGCCCGTTGCTCTCGAGGACCTGCGAGAACTGGTAGAACTTCCCGAAGTCGTCGGTGACGCCCGGATAGTTCGTCGCGCCGTACGTGAACGACCGGTCCGCGCACGAGTAGGAATACCAGGGGTAGCTGCACCAGGCGCTCCCCAGCTGGCCGTCGCACGCGCCCTCGCCGATATCGGAGATCGCCCCGACGCCGCCGAAGTCCTGGGTGAACGCGACCTGGCTCGGAGTTTCCGAGCCGCCGGCGTTGAAGAACGTCGGCGCGGCGATCTTCCACGGCTGGAGCGTGTCGTTGCTCCAGCTCTGCGGGTCGTAGCTGGGGCACGGGACCGACGGGTAGAGCGCCGTGGCGGGGGGCTTGCCCGGGCTGCAGCCGCCGTACGAGTTGTTGTACGGATAGTTGTAGTTCCCGGCGTGGCCGATCTCGAAGGCGAATCCGACCGGGTACTCGCCGCCGGGGGTCCACTGGAGCCCGTTCTCGTACGAGTTCGTCGCGTAGCTCGGGTTCAGGGGGAAGTTGCCGGCGAAGTCCCACAGGTTGAGCTGGGACGATTGACCGCTGGTCCGGTCGATGATGGAGAGGTTCTCGCCGTACGGGCTGTTCGCCCAGCCCGACATGTTGACGACGATGTTGTCGCCCTGGGTCATGTTGAAGAACGACGCGCCACCCGTCGCGCTCCCGTTGTAGAGCGGCTGGTAGAAGCAGGGGTCCTCGTACCCCGTCGCGTCCTCGATCTGCCACGCGACGGCGGCCCCGATCCAAGCGCCGTTGACCGTCCAGGACGGGTACGATGGGCCCGGGTTGTAGAACGTCTGGTCGGGGTAGAACTGGAGCTCGAGGAAGCACTGGTCCATCCACGCGAGCGGGTCGTTGAGCGTGAGCCCGAACCAGATCGCGACGTACAGGTCCGACTGGTTCTCGGTGGGGGCCGGATCATCGAAAAACATGACGTTCCAGCTCACGTTGCCGCCGCTGCCGGGGAGCGCCGAGTAGAACTGGACGCCGGGTTCGTCGTGCCCGTAGCAATCGCCCTGGTAGAGCGCCTGCGACGCCGAATCGTTCGAGGCCCACGGCCACAGGCCGGCGCACAGCCGGTTCTCCCACGCGGGCGTCGAGTTGTTGGCGGCGCGGGGTTGCCCGAGCACGTGGTTCAACACCTGGGATCCCGGGGGGATGCCGGCCGGTCCCCACGCCCTCGGGTGCGGGCCGGGCAGGTCGAACGACCCGAGGTGCGGCGTCCACGGCAGACCGCCGGGGTGGGTCGGGGCGGGCGCGGCCGCGTGGACCGCAAGGCCGGAGGTCGAGGAGGGGGGTGTCGTCGACGGGCGGGCGGGCGTTGAGGCGATGTGGGGAGCCGACGTCAGGGGGTAGTGGCCGCCGGCCGATAGCGGGAGCGCGAACCCCGCGATGAACAGGAAGGCCAGACCCAGTGCGACCACGGGAGGAGACCGGCGCGTGATGAGGGGAAGGCGTACCGACTTCGAGTGCAGCGCTGGATGCGTCACGTAGAACCTCCCATCGAAGGGGACGGTGGCCGGCCAAAGGGTCCCCACCATAAAAACTGACGTCCGGCTCAGTGCCCCGATCTGAGAGCTAGGGCCCCGTCGGGGGCCGGTGCAAATGGCGAGGAAGGTCCCCCGAGGGCTGCGCGCACGTCGGAAGGCATTGTTGCCACCGAATCGGTAGGCTGATGGGTCGAGACGGCGTGCCGGTGGTCGGCCCGATTGGTTCGGATGGCGCGAACTCCCCGATTCGGCCCGTACGTGTTCGCCGCCGCGATCGTGCTCCTCGCCGCGTTCGGGTCGGGGATCGCCACGCCGACCGCCTCGTTGGGTCGTGACTCGGCGGTAGGGCCGGCCGCCACCGCCCTATCGGCCTCTCTTCTCGCGTACGCCAGCGTGACCTCGGCCTATGGGGAGTACGCCCCCTTCCAGATCCCGGTGGTGCTCTCCTTCGAACCGAACGTCACGGGGGGCGTGCCGCCGTACTCCGCCGCGTGGAACTTCGGGGACGGGTCACCGGTGGATGCTTCGTGGGGCCCGAGCCACCGGTTCGCCGTGTCGGGCCTTTTCCTCGCGACCCTGGTCGTTACCGACGCTCAGGGCTCGACGGCGACCGGGACCGTCGCGTTCGAGACGTTCGACCCGACCATCGCGGCGGTGAACCCGATGGCGTCCCCCGCCCTGACCACCACCTACCAGTCGGTCCTCTTCCAGCCGCCCCAGTGGTCGGGCCTGGTCCTCGGGTACAACTGGACTTTCGGGGACGGCGGGTCGAGCACCGTGGCCCAGCCGTCGCACGAGTTCGCGGTCCCCGGCGACTATCCCGTCGTGTTGTGGGAGGAGGTGTGGGTGACTACTTCCACTGGCAGCTCGAGCCTCTGGAACGTCAGCTTCGTCACGACGGTCCTCTCCTTGGGAAGCGCCGTCCCCGACTTCGCGAGCGCCGCCGCGACCTTCGAGGGATTCGCCGGGTCGTGCACGTACCCGCCTCGGTTCACGGACACGTTCGTGCCGAATGCGCTCGGACCGGCGGTCTCGTACCACCTCGACTTCGGCGACGGCAGCTCGATCGCGGGGAGCGTGGGCGACGTCGCCTGGCGAGGGACGAACCACGAGTTCCAGTCGTACGGGCCCATCACCGCACGCCTCACCGTCACGACCTCGGACGGGCAGCTCCTCACCGCGACGCTGATGGACGTCGGACCGCCGAACTACGGCGCCGGCGCGCCCGGGTGCTACCCGCCGTTCCCCCCGTTCGGGTTCTTCGGCGCTGCGGACCCGGGCGCCGTTGCGGTGGCCGTCGCGGTGTACCTCGGGACCGCGCTCGTCGCGACGGTGGTCGTGCCCCTCATCGCCCGTGCGCGCCAGCCCCCGCGACCCGACGTCACCCTGGGACGTCGGTAGACGGATCCGCGGGGCCCGCGGCGGCCGGAGGGGGTCGGACGGCGGCCGCCCGGGCACTATCCCTTCGGGACCTTCTCCCAGTCCTTCAGGAACCGCGCGAGGCCGAGGTCGGTGAGAGGATGCTGGACGAGTTTCTCCATGACGCCGTACGGCATCGTCGCGATGTCCGCGCCGAGCTTCGCGGCCTCGAGGACGTGGACCGGATGCCGGACAGAGGCGACGAGCACCTCGGTCTTGAACCCGTAGTTCCGGTAGATCTGCACGATGTCCTGGATCAGGGCCATCCCGTCCTGGCTGTGGTCGTCCAACCGGCCGATGAACGGGCTCACGTACGCCGCGCCGACCTTCGCCGCGAGGAGCGCCTGGGTCGCCGAGAAGACGAGCGTCATGTTGACGCGCGTTCCCTCCTGCGCGAGGACCTTGGTGGCCCGCAGCCCGTTCGTGGTCATCGGCGCCTTCACGTAGATCGATGGGTGGATCTCGCGCAGGTGGCGGCCCTCCGCGAGCATCTGCTCGACGCTCGTGCCGACGACCTCGGCCGACACCGACGGCACGCCGAGCGCGCAGATCTCCCGCAGGACGTCCTCGAACTTGCGCCCCTCCTTCGCGACGAGGGAGGGGTTCGTCGTGACGCCGTCGAGGATGCCGACGTCCCACATCGCCCGGATCTCCGGGACGCTCGCGGTATCGAGGAAGAGCTTCATCGTACGTCGCTCGGGGCCAGCGCAACCGGCCTACTGAACCTTCCCCCGCATCTTGAGAAGGTCCCACGCCTCTTCGAGCACCCGCTCTTTCGAAAGTCCGAACCGGTCCAGGAGGCCCCAGGGTTCGCCGCTCTCCCCGAACACGTCCGGCACGCCGATCCGCCGGACCGGCACCGGGTAGTTCTCCGAGGTCGCCGCGGCGACCATCGAGCCGACCCCCGTGAGGACCGAGTGTTCTTCGAGCGTGAGGATCGCGCCCGTCTCGCGCGCCGCCTTGAGGAGCGCCTTCTCGTCGAACGGCTTTACCGAGGCGAAGTCGAGGACGCGGGCCTCCACGCCGACGCGGTGGAGCTCCTCCGCGACCTCGAGGGCGCGGGCGACGAGGGCCCCGACCGCGACGAGGGTCAGGTCCGCGCCGCCCCGCAGTTCGTTCGCGCGACCGACGACGAACGTCCCGTCGGTCACCGTCGGGAGGTTCTCGCGGGTGAGGCGGACGTAGGCGGGGCCGTCGAACTCGGTGATCGCGAACGTCGCCGACCGGGTCGTCGGCGCGTCGGCCGGCACGACCACGGTCATCCCCGGGAGCCCGCGCATGAGCGAGATGTCCTCGAGCATCTGGTGCGTCCCGCCGTCGCCCCCGACGAGGAGGCCGCCGTGCGTCGCGACGATCTTCACGTTCGCGCGGTTGTAGCAGATCGACTGGCGGACCATGTTGTACGCCTGGCCCGCGGCGAAGATCGCGAACGTGCTCGCGAAGACGGTGCGACCCGAGAGGGCGAGGCCGGCGGCCATCGTCATCATCGTCGGTTCCATGACCCCGACGTTGAAGAACCGCTCGGGGAACCGGCCCCCGAACATCGCCGTCCGGGTCGACCCGGAGAGGTCAGCGTCGAGCACCACGAGGTGGGGGTCGCGCTCGCCGAGCTCGAGGAGCGCCTTCCCGTAGGCGTCCCGAAGGCTCTCGACCTTCCGCTCCGCCATCGTCGGTCCTACAGGTGGCCGCCGAGCTCGGCCAACGCGCGCTCGGCCTCGTCCTTGTTCGGCGCCTTGCCGTGCCAGGCGAACTTGTGCTCCATGAACGAGACGCCCTTCCCCTTCACCGTCGTCGCGACGAGCGCCGTCGGGCGGCCCTTCGTCGCGCGCGCCTGGTCGAACGCCTGGAGGACGGCCGGGAGGTCGTGGCCGTCGATCGCGTGGGTCTCGAACCGGAACGCGCGGAACTTGTCGGCGATCGGCTCGATCCCCATCAGGTCCTCGGTGGCCCCGTCGGTCTCGTAGCCGTTGCGGTCGAGGATGACGAGCAGGTTGTCGAGGCCGTAGTGGCCCGCGGCCATGAGCGCCTCCCACGTCGGTCCGGCCTGGCACTCGCCGTCGCCGAGGACGGCGTAGACGCGGCTCGCTCGGTGGGCGATCCGGTCGTCGAGCGCCATGCCGACGGCCATCCCGATCCCCTGCCCGAGGCACCCGGTCGACGCCTCGACGCCAGGGAGCTTCTGGCGGTCGACGTGACCCTGGAGTCGGCTGCCGGTCCGCCGCAGCGTGGTGAGCTCGTCGGTGGAAAGGAATCCCCGCCGCGCGAGGACCGAGTAGAGGGCCGGTGCGGCGTGCCCCTTCGACAGGACCAATCGGTCGCGGTCGGCCCAGTTCGGCTGCGTCGGGTCGAGGCGCATCTCCGCGAAGACGAGCGCGACCAGGAGGTCGGTGCACGAGAGGCTCCCGCCCGGGTGCCCGCTGCCGGCGGCGTAGGTCATCCGGATGATGTCCTGCCGGACGAGGCGAGCGGTCTCGGCGAGCTCTGCGAGCTTCTCGGAAGAGACCGCCAATACCATCGACGGGCGCGCGGAGGCAGGGCGGTCTATTTAGGTGTTGGGCGGCGCCGCGCGGCCGAGCTCCGGCCGGCGGGTTTTCCGGCGTCTCTCGACGGCCCGACGAGGCGACGCAGCGTCGCGAGATCCTCCACGTACGCGGTGTACTCGTCGTCCGCGAGCGGGGTCTCGAGGTACCCCGGGCGCGTCGACCAGCGCGCATCGTTGACGAACGGGCGGAACCCGTCGACCCCGATCTGGCCCCGGCCGATGTTCTCGTGGCGGTCGAGGTGCGACCCGAGGTCGGCCTTCGCGTCGTTCAGGTGGAACGCGTGGACGCGGGCGACCCCGAGCTCGGCCTCGAGACGGTCGACCATCGCTCCGTACGATTCGGGCGATCGGAACTCGACGCCCGATGCGAACAGGTGGCACGTATCGATCGCGACCCCCGCCCGATCCGGTTCGGCGAGGCGGTTGAGGACCGTGGCGAGCGAGGCGAAGTCGCTCCCGACGGAGGTCCCCTGGCCCGCGGAGTTCTCGAGGAGGACCCGGACCTTGAGCCCGGGGGTCGCGCGGAAGGCGGCGTCGAGGCTCTCGACGAGCACTCGGAGCCCTTCCTCGAGCCCGCTTTCCATGTGGGCGCCGGGGTGGAAGATCAGGTGGTCGACGCCGAGCTTCTCCGCGCGACCGAGCTCGTCCAGGAACGCGGTCCGCGACCGCGCCAGGATCGGGGCCTTCGGACTCGCGAGGTTCGCTAGGTATCCGTGGTGGACGGCCGTCGCCTTGAGCCCTTCGTGGCGCGCGGCGTCGCGGAATGCGAGGGCGGCGTCGTCCGGCACGGGTGGACCCGACCACATCTGCGGGCTCTTCGAGAAGATCTGGATCGCATCGCATCCGATCCGTCGACCCGTGGCGGGTGCGTCGGCGAGGCCATCGGCGATGCCGACGTGGGCCCCCAACCACACGGGCCGCCCGAGATGGGCCGCCGACTTAACGGCTCGCCCGGTGCGGCGTCCGAAGGCCTACGAGGGGGGAAGGAGAGGGAGGCTGACAGCTTTCCGCGGTTCCCGTAGGCTCGCGCACTTCAGTACCGCGCGGAACGCCAGTGGGCTTAACTTCCGGGTTCGAGATGAGACCGGGTGTGACCCCACCGCTTTGGCCGTCAGCCGATCGGTCGACCGGGGCCCGGTATTTAAGATTGGTCGGACGAGGGCGCGGCGTCCCGCGAACCGCTATCACTCGGAGGGCCGGCGGCGTGGCCGGGTCGCGACCGGGGGCGTCGATTGTCGCTCCGTAGGTGCTCGGGACCCGAGACCTAGCGCCGGCCTGCCCCGGCCTTCGCCGACCGAAGCGGCCTCTTCCGGAGCGATCGGTGCCGTCCGGCGAGGGTCGGCGGCCGCCGACGCAGCGAAATCGGTGGGGGATTCTGGGACCACCCAGCACAAACCGTATCATTCCGGCCGTCTCCCCCCCACCGCCGTTCGCGGCGCGTCGGTGCGTGCCGGAGCGGGGGAGGTCGAACCGTTTGTCGGAGGCGGCTGCCTGGCCCCAGGTGCGAGAGTACCGGCTGCGACTCGCCCTCGATTTCGCCGCGATGACGTTCGCCGGGTCGGTGGAGATCGACCTGGAGGGGGCGAGCGACCGGGTCGTGCTCAACGCTAGCGAGCTCGAGATCACCTCGGTGTCGTCGGCGGGCCGTCCGTTGCCGTGGACCGCACGCGCGGCGAGCGAGGAACTCGAGATCACGCACGTGACCGCGGGCGCCCCTACGCTCCGCCTCGAGTTCCGCGGCCGCGCGAGCACGACTGCGCTCTCGGGCCTCTACCGCTCCACCTTCGGGTCCGAGTACCTGCTCACGACCCAGTGTGCGCCGATCGGCGCGCGCCACGTGTTCCCCTGCATCGACCGGCCCGATCGGAAGGCCCCGATCCGGTTCGAGCTGACGATCGCCGAGGGCCTGGACGCGGTCTTCAACACGCCGGTCGAATCGGAGGAACGCGCCGACGGCCACCGCACGTTCCGGTTCGCGCCGACCCCAGCGATGGCGACGTACCTGTTCTACCTGGGCGTCGGGCGGTTCGACGTCCGCAAGGGCCCCGTCGGTCGGGTCCAGGTCGCCGTCTACGCCCCCAAGGGGCGCGGCGACGCGAGCGCGTACGCGCTGCGGTATGCGGGCGAGTTCCTCGCGGCGTTCGAGCGGTACTTCGGGATCGACTACCCGCTCCCCAAGCTCGACCTGATCGCCGTGCCGCAGTACGCGTACGGCGCGATGGAGAACTGGGGCGCGATCGTCTTCCGGGACATGTACCTCCTGATCGACGAGGCGACGTCGACCCGGAACAAGCGGTGGGGCCTCGACACGATCGCCCACGAGATCGCCCACCAGTGGTTCGGCAACCTCGTGACGATGGAGTGGTGGGACGACATTTGGCTCAACGAGAGCTTCGCGACGTTCCTCGAGATGCGGATCATCACGCGCGTCGACCCCTCCCTCGGCAGCCTCGATAACTACCTCGCCTACTGGATCCCGCAGGCGACGCTCGGCGACTCGCTCCCGCACACGCACCCGGTGACGACCGAGGTCACCGACCCGAGCCAGATCGTGCAGGTCTTCGACGAGATCAGCTACGGCAAGGGCTCCGCGATCCTCCGGATGGTCGAGTCGTTCGTCGGCGAGGAACCGTTCCGCGCTGGGGTCAACGACTTCCTCGAGAAGTTCCGCTACGGCAACGCGCGGAGCGTCGACCTCTGGGAGGCGCTCGACCGGCACGCGCACGTGCCGGTCCGCCCGCTGCTCGAGGAGTGGACGGCCCGGCCGGGGCACCCGCTGCTCTCCGTCGCGATCCGCCCCGGTTCGGTCGCGGTGCGGCAGCGTCGGTTCGCGCTCGACGGCCGCCACACCGAGGAGCACTGGCCGATCCCACTCTCGTACGCCGTCAACGGGACCGTCGAGCGGCGGATCCTCCACGACGCCAGCGCGACGATCCCCGTACCGCCGCTCACGTCCCTCCACCTGAACCCCGGCGCGGTCGGCTTCTACCGCACCCTGTACGACGACACGGGGTACGACCTGCTCCTGCGGTCCAACGGGCACCGGACCGCGATCGACCGGTGGAACGTCCTCCACGACCTCGGCTCGTTCCTCTACTCGGGGGACTGCGATTGGGACCGGTACGCCCGGTTCGTCGCCGCCGAGGCGACCGCGACGGACCACCTGCCCGTTCGGGAGATCGCCGATTCCCTGCTGGGCCTCTGGCTCGTGCTCGGGGACCTCCCGGAGCTTACGGCGATCGCGCGTCCGTTCCTAGCGCGCCAGTTCGAGCGGCTCGGCCCACGTCGGAAACCGGGCGAGCCCGAGACCGACGGGATCCTCCGCGAGCGGATGGCCGCGGCCGTGGTATGGGCGGATCCGAAGGGGGCGAAAGCGCTCGCCGAAGCGTACGACGACGTCCGGTCCGTGGACTCGGACCTCCGGGGCTCCGTCGCGACGGCGAAGGCCCGGTTCGGCGGCCGCGCGATGTACGACGAGCTCGGCCGCATCCTCGACGCGACGGCCGCCGAGGGCGAGGCGTCGGACTACGAGCTCGCGCTCGCCTCGTTCGACGACCCCGCGCTCGTCCGCGCGACGTTCGACCGGCTCGACACGGGGGGGTTCAACCGCGCCCACCTCCCGGTCATCGTGCGGCGGGCGGCGTGGAACCCGGTCTCCCGCGATGCGACGTGGTCCTGGATGCAACGGCACCTCGAAGAGGTGGCGCAGAAAACGAAGGGCACGGGATTCTCTTCCTACGTCCTCGAGTACGCTCTGCCGTACGTGGGCCTCGAACGACCGGACGAGGTCCGGGCCTGGATCGGCGAGCACCCGGTCACCGAAGGGGGCCGAGGGGCCCGCAAGGGGCTCGGCCTCCTCGACGCGCATCTCGCGCTGCGGCGTCGCCTGGGCCCCCACTAGCGCGCGGGTCACGCCGGGCGCGGCGCGGTCCCGCGACCGGACCACGTCCCGTCGTCGGCCGACCAGATGTACCACGTGCCGTGGGCCTGGCTGAGTACGGAACCGGTCCCATCGGTCAGCTCCCCCTCGACGAACGCGAGGTGCCGACCGCGGCGGACCAGCTTGCCGACGGCGCGCAGGGTCGCGCCCTCGCGGGCCGGCCGAAGGAACTCGACGTAGAGGCTCGTCGTCGCCGTCACCTCGCGCTCCTCGAGCACGGTGATGACCGCGCCGCCCATCGCCGTGTCCAGGATCGTCGCGTAGACACCACCGTGGACGACGCCGTTGATGTTCAGGTGACGCGGCTCGACGACCCCGCCGACGACGCAGACGCCCCGGTCGGTCGCCTGCGCATCGATCTGGAACCCCGACTCCTTGTGGAAGCCTTTGAGCCCCGCCATCGACTTCCAGTCGGGGGGCGGCCGGATCGGGCGGGGCGGCGGCGACGGGGCGTCCGGCGTCGCGCGGCGCGGCACGGCCTTCGGACGCGCCGAGGGAGATAAGTAGTCGTCCCCTTCGGTCCACCGGCGGTCGTATCGGTGGCGCCTCCTCGCTCGGGACGCGCGACGTACGAGGCCTCCCCGAACATCGCGCTGGTCAAGTACTGGGGCGTCCGCGACGAAGCGCTCGCGCTGCCGTACAACTCCTCGCTCTCGGTGACGCTCGACCGGTTGCGCACGCGAACCCAGGTGGAGTTCGACCCCCGCCGGACCGACGATACGCTCGAGCTCAACGGCCGCCCCGCGGCCGAGAGCGCCCGACGCAGCGTCAGCGAGTTCTTGGACCGCGTCCGACACGAGGCGGGGATCCGGACGCGCGCGTCGGTCCGCTCCTTCAACAACTTTCCCACCGCGAGCGGGCTCGCGAGCAGCGCGAGCGGGTTCGCCGCGCTGGCCGGGGCCGCGACCGCGGCGGCGGGGCTCGACCGCTCCCCGCTCCAGCTGAGCCAGCTCGCCCGCTTCGGGTCGGGCAGCGCGAGCCGGTCGATCTTCGGAGGGTTCGTCGAGTGGCGAGCCGGCCGTCGCCCCGACGGGCGCGATTGCTACGCGAAACCGCTGTTCGGCCCCGACCACTGGCCCGCGCTGCGCGACCTGGTCGTGCTCATCGCCCACGCTCCCGAGAAGGCGGTCCGGTCGGCGGTCGCGATGCAGTCGTCGGTGCGCACCTCCCCCGATTTCGGGGAACGGCAGCGCGAGGTGCCGCGCCGGCTCGCCACGATCCGCCGGGCGATCGCCCGTCGCGACGCCGACGCGCTGTTCCCCGCCGTGATGGACGAGTGCGATAGCTTCCGCAGGGTCTGCGAGACGACGCGCCCGACGCTGAACTATCTCACGTCGCCCTCACGGGCGGTCCTGGGCGAGGTCATCGCGGCGAACCGGGAGGCGGGACGGAGCGTGGCCGCCTACACCCACGACGCGGGGGCCCACGTTCACGTCTTCACGCTATCGAGGGACGCGGCGCGACTTCGCCGGAGGCTCGCGAAGGTCGCAGGCGTACGTCGCGTGCTGGTGCTGCAACCCGGTCCCGGCGGGAGGCTGCGGAGCCGACCCGGCGTGGGGCTTCGCGGGTCGTCCCGCGCGAGATCGCGACCGACCTAGAGGATGCGGCGGTCGTAGTCGACCGGCGGCAGTTCGAGCCCGATCGAGCTGATGAGCGGCGTGATCTCGTGCATGTAGCGCTCGCGCGCCTCCTCGTTGGTCCACCGCTTGATGCCGAGCTCGATCGCCCGTCGGCTGGTCTCGGACTTCGAGTGGCCGAACATGTCGAGGGCGCGCGGGAACCACCGGTTGACGGCCTCCTGCGCCATCTCCTTGGTCCCGGCGTACTTCGGGCCGTCCTTCACCATCCGACGCAGGACGTTGTAGCCGAAGTTGAGGTGGAGCTGCTCCTCCGAGAGCATGAGCGGCATCGCGCGGGCGAGCGGCCCGTACGCGCACTCCTGGAACGCGCGCAATTGGTAGACGCCCACCCGGTCGACGAAGCACGTGAAGGCGCCGACGTCGGCCCACGTGTCGAACGTCATGTTGAACGCGTCGAGCTTGTGCTCGCCCTCGCGCTTCCCGAGAAGCTCGTCGATCAGGACCTGCCCCTCGGCGCCGAAGTCGCGAAGGATCCGGCACGCCTGGAGCCCGTGGCGCGCCTCGTCGGCGACGATCCGCGCCTCGATCCAGCGGTCCTCGAGCGTCGGGGCCGAGTCGAGCCACGGCCGGTGCTGCTGGATCGAGGCGAACTCGGTGTCCGCCTGGACGACCATCAGCCGGATGATCAGCTTGCGCATGTCGGCCGGCATCTCCTCGGCGGTCTCGAGCTTGCGGACGCCCGCCGACTCGCCCCAGAGGATCTCGCGGACCGGCACGATCGTGCCGCCTTCCTTGATGCTCTTGGGCGGCGGGGGCGCCGCCGAGAGCGCGGTCGGCAGGGGCGCGGGGTTCGGGTCCGACATGGTGCAGCGAAACTAGGACGCTAATGGCCCTTAAAGACGGGCTTCCGCTTCTCCACGAACGCCGCGAGCCCCTCCTTCGCGTCGTCGGTGACGAAGAGGCGGTTCTGGAGCTCGCGCTCGAGGGCGAGGCCCGCGGTGAGCGGCATCTCGATCCCCTCGGCGACCGACCGCTTGATGAGGCTCACCGCCCGGATCGGCCCGTGGGCGAGCGCCTTCGCGTACTCCTGGACGTCGTGGGCGAACGACTCCTTGGGGTAGACGTAGTTCACGAGGCCGATCGATAGCGCCTCCTCGGGCGTGAGCAGCTTCCCCGTGATCATCATGTCGAGCGCGCGCGCCGTTCCGATCAGGCGGGGGAGGCGCTGGGTCCCGCCGGTCCCCGGCAGGACGCCTAACGTGACCTCGGGGAGCCCGATCTTGCCGGAGCCGGCGGCCATCATCCGCAGGTCGCACGAGAGCGCGATCTCGAGCCCGCCGCCGACGCAGTGGCCGTTGATCGCCGCGATGACAACCTTGGGGGTCGACGCCATCTTGTTGAGCGTCTCCTGGCAGTTGAGGCAGAACATCGCCTTGAAGTCGGGCTGGCTCTTCTTCAACATCTCGATGTCCGCCCCGGCGCTGAAGAAGCCGGGCGTGCCGCTCGTCAGCACGACGACCCGCGCGTCGTCGCTGAACCGCATCTCCTCGATCGCGTCATCGACCTCGCGCATCATGTCGAGATCGTAGGTGTTCGCCTTACCCTTCGCGATCTCGATGTGGCCGACGTGGTCGTCGATCCGGGTTTTCACGAACTGTCCCTGCATGGAGCGACCCTCGGCGAGTGGGCGGGCCGAAGTAGGTCCCATCGATAAAGCTGACGCCGGCGCCTCGGGCGGCGCCCGCCCGCCTACGCCCTACGGGGCGATGATCTCCTGCACGGTGCCGTCCGGGAGCCCGACGTAGACCCGGTGGACCAGACCGACGAAGAGGCCGGTCTCGACGACGCCCGGGATCCCCCGCAGGTCGCGCTCGAGCGCGGCCGGGTCGTCCACGGTCTCCGGAGGGCGCAGGTCCAGGATCTCGTTACCGTTGTCCGTCCGCCAACCGGCCCCATCGCCCGAACCCCCGCGCAGGACGAGCCCGAACCGACGCGCGGTGAGCTGCTGGGCGACGACCGGCCGGGCGAACGGCAGGACCTCCACTGGGATCGCCGACCGCTCGCCCAGGTGGGCGACGAGCTTCGTGTGGTCGACCATGATATTGACCTCTTTCGAGAGGCGGGCGAGGAACTTCTCGCGGAACAGCGCGCCGCCGCCGCCTTTCGTGAGTTCGAGGCGCGGCGTGACCTCGTCGGCGCCGTCGACCATGACGTCGAACCGGTCCCCGCCCGCGAGCGGGCGCACCGTGAGGCCGAGGCTCGTGGCGAGCTCCTCCGCGGCCCGCGAGCTCGCGACGGCGTCGATCTCGGTCCCCGGGAACTTCTCCGCGAGGGTTCGGATCGCGTACGCGGCCGTCGACCCGGTCCCGAGGGCGACGTGCATCCCGGCCCTCACCCGCCGGACGGCCGCCCGGGCGGCGAGGTCCTTCTCCCGGGCGAGCACGTCCTCGGCCGCCATCGGTGGGGACGGGGCTCACCTTCCTCATAATCCCACCGAGCGCACGGAGGGGCGAAACCAACAAGGGACCCGACCCGCTCCGCCGCCCCGTGCCGCGCGCGCGTTCCACGCCGGCCCGGCCGGTCGTCCTGTCGATCGGCGGGTCCGTGCTGACGACCGGGACCGACGACGACCGGTACTACGACGCGCTCGCCACGCTCCTGACGCGCGTCGCGCGCGAGACGCCCCTCGCGGTGACGACCGGCGGCGGCCGGATGGCCCGCGAGTACATTCGGATCGGTCGCGCGCTCGGCCTCACCGAGATCGAGCTCGACGAGGTCGGGATCGAGGTGACGCGCTTGCACGCCCGATTGCTCGCGGCGCGGCTCGGTCCTCCGACCCCCGCCCGCCCGCCGACCACGATCGCCGACGCCGTGCACGAGGCCCACCGCGTGCCGATCGTCGTGCTCGGAGGGACCGAACCGGGGCACACGACGGACGGCGTCGCGGCGATGCTCGCCGCCCGACTGCGGGCGATCCGGATGGTGAACGCGACGCGCGTCGACGGGCTCTACGACCGCGACCCGCGGAAACACCCGGGCGCGAAGCGGATCGACCGGATCGGTTGGGACGCCTTCCGCACGACCGTGCACGCCGCCACCGACAGTTCGGCGGGGCAGGAGTTCGTCTTCGACCGGCTCGGAGCCGACACGCTCGCTCGGGCCCGCATACCGCTGCGCATTGTCGACGGGCGCGACCTCCGAAATCTCGAGGCCGCGCTCCGCGGGAGGAAGTTCACCGGCACGACGGTCGACGCTACCCGCGCACAACCCCTTTAGCCTCGCAGCGGTCGGCGCGCCGATGCTCAGGGTCGCGTTCCTCGGTCCCCCTGGGGCCGGCAAGGGAACGCAGGCGGTCGAGGTCGCCCGTCACCTTCGCATGCCCCACCTTTCGACGGGGGACCTCCTCCGATCCGCGGTGGCGGCTCGTTCCCCCCTCGGGTTGGAGGCCGACGGGCACATGCGGGCCGGCCGGCTCGTGCCGGACGCTCTCGTGCTCCAGATCCTGAACGAACGGTTGCGGCAGGACGACGCGAAGGAGGGTTTCCTCTTGGACGGGTTCCCGCGGAACGTCGCCCAGGCGGAGGCCCTCGCTCGCCTCACCCCGCTCGACCGCGTCGTCTGCTTCGAGATCCCGGAAGGGCTCTTGGTCGAGCGCCTGACCCAACGTCAGCACTGCCCTAAGTGCGGGACACTCTACAACCTCGCGACGAAGCCGCCACGGCGCCCGGGGGTGTGCGATCTCGATGGTACGGAGCTGGTCCGGCG